>Ga0182024_10015749_pt1 | contig 14428 bp, 19 predicted proteins | sample P32metaG_FD_120480 | JGI IMG/M metagenome (GOLD analysis project Ga0182024, IMG submission 120480) | Permafrost microbial communities from Stordalen Mire, Sweden - P3-2 metaG (Illumina Assembly) | ecosystem: Environmental > Terrestrial > Soil > Wetlands > Permafrost | place: Sweden: Stordalen... | reverse complement strand
GGGGGCGGCATCGTCACCGCGGTAACGAAGATGGATACCGTCATGAAAGCCCACCGTTGGCCGCAGTTCCTCCCCGACGGCCGTCACTTTCTCTTCCATGTCCAGGGTGGCGACCCCGCACAGCATGGCGTTTATGTCGGCTCTCTAGACGGAGGAACCCAAAAATTTCTCGTACGTAGCGAGAGTAGTGCCATTTATGCCTGGCCTGGCTATGTGTTGTATGTGGAAGGGGGCACGCTCCTGGGGCAGGAGTTCGACGCCGCGCATCTCGAACTCAGGGGCGAACCGTTTACAGTCGCCGAGAATGTGGGCCGCTCTACTGGCTTCAACATCGGTGTCTCAGCTTCCGGTACCGGCATGCTGGCTTACGCTGCAGCGATGTTGCAGCGGGGCCGCCTGACCTGGTTCGACCGTGCCGGCAACTCGCTCAATTCGGTCGGGGTGGAGGGCGACTATAGCGATTTTCGCCTTTCCCCCCGCGGCCAGACGCTGGCCGTGTCGCTGGTCGATCCCAAGGCGTGGAACCCCGACATCTGGCTGATCGACCTGATGCGCGGTGGGCCCTCTCGCTTTACCGTAGGATCTGCTCTCAGTGCTGCGCCGGTATGGTCGCCCGATGGCTCCCGGATTGTGTTCCGGACGAATCGAAACGGGCAGACCGAGTTGTATGCGAAAAGTGCCGGGGGCGGCGGCAACGAGGAAGTTGTGCTCACGTATGAGACCCAGCATGCGGCCGGTATCGACACACCCAATCTCGTATGTTCCGACTGGTCCCCAGATGGGCGCTATGTGATTGCCAGCGTTCCTCAGCAGACGACCGGTGACGACCTCTGGCTGATTCCCATCGGTGGAGACAAGAAACCGTTCAAGTTTCTGGGACCGCCGTCCGATCAATTGCACGCCAACTTTTCGCCCGATGGCCACTTCGTGGCCTACACTTCGAACGAGTCGGGCCGGTTTCAAGTCTATGTCCAGACCTTTCCGCTTTCGGATCGGAAATGGCAGGTCTCCACCGACGGTGGATACGAACCGCGGTGGCGCGCCGACGGGCGCGAAATCTACTATCTTTCCGAAGAGCGGAAACTGATGGCGGTTTCGGTTGGTGCTGGCCCAACATTTGATGTCCCCAAGCTGCTTTTCCAGACGCGAGTGCCCGAAGGTGTAACTTCGCGGCGAACGCACTACGTCCCCAGCCGTGACGGCCGGCGCTTCCTAGTCAATACGCAGAGCCTCGATGCGTCGCCCGGTCCGATCACGGTCGTGCTCAACTGGCAGGCGGAGTTGAAGAAATGACAACTCGACGCAGACACAAGGCTCTCGGGTGGATGCCCTCCTAGCCCGTAACCAAATCGAAAAGGAAAATGCGGCGGTTGAGGATATGCTCGTCACTCTGCCAACCTAGGAACTCGAAACCGAAAGCTCGACCTCTCGACACGTCTAAAGACGGCGTTTTTCCGCAACCTGCTAGTCTAGGGACCTGGCATCTGCTAACACTCGTACGTTCACGATTCACTCCTGGCTGGCAATTAGTCGTCAACCCTTACCTTGGGATTATTTCAGGGTTGCCCGTCATCCGATCACAATCCGGAATGGTGTGCGTGGCGGCCCAAGGCCACTCCAAAGACCCTTCTCATAGCCACAACCCAGAGAGCTCCTGGCACGGCTGAGGGTGGCTCTGCGTCACAGCCACCCGCCCGCCAGCGCGAGCCAAGTGGCTTTTGATGGCATCGTCGTGGACTTCGGGAAAGTCGAGGTGACTCGAAACGGTGCATCAGTCGTGTTGACGGCACATGAGTTCAAGACGCTACAGTTTTTCGTTGAAAATCCCGATCGCGTCATCACACGCGCCGAGTTGTTGAAGAGAGTTTGCAGCTATGGGGACGAGTACACCAATAACCGCAGCATCGATAATCACATTATGAAACTCCGGCACAAGTTGGAGAACGATCCAAGCTGTCCGAGCCACTTCAGAACGGTACCTCGTCTCGGCTATAGGTTTACATTCTAGTCTTCGGCTGGAATTGTAACTTCTGCCGCTGGGCGTGAATGTCACATTGATAGTGCAGTTCGCTTCCGGATCACAAATATTGCGGCAGTCAAAAGCACGCTGAAGTTTGCAGGTGCAGTTCCAGAGGAGGGCCCACGGGGGCGGCTCCGGGTCACGGGTGCCTGTCTATCCGAAAAGTTACCTCCGTAATGTTCCTATCTTTAACTCGCCGAAGGACAATCAGACCAACGTTTGAGCGGAGTTCTGTCTTGTCGTATTTCTGGAAAAATGCGGGTTTGCGGCGCTGGCCGAGGGTTGTTCTGCCCGCATCGGCCGGGCTATTCCTTCTTTTATGCTTCACGTCGGGTCTAGCGGCCGGCCAGTCGTCTGATGGGGAGAAGGCGGTTCCCATTCTTACCGGTACGGCCGGCTATTTCAACTTCGTCACGGCGGGACAAAATCAGGTTGATGCCCAAATCAATCCTGTTGTTCTTGTGCCCCTCGGCGACCGCTGGCTGGTGGAATCGAGAGCAGAGTTCCAAGGAGCGTTTCAGCGACCTCCCGATGGCGGCTCTTACGGCGGCATGGTGAGCAAGAATCTGGATTATCTGCAGGCGGACTACATCGCCAACCCATACCTTACCGTCACCATGGGACGATTTCTCACGCCGTTTGGAATCTTCAATGAACGTCTGTACCCCATCTGGATCCGCAGCCTGCAACAGGATCCTTTGATTCTGCCGCTCTCCGCCGAATCGAGTGACGGCATGATGCTGCGCGGTGGATTTCCGGTCAGTGCCAAGGTCAACCTGAACTATGCGGCCTATGTATCGGCGGTGCGCAGCGGACACAACAACCTGGAATCGGATCGCAACGTCGGCGGGCGTATGGGTATTTTCCTACCCGGTCCGCGGGTTGAAGTAGGGGCCTCGTGGCAGAAGCTGTTGCAGGACGAGCGTACCCATTCTTTTGGATTTCATTTCGCGTGGCAGCCTACGCGGCTTCCGCTCAACATACACTCCGAGTACGCCCGGTCCAATCAGGGGAGCGGTTACTGGATCGACGGAGCCTACCGGTTGAGCCAGGTCCTTTTCTGGCAGAAGGCGCTGCGGCGGCTCGAATTCGCGGGAAGGGCGGAGCAGTTCTTCAACGGTCAGATCAGCTCAGACGAGGCTCAGGCACTTGGATTGCCCGCCGCGAACACCCGCGAAGGTGAATTTGGATTGAACTATTACCTGCACGACGGGCTTAAGACCGTGGCCAGTTACGGGCGGCAATTCAGTTCGGCTGGGAATCTCAATCTATGGACCGTGGGTATCGCTTATCGTTTTGCCGTGCCGCTGGGACGGGTGGGGTCGCAATGAAGACCAAGTGTCTGGCAATCATCTGGGTGTTGGCGCTGATCTCGGCGATCGGCGTGGCCTCCTCGGCACCGCGAACCCGCACGGCGACCGAACCTGCTGTTTATAGCTCGGCAGAGGCTGATGCCATGCGCTTGGAGGGGGAAAAAAGATTTCGGGCAAACTGTAATCGTTGCCATGCCGCGCCTCATAAATTTCCTCCTCGCATGATGGCCACCATCGTGCGCCATATGCGAGTCCGAGCTACCATCACAGACGAGGACATGCGTTACATCCTCTATTACATGACGCAGTAGCAAGGGGGGAGGAACGGTGGAGCGCAGAAGATCGGTGGCAACATGCGGGATCGTTCTTGCGGCATGGTGGTGTTTCGCTCAGATCCCGGTTGGCAGTCGAACACGAGTCATCGAGGTCCTAGCAGACAGGGATAGCCGTTACAAGATTGCTGGCGAGAAAATACCGGAAATCTCTATCAAAGCGGGCGAGCCGATTGTCCTGAGGATCACAGCACGGAAAGCAAAGTCCTGGAACCGGGACGGGTCGATTCATGGGTTTTCGCTGTTGCGCGCGAAGGACAGGTCAAAAGTAGCCGGTTGGGATTTGTTGCTTAGACCTGGCACACAAGAGTTTTCGATGATCGCGCCCGATGAGCCGGGCGAATATGTGGTGGTTTGTACCGTAATTTGTAGCGAAGACCATGAAGGCATGTTCATGAGGTTTGTAGTGACGCAGTAATTGTTGGAGGTCGATTCTATGAAAGGCAACACAGTTCTGGGCGTGCTTGTGTGTTTTGCTCTGTCGTTGTCGGTTTACACCGAGGCGCAGCAGCCAGCGACGTTCCATGGTGAAATTTCCGATAGCCAGTGCGCATTTAATGTCCACTCACTTACCAGATCGCACAAAGAGATGCTGAAGTCAAAGTCGGGAGTTATGGGGTCGACTCGTTCCACTTGTTCTCTCTACTGCATTGCGCACATGGGCGGGAAATTCGTGCTGGCGTCGAAGGACCACGTTTATCACCTGGATAATCAGGAATTACCGCGCGGTTTCGTTGGAGAGAAGGTGAAACTGCGGGGAATTCTGGATCCGAAAACCGACATCATCCAGGTTGTAAGCATTCATCTGGAATGATGTTGTCTCAGGGCGGGTGCGATGTTTGCTCGGAAGGTTGCAGCACTCTGCAGAATCCCAACTTGTCCTGAAGTCCGTTTGCCTTTGCCACAACTCTCTGGCCCAAAGACACATGCCCGTCCGAGTTATCAGAACTGCTCCACAGAGATGGGATTTTCATGGCGACCCGCCCTTCCGCGGCGATTATAGATTTGCATCCGCCCAAGCTTTGAGGACAACATCTCTGTAACTCAACCGGGCAGCACGAGGGGCCGTCAGCAAGAATTCAGCGAAGAGGTGCCGGGCGTTCCGCCATCAGCGCCCCCTCGGCTTTATGCCGAGCCAAATCTGCAAAAGGCCACGGACAACCGCGCGCCGGTCACCTTAGAACGATGTGGCTGCCACTCTCCACGACAAACAAATGACAATCACTCGACAACCCTGTGACAACCGGCCAGTGACGGTTCCTCATACTTATCGGTGGAAGAAAACCTCCAGGACGATTTGCTGGACCCTCACGCAAGGGTCGCTCATCTGACCAGGACCGCCATGACGACACGGATTCTGGTTGCCTTCTAGCCGTCTACAGGAGGTTGCCATGATTTGCAGAAACGTACATGGGCTTTCAGCGGTTCGCAGGTTCGGGTTAGCAGCATTGTTTGCGACGAAGAGAAAGTCTGGAATTTCTATAATGTTAGCGGCGCTCTGGCTGTGTGCGTCAGGGTCGCTACCTGCGCAGACATTCACCACGCTGTACAAGTTCGGCGGGGGCGGCATTCCCGAAGCGGGCCTAGTCCAAGGCACCGATGGGAACTTGTACGGGACAACGTATGGCTACGCGGGCGAACAGAATGGGATGATCTACAAGATCACACTAAGCGGCGCGTTTACAACTCTCCACAAGGGTGGCGAATTCGCAGCGGCGCTGATCCAGGGGACCGACGGGAATTTCTACGGGACGAGCCTTGCGGGCGGGACCGTCGGCTATGGCTGGGTCTTCAAAGTCACCCCAAGTGGCTCGCTCACGACGCTGCACAATTTTGGCCGACTCCCGAGCGGAACATACCCCGGTGCCGCGCTGGTCCAAGCCAGTGACGGGAACTTCTACGGGACGACTAAGGAGGGCGGAACCAACTCCTGCTTCTATGGTGGCACCAACTTTGGCTGCGGGACGCTCTTCAAAATAACCCCCAGCGGCACCCTGACGACGCTGTACGACTTTTGTTCCCAAAGCGGTTGCGCGGACGGCCAAGAGCCCGGCGGGCTGGTCCAGGGCGCCGACGGGAACTTGTACGGAACAACGTCGGCGGGCGGAAACACCGCCTGCGGCGGTGGCTGTGGGACGATCTTCAAAATCACGACAACCGGCACGCTGACGACGCTGCACAGCTTTGACTTGACGGACGGGGATAATCCCGGCGCAGGGCTCATCCAGGCCACCGATGGGAACTTCTACGGGACGACCTACTCTGGCGAGGCTAACAACAGCAGCTGTAGCCCTGGTACCTGTGGCACCGTCTTCAAAATCACTCCGGCAGGCACGCTGACCACGCTGCACAACTTCGACTACACGGACGGCGCCAATCCCATCGCAGGACTGATCCAAGCCAACGATGGAAACTTCTACGGGACAACGGGCGGGGGCGGGAATTGCACCACCTTCGCCGGTGGCTGTGGGACGGTCTTCAGAATCACGGCAACCGGCGCGCTCACGACGCTGCACAGCTTCGAGAAGACGGATGGCGCACTCCCAACGACGCTGGTCCAGGACACCAATGGAACCTTCTACGGGACGACCATTCGTGGGGGCGCAAATGCCTACCACGCCTGCGGCGGCTATTGTGGCACGATCTTCAGCCTATCTGTTGGTCTTGGCTCCGTTCGTTGAACACAGACTGACTCCGCCTTGGTAGGAGCGGCCGTCAACATTCTGGAGCGCCAATCTGAAGGGCGACCAGCGTCAACCCTTAACGGTAAGGCGGTAACTTTTGGAGATGAATGTTAGCGCGGAAACGGGCGGGGTTCAATGAGACTTACGAGGCTGGCATTGGGAATTCTGGCAATCGTTGTCTGCCTCGGACCGAACAGCCTCTACGCCCAATCCCAAGCGATCGATGTGAACAAGTCCAGTTTGAAGATTCGAGTCTTCAAATCCGGCGCATTCTCCGCGTTTGCACACGATCACGAAATACAAGCTCCAATTGACCAGGGTAAGATCGATTCTTCCGCCAGTCCAAGCGTTCAACTGCGCGTGGACTCGCGCAAGATGCGGGTACTCGACCCGGAGATCTCGGTCGACAAGCGTGCCGAAATCCAACACACGATGGAAGGAAATGCGGTTCTCGACGTCGAGCATTTTCCAGAGATTTCATACCATTCTACCGCTATAACCAAAACCGGGGACGCTCATTGGGAGGTGCGTGGGAATCTGAACTTGCATGGAAAGAATCAACCGGTCGTTGTGGTGGTTTCCTTCGAGGGGGGCCACTACCGCGGCTCAGCATCTTTCAAACAGAGCACGTTCGGCATAGACCCCATACGCATCGCGGGCGGAACCGTTAAGGTCAAAGACGAAGTCAAAATAGAATTCGATATCGTTCCGGTTCAATGAGGAGTCCATCTTCTCGGTTTTCACGCATGGGGCAAGAGCAAACCGGCGATGGCAGCGCACGCGATGAGAATTGGCTCAGGAATCTTCCAGCAAACAGTACGGCAAGACTGACAGCACAGATCAGAATTGTAGAGCGATCATAGACAGAACGTCGTGCGAGAAACGATCACCGCGCCGGCAATAGCGCCGGTTGCCGCTGCGGTCACACCTCGCACGAACGCATTCAGCTGCGGGTTCTTCGCCCACCGCCTCGACACCCACTCTAGAACAAGACACCCAGTCTCTTCTGGCAATTCATGCGCGTGACCGTCAGGCTCACCTGAAAGGTGATGCCAATCTGCTCGCGGCCGGCATGGCCGATCAGGTGATCAATGTCGAGCATGCCAAGGTCGAGATCGTCACCCGCGAGCAGATGCGCCAACACTTCACGCAGTATTTCGACCGGGTCGGGGACGCCGCGCATTGCGGGTCGTCGTGATAGTGAACGAGAATGACCTTCTCGTTTTCGATACCTTCATGTCAACGGTATGGTCGAGAGTGCATCCCGCGAGGCCCGGGATGGAAGAAAGTGGGAGTACTAGGCTGGGATGCGAACGCCGACCTTGGTTCACTTCCTAGAACCGCATTTCCTTTGCCTCTTGAACGTTGACAGCGACGCGGTTTATCTCCCCTTACGAAAGGGAGACAACGAACTCGTGCTCGCTGTCACTGAGTTCTCCGGCGGCTGGGGCTTCATTTGCAAAGCTGGCTCCCTAGCGTACGACGCACTGCCACATTGGGGCGTGGAGGTTTCTCCGCAATAATCCAGGTCATGGCCTCCGGATCCTCTGGTGGACGTTTGGCGCGTCTTTAATTTGCAGCGGGGAAGGATTCGATCCCAAATTACCCCCCTGCTTTCGGGTCATTTGTCCTCAATCGCGGTGTTGACGTCCCAGGCACACAAGCCTTTACAATTCCGTGACACACGCCGAGATTGAATTTGGTTATCTTCAGCCTGCCGGAGAAACATCCAAGACCGTGTCGACCAATAGGGCCGTTGGTGGTTGAACCAGAATCGCCATGACGACACGAATTCTGGTTGCCTTCTAGCCGTCCTTTGGAGATTGCCATGATTCATACAGAACTGCACAGATTTGGGGTGATTCGCACGCTCCTGGTAACAGCATCGTTTGCGGTCGCACTGGTAACGGGCACAGCAGTCCCATCCTTCGCTCAGGGTACCTGGACGACCACAGGCAGTCTGAACACTGCTCGCACAGGCCACGTGGCCACACTCCTCCCGAACGGTGAGGTGTTGGTTGCGGGGGGCGGCAACGCTACAGGCTTTCTCCCCAGCGCTGAGTTGTATGACCCGGCGACCGGAAAGTGGACCGTCAGCGGCAGCATGGCCACCGCCCGTGGGCAACAAACAGCGACGCTGCTCCCGAACGGTGAAGTGCTGGTCGCCGGCGGGATCAGCAATGGCAGTTCTCTCTGGTCTCCTTCTTGCACCGCCACCGCTGAGATCTACAACCCCTCCACGGGCCAATGGACGACCACGGGCAGCATGACCAAATCCCGTAGCAACCACACCGCCACGTTGCTCAAGGACGGCTTGGTGCTGGTTGTCGGCGGGCTTTGCAATGGCGGCTTTAGCTATCCGGACAAGAGCGCCGAGCTCTACGACCCATCAACGGGCACTTGGAAAACCACCGGCAGCATGAACATTGCTCGCGTCAACACGGCAGCGACGCTGCTGCGCAACGGCCAAGTGCTGATCGAGGGGGGAACAGTACCTCGTCGGGCGGTACGAGCGCCGAGCTTTACGATCCCTCCACGGGCACTTGGAAGGCTACCGGCAGCATGAAGGTCTACCGTCCCAACCTCACAGCGACGCTGCTCCCGAACGGCGATGTGCTGGTCTTCGGAGGCACCCAACTCGCCAGCTCTGCCAGCGAGTTCTACAACCTATCCAACGGCACCTGGACGAGTACCGGTCAATATGACGTGGCCCCTTCCAGAATCGGCCACACGTTGACGCTGCTCGGCACCGGAGAGGCACAGGTCGCTGGAGGGAGGGACAAGTACAGTTTTACGAGCTATTCCCGTCTCTACGACTCCTCGACCAACTCCTGGCCGTCCACTGGCGCCGGGCACATGAACAACGTTCGCGCATTCCACACGGCGACGTTGCTCCCCAACGGGCAGGTGCTGGTCGCCGGAGGATACAACGGTAGCTCCCAACTCGCCAGCGCCGAACTATATACGCCATAGTTGTGGTTCGCCAAAACGTCACGACTGGTAAGAGCGTTCCTCCGCGCGGTGGATCAGCCCATTGATTCGTGATTCGTTGCTCCAGCCCGATGTTACTCCAATCCACGGGCTCGGCCCCCGACGAGAGCTCGCCCGCGCGGTTCTTATGGGACGATTAAGAGTTGACCCGATAGACAGAGTTGTCGGAGGCTAAGCTGAAACGGCGTAACGATGGTGCAGTCCACCGAGTCGAGGGAAGGAGTGGATTGTGCCCTCAGCCCCGCATCTGATCGGTACTGGTCGACCGGTTGGCGTATCCTTCGCCAGTCCGAGGTGGGTCCGATCTTCATGGTAGTAGCGCACATACTCGGACAGCAGCCGCTTGAGGTGCTGCTCATTCAAGACGTGTGTCTCGCCAAAACGTCGTACACCCGCAAAATGAATGACTTGGCGAAAGCGAGATAGAAGAAGGCGCGGTAAGTGGAGAGCAGATGCTCATGACGGACCAGCAGGCGTCGAAATTGACCAAGCCAGGCTGTCCCTCGTCAAAACCTCGTGCACCCGCAGAGTGAATGACTTGGAGACAGCTTGATGGAGCGTCTTTCCGTGTTTCGATAAGATTCTGGTCATGATCTTGGCCATCGTCACGTCGCTCCGACATCTCCTCGGATGGGTTGTCAGTGCTTTCCGTTCCAGAGAGAACCTCGTCCTCGAAAATCTCGCTCTCCGCCAGCAACTGCTCGCTCTGCACGCCAAACGACCTCGCCGTCGAATGACAGCTCTGCACAAGCTGTTCTGGATCGCCTTGAAAACGTTCTGGTCGGGGTGGCACTGCTTTTCGCAGTCCGTGGCAGAATGGTGTCGCGAAGCGCTGGCTCGAAACCCAGTGTTCATCAACCTTTTAGAGCATCCTTACTGTTTTGGCTAGAGATTTCGTGAATAATCCAGGCTAGCGCCATGCCCCGATAATCAATCCCATGATTACGAACGACACGGTCACGTAACCACCATTGATCAGGATGTATTTCCAGGAACGCCGCTCAAACAGGGCGATGGTAGCGACTCCCAGCGCCACCCAGCCAAAACCAGCCAGAAAGCCGGCGGTTGCGCCCCAAACAGCGTTCGTCTTGGGCTCGGCGAGAAAGGCGGCCAGATTTGCTGCCATGATCACTGCGAAAACCAGTGCCAGACTAAAGATCGTGATCATATTGCCCTTGGCCAAATCAGTGTCGGTAAGGTTGTTGACGGTCATCCAAGCACGGCCAAATAAAACCGGGGAGTACCAAAGTCCCCCGATCACAAAAGTGGAAACGGCAGCCGCCAAAACAGCCAGCCAGTTGATATGTGGCATTGGAGCATCTCCTCAAAGAAGTTAAAAGCTGCATCACGATGGACCAAGAGTGAAGCGGATGTATTGTAAGAAATTTCCCGCTAGTCGAGATGAACGTAGTGCGGATATTCGCTACGGTTCCGCTGGTACTCGGCCGGAGTCATACCAGCGAATTGCTGGAACTCATGAATGAAGTGGGCTTGGTCGTAGTAGCCGCAAGCCGTGGCGAGGTCGGACCAGTCTGGCGTTGGGATATGGTATGCGGCGGCCAGCGACTTGCGGAAGCGAAAGACACGTGAAGTCAGTTTGGGCGTCAGTCCGACGCGGCAATCGAAGCGCGCAATCATCTGCTTATGGCTGACGCCGAGGCGAGAAGCAAGCTCGCGCAGAGGCATCACCGGCCAGGAACGCATCGTTGCCAGCGCCGCTGAGATGGTCTTGTCTGGCTCCAGGCGGGACTGCGCTTTGCCGATGAGATACGCTTCCAGCAGGTCGAACTTTGCGTCAACGCTCTCCACCTCCAGCAATTGCTCCCGCAGGGAGAGGATTTCACGTTTCCAAATCAGATCAAGTTCCACCACATTGCTAGTCAGTTCTGAGATGGGGAAGCCGAAGAACGGTGCCGCACCGCCTGTGCGGAAGTGCACACCCATCATCGACGATCCTTTCTCCGCGCCAATGACGATGTAGTGACGCTGCATGCCGCTGATCCAGCAGCGGTTGTAGGCGGTGTAGCGGAGAACGTCCGGCCGGTCGTAGAGTTTTTTGGCCCCTTCGCCGAGATCGATGATCAACTCCACTGATGCATCGGGCAGAAGCTTCTCTTTGGTGTGATTGACCTCTAAGTCCTGGTAAAACCAAAGGTTCTCCACAAAATAAGAGAGCGGATCGCGCGGAAGTCTCAGGCGGAAGATCATTGCCGTGGGAGCTTAGCATGGGACATGTTCCGCGGCAAGATCGGTCGAGCCGGGTGTCGTTAGCACATGATATGTCCGGTTGAGATAGCACGTGATCTGTCCGCTTTTCGGGCCAGGATGAGAAGGGACTATCGGCGGCAATCTTCTATTAACGAGTGTTCAGCGGAACCAGACAGCCAAACGATACAGACTCTGGGGTTTATGATGTGTGCTTCAAAGCGAGGTGGTTGCAATGGCAGATCGCAGTGCGGCAGCGAAAAAGGCGGCTAAGACGACAAAGCGCAGGAAAGCAGGCAAGAAGGCAGCTATAACGAGAAAGCGAAGGACGGCAAGCAAAACGGCGGGAAGGACTCGAAAGTTGAAAGCAGCAGCCACGAAAGCGGCTATGACCAGAAAGCGCAGACAGGCGGGACGGAAGGCAGCAGCTACTCGAAAGCTGAAAAAGGAACAGAGTGCATCTGTGCCACCAACTCCGCAAGCGGAGGCACAAGCGGTGACAAATCCGGAGACTGGTGACGTTCAGCGGTGATCTCAAAGCTGAACACTGCACCGTGAGTTATGAACTTGATCCCCACCCCGGAACGGAAATCTACTACGACGGTCGCTTCCTCCGCCTGAGGGAGCGACCTAGTTCTTCAATACTCTTCCTTAGCGATTGCCCATCGTGGCTCCTCTGTGGTGGAAGCCGCTCCTGCTGCTCGAACACCTGCTGCCACGCGGAATAATGCTTGCAGACTCTCCCCATATCTCACCCTCCTTTATTACTGTGGATTCGTGGCGGATGGGGACGGAGGCGAAATATCTGAAGCATACGGAAGGCACACTGCCAGACGAAACGTGGTGCGCCAAACCGCTACCGGGGTTAATGAGTTCAGCCGCCGATAGAAAGGATGGCCCGGAGCTTCCGCTAGATCTCGGCGGTACCAAAGCTCTTCTTGCCGCTGACGCTGTTTACGCGTTCCCATCGCCATACCTGCAACTTAACCGGAAACTGTCTCCGCGCAAAGTGATTAACGGGGAAGATTCTTTTGTTTGCGAATATCCGAGCAATGTTGAACCAGAGTCCACGAAACGATGAGCCCGAGCTTTCCTCGTTACGTGCGTTAGCATCTCCGATATGGAAGAACAAGCGATCAGGAATTAGGGGAGGGCGTATTCCTACGAATGGCAAGCCAATTCAGGAACGAAATTGCTGCCGTGATTGCCAGAGCGACGAGTTCGGCTAAACCCATGCGGCTAAGCAAGACCAGCGCAAACGCAATTCCAAGTCCGGCGAAGGCCGGACCTCCGGGCAGGTGGAAGCCCTCCTGGCCGGGGAGCTTCCTGCGCAGCATGGGCAGAGCAGCACAAGTCATTCCGTAAACGAAAAGGCGGGAGCAGGCGGAAAGCGTGGCGTTCCAGCGGAAAGTGCCCATCAGTGCGAGCGCCCAGAGCAGAACGGCAAAGGCAACAATCGAGATGTAAGGTGTTCGGTAGCGGCCGTGGATAGCGGCAAACCAGTGGGGAAAGTCGCCCTGTTCAGCAAAGGCAAATGTTATCCGGGGGGCGGCAATCATGTTGGCGGCCAAATGGCCAAAGGTCGAGAGCAACGCACCTACAGAGATGATGGTAGCCATACGGCTACCGCCAAAAACCTGCGCGGCCGCCGACAGAGGACGGCCCGTCAGCGCAGAATTCGGAAGCATGTGGATCACCACCACCTGCACCAGGCAATACACGGTTGTAACAATGATCAAGGTGGCCATTAGCGCCACAGGAGCGTCACGGGCCGGGTCCTTGACTTCTCCGGCCGGAATCAGCGCCGCGTCAAAACCACCATATGCAAATATGAGCAGCAACACCGCGCTCATCCAGGCGCCGGCGGGGTGAGATTCAGCCACCGGCCTAACCGGGCTGCCATGAAGGCCCATAAAGAGCAGGCCACCTACCACGAGAATCCCCAAGGGCAGCAGCTTGGCGATGGTGAAAAAGTTGCTGACCCGCGTTCCCATCTTTACCCCGAGCATGTTTGCAGCGGCGAGCCCGCCGATCAGAATCGTGAGAATCACAAAACGGGTGGCCGGTCCCTTTGCTTGCGGCCAGAACCCTGCCAGGTAATCAATGAAAACGTTGGCAACTGCCGCTGCGGCGCTTATGCGCGTCAACCACAGAAGCCATCCCGTCTGGAGGCCCAGAAAGCGTCCGAAGGCGGTTTTTGCATACAGGTACGGCCCGCCGGCCTGCTGAAAGCGCGAAGCAACCTCGGCAACGCAGGCGGCGATTATGCTAACTCCGGCGGCGGCGATAAGGTAGGCGATGGGACTTTGACCGCCAAGGATTCCGGCGACGGTTGAGGGTAACCCAAAGATGCCACCACCGATGACGATGTTCACCATTAGCGCGGCCAAGCTCCAGCGTCCAATGGCGCGCACCAGGTCGAGCTTGTGATTTCGCACGAGAGGGTTGTATCACAAATGCTCTCGCTTCGACGCGGGCTACTAAAGCGACTTTAGACACGGGCTGCTAGGGTCGAGGTTGAAATCGCGGTCTTGCTAGTTCGCGTGGACGCTCCTTCGACGAGAGCGTCCCCGCTATCATTGTTCCTTCTGAATCATAAGTTTGCTGCAGGCTTCAACGACCTCGTTCAAGTTGGATGTGATCTACTCGCGATCGGGACCCGTTCCGATCTTCCAAGCGTCACTACGAGTTGTGTTTAACACGGGCGTTGTGGCTCCCGGAGGAGTGATTTCAGAGACGACTGTGTGGATTGCTCGACCGCCGTTGGTTACTACCAGCATGAGTTTGATGACGCCCGTGGACCCAACTGGAACAGGGACGTTCAAATCAATTTCTCCACTGCCCGTGCAATCGGGATTCAGGCTGTATTTGCCGGTCTCGCCC
>Ga0182024_10015748_pt1 | contig 14429 bp, 18 predicted proteins | sample P32metaG_FD_120480 | JGI IMG/M metagenome (GOLD analysis project Ga0182024, IMG submission 120480) | Permafrost microbial communities from Stordalen Mire, Sweden - P3-2 metaG (Illumina Assembly) | ecosystem: Environmental > Terrestrial > Soil > Wetlands > Permafrost | place: Sweden: Stordalen... | reverse complement strand
CTCGGGAAGGCGTCCAGGAACTCGCCTTCCTCGACGCGGCGACGAAGATCGTCGCGCAGCTGTGCCCAGAGCGGAAGCGGGCTCTGTCGGTCGAGGGTCATCGGAGTAGGTTTCGTCGCCATAAGAGATCGTGCGCGTACCCGCGCGCCCATATTGTACCAACATTGGTATCGTGTTGGGCGAATGGAGCCCTCGGAAGCAGATGCGGTCAGTCGTCAATCAGAGCGGCATCGAGCAGCCGTCACACGATGGTCGTGGCACGGCCGAACGACCGTTCAGTCCGCTACCGAGCGGCTCCGTGTGCCACAGCCGCTCCTGCATCAGAGGCTTCCCTCCGGCCGGGGTGCGACGGAACAGCCGAACGCCACGGGAGATGGGGACGCTGCTCTTACGCCGCGCTTTTGGGCGATGGTGGTGCTCACGGGAGTTGCGACCGGGCTCTTCGGCGACTTCTTGATGTGGATCCTCTTCGGCGTCCAACACCTCGCGTTCAACTACCGCTCGGGCGAGCTGCAATCGGCGGCTGAGCGAGCATCGGACTTGCGACGGGTGCTCGCCCTGTTGATCGCGGGGATCTTCGGTGCGCTTGCTTGGTATCTCATACGTGGCCACTGGAGCGGCGAATCGACCGAGATCGACGATGCCATCTGGAGCGGTGACGGACGACTTGGCGTGCGTCGGAGCTTTGCGACCTCGGTGATCTCCGAGATCGTGATCGGCATGGGAGCTTCGATCGGACGCGAGGCAGCGCCGAAGCTGATGGGCGGCGTCTCGGGAAACGTTCTCTCGAGCTGGGCACGGCTCTCGCCTGCGCAGCGCCGCTTGCTCGTCGCCTGCGGAGGTGGGGCCGGTCTCGCCGCGGTCTACAACGTGCCACTCGGCGGGGCGCTGTTCACAGCCGAGATCCTCATGGGGAGCCTTGCTCTCCCAACGGTGCTCCCGGCCCTCGCGTGTTCGTTCATCGCCACCGCGACTGCGTGGCTCTATCTCCCCGATCACGCCACCTACGTAGATATCCCGGCCTTTCGCTTCAGCACCTCACTGTTCGTGTGGGCGCTCGTGTTCGGCGCGATCGCGGGCCTTGTCGCGTCGGGCTACGTCCGGCTGATCGGCTGGGCCTCTTACCACCGGGCCTCCGGTCGCAGGATGCTCGTCGCCTTCCCCACCGCGATGGTCGTCCTCGGCCTGATCGGCATCGAGTACCCCGAGCTGTTCGGCAACGGAAAGGACATGGCGCACTCGGTCTTCCTCGGTGAGGGCTCCCTCGTGCTGCTCGGCGCCCTCTTCGTGCTGAAACCGCTCGTCACCGCTATGTGCCTCGGTACGGGTGGATCCGGTGGTCTGTTCACGCCGACGCTCAGCACGGGCGCGGTGCTCGGAGGTTTGCTCGGCGGAGCCTGGTCACACCTGTGGGCAGGCGTTCCGCTCGGTGCGTTCGCGATGGTGGGCGCCGCGGCGATGGTCGGCGCCGCCATGCAGGCGCCGCTCACCGCGCTCGTGCTCGTGCTCGAGCTCACCCACAGTGGATATGGGATCGTGGTCCCGCTCATCGCCGCGGTCGTAATTGCCACAGCCGTCACCCGCCAGGTCGACGGCTACTCCATCTATTCCGCACGGCTGACCGCGAGATGCCCGTGACCGATCAGCTCGCGCCGTCGGGACTCCACCCTTCATGGAATGCGTCGCCACGCGCTCGCTGCAACAGGGAGTCGGAGCCATGACCGCGTCTACTTCATTGAGATGGTGGCGGCTCCCGCTCGCCGTCGTCGTCCTCGTCATCGCCGGCAGCGCGACCTTTCTCATGACGCGCGGTACCAGCCCGCCGTCGGCGATCTCTTCCACCCGCCCGCCAGCTCGATCCGGACGCCGCTCGACTGCCTCATCATCCCTGCGCGGTGCCAACAGCGCGATTCGGGTGGAATCGATCTCCCCGCGCAACGGCGAGACAAGCGTCGGCGCGACCTCCCCGATCTCGATCGAGTTCTCCTCTCCCATCTCAGGCCGGTCGCCCGTGCCGTCCCTCGGGCCAAGCGTGCCAGGAGCATGGCGGATCGCCGGCAAGGAGCTCACCTTCACGCCTACTCAGCCTTTCGTTCCGCTCAGCCATGTCACCCTCACGATCCCGGGCGGTACCAACGGCATCCTCGGACAGGGTGGCGAGACCCGGTAGTCGACAACTTCGACATCGAGAATGGATCGACGCTTCGGCTCCGAGCCGATCACGGGCTCATCGTGAACGGTAGGCCCAGCGCGGGACTTTGGAACGCTCTGCTCTCGGCGATAGCGACGAACGAGGTGAATACCGGGGGCTACAACTACGCCGTCGGAAACAAGACGCCACCGCAGACCCTCACGATCTGGCACGACGGGACCGTCGCGCTTCACGCCGCGACGAACACCGGCATCGCCCAGTCGCCGACGCCGTCGGGAACCTTCCCCGTCTACGCCCGTTACCGCAACTACGTGATGCGCGGCACGAACCCGGACGGCGGCGCCTACGTAGACCCCGTGCAATACGTCGCCTACTTCTACGACGGCGACGCGGTCCATTACTTCCCCCGCGCCGCCTACGGCATCCCCCAGAGCCTCGGCTGTATCGAACTCCGGCTCGGCAAGGCGGCGATCGCCTGGCCGTATCTCGCCTACGGCACGCTCGTCACCGTCGTGAACTGAAAGGACCCATGCATGCCTCGCTCCCACGCTACCGGGCCCGCCGCGGCGGTGAGCACCTAGACACAATGCGGTGATCGGCGCTTCGCTTGTCGTCGTGCTCGTCATCGCCTGGGTCGCGTTCGCCCTTCTCCGCTCGTTGCCGGCGCCGCGACTCGAGCTCAGCGTGCCCGTCATGTCACGGATCGGTCAACGACAGCCCGTCCGAGCAGCCGGGAGCCTCAGCTCAAGTCCTGACCTCGATGAACTCCGCGGACGTGACCAGCGGGCCCGTAGGGATACGGTCGAGGATGTGATCGAGCCTTGGGATGTGACCGTTGGCGGGGTGCGTCTGGCGTGTTTCATCGGCGGTGACATCGAGAATCCGCCGCTTGTCTTGCTGCATGCTCTCGGTGAGGACGCCACGACATGGGAACCGATCTGGACTGACCTCGAGTCCCGGTTTCGCATCATCGCCATCGACATGCGAGGACACGGGAAGAGCGATTGGCCGGGCGAGTACTCCTTCGAGCTGATGCGCGACGATGTGCTCGGCCTCGTGGACGAACTCGGGATCGAGCGGTTCACCCTCCTCGGGCACTCGATGGGCGCGAGCGTGGCCTACCTCATCGCCGAGGAACATCCGAGCCGGGTCGATCGGCTCGTGATCGAAGACGCGCCGCCACCGTACCCGCAGGAACGACGCCCGGTACCGGACAGGCCGGAGGGGCCGCTGTCCTTCGACTGGCCGGTAGTGCCGGCCATCCGGGCACAGGTGGACGAGCCCGACTCACGGTATTGGAACCTGCTCGGCGAGATCACTGCTCCTACGTTTATCGTCGCCGGCGGATCAGACAGCCACGTCAGCCAGGAGAAAATCGCCGAGGCGGTGGAACGGATCAGCGACGCAACGATGGTTACGATCTCCGCCGGGCATCTCGTGCACGAGACGCGGCCGGAGGAGTTCTTGGACGCCCTGTTCGGCTGGTTGGCCACCACGAAGTAACTCGATCGCGTGCCACCAAATGCCTGAAATAGCCGTCGATCGGGCGCAGCCGGCGGGCCGTTCGTTCGGATGTTCGGTGTGCCCATTCTGCGTCAAGCAGGCACTTCGGGGATAGTCGCCCTGGGGAGTTATCCTGGCGGTAGACAAGCAATGAGGTGTGGAGCGGTGCGCGACTCGCGTGAAGTTGTCGGTTAGCGGCGCCGCCGGTAGTGCAGCACGACGACGCCGTTGGTGCAGGGATGGCAGGACACGAGATCGAGCGGTTTGGACTCCCCGACGTCGTCGAGTTCGAACATCCGACTTCCCTGACCCGACAGCAACGGGAACACCGTGATGCGGAAGTCGTCAATAAGGTCGTGATGCAACAGAGCCCGGGTAATGCCGCTGCGCCCAGTCACGATCATGTAGCCCTCGCCCTCGCTCTTCAGCTTCTCGACCTCGGTGACGACGTCGCCCCGGTTGATCGTCGTGCGCTCCCAGTCCGCCGACGCGAGGGTGCGCGAGAAGACGACTTTGTCCGTGGCGGCGTAGATGGGGGCGAAGGGGTGCTCGGCCGCGGTCTTGCCCTGGAAGTGCTCGGCAAACGACTCGTAAAGGACCCGACCCATGACGTACACCTCGGCCCCCGCCAGGAACGCGAGTATGCGCTCCTCCTCGGCGGGGTCGTCAGGGAGGCCGCTGATGAAGCGAAACTCGTCGGTGTCGTCGTCCATGTCGGCGGCGTTCACCGAGTACACGTAGGTCATCGAGATCAGTGTGCGCACGCGCTCGCTCCGGGTGTCCTAGCCTGCCGCCGCCTGGTAGGCGAGGCGGAAGTAGTCTAAGTACACAGTGTCGGTGAGTTCGGCCAGCGACGCTCGACGCCGGCTACGAAGGCTTCGGGGTCGCCCGACTTCGTGCTGTAAGTGCCCCAACGCTTTGCAGGATCCCAGCGAACTGCACGGCAAAGGGATCAGCGGATTCAACTAACTGGTATGGCCAGCCAAGCGCATCATGCTGCCCCCTATTCATCGCCGGGACACGGTCACCCTCAGGGTTGCGGAGCCACGTCATCCTGGATCACGTTGTCAGCGCCGGCGGCGCCTGACTCCTCGGTCTCTCGTGTACCTACGAGGTGGATGGCTACCAGTCGTGCTCGTCGAGCCACTTTGCAATAACGGCGCCGGTCACGTCGGCGTGCCAGAACACCTGAAGATGTCCGTAACCCTCGAGGCGGGCGGAGGAGCCGTCCGGGGCACGGCGCTCTGCTGACCGCAGCGACACGTCATCGACCTCCTCGGACCCGCAGATGAGCAGCGTGGGGACGGTCACTTCGGCGAGCGTCTCCCAGAGGGGGGGTGCGTGTTGCGCGGCGACGATCGGGAGCGCGAAGGCGTCGTCGGAAGTCTCACAGAGGTTCTCGAGGAACCATGTCGGAGGCGCCTGAGATTCCACTCGCGCCATTTGCTCGATGACCTTCCTCACCCCCAGCTCACGCACCCGTCGGGGCCACGGGTTCTCTTCATCGGTATCGCTCGCCCCCGGGCAGAAGCCGAGACCGATGAAGCCCAAGCACCGCTGGGGATGAGCACCTGCCGCCCTGCAAAGCACCGCCGCCCCGGCGGAGTACCCGACGAAGACCGCACGTTCCACCTTCGCGTCGTCGAGGACCGCCACCACGTCGGCGACAAGCTCCTCCGGTCGGAACCCCTCGACATCCTCTGGGGTCGTGCTCCGGCCGTGGCCGCGGTGGTCGACTGCGAGATACCGTCGCAGGCCGAGCGAATCGTAGTAGCCGGCGCGCTTCCACATGCTCCCGTCACCGCCAGAACCCGTGTGCAGGAACAGCGGCGTGCCAGCCCCGTCATCAGTGAAATGGATGGTGACCTGACCGGGACGAACGATCCGGCGCACGAAGCCGAGTGTAGATGGCGCGCTGCCGTGGACCATCGGCGCTGGCGTCCGGCGCTGGTGCGCCTTTTCAGACGTCCACTTCCTTCCGACGGCAGAGTGCGATCATCTCGTCACCTCACGCCCCTAGCCAGGTGCGTGCGTAGCGAGGAGGACCTCGTGAGATTCTCGTCCTTCGGACAGGGCGAGCTCGCCGCCTTGCCAATCGGATTCTCGCTGCTCACCGAGCCACGATCAAACCGTCCCGGGACGGTTGAGGGCGCGGTCAAAATCCCGCGGGTCGACTCCCGAACATGCAGGACCACCAGCTCGTTCAGGCACTCGTTCAGATCGGCGACATCGCCCGCGAGGCCGGGCTCTTGGCAGTGAACGATCTCGTTCAGCTTCCGGCATTACTCGCTCGGATTCCATCGCCCGTCTGTCAGACGGCGATGCGGAGGTCCCGGACCCACGACCGGCGGAGGCGCTTCGCCCTGCGCCCCCGCTCGCCGCCCTGGCGACTGAGGTTCGCTCCGTGGACGGCCACGGTACCTGGCGAACTGCCCAAGGTCGACTTGTAAACGCTTCCACTCCTTGGCGCCATCATCCATCGATCCCCACAACAAGATGGACGCGGAGTCGGGTAATGGCAACCCCGCCGCGCTTCCAGACCTCAACGGCGGAACATCTCTGGCTCCAGATGCGCACCAGATACTCGTCGACCACGATCACCGTGAGACCGCTCGATCAGTCGTCGTCGTCAGTGCCGCCCAAGAGCGAGTCGGCGTCGGGTACTACGCCGACTCGTGCACCCCCCGAGCGTCGTCCTCGGCGTCGGCCTGGCCGGCCTCGCCGGCGGTATCGGGGTGAAGAAAGGGTCCGTCGTGACCGAGCAGCACCTGTACTGGATGCTCGGCTTGTGCGCGATCCGGTCAAAGGAGAACCGCCCGGACAGCTCCCGAACAACCCTACACGTGCGGTCGTCAGCCTTATGGAGAGGCCGAAGTCGACTCCGTTCGTTGCCGGTCCGCGCGACCCATTGGATACGTCGGCCGCATCCGATCTGCAAAGACTCCGGCTGGGTGGTCCGACGGGCGCACGATCGGCCGGCGCCGTGACTGCGGCCGGTCCGACACCCCTTACGCTGCCGGCGGTGACTGCAGAGCCCGATCGTAAAGAGCGCGCTCGGTCCTTCGGCGCCATCGCCGATGACTACAACCGGTTCCGTCCCGGTCCGCCGGAAGCCGCGGTGGCATGGCTCCTTCCGGAACGACCTGGGACCGCAGTTGATCTCGGCGCAGGAACAGGAGCCCTGTCGAAGGTCCTCGCCGGCTTGGTGCCGCATGTCGTGGCCGTTGAACCCGATCACCGGATGCTTTCGGTGCTCGGCCGGCGGGCTCCGGGAGTTCATGGGGTTGTCGGCAAAGCCGAAGAGATTCCTCTCAGGGACTCCAGCGTCGATGTGGTCGCGGTGTCGTCTGCCTGGCACTGGATGGACCAGGCACAAGCCGTTGCCGAGGCGGGAAGGGTGCTCCGGCAAGACGGTGTGCTCGGCGTGATGTGGAGCGGTCCTGACCGCTCAGTGCCGTGGGTCGCCGAGGTCCTGGCGGCGAGCCGGCGCCCCACTGCGGGGCCGGGTGGCCCTCGCACGGCCCGCAGGCTCGAGGTTCCGAGCGTAGGACCGTTCCACCGTCCTGAGGCTTGTACCTTCACCGCGTCCGTGCAGTACCGCGTCGACGACCTCGTGGGTCTCGCGGCCTCGTACAGCTCTGTGATCACCCTTCCGGAGAGCGAGAAGAAGGCCACGCTTGCTCGAGTGGCGGCCCGCGTCGCCGAGGTGGCCGCCGTGCGCGACGTCGAATGGGTCGCGCTCCCCCTCCGCTGCCAGTGCTGGCGTGCTTCAGCCGGCTGAGGCTTGTGTAGGGCTCATGTGCTTGCTGGCAGAATCTCGGCCATGCCCGTAACCGTGCATCCACCTGGGTTGGTCCTGACCGAGCGTGAGTTCGGTGTACCGCTGCGTTACTCAGCTCCCGACGCCGATCAGATCACGGTCTTCGCCCGCGAGGTGGCGGCACCGGAGGGGCGCGACCGTCCGTTCCTCGTCTTCCTGCAGGGCGGTCCCGGCATGGAGGCGTCGCGCCCCACGGCTCACCCCTCGGCACCGGGCTGGCTGGAGCGCGCCCTGAAGGATTACCGCGTTCTCATGCTCGACCAGCGTGGAACCGGCCGGTCGACGCCAGTCGGAGCTCTTAGCGGTATGAGCGCCGAAGAGCAGGCCTCTTACCTCGCCTGCTTTCGGGCGGACTCGATCGTGAAAGATGCTGAATTCATCCGCAGCGAGCTCGGTGTGGAGCGCTGGAGCGTGCTCGGTCAGTCCTTCGGTGGTTTCTGCGTGCTGCACTACATGTCAGCGGCGCCAGGTGGGCTAGCGGAGGCATTCCTGACTGGTGGCTTGCCTCCTGTCGGCCGCCATCCCGACGAGGTCTACCGCGCCACCTTTGCCCGGACGCTGCAGCGCTGTCGTCGCTACTACGAGCGCTACCCGGCCGACCGCGAGCGGGTGCGCAGGCTACACGGCTGGGTGGCCGAGGCGAAGGTCGTGCTACCGGGCGGGGACCGGCTCACCTGGCGAATGTTCCGCCAGCTCGGCTGGATGCTCGGGATGAGCGACGGCGCTGAGCATCTGCACTACATACTGGAGCTACCTGAGGACTCTCCGGGGTTCCTACACGATCTCGGGGCTGGCCTTCCGCCGTTTGCTCGCAACCCGCTTTACGGAGTCATCCACGAATCGTCTTACGCCGACGGAGGTGTCACCAACTGGTCCGCAGCCCGAGTACGGCCCGAGGACTACGAGAACGAGCCTGAGCTCTTCACCGGTGAGCACGTGTTTCCGTGGATGTTCGACGACTACGGCGCACTACGGCCCCTACGCGAGGCTGCTGGGTTGGTGGCGGGCTTCGAGTGGCCGCGCCTGTACGACGCCGGGCAGTTGAGCAGCTGCGAGGTGCCTGCGGCGGCGGCCATCTACGCAAACGACATGTACGTTGAGAGATCGTTCTCCGAGGAGACGGCGGAGCTCATTCCGAGCATGCGGACCTGGCTGACCAACCAATTCGAGCACAACGGGCTGCGCGCCGAGGGCGGGCGAATACTCGACCGGCTGATCGCCCTGGCGCGGGGTCACTGAGCAGCGTTCAGCAAGCAGAGTCCCCGTGCACCCTGGGGAGGCGTCAACCGGCCGATGGTCGGAGGGAGTCGAAGATACGAAGAGGTGTGAGTCCGGAGCCGGCGAGGCCGATCTCGACGTCGTTCTGGCCCGCTTCGCCCGGCAAGAACACTTCGGCGGTGAGCAGGCTCAGCTGTCGTCCTGGCGCCAATCCTCCACTGATCGGCGCCGGTTCGATGCAGACTCGCAGTTCGCCACGTTGAACACAACGGTCGCCTTCGGGGGCCGCCCGCCTTCACCTGGGGACCAGCCACGACCACCATGCCCGGGAGGGCTGCTTCGTAGCCGGCAGTGGTGGGGGGCGCCGGATTGCGGTCACCTTCGGTCGAAGCAAAATGAGGATTGAGCTGCGAAACGAGAATTGATTTGCCTTCTCGGAGCTGACCGATCCGTATCGCCGGGAGCTCCAGGTGCACAGCGACTCTGGCGGCGAACATTCACGTGATCGCGAGCTACAGCGCCGACGAGATGGCGGCTGGGACGGTCAAGCACGCGATTGATGGCCGCCACCACAGCTTCGTGCGGACCCAGGTCGTCAATCAGGTGGGGAAGGGTAGTCGGCCTCTCCAATCCCGTCGATCTGCTCCGAGTGGCGCCGAAGCGGGACATCCCAACCCCTCGCGCCGTCTGAGGCTGGCACCCTAACTCGGACGTCTCGAACGAGCCGAGCCCGGCGTGGAGAGAACCGCGCCTGCTCCCATCATGCCCCTCTGCCCTACTGGGACCGAACGCTACTTCGAGTACGGGCTGTGAGCCGCGAAGAAACTCAACAAGTCTCGACCAGCTCCTACCGTATTGCTCCGATCGATGACGTTCGTGCTCGGACAACTTATTACTTTTGATGCCTGGTACGATGTCGGGCGCTCCAGGTTGCTGCCTACGTTGTACAGGCCCGACTCGAGTGTCCAGGCCAACACCCCCATCCCCTTCGATTGCAAGTAGTTGAACAGCTGAGGTACCAACGTCGGCGAATTTGGATTACAATTGCGCTTGCCCACATTGTCGAGAAATGCCTCCGTCAGGACAGGAACAACATTCGCATATCTTCCAAAGTGTGCACTCCACTCAGCGCGAGTGCGATCGTGTCTGCCCAGGTTGGGCTCGACTCCGTATGCGATGTTGGGGCCGGTCAGATAATGGGTCGAGAGCTCGGACATGTCCGTGTCCGACTTGTTCGACTCGACAATTATAATGTTATTCGCACCCACTGATCTTATCTCACTTACGAGGGCTTGCATACCGACAAATGTGTCGTCCACACCTCCTGAGTCAACCCTCCCCCCATTTCGCCAGATACTCCAAACATCACCTTCCGTAATGGAGCCGGCAACCGGTAACCTCGGCTCATTGAATAGGTCGAACATCACATTCGGGCTGTGCCTGAAGTGAGCTGCAACGAGCCTCCAAAAGTTTACTGAAGTGGCGTCCGGCAACGGTTTAGTCTTCGCATCACATTCCTCCTCTTGAAGCGTGACTATAGCGACCATTCCAACTTCATTGGTCTCGTTGACCAACTTGTCGACCAGGTTCAAGTAGGGATGGTTGTAACCTGACCGGTCGAACAAGGTGCATCGGGACACTTGAAAACGAATAGCGTTGGCGTGCCAGTAATACCGAGCTGCCTGTATTTGTGCCACGCCCGAGAGGGAGTCGAGACTGCTTCCTTTAGTGCACAGGAGATTGACTGAGTGACTCGCTGCTAGGCACTCGAGCACGAAGCCGTAGGGTATGAACCTATTACCATTAGCGGACAGGATCTTGTTTCCTGCGACGTGGTAAGGCCCGGGGAAGCTGAGCACCTCAGAGCCGGTGTGCCGGCTCCTGCTCGTAAAGTAAAGTGCTGCGGTCAGAGCCAAGGCAAGTATCGCGAAGACCGACAGCGCACTGAGAAGTGTTCTTGTGCGCCGGTCATATCTGACCAAGGTGCCTCTTTCCGTGACGATCTGGTGCTCCCCATCCCCATGCCCGCCGCCGGTTGCACCCCACGCTACTCTTCTCGCTGCCCGGAAGCGTCAAGTGAGGAGCCTCTTCGCGGCGTTCCCACCAAGATCGCAAAGACTGCCGACACTGCACGGTCCTCGCCCCGGTTCACCTCTGGCTGCAGCATCTGTCACGAAGACGTGAATGTCTGCGCCGCCGCCACCGACTCACGAAACTACGCCGCCGGTGTGAGCCCCGTCTCCCGTCGGACCGCAACCACGAACGCGCTCGTGGTGTCGTACCCGACACGCCGTGCCACGGCACTCCCAGACTCTCCCGCCACCGGCGCCGGAAGCGCTGCCTGCAGCCGGAGCGGGGTGCGCCAGCGGCTGAAGGGGATGCCTGTCAGCTTCGTGGAGGTTCTACGAAGGAGCACTCCGATGGGTGAGCACATCAGATCAGAGTCCAGGAAGGTTGCGCGCCCTGGCAGCCGAGCGAACACTTCTGGACTTGATCCGGTTTGCCGGACAGGTTGGCTGTGTTGATCATGCCGCTTGACGGTCGGCGTTGTGGTGGACGGCTTCGTACTGGGCGGGGCTGAGGTAGCCGAGCGTCGAGTGCAGCCGACGGGTCTTGCACCAACCCTCGATGTACTCGAAGACGGCGCGTCGAAGCCCGAGCCTCGTTGGCCAGGTGCGAGCGTCGATGAGCTCTCGCTTGATGGTGGCGAAAAGGATTCCGCCACCGCGTTGACTCGATCGAGTCGCCAGCTCGGACCTGCTCCGCTAGCGCGCCGGTCGGGACCCGCGCACAATGGGTGCGCCAAAGCGCACCTCTGGGTCGATCATCACCGGGGAGGATGGGCTACCCGGGTGCAGCCGAACAACAATCCCGTTCTCCTCGTGGTCGAACGTGTCGCCTTTTCCCACCCCCGGCGCGTTAACAGGGGTGGAGGGCGGCGGCAACCTCGGCTCCTCTCTCCCCCTAGCTCGCGAGCGTCCGTGCCACTTTCGTCCCCAAAGGAGGAAGCAATGATCCGAAGGCTCCCCCGAATCTGCGCGCTCGCCGTCGCAGCTGTCGGGCTCACAGCTGTAGCAGCCTCGGGCTCACTCGCCGTCGCGTCCGTAGGCCCGACGAAGGTCGGCCCACATCAGTACTTCAACGGCCTCGTCAACGGAAAGCTCCAGGACGCCATCGTGAAAGTCGTCTGCCCGGGGGCTGCAAATTGGGGCCACGCCCTCGAGCATCAGACTCTCTCGGTGATCTCGCCCAATGTGATCACAGCGAACTCTGGCTACACCGGATCGCGTGCCCGGGAGATCGGCGCACTCATCGGCCCGGCATCGTCGACTGCCCCGATGGTCGTTTTCACCAGGTACGGCCACCCGCAGCAGTTCCCGACCAACATCCCTGTTCCGTGCAGCGGGACGGGACAGGTGTTCTTCGTCCCGCGGCCCGGCAGCCATGACGCCAAGTCGGGGGCAGTCACGGTCACGTGGGCCAACGTGGCAGCCGGCGGCTGACGCCTCCGACAACCTCCTCGTTCTCGAGCGGAACCGCGGCCTAACGTGTCGCCCTGGGGCGCCTCAGGCGCGTTAGAAGGGAAGTGGGCACCGCGGGCGGACCAGAAAGCTTCGAACGCAGATTCGACGAACTGTTCGCTCTCGCCATCAAGCCGGCGTGGCGACTCCTCGATGACCACCAGGAAGCCGAGAACGTCGCCGCCGAAGTGCTGGCCCGCGCTCTTGTGCGATGGAGCAGCCTGTGCGGTTCGCCCCATCTGTGCGGCTGGATTGTCACGGTGTCCACGAACTTGGCGATCGGCCACCTCCGCAAGGCCAATCGGTGGTCGCCTCTGTTGGGTACGTACGCTGAGCAGCGTCCTTTACAGATCGAAGACCGACTCGATCTCGACCTGGCGTTAGGGACCATCTCGGAACGACAGCGGAGTGCCCTCGTCTTGCGCTACTACCTCGATTACAGCGAAGCGCAGATCGCCGGGGCCATGGGAATCTCGGTCAGCAGCGTGAAGACACACCTCCATCGAGGGCGCGAAGCACTCCGGTCGCTCCTCCAGGAACCCAGGGAACCATTGGTTGCCCCGGACTGAGCCGCCGCTCCAGCCGAACGATCCGGAAGAATTCCGCCGCTGGGTGTACGAGCGCGCCGCCCGGATTCGCAGGCGACGTCGGGCGACGGCAGCGGCCGCCACGATCGCGGCGGCCAGCGTGGTCGTGGCGTTGGTTTCAGGCTCACTCTCGTCCCTCGTCCGGCTGCCGGGCCAAGGGACGAGCGCGGGAGTTCCTCTGGCGAGCACGAGCCTCCCCGGAACCGGCCCGTCCACCGCCTCTACCTCTACCTCCTCCGCTCTCCCGACACCTTCTACAGAACCGAATGCCACGCACCCGTCCACCACGACGAGCGGCGTACAGGCCTCCACGACGACCACGAGCGCTAGCCAGGGCGGCCCGACGACGACACCCACGACGGTGCCGACAGTCACCACTGTCCCAACCCCTTCGACTGTCCCTTCGACGACGACTGTCACCACAACCACCGCTGCGCCCCCGCACGTGGCGACGGTGCCGCCCGGCTGCGGCCAGCCGGCTGAGCCGGCGGCGCCTGCAGGCCCGACAGTCGTCAAGCGGGAGCTCGTGGGCACCTGGGTCCAGTGCACCGGCCAGTCCATCTTCGGGCCGGGCGGCGGGGGAGCCGTCGCGATAGCAGCAAACGGCACGTGGCGTCAGCTCGCCTGGACGCCCGGAGGCTGGGAGCCGCTCGAAGGCAACAACGACGGTGGCACGTGGCAGGCCCTGCCGGCTCCGGCTGCCACGACGGCAGCCGGAGCCGATCTCATTCGATTCGTCGCTGCTTCCGCGGAGGCGGGGAGGGTGCAGGAATGGAACGTCCGGGTGATGGTGGCCAACGGGCCCCCGCCGCGGACACGGTTCGTCGAGGGGGCGACCGTCGCCAACTACCTCGCCCTAGCGCCGTCCAGCAGCAGCACAGGTTCGACCGCGGGCGGTCCGACCTCTGGGCAATGACGAACGCGTCGTCCTCTCCGGCTCGTCACGCGTTATAGGTGAAGAGGTCCCGGGCGCCTCGTGTCCCACCACCAAGAAGATGCTCAGTGTGCCACGACCAAGGAGATGCTCTCATGAGGAACCCGAAGCTGGTGTGGGGCGTTGCGTGCATGGGGACGCTCGCAGCCCTCGTCGCAGTGCAACTCGTCGTCGGCGCGGGCATCGCTGGCGCCCAAGCACCGGGCGGCGGACGGATCCACCCCCATCAGGTGTTCGGTGCGCTCGTAAACGGCAAGAACGGCGTGTCCTCCCCCGTCGAGATTCAGATGGCGTGCGCCGGCCCCATCAAGCCCGGCGAGACAGGGCATCCGGTAGCCGGCCAGACTGTGACAGTCTTCCAGCCTGAGGCGATCGTGGGTCATTTCGGGAACACCGGCGCCCACGGACGCGAGATCGGAGCGTTCTTCGGTGCCCCGCCTCCCGCCAGCGACGTCACGAGCGGCCCAGTGATCTTTCGCTACTACGTCACGAAGAAGATCCCCACGTCCGAAGTGCTCCCGTGCTCGGGAAGCGGCCATGTCATCTTCGTCCCGTTGCCGGTGACTCCGGCGAAGGACGTCGTCGTTCCGGTCACCTACGTCGGCCAGCCGTAGCGCGAAGGGGCCGAATCGGGGCCGGCGCTTGGGCTAGCGTGGACGCTCGAGCACGAGTTGCTGTCGCAGCGGCCTGTTTG
>Ga0182024_10015747_pt1 | contig 14430 bp, 12 predicted proteins | sample P32metaG_FD_120480 | JGI IMG/M metagenome (GOLD analysis project Ga0182024, IMG submission 120480) | Permafrost microbial communities from Stordalen Mire, Sweden - P3-2 metaG (Illumina Assembly) | ecosystem: Environmental > Terrestrial > Soil > Wetlands > Permafrost | place: Sweden: Stordalen... | reverse complement strand
GCGCAGGATGTGCTCGCCAAGGCGATCACCGCGACCGACGACGCGCAAAAGCGCGCCCTTCTCAAGGAATTCGAGAAGTACGGATTTTCAGGCGCGGTCACCGATTTCGGCCAGTTGCTGCTGCTGTTCACCCGCCGCGATCTCGAGCGCTACGAGTTCACGGAGCGTCCCGCCATGATGATCGGCTACGATCGCGCGCTGGTGTGGTCCTACCGGCAGATCGACGGGCGGGAAGCGCTCACGCTGTTTGAGAAATCGAAGACGCGGCGGCTGCGCATCGAAGGCGAAATCCGTGTGCGCGCCGCCGATTTTGTGCCTCTCCAGATCACCCTCGCCGCGCATGAGGGCGACGCGCCGGATTCGGTTCGCGAGGAGGCGGCTGTGAGCTACGCGGCGTCGAAATTCGGGGCGCTGCTGCCGGCTTCGACAGAACATCGCGAGCTGCGGGGCGGAAAAGTGGTGATGGAAAATCACTTCACCTACGCTGATTTCCATAAGTTCGGCGCGTCGAGCGACGTCACCTTCCCCGACGGCAAATAAGCGCACGGGCGGCAGCCCGTTGTGCGCGATAAGAAGAGTGAGCGCACAGGCGGCAGCCGTTGTGCGCGATAAAGACAGCATGACGGGAACTTCGTCAGTTCGAAAAAATTGAACACTAGTCTCCCGAGTCAGAAGTTCGCAGCATTACATGCCGGGATAGCATGGCCCTCCGATCCCCAAGTCATTCCGAGCGCAGCGAGGAATCTGCTTTTTGTTCGGCTGTTATCAACGCTTTAGAAGCAGATCCCTCGCTGCGCTCGGGATGACGGGCGTCGTAAGTAGGACTACGTGGGGGCAGAAAGTATTCAACGAACTTATGACTCAGGACCCGAGCGAAGAGCAGATCCCTCACTGCGTTCGGGATGACGGGAAGTTCGTCAGGCCGCGGCAGGGGGTCGATTTCGATTAAACTGACGCAGGATCGAACCATGCGCATCGTATATCTGCACGGATTCGCGTCCGGCCCCGGATCGAGCAAGGCGCAGTTCTTTCGTGCCCGATTCGAGGAGCTCGGCGTCCCGTTCGAAATCCCGCGCCTCGATGAGGGGAATTTCCAGGCGTTGACGATTTCTGGACAACTTCGCGTCATCGATCGGGCGGTTCAACAGGGCGGCGATCGGACCACGCTGATGGGCTCGAGCCTCGGCGGCTATCTCGCGGCGCTGTACGCCGCGCGGCACGAAGGTATCGAGAAGCTGGTCTTGCTCGCACCCGCCTTTCAGTTTCCGTCGCGATGGCGGACGCGGTTCGAGCGCGACCTCGCGCAGTGGCGAAGCGACGGCCAAAAGAATTTCTATCATTATGCGTTGGGAGGGGATCGGCCGCTCGGCTATCAGTTCGTCGAGGATGCCGTCCAATACGAAGAGGAACCCGATTTCAGGCAGTCCGGACTGATATTTCACGGGACGCGCGACGACGTGGTTCCGGCCGAGGTTTCCGAACAGTTCGCGAGCCGGCATCCGGACGTCCGGCTGCGCCTGCTCGATTCGGGTCACGAGCTGACCGACGTGCTTGATATAATGTGGGTGGAGGTCGCGGCATTCCTGGGGCTTCCAGATCCGGGCGGGTTTCCAAATCCGCGCGGGTTTCCAAATCCGGGAGCCGCGGGGTAAACGCTATAAGGCGCGAAACGTCCTATGTGCTAGAATCGCATGAAACATCTACTGAACCCGTGGGGACTCAGGAAAAATTCCAAATACTGAAACCCTGGGCATGTCCGCGTCGTCATAGTAGCGAGGAATTGTTGGAACTCGCGCAGAGGTTTGAGAAGCAGTTGAAAGAAGAGGGATAGGCAGTGCCGGATCAACCAAAAGTCGGTGGATCGCCGATCGACGATCCTGACGTTCATCTTGCCCACCTGCTCGCGCCCGCTTCGATCGAAACCCCGTGGTATAAGAGCATCGGCACGGGCATCCGGGAACTCATCAATCCTCCCAAGCTACCGCCTCTCGAAGTAACGTCGAAGCCGATCGCGGTTCCGGACATGTGGGGCTCCTACGGGGGCAATGAAAAGACCGCCGGAATGACCTCGGTGATGATTCACATCATAGTGATCGCGCTGATCATCTTCATCGGGTCGCTGAAGCCGGTGCAGAAGTTGATCGCGACCGTCATTCCGCTGACCGCGCCGGACCTCAAGCCGTACAAGCCGGAGGAGAACAAAGGCGGAGGCGGAGGCGGCGCCAGGCAGCCGCTGGATGCGAGCAAGGGCAAATTGCCCCAGATCGCAAAAAAGCAGTTCACACCCCCGCGCGTCGATACCATGGTGTCCAAGCTTCCCATGACTCCGACGATTATTTCCGATGTTCCGATCCCGAACATCGACGCGACCAACTACGGCGATACGCTGAGCAAGCTGGGCGTGCCTTCAAACGGCACCGGATTGGGCGGCGGAATCGGCACCGGATCGGGCGGCGGCGTCGGATCGGGCCGCGGACCGGGCGTGGGACCCGGATCGGGCGGCGGATTCGGCGGCGGAGCCTACAAGATCGGCGGCGGCGTATCGCAGCCGCAATTGATCTCCAAGGTCGAGCCGGAATACTCGGAAGAAGCCCGCAAAGCCAAGTGGCAGGGCACCGTCGAGATGCAGATCGTGGTCGACGAGCACGGCCTGCCGAAAGATATGAAGGTCACGCGTGCGCTCGGTCTGGGCCTCGATCAGAAGGCGATGGAAGCGGTCATGAAATGGCGCTTCAAGCCCGGCATGAAGGACGGCAAGCCTGTCCCGGTGATCGCGACCGTTCAGGTCAACTTCAGATTGCTCTAGGCAGCTTTAGATTGCTCTAGGCAGCTTCCGCCTGCTGTAGGCGCTCCCGTTCTCGCTTCGAGAAATTCCATTAGAAGTGAAACCGGTACTTCAGCTCGCCATAAATCTGGCGCGGGTTGATGAAGTGCGTCCCGCCGAAAGTGTTGCTGGTATCGAGCAGATAGCGCGTGTTCGCGATATTGACCGCGTTCGCGGAAACGGTCCATTTCTCTCCAAAACTCTTGCCGACGGATAGATCGAAAGTCGAGTGCGGCGGAAGGTGCGAGGGTCCGTTGCCATTCAAGAATCCGGACCCGAACTGATACGCCGGCGTCGCCCACATGTGGCCGGGCAAGGTCAAAGATAGAACCGAAGTGGCCGTGTTGCGCTGATCGTGATCGAGAAGAAAATTGCCGGTGGGAGCAGATTCCAGCAGTCCTCCCGTGATCGGCCCGATTCCCTGCCCGATCTGATTCGAGTACGCGACCCGCCATTGAGCCATATGCCAAAGCCGCGGCGAGCGCAGCGTGACCTCGGTGCCGCTGATCTTCGCGCCCAGATCCGTCAGGGGGATGAAAATACCTGAGTTGCCGAGCACATCGTGGTCGAGAAAATTGCGCGCGCTGGTGTGGAAATTATCCACGTCGACCGACCAGCCGCGAACCGGCATGCTCAACCCGATATCGTGCTGGATATCGCGCTCGCCCGGGAGCGGAATGAAGCCGAATCCTTGCGACACCGCAAAATCGAGCGCGGGACCCGCAAGACTGTCGAGCGGCGGAGGCTGATAGTAATACGCGAAGTAACCGTGCAGCGTCCAGTTCAATCGTGGAAACCGGATAGCCGCGCCGAGACGCGGATCGGCCGCATTCTCATTCAACAGACCGCTATAGTGCTGGAGCCTGAGCCCCAGGTCGAGCGTAAGCCACGAAGTAACGCTGTATTGATCTTCGAGAAAAACCGCGGTCGAGTTGGCCCAATGCCTCTCGACTTGATTCAGAACCGTTCCGCCCGGATTGGCCGTCAATCCGAAGAACGTGTTGTCGTGCTGCCCCCAGACTTCGACGCCGGCCCGCGCATTGTGCTTCTTGCGTTGCGCTTGAACGACCGATCGGCCTCCGAAGTAGCTCGAGCGGGAATTGTCGTTCAGCAAGAAAGGAGTATCGTTCGGCCCTCCGAGATATTGCGCGCTGTTCGAATGAAAATACGGCGCGAGCGTGAACGTAATCCCATCCGAAAAGCTGTGGGTCCAATGGAATCCGACTAAGTAATCGTGTTCGAGATCGACATCGCGTATCCCGGCCGCCTGATCGCTCTGCGTATTGGGAATCTGATAGTGATCCTCGCGAAGCGAGGCGATCCAGCGGAGTTGATCGTTCGCGTCGGGATTATAGAACAGAGAAAGAAATCCACCCACGCCGCTCGACTGATCGTGGATCACTTGCGAAACCGGCGGCGAAAGCCCCAGCTCAGAGCGGCTGCCGTCGAGACTCGCGTAATACGCGAAGCGCGTGGTGTGGCTGCCGATGTTGATCTGATCGTCGGTCGAATAGAAATTGCCGGCCGACGCGGTAAGGTCGATTTCATTATTCCGCTCGAAGCCGGAGGGCGTCACGACGTTGAAGAATCCGTAGGTGCGGTCTCCGTACTCGCTCGAGAATCCGCCGCGCTCGACCTCCAGTTCCTCGACGTTTTTGGGATTGATCAGCGGCGCCACGTTCGCCGCGATATTCGTATTGATCACGGGAATGCCATCGAAAAACCAGTTCACCTGATGGCCGCCGCGCATATGAAGCATGTCGTGAACCATGTAGGCGCCGGGCGTGAAATCGGTGATCATCGCGAGGCTGTTGGTTTGATCCGCTCCCGCGGTCTGGGCGATTTCCCGGGGTGACACCATGGTCTGAACCGTCGAGGCCTGCGTATCCAGCTTGCTCCCGGCTCCCGAAACCTCGACGCTGGTATTTACCGCTGCGATTTCGAGTTGAACGTGCAAGACCGGCGATTTGGCCGCGGTTACGTTCACCTGCTGCTCGCGCGGCTGAAACCCTGGCGCGGAAACCGAGATCGAATAGGCGCCCTCCGCGAGGTCGTTCACTTGAAACTCGCCGTCGGCGCCGGAGGTCACGGTCTTGTTGAACGTCGAATTCGGGCTATGAATCACGACCTGCGCGCCGGCGAGCGGCCGGTGTTGCGGATCGTGAACGATTCCCCGTAACGTGCCCGTCGCGGCAGCCAGCGCCGGCGCGATCAGCACACAAAAAAACACAAGCTTCCTGTAAATGCCTTCCACGTGGATCTCCTGGTTCGGAATTTATCGGAATTTAAGTGAGATTCAGGCGAGAGGCGTGGGAGGGCCGCGCTGGTGATGGGCGCGGCTAAACGCTGGGCCGCGCGCGTCGATCCGGGTTTCGATGGCAGGCTGGCTGCCAAGCGAAATGGAGATTGCCTGGGAATTCCCGGCCGGCGAGGAACTGCGCTCGCCGAGGACGTTAAGCGAGGCCGGGTAATACGGGCACTTTGGCAAATTCGAGCTGGCTGCCGGGCCGGGGGACTGGGCGTTCAGCCCAATGTCCATGCCGGTGTCCATGGAATTCAGCGAACATCGATGCTTGCCGTCGCGGCGGCAGCACGCGGGCAGATCCGAAATGAGGTTCGGGAGCAGCAGCGGAGCGATCGCCGGAAAGCCGGAGAGGGCCAACAACAGCGATGTAATCGCGCGCCGCATCCGCAAACGAGTCCTCAGACCATGAAACCTCATTTTCGGCGCGATGTCCAGAAATAAATTGTAAAGCTTGACATCTTCGATATTTCTGCTATCGTCGAAATATGATCGCAGCCAGAGCCAGGAAATCGGCGGAGCAGATCGCCAGGTACGCGGATATGTTCACGGCCATGGGTACGGAGCCGCGCCTGCGAATCATGCGGCTGCTGCTCTCCGCTCACCCGGAAGGCCTGGTGGTGGGCGATATTCAGAACGAGCTCGGCATTCCCAACTCGACGCTTTCCCATCACCTTGAAAAGCTCAAGCACGAAAACCTGGTGAACGTCCGCCGCGACAGCACGTTCCTCTGGTACACCGCCAACGCCGAAGCGCTTCAGGAACTTCTCGGCTTTCTCTATGCGGAGTGCTGCACGCGCAACCAGGCCGTTCCGCCGGACAAAATCATCACGCTTTGCAAGTGAGGAAGTCATGGAAATCAAAGACATGGAAATCAAAGACATCGTCAAAGAAAAATACGGACAGGCCGCGTTGCGCGTTTCCGCCGGCGGGAGCTCCTGTTGCGGGGCGAGCGCCAGACTCGACGGCTGTAGCGTCGATCCGATCACCTCGAATCTATACGACCCCGCGCAGACCGGCCAAATTCCCGAAGCGGCGGTCCTCGCTTCGCTCGGTTGCGGCAACCCGACCGCGCTCGCCACGCTGAATGCCGGTGAAACCGTGCTCGACTTGGGCTCGGGAGGCGGCATCGACGTGTTGCTTTCCGCCCGGCGCGTGGGGCCCACGGGCAAAGCTTACGGCCTCGACATGACCGATGAAATGCTCGCGCTCGCTCGCGAAAACCAGCGCCAGGCGGGTGTCCAAAACGTCGAGTTTCTCAAGGGAGAAATCGAAAATATTCCTCTGCCCGGCAACTCCGTCGATGTGGTCATTTCCAACTGCGTGATCAATCTCTCCGCCGACAAGGACAAAGTCCTGCGCGAAGCATTTCGCGTGCTGAAACCGGGCGGGCGCCTGGCGGTCTCCGACGTGGTGGTGCAAGGCGACGTGCCCGAAGCGGTGCGCCGCAGCATGGAAATGTGGGTCGGCTGCATCGCCGGGGCTCTTGAGGATCATGAATACGCCGGCAAGCTTGCGGAGGCCGGATTTGAGAGCATCGCGATCGAGCCGACCCGCGTATACAGCATCGAAGACGCGCGCCAGTTCCTGACCGGCGAAGGCATCGACGTGGACGCGATCGCGCCGCTGGTTGAGAACAAATTCATGAGCGCCTTCATCCGCGCCGTGAAACCTGCCGCGCAGGAGTGTTGTGGCCCGTCGTGCTGTAGCTGAATTCGGCGCGCAGCCAGATGGCTTGTTGAAAAACGCTATGAACCTGCCACGCTGGCAGGGCATGGCCCTGCCCCACGACCGGAATCCAATGACTTGCAAGCCGAGTGGCGCGGGGCCATGCCCTGCGCGCCCGCGAATCAAATCGTGAATCACGTCTGATACCATGGCTGGTTACAGAAAGGTGACCTCCCGATGATGCGAATTCTGACCGCTCTACTCTTCTCTCTCGCGCTTTTCGCCCAGGACGAACCGCCTCAAGGCGGCGGCGCCGCGGCGGGTGGACGCGGTGGTGGAGGCGCGGGCGCTGCGCTGGGCGTTCCGAATCCGCAAGCTTACGATCGCGTCATCACCAAAGAGGCGAAAACGAAAAAGGGCTTGTTCACGGTTCATCAGGTCGGCGAGCGCTTCTATTACGAAATCCCCAAAGGCGAGCTCGGCAAACAATACCTGTGGAACACGCAGATCGCCAAGACCACGGTCGGCGTCGGCTATGGCGGCGGCGAGTTGGCCACCCGGGTGGTTGCCTGGGAACTACACAACAACCGCGTCTATCTTCGCGATATCAACTTCAGCGTCACCGCGAAGCCTGACGCGCCCATCGCCGAAGCGGTGAAGGATTCGAACAACGCGACCATCATCATGGCGTTCAACGTGGCCGCCTATCATGACGGCGATCCGGTGATCGACGTGAGCCGCTTGTTCAACACCGACGTTCCTGAAATGAGCGCGCGCCAGCAGTTGGGCGCGACCGCTTTCGACGCGTCGCGTTCCTTCATCGACCACATCTCCCCGTATCCCGATAATATCGAGGCGGAGGCGACGGCAACGTATACGCGCGCGGCCACCGGAGGCGGAGCGGCCGGCGGCGGACGCGGAGGCGGCGCGATCGGCGGAGGGTCCATGCGCGGCACCAGCGCGACCATCGTCCTCCATCACAGCATGGTCCGCCTTCCCGAAAAGCCGATGATGCCGCGCCTGTTTGACGAGCGCGTCGGATATTTCACCACCGCGCAGATGGATTACACCGCCGACGATTATCGCTCCCGCACCGTCCGCTACATCGCGCGCTGGCGCTTGGAAAAGAAGGACCCCAACGCCGCGGTCTCCGATCCCGTGAAGCCGATCGTCTACTACATCGATTCCGCCACGCCCAGGAAATGGGCTCCCTGGCTCAAGAAAGGCGTCGAGGATTGGAACGAAGCCTTCGCCGCCGCGGGATTCAGCAACGCGATCATCGCCAAGGACGCGCCGACCCCGCAGCAGGACCCGGAATGGAGTCCGGAAGACGTTCGCCACTCGGTGATCCGCTGGCTGCCGTCGACCACGGAAAATGCGAGCGGCCCGCACATCTCCGATCCACGCACGGGCGAGATTTTGAACGCCGATATCCAGTTCTATAACAACGTCATGAATCTGGCGCGCGACTGGTATTTCGTCCAGGTCGGTCCGCTCGATCCGCGCGCGCAGAAGCTTCCGCTGCCGGACGATCTGATGGGCCGGCTACTCGAATATGTGGTTTGCCATGAGGTCGGTCACACCTTGGGCTTCCAGCACAACATGAAGGCGAGCTCGGAGTATCCGGCCGACAAGATCCGCGACAAAGATTGGGTCCACAAGATGGGCCACACGCCGTCCATTATGGATTACTCGCGCTTTAATTATGTCGCGCAGCCGGAAGACAAGATCGCCGTGGACGACCTGGTTCCGCGCATCGGTCCCTATGACGTGTGGGCGACCAAATGGGGCTACACGCCGCTCAAAGCCGCGACGCCGCAGGATGAAAAGCCGACGCTCGACAAGTGGGCCCGCGAGCAGGACTCGACGCCGTGGCTTCGTTTCTCCACCGCCAATTCAGCGGGATCGGACCCGGGCGATGAAACCGAAGCCGTCGGCGATGCCGATGCGGTCAAATCGACGGCAATGGGGATGAAAAATCTCCAGCGCGTCGCCAAAATGCTGATGCCCGCGACCGCTTGGAAAGAAGGCGATACCTATGAAGATTTAGGAGAAGTTTATGGCCGTATGTTGAGCCAATGGCAGACGGAAATGAATCACGTCACGCAGGTCGTGGGTGGCTTCAACAGCCAGGAAAAAGTGGTGGGGCAGGAAGGCCGCGTCTTCACGCTGGTGCCCAAAATTCGGCAGGAGGAAGCCGTGAAATTCCTGGTCGACAACGCGTTTTCAACCCCGCTTTGGATGGTCGATCCGGAAGTGCTCCGGCGCATTGAACCCACCGGGGTCTTATCGCGAATTGCCGCCGCGCAGAGGAGCGTTTTGAACTCGCTGCTCAACGATCAGCGCTTCGCGCGACTGATCGAACAGCAAACCGTCGACGGAACCGCGGCCTACACCGCGGCGGATTTGCTCGCTACCGTTCGCAAAGGAGTCTGGAAAGAGCTCGATGGCGCGCAGGTCAAAATCGACGCCTATCGCCGCAATCTTCAGAACTCCTATCTCGAGATCGTGGATGCCAAGCTCAACGGATCGCGTGAAGCTGCCGGAGGCGGTCGGGGAGGCGGTGGTGGAGGAGGCGGGCGCGGCGGTCGCGGCCCGTCCGTGAGCGAAGATGAAAAGCCCTTCTATCGTGCCGAGTTACGGGCGCTAAGCGCATCTATTACTTCGGCCGTGGCGAAGGCTACCGATCACGATACGAAAGCTCATCTGGAAGGCGCCAAAGACCAGATCTCGAAGATTCTGGATCCCAAGTTTCTTCAGCCTGCGCCTGCGGCCGCACCTGCCGGCGGTCGAGGCGGTTTCACGAGGTAGCTGTAACTTCGCTGCATTAGAACGGTTGGGCGCGGTATCGTTGCTGCTGGCCTCGGTCGCGCTGCTCGCGAGCAACCTGCCCGCGCGCCGGGCCGCGAAGATCGACCCGATCGCCGCGCTGCGTGCGACTGATGCTCGAAAATGGAGCTGGCGGAGGGGCTTGAACCCCCGACCGGGCGCGGCGTTGAAGGAGGACCTCCACGCACGTGCATCACGGGCGCTCCAGCGTGTCGGACTGCGCCGCAATCACTCTCGCATTCTTGATGGCCGACACCATCAAAATCTCCATCTGCTTTTGCCCGAGGAGGGCGCTCAAGAAAAGGCAATGCTGTAAGGGGCGGTGCTTCAGCAGGTCGACCAACCGCTTTCGATCTTCCGGGGAAAGTGTTTGACGGTCCGCCTCAACGGTGACGGTGTCAAAATCGGCAAACGCCCACTTTAGCGCGGACGCGACCCGCCAAACATATCGCTTTTCGAGCGGCAAGGCGGCGAGACGTTCGATTGCAGGGCTTGGGCCCTTCCCGCCCATCATTGCGATGGCCAGATTCATGTAAGGTTCCATCGCGGCGGATTCAAGTAGGTCCTCCGCCGCGGGATCGACCTTCAGATCGTGTATCGGAATCTGCTTGACAGGCTCGTCGCGGTTCTCGTCCATGGTGATTCTTTGTCCGCTCAAAACTCCACAATCACTTCCTTACCAAACGTCAGTCCAGCAACTTCGGCAGCAAGTTTAATGATGGTTTTCTTCAGCACGTTGTTGAGATTAGTTGCGACCAGCCATCCACCTGGCAACGGTTCTCGCATATCGCGGAGATCCTCCCGGTCTGGGTAGAGTTCTTCAGGCGTGCGAGCGATGTAACGACGCTTGCGGCCTGTAGCGTCGGGATGCTGGGAACAGCGTTCCAGGAAGGAGGGATCGCCCTTGGCAAGTTCGGATAGCACAATGACCATCGCGTCCTTTGCATTGGTGTATGCGTAGGTCTTGCCTCGGAGGATGAGTTCGCCGCTGCGGGATGTCTCGCCGGAACCGCGTTGCGGGGCGTGTCGTGGCGCCGTGGAGCTCGGCTGTTCAGAGACGATACGGCGTGAAAGCTCAACGATCACGGACTTGCCCAGCGTGGCGAGGAATTCCGCCACGTCATTATTCTCGGGGCGAACGCCAGCTTTGAGCTCGACGGCGTTGGCGAGAAACTCGACAAGGTCCTCATTCCCCTTTTCGACCAACTCGCGCCACGCTTCTGGGATGGCCGCGCGGGCCTGGGCGCGACGATGGCGGCTGCCGTATTCTTCGCGGGCAGTCTCTAGTGCTTCTCCTGACTCTATCCGCGAACGGGTCAGGTAGCGGCTGAGCGTTTCCGCAGCCTCACCGGGTGCGCGCTCGAAGAGATCGAGCTTGTAAACGCGTCGGTCTTCGTAGCTGCCTTGCGCTGCGGGCAAGTAGAAGCTCCAAGTCTTGCCATCGGTGAGGACGATGAACGGAACCCCGGTGTGGAAAGCGTACTCCAATGCCTGACGGACCCCGTCCTCGGCTTTGCCTGGTTGTTTCACCTCGACCAAGACGGCTGGTTTGGAAGGCGGATGGCACAGGGCGAAATCAACGCGCCCTTCGCCGGTCTGGTATTCGGGCCAGACAACGGCGGTGTCCCATGTGTCCCAGCCCAACTCTGAAAGCAGACGAAGAACGATGCCTTGAGAGATCGCCTGCTCATTGGGAAATCTTCCCTGACGCAATCGGGCTGTGATGTCGGCAAGAGTGGCTTCGAGCGCCATGGACGAGGATCTCCACTCCAGTCTAACCGCCAGGCACTCCTTAACGGGGCTTGCGGCTGGCTACTCACAAATAATCTCCAGATCGCCACGCACGGCTCTGCGCCTTCCGTGACGCGCGCCGAGCGGTTTAGCTCAAACGAGCGGAAGTTTGGTTATTGGTGCAAGACAACGATGCAAGACAAGGCGGGGAAATGCAGGCAACGGTTGGAGCTGGCGGAGGGGCTTGAACCCCCGACCCTCTGATTACAAATCAGATGCTCTACCAACTGAGCTACGCCAGCGTAATCTCATTTTACACCGGCGCCGAATCGAGCTCATTTTGAAAGAACCAGCCCGCCCGAGTCGAACGTGAACCCGACGTGGCCGCTTACTTCCTGCCCCTGCGCCAAATCCGTGCGGCTCGACCAAGATATGCCGATCGGAATCTTCAACCCGCTGCCCGCGATCGTTAAAGTGATCCCCGCCTGGACCAGAAGTAGCGAGCCGCGCACGCTCGCCCACGCCTGCGCTCCTCCCGGCTCGATCAGGATTCCGGGCCGCGGCTGGTATTGATAATACGCGCCGATTGAAAACGTCGCGGGCGATCCCGTCGTGCCAAACGGACGGTCGAACTCGATCGCCGCCTGCGCGTCGCGAAAGCGGCTCAGGTGCGGGATGATATTTTGCGCTGCGTCATACAGGTCGATTCCGAAGTTTGCCGTGAAGGTACCCGCGTTGGTACCCGCATTCGTATTGGCCGGGCTCTGCGCATAGACCATCCGCGCGTTGATTACCTTCGGCGTAAGCGCCGGCTCCAAAAGAGTCATCTGCGCCAGCCACTGCGGCTTGGTGACCACGTTGGTGACCAGATTGCCGGCCGCCGCGCTGGCGGTTGAGAAGCTCGCGAAGGAGCGCACGCAAGCCCGATCGAGCTCGGCGAGCTTCGCGTCGAATTGCGGATCGATCTGGCGCATCTGCGCGATCAGTCGATCGAGCTGCGCGGCGAGAAACGATGCCCGTTCCGCGCTCCCGGCCGGAACCGCCGCCATCTCCGCTGCGGAGTCTTTGCTCCACCCGTCATTCAAAAGATGCGCCTGCGCGATGAGATTCCCGGCATAAGCGAGCAGATCCCGGCCGCCTGAACCCAGCGCGGCATGATTCGCCTCAAACCAAGCGAGCCACTTCGCGCGAGACTCCGCCGATCGAACGTCGCGCGGATTCTCGACCGCGTAGCTGACCGTCGCGCTTCCGAATTGATGCCCCGTGAATGAAGCCGAAAGATCCAGATTGCTGGCCCAGCCCGGCTGGCAGGCGGTGTCGCCGGGGGCGCACGCCGGCGCCACATCGCGGTTCGTCAAGAAACGCATCAACCCGTCGGCGTTGGCGTGCAGCGTAGCGGCATTCTGACCGCCGGTTTCGGTCAGCACGCCGGATTCGAGCGCGAAGCTCAGGAGCGAAGTGATTCCAGCCTTGGCCGCGGCGTTCGCGCCCGGCGCGCCGAGCTGCTGGTCGACGCGCGTCTCTCCGATTGCGCTCAGGAACACGTTGTAGGCATCCTTCACCGCGGCCGGCGGCAGCGCGTAGTAGACCAGGGGGGCAAGGTGCTTCCGGTCGACATCGGTAAGATTTTTCGGGTCGCCCGCGAGATCGAAGAGCGCGAGCCGTTCGCTTTGGGTGCGCGGGTCTTGGGCGGGACCCTGGGCGAAGGCTGGAAACGACAGCAGAGCTGCGAGTGCGATGGTGAGTAAACCGAACATGCGACTCAGTTGTAGCCGGGCCGCGCGCGATCGCCCCTCGTCCCGGCACGCGATCTCCTTGATTCGCAGGCGGATGCTTCGCTCGGGCGAATTGTGATCGGGTTGCGGTATACTGAATTTCAGTCGTGTGCCCGCTTGTGCGCGCGTTTCCCTGAAAAAAGACGGTTAGAGGCGGAGCGCGGGCGCGAGTTCAACGCGATGGTGTTTTTTGGACAGGTGGGTGAGTGGTTAAAGCCAACAGACTGTAAATCTGTCCGCCCTTGCGGCGTACGAAGGTTCGAATCCTTCCCTGTCCACCATAGTTCCAGAAGGAAGAGAGTCAAGCGGAAAAGCCGTTGTAGCTCAGTTGGTAGAGCGCGTCCTTGGTAAGGACGAGGTCACCAGTTCAATCCTGGTCAACGGCTCCAGATTTTGTCGAGGAACCTAAATGGCGAGAGAACAGATCACGCTTCAGTGCACCGAGTGCAAACGCAAGAATTACACCAGCATGAAGAACAAGAAGACCATGACCGAGCGGCTGGAGATCAAAAAGTTCTGCCCGTTCTGCCGCAAGCATCATCCGCACAAGGAGATCAAGTAAGCTGAATAATGGAGGGGCGTAGGTTTAACGGCAGACCAGCGGTCTCCAAAACCGCGAGTGGGGGTTCGAATCCCTCCGCCCCTGCCAGCCCCGCAAGGTCGTTTTCAGGAGCAAGAACTATGGCAGACGAACTCAGCTTTCCGCAACGTGCCGCCGCTTGGCCGGTACAGGTTAAGAATTATTTCGATGAGCTGCATATGGAGATGAAGCTGGTCACGTGGCCCGCCTGGAAACAGGTACGCGCGACCACCGCCGTGGTCATCGCCGCCGTGTTCGCGTTCGCGGCGTACTTTTTCGTGGTCGACCTCATCGTCAGCCGTGGGATTCAGAAACTGTTCGATACGTTCACTAAGTAAAGGCGAGCACGAAGTAAAAAGGCGAGTCGATGCCAGACGAATTCCATACCGAAGAACAGATCGAGGAAGAAACCAGCCCGCACTCGGGCGAGGACTCGGACGAGACCGAATCGGACGCAGCTTCGCACGCCGCCACTGCGCACGAAGACGCGCACGAAGACGCGCCCGTTTCGGACGAGGCTGACGAACCGCCTGCCGGCGACCCTCCCTCTGAAGAACCCGCGGTCGAAGAACCTCCCGTCGAGAAGGCAGCCGCCGCCCCGCACTCTGAAGAGCCGGCCCAGGAAGAAGCCGGACACCCGGAGGAGCCGGCCGAAGCGCTGGTCGAGGAGACCACCAAGCGCTGGTTCATTATCCACACCTACTCGGGATTCGAGCAGAAG
>Ga0182024_10015746_pt1 | contig 14430 bp, 20 predicted proteins | sample P32metaG_FD_120480 | JGI IMG/M metagenome (GOLD analysis project Ga0182024, IMG submission 120480) | Permafrost microbial communities from Stordalen Mire, Sweden - P3-2 metaG (Illumina Assembly) | ecosystem: Environmental > Terrestrial > Soil > Wetlands > Permafrost | place: Sweden: Stordalen... | reverse complement strand
GTCGACCGAACTCATTGTGCGCTACGACCAGAAGTAGTCATGTGATCTAGATCACACGGCACAGTGATTACGGATTCCATTGCTTCCCGGTTATGAAACGTTGTTGATGACGCGTCCATGGAGAACTATGAATTCCCGACCCTGAACAACAGGAACGCAAGCGTGCCTTTTCCTCTGACGGAACTTGAACTTTATTCCGCAGTACCATCCCACGATGACGCGACGCTCGAAACGAGCGAACGCGAGCACCTTCTTCGTGTGCTTCGCGAATCGAAGGCCGTGATGGCCCGAATCATGTTTCCTGTCTATATGCTTTTTTGATTCGCATCACGATGCGCTGTGATGCAGCTCACAGCCCATCATTCGCGAGAGTGCGAAGCTGAGCCTGCGTTCAGCAGCCAAGACCAGAAGTGGGGGGGCGACGATGTTGAAATTATTGCATACGCTTTTTGGCGGGGATGAACGGAGCTCGGCACTCAGTTCACACACAGTTTCAATCAGCAACGAGGAATTGGTGGCTTTGCTCGGTCAGATTGGAGAAAAACTCATCCTGTTCGATCTGCGCCCATCTGCTGAGGTTGAGCGGTTCCCCTACATCATTCCAGGAGCACTTCTCACAACCCATGCGAAATTGCTTGACCTGGCACATTGGATTCCTCCTGAAGCGATCGTCGTGCTCTATGGAGCTGAAAAAATTTCCGCGTACTTCGACCTCCTAACACTTCTTCACCGGGATACGCACTTTTATCTATTGGAACGCGGTATCAAAGCGTGGCGCCAGGCACGGCTTCCGATGGAGGCGGTGAACCAGTTATTTCTCGAAAAAGCTCCGGTCGTTTGGAAGCGGGACTTTGCCGGTGGGTTGGGATATCCCACGGTTGCGAAACAAGGGATCGCACGTGAAGGAGAAGGCTCATGATCAGAAAAACAGCGGATGGCTATCAAGTCGTTTCAAGCAAGGGGACGAACCTCGGCGGTCCGTACAAGACGATTGACGAAGCGAAGAAACGCCTGCGTCAAGTGGAATTCTTCAAGCACCGCAACGCCTGAACACGCGGTTCGCACGAGCAAATCTTGCTGCTTGATCGCCGGCGAGAATCGGCGCGAAGGCATGAGGTGCTCAAATGATCTTTGCAAATCGAACAGAAGCCGGCCAAGAGTTGGCGCTGCGTTTGAGAAAATACGCAAACCGTGACGATGTGGTTGTATTAGGAGCCCCGCGCGGAGGCGTTCCAGTTGCTTTCGAGGTCGCCGCGGACCTCAGGTTACCACTGGATGTGCTTGTATTGCGCAAACTTGGTGTTCCGGGCCGCGAGGAGTTGGCATTCGGAGCGATTGCGAGCGGAGGTGTTCGGGTTCTTGACCGGGATACTGTTGAAGGCTTGGGAATTACGGGGTTGGACATCGAGCGAGTGACAAGAGCAGAGAAACATGAGCTGGAACGCCGCGAGCGAGCATATCGTGGCGGGAGACCTCCGCTCGACGTGAATGGACTGACCGTCATTCTCGTCGATGACGGCATCGCCACCGGGTCCAGTATGCGAGCTGCCATTCTTACATTGCGGCAAATGAATCCTGAGCGGATCGTGATTGCGATCCCTGTGGCCCCGCCTTCCACCTGTAAGCGACTCCAATCCGAGGTAGACGAACTCGTTTGCGTAGAGATGCCGGAGCCGTTTTACGGGGTTGCACAGTTTTACGATGACTTCTCGCAAGTATCAGACAAGGAAGTAAAACAGCTGCTCGAAAGCGCCTCGCGGCAGCAGCGGGGACCGCAGTATCAGAATGCGCAGAAGGCAGCGAGAGAAACGCGGCAATGAGAATCGAGGCATGAAAATGATTGCTAAACAAGAACACGACGTTATCAATGCCATTCGCCGATCAGCGCATCCACTCAAAGGAGAAAGTTCTGATTTTGATTCTTTGTTTGAGATGATTGGTGACTCTCGCTTCGTTCTCCTCGGAGAAGCCAGTCATGGAACCCACGAGTTCTATCGCGTGCGCGCGCAGATCACCAAGCGCCTGATCGCGGAAAAGGGATTCAGCGCGGTCGCTGTCGAAGCAGACTGGCCGGACGCATATCGCGTGAATCAATTTGTTCGGTTTGAAGGCGAAGACGAAGAAGCGGTCGATGCACTTGCAGGCTTCGAGAGATTTCCTGCATGGATGTGGCGAAATGCCGACGTTCTCGATTTCGTGGGTTGGTTGCGCAATTACAACGAGCATCGGCATTCCAAGCGGGTTGGTTTCTATGGACTCGACCTCTACAGCTTGCATGCTTCCATGAGAGCAGTGCTGGATTTCTTAGACAAAGTCGATCCTGAGGCGGCGCAACGCGCGCGGTATCGCTACGCCTGCTTCGACAATTTTGGCGAAGACAGCCAGGCTTATGGTTATGCCGCCGGCTTCGGCCTGAGTAAGAGCTGTGAGAATGAAGTGGTCAGCCAGTGGATGGAAATGCGCCGACGCGCTGCAGATCTGGCGAGCCGCGATGGCCGCGCCGCCCGGGATGCATTCTTCTTTGCGGAACAGAATGCTCGCCTGGTGAAAAATGCCGAGGAGTATTACCGCTCGATGTTTCACGAACGAACCTCCTCCTGGAATCTGCGGGACAGCCATATGGCCGAGACGTTGGATGCATTGACACACCATCTCGGCCCCAAGGCAAAGATCGCCGTCTGGGCGCACAATTCTCACCTCGGCGACGCTCGCGCCACAGAGATGGGGCAACGGGGCGAACTGAATCTGGGGCAACTTGTGCGCCAACGCTATGGAAAAGAAGCGACCCTGGTCGGATTCACAACTAATACCGGCACGGTAACCGCAGCGTCGGGGTGGGATTCGCCTTTGGAACGCAAACATGTTCGGCCGGCACTGCCCGGGAGTTACGAGGCACTTTTCCACGAAACCGGAATTCAGAATTTCCTGCTTCCGCTCGGACATAAAGAGAAAGCGGCGTCCCTCTTGCGGGAACCGCGACTCGAACGAGCAATTGGTGTCATCTATCTTCCCCAAACGGAGCGAGTCAGTCATTATTTCCACGCCCAGCTTCCGGACCAATTTGATGCCATTTTACATTTTGATGAGACTCGCGCCGTTGAACCTCTGGAGCGAACCGCGGCCTGGGAGACCGGCGAGGTTCCCGAGACATATCCTTCAATGCTGTAGGTGCCACTGCTCGCGCGGGTAGCGGGTCCGCAGTTTCTGCTGGAGTCATCCGTTGCGGGTCAAGAGAATAAACCGGGAGGCGCATTCAACCGTCATTAACCCATGAAGAGATTGGGGAACCAATCGGCACCACGCGAGAGATGGTCACGCGAACATCGAGCGAATTCAAGCGTCGCCGTATAGTGACAGAATACGGCGCGTCTCTGATGATTCAAAACGAACACGGGCTCAAGGCATAAAGATTCCACCAAGGCAAGGATTTCCCGATGCGCCCCAAGCACAATCCAGTCGTTCAACCGAGCCACTGGATGTCAGCAGGATTCCGCCCATGTGATACAGGCCACGCTTTCGGATGGCCAAGCGCGATGGGTGCAACGACATGATAATTCTGCGGCAGCCCGAGTTCGTGCTTGATTGGCGGCGAATTAAGCCACGGACGTGCAAACCCAATCCAACAGCTGCCAAGGCCTTCATTTCGAGAGGCCAGCAGCAGGTTTTCTGCAGCCAAACAACAGTCCTCCATAGCCTGAGCTTCCGAAGACTTGGACATCACCAACACAAGAGCCGGAGCGTCATAAAACAGCACGAACGTGGGATCTTCGAGCATCTGGCGAGCCGATGCGTCGAAGGTCGTTTCAGAAAGATTAGCAAGCAGCCAGCTCTTGGCTCGCTGAGCGTAGCTGGCAATGCGTTCTGGGTCGAGCAGCACGGCAAAAACCCAAGGCTGCTGATTCATGGCGCTCGGCGCGAGTATGGCAGTCTCAATCAAGCGCTCGACCTGGGACCGCTCAATTGATCTGGTTGTATATTCCCGCACGGAACGGCGGTTTCTGACAACTTCTATAAAGTCCATAGTTCTTGCCTCCACGCGGCCAATACACTGGCGAGATATGAACGGCCATCAAAAGTTGTGAAGTCCCTGCCACAGCCACATCCCTACAGATGCCACAAGCGACGCACCGGAGAGAATGAACAATGCTGTGATCGAGCGGGCGAGTTTTTGAATCCGTGCGACGACTGCACGCTGTTCGTTCTCCAGTGCCCGCTCGGCGGGATCGAGAAAAATCTGATCCTCCTCGCGGGTGGCGAGTATACTGCGATGGATGAGCAAAAGGATCAAGATTACGGTAAACGTTCCCCAAACTGCTAGAAGCGTGATCAACATTCTGTGAACCATTTCCATGACTATCTGCTTGCCCGTGCATTCAACGGGTCCATGTATATTCGATCCGAACACGACAGATTAAAGTGACCTCGATCACGCTCCGATGTGACCTTCAGCTTCGGAGTATCAAGAAACAAATGCTTACACGATCGATTTGTCGGCGCAAATCTGCGAGGTTCGGCGGTCAACTTGGATTTAATTGGAGGATATGGTCTTGCTGTTCCCGTGAGAACTAAATCTTAAGGCTATGCGGAAGCAAATCGCTAGCAGCAGGAAGGATGCACGCATCGACATCGGCCGCCCGAGAATGACATGAGCCAACGGCGGAATTCTACCCTACTGAACAGACCATCTCATCGCACGAAATCGTTGCGAGAGATCTCTTGCTTCGGCGACGCCCCTTTCATGACAGCATTCCGTGTGTCCGTCAGAAGGTGGAGGAGAATGTCGCGGGGAATGCTCTTAAGCAAGGGATTGACCAGCCAGGCGAGTATCGCCGGAATAGTCCGGCTTAGAGAGACCGATTCGTTCTGAACATAGACGCCTCCATCCTTTTCCTCTACTCGCCGGTAGGTGTCGAGACGCCACATGTACCCATGGTCATTGCCAACAGGGCGTTCGTATTCATTTGGCCTGTCCGGATTCGCGACTTCGGCGATGCGGGTGGAGCAGGATGCGATTTGATGCCGCGTGCCTCCAAGTTGTGTGTCGCTGACGGCGAAATGAGCATTCAGGACGACCGTAACAATCGACCTATTAAACAGCTGAAGATAAATCTCGGATTCATTTCCGCTGTGCTCGATCAGTTTGGTGAAGCGGGCGATCATCATCCCGAGCGTGCGTTTCTTCGATATAGATTTGGCCTTGTTGAAGCTGATCGTAAGCTTGCTGGCGACGTAAATCAGGCAAGCGATCGACGATGAGGAATTGATTGCGGCGTAAGTCTTCATCCATTCGTGCTTCAACAGCTCGAATGTATCGGTCGAAGGAAGCCGCCGTCTCCGGTTTCAACTCCGTTGCGCTCGCACATATCCCGGTTAACTGAAGGGCAATCCAGAACACAAAGAATGCTTTCCGCATCCGGCCGTAGACCTTTGAACCGTCGCGGGAGAGTAGCATTAATTACCCTTTGACGCAGATCAACGGAACGAGGCGGGCAACTCGCCGTGCCAAATTCGCGTGTTCTGCTGCTTCCGCGACGGCGTTAACGTCTTTATAGGCCCCAGGTGCCTCTTCGGCGACGCCTCGAAGCGATCGGCTGCGGATCAGCACGCCCTGTCCACGTAACTCGTCGATGACCTTGCGCCCCTGCCAGCGTTTCATTGCTTGTGTGCGGCTCATGGACCGTCCGGCGCCGTGACAGGCCGAGGAGAATGCAAGCTGCTCGCTCTCTCCAGTGCCGACCAAGATGTAAGATTCTGTTCCCATCGTTCCGCCGATCAATACCGGTTGTCCCACGGATTGTAAGGAAGCGGGCAAGTCTGAATGAGCCGGCCCGAAGCTGCGCGTTGCACCTTTTCGGTGGACGAATAGCTCGCGAGTAGCGCCATCTACAACGTGCGGTTCGATTTTGCAGGTGTTGTGGGAAACGTCATACAACAAAGTGAGTTTCTCATTGGGAATGACCTCATCGAACGCACCACGAACCAAATGTGTAATGATCTGCCGGTTGGCCAGAGCGCAATTCGTGGCGGCTCGCATCGCTCCGAGATAACGCCGCCCCAATTCCGAATGAATCGGAGCACAGGCCAGTTCTCGATCGGGAATTGGCCGATAGCCCTGAATCACCATACTCTTCAAGTAGTCTGTTCCAACCTGATGTCCAAGCCCTCTTGATCCGCAATGGATACTCACGACGATAGCGTTTAATTGTAGTCCGAAGGCAGCCGCCGTCTTTGAATCGAAGAACTCGGCAACCCGCTGAACTTCCAGGTAATGATTACCCGAGCCAAGTGTCCCCATCTCTTCGGATTGGCGTTTCTTCGCCTCGTGCGAGACGCAGTCAGGCCTTGCGTCCGATGCGCTGCCACCTTCTTCAATGCGCTCGAGATCTTGGGATTTTCCGTATCCGTGGATTACAGCCCATCGCGCACCACCACGCAGCATCTCGTCCATCTCACTTTCAGTGAGCCGCATCGCACCCGTGCTGCCAACTCCAGCCGGAACGCTTCTGAACAGGGCATCAGCAAGTTCGTCTTTTCGGGGCTCTAAATTATCTGCGCTGAGCGTTGTTAGCAAGGTACGCACGCCACAGGAAATGTCGAATCCAACGCCTCCGGCGGAGATCACGCCGCCTTCATTTGGATCAAAAGCTGCGACTCCTCCAATTGGAAAGCCATAACCCCAATGAGCGTCCGGCATGGCAAAGGAGGCGCGTTGAATTCCGGGCAAAGTAGCGACATTCGTGACCTGCTCGCGGACCTTTTCATCCATATCTTCGATCAACTGCTCGCCCGCATAGATGATTCCGGGAACACGCATCCGTCCAGTGGGTTTGATCCACCATTCGAAATCAGAATGACGTTCAAGCGACTGCCGGTTCATTCTCTCTCCGCGGGTTCACACGTCGACAACGCACTCCGCCACCCATCTACCATCTTGATCGCAAACAACTCTTAGCGCGGTAACGGTAGCACCTTTGGCTTCGACAGCAACCTGATGGCGTTCCGGATCGACATCCTCGCCGGAAAGAGTGCCAGTCAAGGAAAATCCCGAAATAGCCACGCGAAACTTACCGAACAACATCCTACGCACCGCCATCTCATAAATAATCGCGTTGAGCCAACTTACGAGAAGGAGTTCGAGATCCGGAGCATCGCAGCTGACCTCGACATTTTCGCTCGGTGCGATCGTTGAAATGTCGGCTACAACTGCCGAGAGCGCAAGCGCCGCCTGTTCGAATGCTTCGTCGGCAGAATTCCCGAATCCGCGCACTCCCACATCAGAACCATGTGAAAAGTGCTCCCACCTTGCCATAGATATCGTCACTTGCGCGCTGAAGCATGAACGGTCCGCTTGCCGGCAGTTGTCAGGTACTTCTTGAACCACTCCGCTGCAAGTCGCGCAACTTCCTCCAGGGTGCCCGGCTCCTCGAATAGATGAGTTGCCCCCGGAACGATGACGAGCTTCTTGTCGAGGCAGCGAAGCTTTGCCAGTGCTTGTCGATTCATCCCGATCACCGGTTCATCATCGCCTCCCACGATCAACAGGGTCGGGGCCCGGACGGAATTCAAAGCATCGCCGGCAAGATCCGGTCTACCCCCTCGCGAGACGACCGCGCCGATCGCATCTTGCAGTTTAGCGGCGGCAACGAGCGCCGCCGCCGCGCCGGTGCTGGCACCGAAATAACCCAGCTTGACACCTTCCAGATCGGGGCGCTGCCTGAGCCACCGAGTCGCATCCGTCAATCGGTTTGCCAGAAAGGGGATGTCGAAACGAAGTTCCCCGCTGAATTCGTCAATCGATTCTTCTCCACGCGTCAAAAGGTCGAAGAGCAGAGTCCCTATTCCCTGTGACTGGAGCACCTGCGCGACATAACGATTTCGCGGGCTATGGCGGCTGCTCCCGCTGCCATGTGCGAAAAGGACGATCGCCCCAGTTTCTTTTGGGAATCCTAGAGTGCCCTCCAAAACCACTTCGCCCGTATAGATCGAAATCTCACTTTCAATGCCGTCTTTTTGAAACTTTCGGCCCGGGATCATTGGATAACTTCCTTTCTGCCAAACGCCGAAACCTCTACACCACCTTACGCATAGCGGTTTCGTTAGCTCTGCGAATTAATTCGGTTACTTCCTCGTCCGTAACCTGCGAGAAATCGCCATAGAATTGGCCTATGGCATAAAAAGATTCCGGCGCGCAGATACAGACAAGGTCATCTACCTCAGATCTGAGCCGATTGCAGGTGTGAAGAGGGGCGACCGGGACAGCGACTACAATTCTTGCCGGCTTGGTCTGTCGCAATGCCTCGATCGCGGCACGAATGCTCGACCCTGTGGCGATTCCATCGTCCACAAGCAATACCGTCCTTCCCTCCAACTTGATAGGAGGACGACTGCCTCGATAGAAACGTTCGCGCCTCTCCAGTTCCTTTTTTACCGTTTCCGTAATTCTGGCAATTTCTCTTTCGGAAATGCTCAGTTCTCCGATCAATCCCCGATCGAGTACGCGCACACCGCCTGTTGCAAGCGCGCCGAATGCGAGTTCTTCTTGCCCAGGAACGCCGAGTTTTCTCGAGAGGAAAATATCTAGCGGCGCTTTCAAAACTTTCGCCACTTCAAACGCGACCGGAACCCCGCCTCGCGGAATCCCAAGGACGATTACATCTTTGCGCCCTGCATATGCTTTCAGATTGCCGGCCAACCGCTGACCGGCGTCCACTCGATCCTCGAAAATCATATATTCCCCTTCACAAACTGCGACCGTGCGCTCAGGAACATCTGAGGTGGCTGAAGACGACGCCCGGCATCGAAGCCTAGCCTCCCACCGTGTGGAATCCATGTACCACCACGGCAAGCTTAGAGATCTCCGCGAGAGTCTTAGCGATCTTCATTGCAGGAGCATGGAGAGCGAGATCAGCTTGAGCGATCATGCCAATGCACTGTCCCTTCGAGTCCACCACTGGAAGCCTCGGATCTGGTAGGCTTGCATGAGCTTTTCACAATCGTCCAACGTGTTTTCAGGGGTGCAAGTCACAGGATTGCAAGTCATGACGTCGGCGATCTTGGTGGTTTCCGCAAGCTTTCCTTCGGCGAGAACGCTACAACACAAGTCGCGGTCGGTCACGATTCCTTCCAGCCTGCGGCGCTCGGCGTCCGACACCACGGGAAGCGCCCCAACTCCGCGAGCTTTCATCATTCTTATCGGCTACTTGCGCTGTTTCGGAAGGCGTGCAGAACAGAACGTCCTTAGACATTACGTCCTTTGCTAGCATCGTGGTTTCCTTTCATCAAACCCGATAGTGCTTTCAGCCGTCTCGAATCGCATACAAGGTTTATAGAGTCTGCAGCAGACACATTGAAGTGCAACCCATCACGACCAGCAGTGATTCAAGTCACATTATTTGTGGGCCAGAGATACCACGCCGAATTCACTTCGCGCTGAACACCACGGATCCTAATTTCGCGATTGTCTCAAGTGACGGTAGGATGAGACCCCTTGGACGTGAACTATAACCTGTGACGTGGGTCACAGTTGCGGTTCTTCAAAATGACGAAAATTCGGTGGTGTTGAGCGTGTCGCGACACGAAGTGCACTTCACGGAGACTTGGCGGGGCAGTTGAGACCTCTGACAAAGGTGGATCCGTTTGGAGCAGCATGCTGAAGTCCTGATAGGGCAGACATGGCACCAACGAATTCCCAGCGGGCGCGATATTGTTGCCGTGTTGTTGGTGCTCGCGATCGTGATCCTACTCGGATCCGGCGTCCATAAGATGGTTTCGCCAATCGCTATAAAGCAAAAGTCCAGCATTTCCCTTTCTCCGGCCGCTCTTCCTGTCTATGCGCTTCGAACGACAATGCGGATGTTAATAGCATTGGTGGCCTCGTTGATTTTCACCTTTGTATACGCGACGCCAGCAGGCAAAAACCGACGAGCCGAAATGGTGCTGATACCATTGCTGGACGTCCTTCAGTCGGTGCCGATACTTGGCTATCTTTCATTCACCGTAGTTTTCTTCGTGTCGCTGTTCCCCGGCAACTCGCTGGGAGCAGAGCTTGCCGCGATCTTTGCGATCTTCACCAGCCAGGCTTGGAACATGGCATTCAGCTTCTACCAGGCGCTTCGAACGATTCCCAGGGACCTAGACGAAGCGAGCCGGAGCTTCCGGTTGTCGAGTTGGCAGCGGTTTTGGCGGCCCGAGGTGCCATTCGCCATGCCGGGACTGGTTTGGAACATGATGATGTCAATGTCTGGTGGGTGGTTCTTTGTTGTGGCCTCGGAAGCAATTTCTGTCGGTAATATCCAAATTGCGTTGCCCGGGATCGGCTCCTACGTCGCGCTCGCCATTCAAGAACGCGACCTTGCGGCGGTAGGCTGGGCGATCCTCGCCATGACCCTCACGATCGTCCTCTACGATCAGCTCTTGTTTCGCCCGTTGGTTGCGCGGGCCGACAAGTTCCGTTTTGAGATGACTGCCGCTCAAGCGGCGCCCAGGAGCTGGGTGCTCGACCTGTTTCGCCGAACAAGGTTGCTGAAAATCTTAACGACACCGATTGCGGCAGGTGTTCACGCCTTCCTTCTCTATCGCTTTGTTCTCCCTCGGAGAATTCGCTGGATGCGACTTTGGAAATTGCCTCGGCGCGTTAGCGATTTCGCCTGGTTCATTTTGGTCGGCGGCGGATTAACCTACATCGCATGGAAGCTTGCGAGGTTTGCAGGACCTGAGCTGACGTGGGCTGATCTGGCTATCGCAACAGGCAATGGAACTCTGACACTGTTTCGGGTGGTTATTCTGATCGCGCTCGCAACAATCGTCTGGGTCCCGATTGGGGTGGCTGTTGGTCTGCGGCCAAAAGTAGCTGAGAAGGTCCAACCGATCGCACAGTTTCTAGCTGCTTTTCCGGCCAACCTGCTCTTTCCACTCGCAGTCTTTCTGATCGTGCGATTCGCTCTCGCTCCGAAGATCTGGCTTAGCCCGCTGATGATCCTCGGAACCCAATGGTACATCCTCTTTAATGTCATCGCCGGGGCGAGTGCTTTTCCAACCGATCTCAGAGAGGCCGCTGCCAGCTTTCGCATCGGCAATTGGCACTGGTGGCGGCAAGTTATCCTTCCCGGAATATTCCCTTACTACGTGACGGGGGCGATCACAGCATCGGGAGGTGCGTGGAATGCGAGCATCGTGTCCGAAGCGGTCAGTTGGGGGCCGACGAAACTGAGCGGTTCCGGCCTCGGCGCCTACATCGCACAGATGACGGATGCGGGTGATCGATGAACCGACTGATCTGGCGGCCACTGTATGCATTTGCAGAACGACGTACACGACTCGACTGAGACAAAGAAGGGGCTTGCGATGAGCGTGAGTATCGATGTCCTCGAAATGCGCAAGATCTGCAAAGCCTTTGACCGCCCTGCGGGCAACCCTCTGCCCATGCTCGGACATCAATCTGTCTCTGCGCAAGGGTGAAATTCTTGGCCTCCTGGGGCGCTCTGGATCAGGAAAGTCGACTCTCTTGCGCATTGCAGCAGGACTTATGGAGCCAACCTCGGGAGAAGTCCTCTATGGCGGACAGCTGCTTACAGGTCCTGCAGAAGGAATCGCCGTTGTCTTCCAGACTTTCGCGCTATTCCCGTGGCTTACCGTACTTGAGAACGTCGAGATTGGGCTCGATGCGCTTGCCCTGCCCCGTAAAGAAACTCGCCGCCGGGCGATGTCAGCCATCGATCTGATCGGTCTCGATGGCTTCCAGTCGGCTTACCCGCGCGAGCTCTCTGGCGGAATGAGGCAGAGAGTGGGCTTTGCAAGAGCGATTGTCATCCAGCCGACCGTGCTCTTAATGGATGAACCGTTTTCCGCTCTGGATGTTCTGACTGCTGAGACGTTGCGAACCGACTTTCTGGACCTGTGGGTGGAGCGTGAACTACCGACGAAATCAGTGTTGCTGGTGACACACAATATCGAGGAAGCTGTGTTGATGTGCGACCGCATCCTGGTCCTCTCGGCCAATCCTGGACATATCGCAGCCGAAATCCCGGTACGGCTTGAGCATCCGCGCGACAGGCTGACCCCCGAATTCCACAGCATCGTCGACGAATTTTATTCGCTCGTGACGTCGCGCGCGACAGAGTCGATAAAAGCGCAGCGCCAGATACACGGGGGAGTGGGACAGCCTCTGCCCCGCGTCGGCATCAATTTACTGAGCGGTTTGATCGAAACACTAGCCTCACCACCTTATGATGGGCATGCCGAACTGTCCGTGATGACTCGCTCGCTTTCCCGCGGAAGCGAAGAGCTCCTGGCAATTGCTGAGGCTCTCCATATCTTGGAATTCGCTGAACTCAAAGAAGGCACGATCAAGTTGACCGCTGCCGGCGGCGTGTTTGCCCGAAGCGGGACAGAGGAACGCAAACGTCTCTTCAGAGAACATTTGCTTCAGTTCGTCCCTCTAGCTGCCCACGTTCGCCACGTCCTCGACGAACGTGAGGGCCATACCGCGCCGATAGTGCGATTTGAGTCCGAGCTCGAAGACCACCTCAATCCAGGCGACGCCGATAAAACGCTACAGGCCGTGATTGCTTGGGGACGCTACGCTGAAGTGTTTTCCTACGATGCCGAGGCACGAACTTTCAGTACGAACCATTCCAGCGGCTGACCCTCAGCTTCGTCTCGGCGGTAATTTCGTTGTCTGCACGATCTGGTCCCGTCAGAGCGGGGCATTTTTGTGTGCCCAAGGATCGTGACTTTGGCGCACCAGCGAAGACCTTTATGGTGCATTGACAGCGTTTGTTGCTTAATAGCTGGCGATTGTTTTCAGACTCAAACGGGGAACGCGATTCTGGGCTATTCTGACGTGTCATTCGAGACGGCCTCGTGAATGTGGATTGAGCTAACTAACTTGGTAGAGCCTGGTCACGTCTGTTCATTACGTCCGATGACGGATCCTATACTTTCCGTTACAAACCTCAATATCATGCTCGGGAATCGTGTGGTCATCCATGATTTAAGCTTCGAGATTCAGAAGGGCGACTGCCTGGCGATTATAGGACCGAACGGTGCCGGGAAGACGGTTTTGCTCCGGGCCTTGCTGCACCTTATTGCCTACGAAGGACAGATTCGATGGAGCAACGAGGTTCGACTCGGATACGTCCCTCAGAAGACTGCGGCGAACCGGCAGCTTCCGATCAGTGCGAACGATTTATTGGCCGCGAAAGCCGGGTTTCTAAAGCTTCCGAGTGCGGAAAGCGAGCAGGTTTCGACTGAACTGGGTCTCACGAAGGAGCTTTTGAATACCCGCATCGGAAACTTGTCGGGCGGTCAATTTCAGAAGGTATTGATTGCCTTCGCGTTGTTGGGGCGACCCAACGTGCTGTTGTTCGATGAGCCGACGGCCAGCCTCGATGAACTGACGGAAGAGCGCATCTACGAACTGCTTCAATCGTTGCAAAAAGACAGAGGGATGACAATTTTGTTGGTCTCCCACGACCTAAGTGTTGTTTACCAGAATGCCGATATGGTCCTGTGCCTGAGCAAAGGAAAACTCTGCATGGGCCCTCCCAGAGAGATCCTGACACCTGCAATGCTGCAAGAGCTGTATGGGGCTCCACCACAGTTTTACGGCCACATCCACAACCACTAGAGAACTGCGCCGGATTGTCAAAATGCAAAGGAGCGAGCCGAACAATGCAAACGGACCAAGTTCTCCTGCTGGTGCTAGCGATGCTCTTTGCATTGGCTGCCGGTTTGGTCGGATGTATCGCTCTGATGAAACGCATGCTGCTTGCCGGCGACGTAATCTCACATTTGGCGCTTCCGGGACTAGGAGTGGCGTTCCTCCTGAAGATAAATCCCCTCATCGGAGGCGCGACAACGTTGTTCCTGGGAACGTTCCTGGTCTGGCAACTCCAAAAGCAAACGGGCTTAACGACGGAGGCTGCGATTGGGGTCATCTTTGCAGCAGCGCTGGCGATTGGGGCAGCCGTGACACCGGGTGAGGATCTCGCAGAATCTCTATTCGGGGAATTGCCGAGAATTTCACCGATTGGCTTTCTCTTGGGTGCGGCGGCGGCCTCGTTTGTCATCTTTTCGGTTTTTCTCCTCAGAGACCAATTATCCCTCACGATCTTCTCGCCAGAGTTGGCTGCTGCTACAGGCGTTCATGTCTCCCGTCTCGATCTCTATTTCCTGCTCCTCTTTAGCCTCACAGTTCTCGTCGGACTGCGCTTCATGGGGGCTCTCCTAGGGAGCGCCCTGATCATCATTCCTGCGGCTACCGCGCGGCAATTGACCAGCAAGCTTTTGCACTTTTTTCTGCTCGCTGCAGTAGCTAGCTTGCTTTCGGTGACGGCTGGATTTTTGCTGAACGTCTTCGTGTTTAAGTTTTCTACTGCGGGCCCCACAATTGCTATCCTCGCGGCCGTTCTATTTGGTTTAAGTCTGCTT
>Ga0182024_10015745_pt1 | contig 14431 bp, 14 predicted proteins | sample P32metaG_FD_120480 | JGI IMG/M metagenome (GOLD analysis project Ga0182024, IMG submission 120480) | Permafrost microbial communities from Stordalen Mire, Sweden - P3-2 metaG (Illumina Assembly) | ecosystem: Environmental > Terrestrial > Soil > Wetlands > Permafrost | place: Sweden: Stordalen... | reverse complement strand
CGGCGATGTCCTTCTTCAGCCGGCGGTCGGAAATCGCGGTGATCGAGGTCACCTTGGCGTAGATTTTGCTGATCTTGGTGTCGCCAAGCACGATCGAATTGGACGCCGTGAGCACCGCGTCGTAGCCGAGCGCGGTGCCGTTGCGCCAATCTCCGCCGTTCGGCCGGGCCATGAAGCCGAGAAATGTATTGGCCTCGCCGGTCGTATTGCCGTATCCCGCCTCATCGCCCAGCGCGGTGTTGTCGCCCCCGGTGGTATTCCCGTAGAGCGCCTCGTCGCCGATCGCGGTGTTGTTACCGCCTTCGGTGTTGCTGTAGAGCGCCCCATAACCGGTGGCAGTGTTGTCGCTGCCGGTGGTGTTGGAGTAGAGCGCCGCCTTACCGCCGGCGGTGTTTTGCAGACCGGTGGTATTTCTATCGAGCGCGTACGCGCCGCCGGCAGTGTTATCGCCGCCCGTGTTACTGTTGAGCGCATGGTAGCCGAAGGCGGCGTTATTGTAGCCGCTGTCGCTGTTGTCGGCGTCCGTTCCGCACGCGGTATTCGCGCTACTGTTATCGCTCGTAACGCAGATTTGCGCGTGGCCGGGCGCGGCAGCGAAGGCAAGCAAAAGGCCGGCCAGCGCCAGCGCCGACTTCAAGACGCGACGAATGCGTATCATGATCACCTCCCCTGGAGGCGCCGCTGCCGAGCGAGACATTGCCTCGCTCCTGATCGGCGCATCGGCCGCCCCAGTCTGCGATCATGTCATGCCGGCAACTGCGCCGCAAATCGCGGCGTCCCGCTGTCCGCCGGCAGGCGCTAGCGCGGCAGCGCGTTTTGCGCCAATTTCATCGCGCCCATCTGTTCGCGGAGCGCCGCTATCAGGGCGCCCTGGTCCTTGAGGGCTTGTTTCAGCGCCGCGATCTCCTGCTGCTGTTCCTGGATCGCCTTGACCATCGGCGCGGTGAGTTCGCCGTAGGCGACGCGGTAGGTGCGGTCGGCGTCGTTCTGCCGCTCGACCAGCGCTAGGCCATGCTCGGGTTGGGAGGTTTCAACCGCGTCCTGGAGCTTGGCCGACAGCGCCTGTTCCAAATCCTGGGCGATGAAGCCGTAGCGCTGGGTCTCGTCGCCATTCTTGAAGCGGTAGGACACCGGCTGGAGCTTCGTGATGAAACTCAGCCCGAGCTCGGGATCGAGCGGCGCGACGTCCTTCTTCAGCCGGCGGTCGGAAATCGCCGTGATCGAGGTCACCTTGGCGTAGATTTTGGTGATGTTCGCGTCGCCCAGCATGATCGAGTTGGAAGCGGTCAACACCGCGTCATAGCCGAGGGCGGTGCCGTTGATATAATTCTCCGCCTTTGGGCGCGCTAGGTAGCCGATAAAAGTATTGGCTCTTCCGACAGTGTTGCCGTTTCCGGCCTGATAACCCAGCGCCGTGTTGTCGGTGCCCGTGGTATTGCCGTTGAGCGCCTGGTAGCCGCTGGCGGTGTTTTCGTCGCCCGCAGTGTTGCTGGAGAGCGCTTGGGTGCCGTCGGCGGTGTTGTAGTAGCCCGTCGTGTTTACCCCGAGCGCGTAGGCGCCGCTGGCGGTGTTTTCGTACCCCCTGGTGTTGCTGGAGAGCGCATTGAAGCCGCTGGCGGTGTTGTAGGGCCCGATCGTGTTATTCCTCAACGCCTCGTCTCCGGTGGCGGTATTGCCGTCGCCCGTGTTGCGGTAGAGCGCCTCGAAGCCGCTGGCGGTGTTATTGCTCCCCGTGGTGTTGAAGCCGAGCGCGTATGCGCCGCTGGCGGTGTTTTCGACGCCCTTGGTGTTGTAGAAGAGCGCTTCGTAGCCGCTGGCGGTATTGTGGCTGCCAGTGATGTTGGCGTAGAGCGCGTATGAGCCGCTGGCGGTGTTTTCGGTGCCCGCGATGTTGCTGCCGAGCGCCGCGGCGCCGCTGGCGGTATTGTCGCTGCCCGTGGTGTTCTGATAGAGCGCCGCATCGCCGATGGCGGTGTTGTCGTCGCCCGTGGTGTAGAGGAGCGCATAGGCGCCGCACGCGGTATTCCCATTGCCATCGCTGGTTGTGCATGGCGGCTGCTGTGCCCAACTCCGTCCGCTCCCCAGCAAAAGCCCAACGCCAATCGTCGCCAGCGCGATTTTTGGTATGCGATTCATGAGTGTCCTCCGTTTGCGCGACGTCGCGCTCGCTCCGCCGTCCCCTGACAACGTAGCGATCCGCACCGCGCGACCATGGCACGGGGGCCAAACGGCCGCAATTGCATGAGGCGGCGCCGTTTGAAGGGTTGCGATGGACGGACGGCGTCTTGCGCGGCGGCGTCCCGGAAGCTAATTCGGCTGCATGGCCGCTTCCCCGATCGTGCCGAGCTTCAGTGTTGTCGTTCCGACCTATCGCCGGCCGCGGGGCCTCGACCGGCTTCTCGCGAGCCTCGCCCCCGCAGTGGCAAGCGGCGCGCTTCGCGAAGCCATCGTCGTCAACGATGCCAGCCATGACGAGGCCTATGTTGCAATTGTCGCGCGCCACCCCTGGGTGACTTATCTCGTCGCCGAACGGAATGCCGGCCCGGGCGCCGCGCGCAATCTCGGCGCGGCCCGCGCGCGAGGCGATTTCCTCGTCTTCATCGACGACGATTGCGTGGCGCCGCCCGACTGGCTCGACCGGCTCGGCGCCAAGCTGCAGGCGCATCCCGATCTCGACGCCGTCGGCGGCGCGACACATCCCCTCCCCGCGCCGCGTCCCGGCTGGTTCGAGCGCCTCATGATCGATGCCGCCGCTTATCCCAACCCGATCTACTACAATGGCCAACTCATCGTCATGGTCAGCGCCTGCCTGGCGGTGCGGCGCTCGGTATTCGCGGCGCTCGGCGGATTCGACGAGAGGCTCACGCTCGCTGCCGAGGACCGCAATCTGACGACGCGGCTGCGCCTCGCCGGTGCCCAACGCGCGATCGCGCCAGAGTGGTTCGTCGCGCACGACATGACCAGTACGCCGTCGCGGCATTTTCGACGCTATTTCAACTACGGGCGCGGCGTCCGCCAGGCCATCGCTCTCGAAGCCGATCCGCTCGACCGGCGCTATTGGCCGCCCGAGCGGCGGCCGTTCGGCTATTGGATCGGGCGCGCCCGTGCGCGCTGGGCCGAGACGAGGACGCTGGCGTCGAACGCGACTCTGCTCCATCGCTGCGCCGCCCGCCTGCTCGCGGCGGCAACGAATTTGGTCATGGATATCGGCTTTGTCCGCGGCCGACCGGCACGCCGCTGATACCTTGCAAGGCGCAGATCGCGCCTCTATCTGAAAGGCATCAGAAAGGACCATCGTGACCATGCTTGCCGGTCAATTGCTCGTCGCCATGCCGCAAATGCAGGACCACCGCTTCTCGCGCTCGGTCATCTTCCTGTGCATGCACAATGAAGGCGGCGCGATGGGCCTGGTGGTGAACAAGCTCATCGAATCCCTGACCTTGGTCGAATTGCTGGAGCAGCTCGGCATCGCGCCCTCGGGCTTGAGCGGAAAGCCGCCGGTGCATTTCGGCGGCCCGGTCGAATCCCATCACGGTTTCGTCCTGCATTCGGCGGAATATGCCGAGGATTGCACGTTGAAGGTCGGCGACGAGATGGCGCTCACCGCCTCGCTCGATATCCTGCAGGCCATCGCCCGGGGCGAGGGACCGCGCAAAAGCCTTCTGGCGCTCGGCTATGCCGGCTGGGGACCCGGTCAGCTCGACAGCGAACTGCAGGCCAATGGCTGGCTTCAGGTGCCGGCGGATGAAGGCATCGTGTTCGACAATTGCCGCGAAGACAAATGGCGGCGCGCGCTACAGAAACTCGGCGTCTCGCCGGTGGCGCTTTCGGGCGAGGCGGGCCACGCCTGACGGCGGGTGATTCAGCCCTCCGTCCGAGCCGCCCATTCGTCGCGCAGGATGCCGAACAAGACGTGGTCCTGCCAGCGGCCGTCGATGCAGAGATACTCCTTGGCGTAGCCCTCTTCGCGAAAGCCGCATTTCGTCAACACGCCGCGGCTCGCGAGATTGTGGGGGAGACACGCCGCTTCCACGCGATGGAGCTTTAGCCGCGCAAAGCAGAAACCGAGGGTGAGCCGCAGCGCGTCGGTCATGTAGCCTTGGCGCGCGTAGCGCTCCCCCATCCAATAGCCGAGGCTGCCGCATTCGGCGACGCCGTGGCGAACTTGGGACAGACCGATGCCGCCTAGGAGGACCCCGTCGGCGTTGCGGAACAAGAAGAAATTATAGCCCTGGCCGCTGCGCCACTCGGCTGCATAGTGGAAGAGACGCTGGCGGTAGGCGCCGCGCGTCAGCGCATCGGACGACCAGGTCGGTTCCCACGGCTCGAGGAACCGCCGCGAGGCTTCCCGCACCCTCGCCCAGGCCTCGAAATCCTCCCGTGCCGGCGGCCGGAGCGAGACGCGCTTCCCCACGAGCCGCGTCGCCGGCGGTTCCGACCCGGACAAGAGCCGCGGCAGGCGGAGGAGATTCGAGGTCAATTCGGCGGCCTGCCGGCTCATGAATCGAGCCGCCCGGTGACCCGCGCGTAGCCTTCGAGCCGCGCGATCGGCCCGAGCGCCGCAAGGGTGGGCGGCCCGGAACGAATGCGGAGAGCCACGCGCTTCACGCCATCCTGGTCGACGGCGTCGATCTGGCGCACCAGTTCGTCGGGATCGAACGGCGTGCCGAAGACGAGCATGTGGCCGGCATGCTGCTCGCACCGCGAGGTCGTGCTTTCGAGCGACATGAGGAGTCCGGCCTTGAGCTGCGCTCGGGCGCGTTCCAGTTCGTCGCTCGCGAGGCCGTCACCGAGGCGGAGGATTTCGGCGCTCAGGACCGGCATCAGCTCGGCCAGCTCCTCCTTGCCGGTGCCGGCATAGATGCCGAACATGCCGCCGTCGCTGAAGCCGTGGCTGAAGGAATAGACCGAATAGACGAGACCGCGCTTCTCGCGCACCTCCTGGAACAGGCGCGACGACATGCCGCCGCCGAACGCGGTCGACACCAGCGACGCCGCGTAGAAATCGGGATCGCCGAAGCCGAATCCCGGGAACCCCAGCAGGATATGGGCCTGTTCCAGATCGCGCTCCTCGCGGAACTCGCCGCCGATATAGCGCGCCGGCGCGACCGTGGGATGAAAATCCGGCGTGAGCGTCGCGAAGGCGCGCTCGGCCAGCGCGACCAGCGTTTCATGCTCGATCTTGCCCGCCGCCACCAGCAGCATCCCCGAGGCGGCGTAGTGGCGGTGCATGTAGCCGGCGACCGTGTCGCGGTCGATGCGGCGAATGATGTCGGCGCGGCCCAGCACCGGCTGGCCGATCGGCTGGCCCGGATACGCCGTTTCCTGGAAATGATCGAAGATGATGTCGTCCGGCGTGTCGTTCGCCTGGCCGATCTCCTGCAGGATCACGCCGCGCTCGCGTTCGAGTTCCTGCGGATCGAAGATCGAGCGCTGCAGGATATCGGCCAGAATGTCGAGCGCCAGCGCGACGTCGCCCTTCAGCACCTTGGCGTGGTACGCGGTGTGCTCGCGCGAGGTATAGGCGTTGAGCTGGCCGCCGACATCCTCGATCTCGGATGCGATCGCGAGGGCGGAGCGCCGCTCCGTGCCCTTGAAGGCCATGTGTTCGAGGACATGCGCGACGCCGTTGATCTCGGCCGGCTCGTGCCGCGTGCCGATCGCGACATAGACGCCGAGCGACACGCTTTCGACCGTGTCCATCGTGTCGGTGACGACCCGCATGCCGTTCGAAAGCGCCGAGATCTTGACGCTCATGCCGCCGCTCCGCGCCGCGGGCTGGCATGGGCGGCGACGAAATCCTGCACGGCCTTGAGGTCGTTCGGCAGCCGGATGGTCCGCTCGGGCCTCATCATCAGATCGGCCAGGTGCGGCGGGAGAGAGGGATGGACATGCGTGGCCTTTTCGACGGCGGCCGGGAATTTCGCGGGATGCGCGGTCGCCAGCGCCACCATCGGCGCGGCGGCATCGCGCCGCGTGGTCATATGGGCGCGCGCCGCCGCCAGCGCAACGGCGGTGTGCGGATCGACCAGCACGCCCGAGCCGCGCCACGCGCGCGCGATTTCGTCCAGCGTCTCCTCGTCGCTGACGACATGGGCGGCGAACAGGCGCCGCGCCGCGCCCAATTCCTCGGTGCCGATCTGTAGGCTGCCCCTGGCGCGGAACCCCGTCATTGCCCGGCCGAGCGCGCCGCCGTCCCGCCCGAGCAGATCGAACAGAAGCCGCTCGAAATTGCTCGACACCTGAATATCCATGCTCGGCGACAGGCTTGGCTCGACCGGCCGCAGCGCCATCGATCCGTCGTTGAAGAACCGCGCGAGGATGTCGTTCCGGTTGGTGGCGATGACGAGATCGGCGATCGGGAGGCCCAGAAGCCGCGCGACATAAGCAGCATAGACATTGCCGAAATTGCCGGTCGGCACCGCGAAACTCACGGGCCGGTCGGGCGCGCCGAGCGCGACCGCGGCGGTGAAATAATAGACGATCTGCGCCACGATCCGCGCCCAGTTGATCGAATTGACGGCGGAGAGATTATGGGCGGCGCGGAATGGCGCGTCCGCGAACATCGCCTTCACCAGATCCTGGCAATCGTCGAAACTGCCGTCGATGGCGATGGCGTGCGCGTTGGCCGCCGCCACGCTGGTCATCTGGCGGCGCTGCACCTCGGAGACGCGGCCCTCGGGATAGAGCATGAAAATGTCGCAAGCCGCGCTGTCGCGGCACGCCTCGATCGCGGCCGAGCCGGTATCGCCCGACGTCGCGCCCACGATGGTCACGCGCTGCCCGCGCCGCGCCAGCGCCGCGTCGAACAGCCGAGCCACGAATTGGAGGGCGTAATCCTTGAACGCCAGGGTCGGGCCGTGGAACAGTTCGAGGAGCCACAGATCGGGTCCGAGCTGGCGCAAGGGTGCCACCGCCGCATGGTCGAACCCGCGATAGGAATCCGCCGCGATTCGCTCGATTTCCGCCGGTGCAACAGCATCGCCCAGGAACGGCGCCATCACCCGGACGGCGATTTCGGCGTAGCTCCGGCCGCGCAAATCCCGGATAAAGTCCGGCGCGAAGCGCGGCAAGGCCTCCGGCACATAGAGTCCGCCGTCCGGCGCCAGGCCGCGCAGCAAGGCATCTTCGAAACCGATGCGCTCCGGCCGGGGACGCGCATCGCGGGTGCTGAGATAGTGCAAGGCGGGGACCTGCGGGAATGAGGCGGGAGAGCCTATCGCCTGGGGCCGCCCGCCGCAAGGAGAGCGGCGGAACGGATCGAATGGTTAACGATGGCTGCGTCCGATGGACCGGGACCCACCTAATTTCACAAGAATAGCGTTGGAGTATTTCAATCGTAGAGCATAGAACACTAAAGCCCAGCCTTGCTTTTTTCTCGTGCCGAAGGCGATTTCGGGTCTTCCTTGCCAAGGCCCGCTTCGATCGCGCGGATGTATCCCAAATCGTTGAGAATGTCGGCCTCTTGATCCTCGTCCAGAGCCGTCGCCCCAAGCCGCTCTTCCAGATGCCGCGCCATCCCTTGAAGTGCTTCCAGAACGATGACGGCTACGTCGCTTGGAAGCTCGTCGCGTGCCGATTCCGCAAAGGAACGCCATCGGTCGCGGCTTCTCCCATCCGGCAGCGCTCGGACAGCCTCGGCGATCAGCCGGTGGGCCTGGGGCGTTAGGGTCATGACCGATCCATCCTAATCGAGAACCCGTTACACGCGAATGAATTTCGCGTTGATTGCGGCGAGAGCGGCTTCGTAATCCGACAGCGGCATATCGATCGCCGGTTCCCATGCCCAGTGACCGGGATAGTCATTCCAGAGATATAAGCGCAAATCGTCGTATATCGTGCCCGCCGGGAGCCGCCACCAAGTCCCTCGGGCGCCAGAAGGCGCATCCAGCGTTGAAGCGCCTCCTGAGCGTGCCACTACCATTGCCACTCCGCTGTTTGAGACAATCAACACTTCTCCGGGCCGAAGATGATCGAGCCGTGCGCCGGATTTGTTGCCGGCTCGAAAAAGTTCAAGGATCGTCACAGGCAAGTCGTGTCACCCACCATCGAGCAGTGTTGCGACCAGGGCGTCGATTTTCTGCGCGATGCCGGCTTCCGCGAGCGCGGCGCGGATCAGGCCGCGGGCGCGTTGAAACTTGGCCGCCTCGGGCAGCTCTGCCGTCGCCGCGAGCTTCTCGGCCTCGGCCGCCGCGTCGCCAAGATCGCGATGCAGCCCGATCTTCGCGTCGAAGCGCGGGATCGGAAGGTTGAAGATCACCTTGTCGAAGTCTCGCGCGCCCCACTGGCCGCGCGATTGATATTGCTCGCCGCGCTTCCGCGCCGTTTCGCTGTTCAGGATGGCGATGAGATAGCGACCCTCCGCCTCCGAATTTGTTGCCATCCAATAAAGCTTGTGCTCGATGACGGCTCGCTGATCGCGAATAAGCGCCGCAGCGGGCAATGTTCCAGAAGCGCCATAGACGACGCGCAGCGGAGCAATCGGGAATTGGGAGGATAGCTGGTTAATGTAATTTAATTGGTCCGTTAGCGTTCGGCTCGATTCGTTGTAGCGATCCCACGTGCTTTCCGCCTTGCGAAGCCAACCGTGCAAATCACTTAACCCGCGATTTGCGGCCGCCTCGGCATTCAAAATCGCCCCTTGGTCTGTTGCGGGAACAACTGCCTCGAAGGCTCGAAGTATGCGGAAAGGCCCTATGGACTCGCCGAGCAACGCCGGTCTCAGGAATTGTGCTTCGACCTTATTTTCAATAGCATCGGCATTGCGCCAAGGGGCTTTCTCCTGCGCGGAACGGCGGCTAATCACCAGGGGAGCGGAGGGATCGCCTCCCAGCCGGCCGGAACTCTTGCGTTCGACGAAACATAACATGCGCGGCACGAGGATCGCGCCTTGCCGAAAAGCAGTTCGATAGACCGATCCGCCCTCATGTTGTGCCGTTTCCAGTGCCGGGGCACCCTTGGTCACCTGCAAGCATTTATTGGCGATCGCCTCGGGGGCGTTGCGGAACGGAAGGATCCCCGAATAGGCCCGCACCTTGTCCGGCAAAGGTTCGGAGGTGGCGCGGCGGCGGCCGAAGACGACGCAGGACAGCACCGGAAACAGCGGCTGCACCGAATCGTCCATTGTCCAGGCTTCGTCCCAGGCGATGCGCGCCGAGGCGAAGGAGCCGGTGCGCAGCCGCTCGAACTGGCCGCGCGTCAGCGCCGCCATCGGCAGGACGAAGGCGATCCGGCCGCCCGAACGTAGATACAGATGCACGGCGCGGACGGTAAAGAGCGCGCATAGATCATTTTGAGAGGGAACGCGGCCGACATAGACGCGCTCGCCCACCGCCAGTTCCTTGAACCGCTTTTGCAGATCGGCGCTCATATAGCGATCGGACCCCTGACCCGTCTCGCCTTCCGGTAGCGGTTGCGAGTGACATATACAATTCTCCAGTCGCTTGCGACCGCGACGGCACGCGTCCCTGGCGCCCGCGATCCTGTGAGCTACAAGGCCGCCCCCGAACGTGGCACGACCCGACGGAACTTCTCCGTCGCCGTTCGGTTACCAGCACGTGGAGTCCATCTCAGGAGGAAATTCCATGAAAACGGCTTCGAAGTCCGCCGCCATTGCGCTGTTCGGCCTGGGCACACTGGTGCTCGGGGCTAACGCTGCTTCGGCGGCCATTGTTTGCAATGGCGAGGGCTTGTGCTGGCACGTCAAGGAAACCTATGTCTATGCGCCGGAGTATGGGGTCGTCGTTCACCCTGACAACTGGCAGTGGGCGGCGAACGAACACTACGCGTGGCGCGAACATCCGGGCCGCGGCTATTGGCGCGGCGGCGTCTGGGTCGCGTTCTGATCCGGCGGCGAAATTCAGCATTAACGGGGCGGCCTCTGGGCCGCCCTTTTTATCTCCAGACCACGAGGATTCGCAGCGCGTTGGTTGTGGCCTTGCGCCAGATCGTCCGGCGCACCGCCGCCAAAATTTCCTTGACAGTGTTCTTATTTTGTTCTAAACTGCGGGAGTGGAGTACGGGTTGAGGAGGGCTTCGGCGCGGAAGAAGGGGCGCGAAAACAAAAAATTACCAAACGAAGCCAATTTTTGAATGACAGAAAAGCAGCGCGGGGGGACGGCGAAATTAACCAATTGGCTGCTGATTCGCTGCAGGAACAGCGAAAGCAGCCAGCCTCTCGGCGGGAAAAGCGCGGATTTCCGCGCTCCACGGCGGGCAGAGACGCTGGGTGGGCGCCGCTGGCATCGCAGCAACCCGCGCCATTCGACCGGTTAGCAGCGACTTCGCCGACACCCGATCGCGTCGCGCCCTCAATGTCGAGGAATTCGAGGATGCCGCCGGTGCCAGCCCCAGGCCGTTCCAATGATGGTATCGAGGTCCGAGAGCGATGGCCGCCAGTCCAGCAGTTTGGTTGCCCGGCCGGCATCGGCGACCAGCATCGGCGGATCGCCCGGCCGGCGCGCCACCTCGCGGCGGGGAATGTCGCGCCCCGTCACGCGCTCGGCCGCGGCCAGGACTTCACGCACCGAATAGCCCCGGCCGGTGCCGAGATTGAGGGCGACGCTGCCGCCGCCGTCCAGCAGATAGCCGAGCGCGCGGACATGGGCCTCGGCCAGATCCTGGACATGGATGTAGTCGCGGATCGCGGTGCCGTCGGGCGTCGGATAGTCGGTGCCGTAGATTTCGATGGCTTTGCCGCCGCCAACGGCGGCTTCGAGCACCAGCGGAATGAGATGCGTTTCGGGATCGTGCATCTCGCCGGTCTCGCCTTCGGGATCGGCGCCCGCCGCGTTGAAATAGCGCAGGGTCGCATAGCGCAGCCCGTGCGCGCGGTCGAGCCAGTGCAGTTGGCGCTCGGTCATGAGTTTGCTCTCGCCATAAGGACTGAGCGGATGCTGCGGCGCGGTTTCGTCGATCGGGACGATGTCGGGATGGCCGTAGGTCGCGCAGGTCGAGGAGTAGATGATCGGCGGCGCTCCTGCCGCGATCGCCGCCTCGAACAGCATGAGGCTGTTCGCGACGTTGTTGCGGAAATAGAGTTCGGGCCTCGCAACCGATTCGCCGACATAGGTATAGGCGGCGAAATGCATGATGGCGGCGGGCCGAATGCGCGCCAGGGTCGCGGAGAGAAGGGCCCCGTCGGCGAGATCGCCTTCGATCAAGGGACCCCATCGCACCGCTTCGCGATACCCTCGGCTCAGATCGTCGTAGGCCACCGGCTCATGACCGGCCCGGGCGAGCGCCTTGCAGGCCTGGCTGCCGATATAGCCGGCGCCCCCCGTCACCAAAATCCGTTTCGTCATTCCGCCGGAGGGCTCCTTAGGGACGCGCGGCGGGGGCCGGCGGAGCCAACCCGGTGGGAACGCCGTCCTGGTTCAACATCGGGAAAGTATCGAACTCCATATCGACCAGCTTGCCGCCGTCCTTCTCGATCCGGCGCAGATAGACGTTTTGTATGATGTTGCGCGTCACGGGATCGATCATTACGGGCCCCTTGGGACTGTCGGCGGTTTTCCAATTCGACAGAAATTTCATCGCCTCGTCCCCGGTGAAGTTGCCGCCGGTCGCCCTGACCAAATCGAAGATCGCGTTCATGCCGTCCCAGGCGTCGGCCGATTCGAAATCGGGCTTGGTGCCGTCGTGATATTCCTTGAGCCACTCGGCGACGAATGCCTGGTTCGCCGGCCTCACCCCATCGGCCGAATAGATGCCCGAGGTGATGAGACCGACGACCTGGTCGCCGATATTTCCGAGTTCCTCGTCCGGCACGAGATCTTCGGTGGAGATCAGATGAATCCCGGCGGCCTGCAACCCCACATCGGCCGCCGCTTTCATGAGTTGCGTTGCCGTCGGGCCCCCGGGGACGAAGATATAAACCGCGTCCGGATGGCTGTCCTTGATGCGCAACAGGAACGGCGCGAAATCGACCACGTTCGGCGGGGCCGGGAATGTGACCTCGCCGACGATCTGGCCGCCGCCTTCGGTGAAGCCCTTGCGGAAGGCGTCGCGACCCTCCTGCCCCGGCGCGAAGTCGCTGACCGCGGTATAGACCTTCCTGTAGCCGTGCGCCGCCGCCCATTTGCCGAGCGGATAGGTCTCTTGCGTGAGGGTGAACGAGGTGCGGATGGTGAAGGGCGACTTCGGAATCGTCATGGCCGCGGCGTTCATGTCGACGAAGGGCACCTTGGCCTGGGTCGCGACCGGCGCGACCGCCATCCCGTTAGGCGACCAGACGATTCCTCCGAGCACCCGGACATGGTCGCGGACCACGAGTTCCTCGGCGAGCCGTTTCGCGATGTCGGGATGGGCGCCGGTGTCGTCACGCTCCACCAATTCGATCGACACGCCGGCCGGCAAGTCCTGCCGATGCAGCTTGTAATAGAGTTGCAAGCCCTTTTCGAGCACGATCCCCTGGCCGATATTGGGTCCGGAAAAAGTGTTGATGATACCGACCTTGACCACGGTATCGGCGAGGGCCGGCGTAGTGGCCGCCAGCACCATCGAAGCGGCAAGCCACGCGTATCGCTGTCCCAGCATGTTTCCTCCGGATCGTCCGTTGGCGCTATCTAGCATGGTCGCCGATGGCGCTGCCAGCGCCCTTGCGCCGCTTAGCGCGGGACCGCCTCCAGCATCAGGACGTCGAGGACGAAGCTGCCGTCGCCTGCGATCTCGAAATGGCGCACGACCTCCTCCGGCATGACGGATTGGACGGCGCGAATGGCCTGCGCCTGGACCGCCGGAGTCTTCATCCGATCGATCCACGGCTGATACGCGATCGGCAATCGCCGGGTCGACGCCGCGACCAGGCGGAAGCCGGTCCGGTCCAGCGCCTCGGTCCATTCGGCCGCGGAATAATCGCGCACGTGGGACGGATCGCGGAACAGCTCGACCGCTTGGAGATAGGTATCGAGCAAGGGCGTTCCGGGCGAGATCGCATCGATGAAAGCCGCGCGGCCGGTCGGCCGGACGACGCGCCGCGCCTCGCGCAAAGCGGCATAGAGATCGTGCCAGTGATGGGCGCTGAAGCGGGTCGCCACGAAATCGAAGGCCGCGTCCGGAAACGGGAGCGCCTCGACCACGCCTTGTCGGGTCGCGATATTGGTCAGCCCGCGCCTCGCGCCCTCCCGCGCCACCGCCTGGAGCATCGCCGGGGCCAGATCGTACGCCACCACCTCTTTGACATGCGGGGCAAGCGCGAAGGCGACGTGACCGCCGCCGCAGCCGAGATCCAACGCGCGGTCTTGCCCATGTCCCGCCGCCATGGCGGCGAGGCGCTGCAAATCCTCGCCCTGGGCGTGCGCGGCGCTCGTCACATAAGCGGCCGCGCGCGGATCGAACTGCGCGCCGACGAGATTTTCTTGGGTCTTGGAGGCCATCGAACCTATCCTCTTAGTCTCAATCCGCGTCGTTTTGCGTCGCCGCTAGGCGAAAGGGATGACCGGGATAGACGCCCAGAATCTTGACCTCGCGCGAGAAGAAGGTCAGTTCCTCCAGCGCGAGCTTCAACGGCCGCTCCTCGGGATGGCCCTCGACATCGGCATAGAACTGGGTCGCGGTGAAGCGCCCGCCGAGCATGTAGGATTCGAGCTTCGTCATGTTGATGCCGTTGGTGGCGAAGCCGCCCAGCGCTTTATAGAGCGCCGCCGGCACGTTGCGGACGCGAAACACGAAGCTGGTCACGACCAAGTCCGCATCCGGCCGTGGCCAGCGCGGCTCGCGCGCCATCACCAGAAAGCGCGTCGTGTTGTGCTCGGCATCCTCGATATTCTCGCGGAGCGCGACCAGACCGTAAATCTCGCCGGCAAGTTCGGACGCGATTGCGGCCGCGCTCTTGTCGCCTCGCGCCGCCACGGCCGCCGCAGCCCCGGCGGTGTCGGCCGCAACCACCGGCGTCAGCCCGAGCGACCGGACGAGAATGCGGCACTGCGACAGCGCCTGAACATGGGAATGCACCGATCTCAAATCGGCCAGCGTCGCGCCCGGCAACGCCAGCAACCGATGGCTCACGCGCTGGAAATGCTCGGCGACGATATGAAGATTCGAATCCGGCATCAGATGGTGGATATCGGCGACGCGGCCGGCGACCGAATTCTCGATCGGCAGCATGACGAGGGCCGCCCGCCCGTCCCGCACGGCGGCGATCGCGTCCTCGAAGGTATCGCAGGGCAGGGTCGCCATCTCGGGAAAGACATTTCGGCAGGCAAGATCGGAATAGGCGCCGGGCTCGCCTTGAAAAGCGATGAGATGGTCGGGATCGGTGGCGGCTTGCGTCATGTCATCAGCGGGCGGGAGCGAGCAGCGCGCGGGCGCGTTCGAGATCGTCGGGAGTGTCGACGCCCATCGGCACCGAGTCAACGAGCGCCACGTCGATGCGCATGCCGGCTTCGAGCGCGCGCAATTGTTCGAGCCGCTCGCGCATCTCGATCCCTGT
>Ga0182024_10015744_pt1 | contig 14432 bp, 10 predicted proteins | sample P32metaG_FD_120480 | JGI IMG/M metagenome (GOLD analysis project Ga0182024, IMG submission 120480) | Permafrost microbial communities from Stordalen Mire, Sweden - P3-2 metaG (Illumina Assembly) | ecosystem: Environmental > Terrestrial > Soil > Wetlands > Permafrost | place: Sweden: Stordalen... | reverse complement strand
GGGCGGCTGCGTCATCCGCGACGGCGACCCGGAACAGGACGACCGTGATGTTGTCGCGCCCGCCGGCGTCATTGGCCGCGTTGATCAGGAGGTCGGCAGCGGTGCTCAGGTCGGGCGCCTCCACGAGCGTCTCCTCGATCTGCTGCTCGGGCAGCATGTCGGTGAGCCCGTCGCTGCACAGCAGCACGACGTCACCCGGGCGCACCGGATACGTCCAGGTGTCTATCTCGACAATCGGCTCGATCCCGAGTGCGCGCGTGATCACGGAGCGCTGCGGATGGTCGAGCGCCTGCTCCTCCGTCAGCTTGCCGCCGCGCAGCAGCTCCTCGACCAGTGAATGGTCCTCGGTGAGGCGCGTCAGTTCGCCGTCGCGCAGCAGGTAGGCGCGACTGTCTCCGACGTGGGCGAGCACGACCGCATCCGCGTCCAGGTAGGCGGCGGTGACGGTCGTCCCCATGCCGGCGTTCTCGATCTCGTTCTGGGAGCGCGAGTGGATCTCTTTGTTGGCGCGCTGGACGACCATCGACAGTCGCTCCTCGGCAGTGGCCGCAGCGGGCAAGCCTCGAGCGAAGGCGTCGACCACGATCTGCGAGGCGACCTCCCCGGACTGCGCGCCGCCCATGCCGTCGGCGAGCACGAACACTGGCGGCTTGGCGTACGAGGAGTCCTCGTTGCCGCTGCGCTGGCGGCCGACATCGGTACGAACGATCGTTTCTGCGGCTGTGAGCATCTTGCGGCGGTTACTGGAAGTAGGAGAACTCAGAGTCGCCGATCCGGATGCGGTCCCCGTCATGGAGCGGTTGTGGTCCGCCCAGCGCCTCGTCGTTCAGGTAGGTGCCGTTGGTGGAGCCAAGATCTTCGATCACGAGCGTCCGTCCCTGCCGCGTGATCTTGGCGTGACGGGAGGACGCGAACGGGTCGCCGAGCTTGATCTCGACGTCGCCGCGGCCGAGCATCGCGCCGTCGAGCAGGTCATAGGCCACCCCTGGCTCGTGTCCCTCGGCGCGCTCCACCACGAGCCGCGGCTCGAAGTCCCCCTCCAGCGCGGCGAGCGGGTCGGCCGTCTGGTAGATGCTCGTCCCCTCGGCGGCGGTGATGCCACCGCGACGCCCGCCGACGCCCCGCCGCAGGTCGAACAGGCTGCTCGCCGCGACCCACAGCAGGAACAGGTATAGAACGATCAGGAAGCCGAACTTGAGTCCGACTGAAACTGGCTGAAGCATGGCTTGGTCGGGTGGGGGTTATTCGAGCTCGAACGTGATCAGGGATGCGCCGAGCTCGATCTCGTCTCCTGGGCGGACGACCTCGGGCGTCTGGATCGAGCGCCCGTTCAGACGGGTGCCGTTCGTCGAGCCGAGGTCGGAGAGCACCCAGCCACCGCCGCGCGGTCGCAGCTCGGCGTGCTGGCGCGAGACGTTGGCGTCGTCGACGACGATGTCACAGTCGCGACTGCGTCCGAGCGTCGCGCCGCGCGGACCGACCACCAGGCGGCGTCCGCCGTAGATCAGTAGCGCGCGCTGCGACCGCACGGTGGCGGCTTCCTCGAGCGGCTCAGACAGGCGCTGGGCGGCGCTGAACACCATCGTGCGGCTCACGGGCGGGCCGGGCTCCGCCTCGGGGGCACCGGCGGGCACCGGCTCCTCCTCAGGCTGGACGACGGATGTTTCGATCCCGAACTGGCCGAGGCCAAGGCGCTCGTCGGTCTGAAACTCGATCACCGGCCGTGAGAGCAGCGCGAAGCGCTCGCGCCGGGCGTGCTCGAGCAGGTAGCCGGCGAGCTCGTCGGCGAGGGCGTCCTCATACGTCTCGAAGCGCTCGCGGTCGCGCGATGACAGGTAGACGCGGTACTCGTTCGGCACGTACGTGCGCGAAAGCGTTCCGTACTGATGCTCCTCCATCTCGCGCGCCAACTTGCGCGCGATCTCGACCGGGCGCACCTCGGAGCGAAAGACACGACTGAAGGTGCCCTCCACGACTCCGGCGATCTTGCTTTCGAGGCTCTTCAGAACGGTCATCTCGGCTGGCCTTCCACCCATTCATGCTACGCAACGCCCCGGTGTATACCCGCTGACCGGCGCGTTTCTTCGAGGATCGTTAGGAGCGGCTGCCAGGCCACGATCAGGGTTCCGACGAGGGCGCCCGGCACATCGCCCCGCAGTGGCGTGGCGCCGACAGCCTCGACGCCCATCACCACGGCTGCCGACCAGATTACGCACAGCAGCACATCGACCATCGGGAAGCGGCGTACGCGCAGCAGAGGCTGAACGGCGGCGGCGGCGGCCCAGACCGCTGCCCCGGCCAGTCCGCGCCCGCCGCGGGGCGGGATCTGCGCCGGCAACCAGTAGAGATCGTGGTGGGCGAGCTTGGAGACGCCGATCAGCAAAAAGAAGCCGGTGGCGCCGAATAGTGCGCGTCGCCACCAACTGCCGCCGACCTGCGCGACGACGGCCGGAAAGGCGCCGGCGAGCGACACGGCGCCGAGCGCGACGGCCGTCAACAGCGAGCCGAGCAGTGGCAGCAGCAGCGCCACCACCGCCGCCACCAGGGCCGCCACGGCGGGCGGCACGGGCGCGTGGTGCCAGAGCTGCGTGCAGATCCAGGCTGTGCCGAGGCCCGCGCCTGCGGCGTTGGCCGCACGCGGGAGCCACGACGGGCTCGCGAGGCCGTCAACCGAGCGGCCGGCGCCCCACCGGCCGGCGACTGTCCTCCCGCGGGCCGCTCCCGCCATGCGCAGACGCGGGGTCGCGTCGGCCTCCTGGTCGCGCCACTCGCGACCGGGATCGCCCTGCACCCAGGTGTCGTCCTCGTCACGGCCGCGCCAGCCCGGGGCGATGACGCCGCGCGTGTCGTCGGCGCGATCGAGCGACTCGAGCAGCGTGAGGCGCAGATCCTCGAGCGTGCCGCGCTCACTCGGGCGCGGCCGCAGAGCCTGGTCGATGCCGGCGGCGAGCGAGCGGCTGAGGTCGCGGCGTTGGCGTCGCAGCGGCGGCACGAACGTGTGCCCCCGCCGCATGTTGCCGCTGTGCTCGCGGGGGTTGACGCCGGCGAGCGCCTCATACACGACCAGCGCCAGTGAGTAGAGGTCGGCCTCGGGGCCGACCTCACGGCCGTCGGCCTGCTCCGGCGCCATGTAGGCGAGCGTGCCGACGACGTCACCGGTGCGCGTGAGGGTGGCGCCGCCGATCACGTGGGCAACGCCGAAGTCGGTCAGCTTGGCGCGGTCCCCGGAACCCGACGAACGGTTGGGCACGAGCACGTTCGAGGGCTTGACGTCGCGGTGGATGACGCCTTGGCCGTGTGCGTGAATCAGCGCGTCGCACAGCGCGATGCCGACCTCGATGATTTCGCGGTCGGAAAGCTTGCCCTGGCCGAGAAGTGTGTCGAGCGTGCGGCCGCGAACGAGCTCTGAGACGAGATAGGCGCCCTCGTCGTCGACTGCGGCCTCGTAGAGGGTGACGATCGCCGGATGCTGGAGCCGGGCGGCGGCGCGCGCCTCGCGCTCGAAGCGGGCGTGGACGACCCGCTCACGCGGCAGCAGCTTGACGGCGACGTCGCGGTCAAGGCGCGCGTCGCGGGCCGACCAGACCGTGCCGAACGCCCCGCTGCCGAGGCGCTTGGTCAGGCGGTAGCGGCCCATAACCACGGTCGCCGGCTCCTGGGCCATGTGCACGGTAGGAACCTGGCTCGCGCTCACGTGTTAAAGGGGTTCGGAGTGGTTGCGCAGGTCCCTGCGCAAAGGGTGGTCGATTTCCGCATCTGCACGCGCGCTTGCGAAGTTGCCGCGCCGGTCGAGTTGTCGCTATTACTCAAAATGTAAGAAAGAGCCCGCAACAAGCGAGAAACCAACTTGTCGTTCTTCGACGAGGCCGATGAGCCGCAGCCAACTCCACGCACGGAGCCACGACGACCAAGGAGGGCGGCACGCCCGCCTAGAGGACCGTCTGGTCGCACGCCTGGGGGTTCAGGGCGGCCGCCGGGCGGCCGTCAACACCAGCAGGAGGTTCAGACACGACGGCTGATCGCCGCCGCCGTGATCGTCGTGGTCGTGATCGTCATGGCGCTGCTGATCCACGGCTGCGAGGTGAGCCAGACCAACACGTCGCTGAAGAACTACAACGCCGATGTCGACGCGCTGATCACCGCCTCCGACAACAACGGCGCGGCGATGTTCGCCGACCTGGAGAAGGGGGTGCTCAACTCGACGCTCCAGACAAACCTGAACATCACCGCCAGGAACGCCCGCACGCAGCTCGGGAAGGCCGAGTCCTTCAGCCCGCCCAGCTCGATGTCTGACGCCCAGTCGGCACTCGTACGGGTGATGCAGCTGCGCGAGCAGGGGGTCTCCCAGATCGCCAAGCATATCCAGCTGTCGGCCACCAAGAAGACCAGCGCGGGCGGCGTGTATGACATCTCCGTCGGAACCTCGCTGCTGTTCGCCTCGGACGTGTTCTACAAAACCTTCGTCGCGCCGGACATCGCCAAGGCGCTGCACGCCGCCGGCCTCCCGATCGGCGGCCCCACCGGTGCGCAGATCAACCCCGGGCAGATCGTCACCGACCTCGGCTGGCTGCAGTCGGCGTTCATCGAGGAGAAGATCGGGGCGCAGCTGTCGACGACCGCCGCCAACGCCAACAACACAGCCCCCGGGTTGCACGGGCACCAGCTGAACTATGTGAGCGTCGGCACCACCCAGCTCACCACGGCCGGAACCAACACGATCCCGGCGAGCCCGGCACCGACGTTCACCCTGAACGTGACCAACGGCGGCGACTACAACGAGTACGACGTCGGATGTCAGGTCTCGGTCGGGAATCTGAGCGACACCGGGAGGTCGACGATCCGCGAGACGTTCAAGGGTCAGACCACGAACTGCAGCGTGACGCTGCCGTCGCCGCCGACTCCCGGCACCTACACGGTCACCGCCCAGGTGTTGAAAGTGCCGCGCGAGAAGAATCTCTCCAACAACGTCCTCACGTACGTCATCGATTTCAACTGACGCACAGCGCGAGCCGCGCGCTCGCAGGCGGCCGCGGCTTATGCTTGCGTCTGTGGACAACCTCAACACCACGGCGGGTATCGTCGCGATCGCATCCGGGGCCGTTGCCCTCGTGTCGGTCGGATTCTCGGTTGCGCTGACGGTCGCGATTCGCAAGCTGCGCGCGGCGCAGCGAGCGGTGCTGGGTGACGGCTCACAGGACCTGGTCGCGCACGCCTCGCACATGCAGACCTCGTTCGACGCGCTGGCTCAGTACGTGGAGGACTTCGGCACACGGCTCGACGCCCGCATGGATCGCGCCGAGACGCGACTCGACGGAGCCGTCGCGCATCGCGCGCTGGTCCGCTACGACGCCTACGGCGAGATGTCGGGGCGCCAATCGACCTCGATCGCGCTGCTCGACGCCAGCCGCTCCGGAATCGTGCTCTCCTCGATCCACCACCGCGACACCGCGCGGCTCTACGCCAAGCAGATCCGCAACGGGCAGCCAGAGATCGAGCTCTCACCCGAGGAGAACGAGGCGATCCAGCTCGCGTTGCAGGGCCCGGGCGTCGGCGAGCCTGCGACCCCGCACGACGCAACAGCGAGCTGACGAGGCCATGCGTGTCGCCTACCTGGGTCCCGAGGGGACCTTCACCCAGGCCGCGGTCCTGAGCGCGCCGGCCGCCGACACTCTGGACCTGGTCGCCCACGAGACGATCCACGACACCGTGCTGGCGGTGCGCGACGGCGGCGTCGAACTGGCGGTCGTGCCGATCGAGAACTCGCTCGAGGGCTCGGTGAATGTGACGCTCGACGCGCTCGTGTTCGAAGCCGAACAGGTGCGGATCGTCGGTGAGACCGTGCTCGGCGTCGAACAGTGTCTGATCGCCCAGGAACAGTTGCCGCTTGAACAGATCGAAGTCGTGATCTCACATCCGCAGGCGACCGCCCAGTGTCGCGATTACATCCGCGCGCACATGCCGGACGCGCGGGTCATGACCTCGAGCTCGACGGCTGAGGCGGTGCGGCTCGTGACCGAACGCATCCGCCACCGTTGGGCGGCGATCGGCACGCGCTTGGCGGCTCAGCTCTACGACTGCGTGGTGCTCGACGCCGGTATCGAGGACGTGCCCGGCAACCAGACGCGCTTCGTCTGGTTGGCGCGCGGCGCCGCCGACGCCGTGATTCCGGGTGAGGGCGTCGACGACGCGCGCCCGTGGAAGACCGCGATCGTGTTCTGGGGAGAAGGCACGGAGGCGTCCGGCTGGCTCGTCAGCTGCCTCTCCGAGCTCGCCTTCCGGGGGGTCAACATGACGCGTATCGAATCCCGCCCGCTGCGCGCCGGCCTCGGGAGCTACATGTTCTTCGCGGACCTCGACGGGCGCGAAAACGACCCTCCGGTGGCCGAGGCGCTGGCCGGACTGCGCGGTCGCGTCAACGTGTTGCGGACGCTCGGGTCGTTCCCGGCGGCGTAGTCCGGACCGCCTCCGACCCCCAGCGCTCGAGGAACTGGCGACACTGGTTTGCCTCCATCGGGCGCGCGAACAGGAAGCCCTGGCCGATGTCGCAGTGCTCGGCGCGCAGGCGCGAGAGCTGCTCCTGATCCTCGATGCCCTCGGCGATGGTCTCGATGGCGAGCGAGTGGCCCAGCTGCACGAATGTCCGGATCAGCGCGTCGCGCTGCGCGCTGCTCTGCAATTGCGAGACGAACGAGCGGTCGATCTTGAGCTCGTCGACGGGGAAGCGCTGAAGGTAGGCGAGCGACGAATAGCCGGTGCCGAAGTCGTCGATCGAGAGCCGCACGCCGAGTTGCTTGATCGCGCGCAGGCGTTCGGCCGTGCGCTCGGCGTCGCGCATCAGCGCGGTCTCCGTGATCTCGATCGTCAGTGACGCCGGCTCGATGCCGCTCTCAGCCAGCACGTCGGCGACGTCCTGCACGAAGCGATCGGCCTCCAGCTGGACCGCCGAGACGTTGACCGCGACACCGATGTCGAGCCGCTCGCGGCTCCAGGCAACACAGCAGCTGCAGGCCTCATTCAGCACCCATCGCCCGACCTCGGAGATCAGTCCCGACGCCTCGAGCAGCGGCACGAACTTGTCGGGCGGAACGTTCTCGGCCCCGGGCCGCCGCCAGCGCAGCAGCGCCTCCATGCGGATCGGGGTCAGGCCGTCGAGGTCGAATATCGGCTGGTAGACGAGGTAGAACTGCTCGTTGGAGACCGCCTCGCGCAGGTCCATCTCGAGCTCCATACGGGCGTGGATCGCGTCCTGCATGCCCGACTCGTAGACCAGGTAGCGGTTCTTGCCGTTCAGCTTCGCGCGGTACATCGCGATGTCCGCATCGCGCAACAGGTCCGCCGCCGACTTGGCCGCGCCGCCGGCGATTCCGATGCTGGCCGAGATCGTCACGCGGCCGCTTGCGGTGCCCTCGATGAAGAACGGCTGGCTGAGTGCGTCGAGGATGCGCTCGGCCACAAGCTCCGGGCCGGCCGCGAGCGCGATGCCGTCGACGAGGATCACAAACTCGTCGCCGCCCAGACGCCCGAGCGTGTCGGCCTCGCGAATCGTGGTCTCCAGCCGTTCGGCCACGGCCCGCAGCAGCTCGTCGCCGGCGCGGTGCCCGAGTCCGTCGTTGATGTCCTTGAAGCCGTCGAGGTCGACGAACAGCACCGCGCACTGCTCCTGCTCGCGACGCGAGCGGGCGAGCAACTGCTCCGCCCGGTCGAGGATCAGAGTGCGGTTCGGGAGCCCGGTCAGCTGATCGTGCGTGGCCGTGAATACAAGCTCCTGCTGGCGGCGTGCGAGCTCACCATCGATCAGGCTGCGCTCGCCCTCGAAAGCTTCACACAGCCGTACGAGCGTGACATCGAGCGAACGCTGCAGCATGCGCTGTGCCTCACGGCGAGCGTCAGCAGTGGCGTCGAGCTCCTCGGCGATCTCATCCAGGACCTCCCGCGTGGCATCGCGCCAGCGAAGCGCGCGCTTGGTGATCTCGTTCAGCGGCGCCTCGCGCTGAATCGCGAGCTGACCGAAGATCGCTGCAGCCTCACGGCCGACCTCGCGAGCGACGTCCTCGCCCTCTCCGGCCATCCAGAGGGCGACGGCCTCGGTCGACACGGCGATCAGGCGCGCGACGCTCGCGTGCGCCGATGGGTCGAGTTGGATCGCGGCCGTCTGGTTGAGCAGATCGGCACGGTGAACCACCTCGTCACGGCGTTCGTGTAGGCGCGTCCCCATGCGCACCACCTCCGGCCCCGGCCTCGCATCCGAGCCGGGCAGCTGGCTGCCGTATTTCGACTTCGCGTGCGCCTGGTTGTCATCCATTGGATGGCAACCCCCTTCCATGCGTGTGTCAAACGATTCCTCGGGCCTTCATCGGCTCAAGCCGGCAATTGCTTGATACGCGCAAACGAAATTCCCGGGGCGTCACTGAGCCGTGGCCACTGAGCATCTCCATTGCTCCGGATTACGCTGCATCTTCACGTGTTCTTGACGTAACTTGTCCGCTTGATCAGTAGACTTTGCGGCGCGATGGGCTCATCGATACCAGCCCCAACCCGGTCCGCGTCGCTCTCTGAGCACCACCGACGCGGACCTGATGGCGGTCGGGTGCTTGTTCTAAATGCGACCTATGAGCCGATCAACGTCTGCACGGTGAGACGCGCCGTCGTGCTCCTGCTGAAGGAGAAGGCTGAGGTGATCGAACCGACCGAGCGCGAGTTGCACTCGGCCACGGCGACGATGACGCGGCCCGCGGTTATCCGGCTGGTCCACTACGTCAAGGTGCCGCGCGACACGCACCGTCGCAAGATCACGCGGCGCGCGGTGTTCGCACGCGACGGCTGGGCCTGCCAGTACTGCGGCTCACGGGCGCAGCTGACGGTCGATCACGTGATCCCCCGCTCCAAAGGTGGCGGCTCGACGTGGGAGAACATCGTCGCCGCCTGCGCGCCCTGCAACCGCCGCAAGGGCGATGCACTCCCGCGTCAGGCGGGGATGACGCTGGCGCGCGCGCCGCGCACACCGAATGCGGACATCTTCATCCAGGTCGCCAGCCCGACGATTCCGTCGACCTGGAGGCAGTACCTGGCGACGGGCGCGACCGGCGCGCTGGCAGCCTGAGCGCCCGACGGCCACCGGCGTGTTTCGCCGCGGCGCGTTGTAAGGTGTGAATCACCAGAGAAAGGAGGTGGTCCACCTGTCTGACAGTACTTGCGGGACCCTGGAGGTGTCCGGCCACTAGGTCGGATGGCTGACCGCCCTAGGCGGAGTCCCACCGTGACACCACCGCTCTGGTGCCGGACCTAGTCCCTCCGGTGAAGCGTTGGGCCAGAGCGGCGATGCCAGCCAAAGAAGTTGCGAAGGGCGCCGGGAGTCGACGGCGCCCTTCGTGCTTCCTGGGTACGTCTTTTCGTCTTACGGTGGGGTTTGGGGGTCTCACGGGCCAGCGCTGGAGGGGGCGGCGGCGACACCGGCGCCCACATACCACCCGGGCGGGCATCGGAGCCGCGGACGAGCGACTTGGCCTCCCGGCGTAGCCATGAGAGTGGTCGCGCCCGAGGCCTGACGCCGCTGTGACTTCGGTCTCGGTGCGGTGCGATGAAGCGGCAGAAACTCGCGCCTACGCGACCCCCCCTGAGGCGCGCATTCTATGCATGACCGCAACCCAGCGTCAATCCACGCTTCCGGCGAGCTCGGGCGACCTTTACGCTGTCGGGCATGTGTCGAAACATCCGCACCCTCTACAACGTCGATCCGCCCGTGACAACTGATGAGATCGACGCCGCCGCGCTGCAGTACGTCCGCAAGATCAGCGGCTTCGCCAAGCCCTCCAAGGCCAACGAGGACGCGTTTGCGCGCGCGGTCCACGACATCGCCCACATCTCGGGCCATCTACTCGCGGATCTGGAGACCTCAGCGCCTCCCCGCGACCGCGAGGTCATGGCCGCACGGGCACGTGCCGCCGCGGCCAAGCGCTACGCAGCCTGAGAGCTACTCGGCGTCGTCGGTGTCGTCAGGCTCCGCGTCGTCCGGCTCGGGGTCGTCAGACACGTCGGCCCCGGGTGCGTTCGTGTCGAAATCGTCCGTGTCGAAATCGTCGGCGTCGAGGTCGTCGAGCTCGACCGCGATCACTGCGTCAGACACGTCGTCGTCGATCGGCTCCACACCCACGCCGGCCTCGCCTTCGACGCTTTCCTCGTCGATCGGCACCTCGGCCTCGGACTCGGCGACGAGCGCCACGGCGCTGACCTGATCGTCATCGCGGATGTTCATCACCTTCACGCCCTGTGAGGCGCGGCCGTAGCGGCTGATGCCGCGCACGGATGTGCGCTGGACCATGCCGTTCTGGGAGATGAAGACGAGCTCCTGGTGCTCACGCACGACCAAGGCGCCTGCCAGCGCACCCTTGCGGTCGGTCAGGGCGATCGTTCTGACACCCATCGTGTCGCGGTGCTTCACCGGGTAGTCAGAGAGCGCCGTCCGCTTGCCGTAGCCGTTCTCGGTCACGACCAGCAGCTCCTGATCGTCGCGTGCGACGTCCATCGCCAGCAGGGCGTTGCCCTTCTGCATGACCTTCATGCCCCGCACGCCGGAGGTGTCGCGCCCCATCGACCGCACCTCGTCCTCGTGGAAGCGCGCCGCCTGACCGGATCGGGAGATCATGATGATGTCGTCGGTGCCGCTGGTCTTGCGTACGGCGATCAGCTCGTCGTCGTCGCGGATGTTGATCGCGATGATGCCGTCGGCCTTGATCGGAGTGTTGTAGGCAAGGAACTCGGTCTTCTTCACGATCCCGTTGCGGGTCGCGAACACCAGATATTTGCCCTCGGTGAAGTCACGCGTGTTCAGCACCGACTGGACCTTCTCGCCCTCACGCAGCGGCAGCAGGTTCACCAGCGCGCGCCCGCGGGCGGTGCGCGACTGCTCGGGCAGGTCATAGACCTTGAGCCGGTAGATCTTGCCCCGATTGGTGAAGAACAGCAGGAAATCGTGGGTCGAGGTGACGAACAGGTGCTCGATGTAGTCGTCGTCCTTCGTGTCCATCCCGGTCACGCCGACGCCGCCCCGGTGCTGCTGCCGGTAGGTGGAGAGCGGCAGCGACTTGATGTAGCCGGAGTGCGTGATCGAGATCACCATCTGCTGGTCTGCGATCAGGTCCTCGATGTCGATCTCGCCCTCGGCGAAGGTGATCTCGGTGCGGCGCTCGTCGCCGTAGCGCTCGGCGATCTCTGAGAGCTCCTCCTTGACCAGGCCGTAGACCTTGCTCTCGTCGCCGAGAATCTCACGCAGCTCCTGGATCCGCTCCATCAGGTCCGCGTGCTCCTGCTTGATCTTGTCGGCCTCGAGCGCGGTGAGTCGGCTGAGGGTCAGCTGCAGGATCGCCTGCGCCTGGACAATCGTCAGGTCGAAGCGCTCAACGAGCCCGATGCGAGCGGCCTCGGGGTCACGAGACCCGCGGATCAGGGCGATGACCTCATCGAGGTTGTCCATCGCGATGAGGTAGCCCTCGAGAATGTGCGCGCGCTCCTCCGAACGTCGCAGCTCGTACTTGGTACGGCGCACGATGACCTCGCGCTGGTGATCGACGTAGTGGCCGATGACCTCGCGCAGAGACAGCGTGCGCGGGACGTTGTCGACCAGAGCGACCACGTTCACGCCGAACGTCGTCTGCAGCGGCGTGTGCTTGTAGAGCTTGTTGAGGACCACCTTCGGAATCGCGTCGCGCTTGAGCTCGATCACGATCCGCATGCCGCGACGGTCGGACTCGTCGCGCAAGTCGCTGATCTCGGCGATCTTCTTCTCGGCGACCAGGTCCTTGATCTTCACCATCAGGCCGCCGTCGCCACCCTTGCGCACCTGGTAGGGCAGCTCGGTGACGATGATTGCCTCCTTGCCCTGGCCGATCGGCTCGATATGCGCCTTGCCCTGCACCCGGACGCGACCGCGTCCGGTCGCATAGGCGTCGCGGATGCCGTCATGGCCGAGGACCGTGCCGGCGGTCGGAAAGTCCGGGCCCTTGATGTACTTCAACAGGCCGTCGACATCGATCGTCGGGTCGTCGATGTAGGCGATCGTCGCGGCGACGACCTCGCGCAGGTTGTGCGGCGGGATGTTGGTGGCCATGCCGACGGCGATGCCGGAGCTGCCGTTGACGAGCAGGTTCGGGAAGCGGGCCGGTAGCACGACCGGCTCCTGGGCGTTTCCGTCGTAGGTCGGGACGAAGTCGACCGTGTCCTGGTCGATGTCGCGCAGCATCTCGGCAGCGAGAGCGTCCAGGCGAGCCTCGGTGTAGCGCATCGCCGCAGCCGGCCAGCCGTCGATGTTGCCGAAGTTCCCGTGCCCGTCGACCAGCGTGTAACGCATCGAGAAGTCCTGGGCGAGCCGCACCAGCGTGTCGTAGATCGACTGGTCGCCGTGCGGATGGAACTCACCCATCACGCGGCCGACGATCTGCGCGCACTTCACGTGCTTCGCGGTCGGCCGCAGGGCCATCTCGTTCATCACGTGCAGGACGCGGCGGTGAACCGGCTTGAGCCCGTCCTTGACGTCCGGCAGCGCGCGCCCAACGATGACCGACATGGCGTAGTCGAGATACGCAGAGCGCATCTCCTCCTCGAGCCCGCGCGGCTCGATGTTGCCGCCGCCGAGGGTGTCAATCGTCGCCATCTAGAAGTCCTTCCTGTTCATCACTGCCCTACACGTCAAGGTTGGTCACGAGCCGCGCGTTCTCCTCGATGAACTGCCGGCGCGGCTCGACCTGGTCGCCCATCAGCATCGAGAACACACGGTCGGCGGCGCTCGCGTCCTCCATCGTGACCTGCACGAGCGTGCGCGACGCCGGATCCATCGTCGTCTCGCGCAGCTCCTCGGGGTCCATTTCGCCAAGACCCTTGAAGCGGTAGTAGGTCACGCCACGCTGAGCGACGTCGAGCACGCCTGCACGCAACTCGTCGAACGAGCCCGCGTCGAACGTCCGCTCGCCGAGCTTGATCGTGAAAGGCGGGTTTCCGACGAGCGCGGCGAGCTCGTCGTGCACGGCGGCGAGGCGGCGGTACTCGTTCGCGTCCAGCGCGGCCCGTCTCACCCTGTGGGTCGTGGCGAGTCCGGTCTTGGCCTCGACCGTGAGTACGACGATCTCGAAGGGATCCTGCGAGACCAGCTTCGTCGAGTACGCGTGTCCGTTCTGGTAGTCGTCGGCAAGGTGCTGCAGCAGGCCATCGACGTCGCTGACGCCGGCCTCCAGAAGGCGAGCCTGCTGGAGGAAGATGACGACCCCCTGGCCGTGCGCAGTGCGCAGCGCGGATGCCCAGCCCTGGTACTGCTTGAGCAGCCGGCTGAAGCGCGTCCAGCGAGTGTCGGTCAGCTTCAAAGGGTTGCCGTCTCGATCGGTGATCTCGATCTTCTCGAACTTGTCGCCGAGCAGGATGTTCTCGAGCTCCGTCTCGCGCTCGATGTAGCGGTGCTTCTGGCCACGGGTCAGCCGGTACAGCGGCGGCTTGGCGATATACACGAAGCCGGCCTCGATCAGTGGCTGCATCTCGCGGAACAGCAGCGTCAGCGCCAGCGTGCGGATGTGCGCGCCGTCGACATCGGCGTCGGTCAGCAGCACGATCTTGTGGTAGCGCGCCTTCTCGAGGTCGAACTCGTCCCGCACGCCGGTCCCGATCGCGGTGATCAGCGCCTGGATCTCGGCGTTGCCGAGCACCTTGTCGATGCGGCTCTTCTCGACGTTGAGGATCTTTCCCCGCAGCGGCAGGATCGCCTGCGTGTTGCGGTCGCGCGCATCGACCGCGGAGCCGCCCGCGGAGTCGCCCTCGACCACGAACAACTCAGCCAGCGACGGGTCCTTGACCGAGCAGTCGGCGAGCTTGCCCGGCAGCGTGGAGTTCTCGAGCGCGGATTTGCGGCGCGTCAGGTCGCGAGCCTTCCGTGCCGCCGCGCGCGCTTGCGCGGCGGACACGGCCTTACGGAGCACGCGCCGGGCGTCCTGCGGGTTCTCCTCGAGCCACTCCGCCAGCCTTGCGTTGACGATCGTCTGGACGAGGCCGGCCATGCCGGGGTTGCCGAGCTTGGTCTTGGTCTGGCCCTCGAACTGCGGCTCGGCCAGCTTCGCGGAGATCACCGCCGTCAGCCCCTCGCGCACGTCCTCACCGCTGAGGTTGTCGTCCTTCTCTTTGAGCTCGCCGTGGTCGCGCGCGTACTTGTTGAGCACGCCGGTCAGCGCCGTACGGAAGCCTGTGAGGTGCGAGCCGCCCTCGTGCGTGTTGATGTTGTTGGCGAACGAGAAGACCGACTCCTGGTAGGAGGCGTTCCACTGCATCGCGACCTCGACCGAGCCCTCCTCGAAGTCGCCCGAGAAGTCGATCACCTTGCTGTGGATCGGATCCTTGTTCTCGTTGAGGTAGGCGACGAAGTCGACGATGCCGCCCTCGTAGTGGAAGTCCGCACGGTG
>Ga0182024_10015743_pt1 | contig 14432 bp, 12 predicted proteins | sample P32metaG_FD_120480 | JGI IMG/M metagenome (GOLD analysis project Ga0182024, IMG submission 120480) | Permafrost microbial communities from Stordalen Mire, Sweden - P3-2 metaG (Illumina Assembly) | ecosystem: Environmental > Terrestrial > Soil > Wetlands > Permafrost | place: Sweden: Stordalen... | reverse complement strand
CACCTGCTAGCAATGTTACCAACCATGTCACCCCTTTGTTGAGCGAAGCGGCGCTGGCAGAGCGAATTTCCACTCAATCAAACAACCACAAAGATGATTCTGACGATGCATTTACTATGGCCCAATATGCTGTCGATCTTGAAGATGCCGGCAAGTTTGCCCAATCAGCCGAACTCTTCAAACGAGCTGCTGTCAGCGCTCAAGGACAGGCCGCTATACCGGATGATCCAGCTTTTTTAGAAAAGTATCGTCAGGGAACGGTGGCATGCAACCAGCATAAACTTGCGCTGGCAGAAAGGTGCTTGCAAAACGCTCTCTCGCAAGCACGCCTCCGCAAAGACAACTCGGAGGAGTTGCTTTTAGCTTTGAATAAACTGGGGGATGTTCTTTTTCAGGAGCAGAAATACGATAGGGCAAACGCTGCACAGGAGGAGTTTCTGAGCCTGGCACGGAAACTTACAAAATCTACAACATTGAAAGAATCATTTTTGGAGAGAGCGCAATGGACCTGGCTGAAATTGGCAGAAGCCGATCTCATGGCCGGCAACCCGGATAATGCCAAAACGGTCTACGAAATGATACTGCACAAATACATCCTTACCCTTGACCCTTCATACTGCATGGACAGAATAGGCTGTTGTCTGGAACTTTCGGGCAAAAACAGCGAGGCAGCAAAGATGTATGCACAGGCTTCGCAGTCGGCCACCAATGAAACTTCTCTTGCCTATTCCGCGTGGGCGCAGGCGAATTTTCAATTGAGACAGGCAAACTATGTGGCGGCTGACAAGTTGTACCATACCGCATTAAGTTACTTCGCCAAATACAAGAACTCGAACTGCTGCACCTGGCAGGTGGCGCAGGTCAAACAAAAACTGGCACTCTGTTATTTGAAGCAAGGTAATTCTCACGATGCCGTGCCACTCTTCAAAGAATCGCTGGACTATTTCGATGCCCACCCAGGTAATTGGCACCATATCGGGTGGCTCAAGAATTACGCTATGGCCCTCAGCCCGAGCGAGCCGGAATACAAGCAGGTGGTGGCAAAGGTGGAAAATCTGAAAACAGAGGCAAGGGCAGCAACAGCAGTCTGGCGAGAGCCTTATGACTGGAGCATAATTGTGGCCGATCTCGATGGGTTGAAAGACTTTCAGAGGTCCCAAAATGGAAATCAATAAACAAGCAAATGCCAACAGAGAAGTTGATGCCAATCAAGAAGCTGATGCCAGAAAAGAAGCCGAGCGGATTCGGCTCAAATCTTGCTGTTCCTCGTGTGGAAAGCCAATCGAGAGCAAGTCAGGATCTTTATCAAGCTGGATTTTCAGGAACGCCACCTGTCATTGTGCCACCAAGCTGATTGTCGACTCTGAACGCACCATCGGTAGTGATAAACGCGGTGCCGTGCCTGATGCTCGTGCGCTCGGATTGCCTGAGCGTTATGAAATTCTGGCGCTGCTTGGTCAAGGAGGGATGGGGTCGGTCTACAAAGTGACCGACACTTCAATCGGTCAAACTCTGGCTGTGAAGGTGCTGAGAGCGGAACTGGCTGCTGACAGTGCTCACGTGAAAAGATTGGAAGAAGAGATAAGCACGACTGCCGGGCTGGACCATGCCAACCTCGTCGCTGTCTATGAACACGGCTTGACTTCAGTCGGTGCACCGTATGTGGTACTGGAGTTTGTCGAGGGGCAAAGTCTGGCACAACTTCTCCAGCGCGAAGTGTTTCTTGATATCGCGCGAGCGATTGACATTTTTATCCAGCTGGGAGAAGGCATGGCGCATGCCCACTCTCGTGGCGTCGTACACCGAGACCTGAAACCAGGCAATGTTCTCATTGGCAGAAACGGCGATGCTGACGTTGTCAAAATTGCAGACTTCGGCATTGCCAAAATGGAAGCGGTCGATCATACGCAACCAATTACGCAAACCGACGACGCTTTTGGCACTCCGCTCTATATGAGCCCAGAGCAGTGCAGCGGAGGCGCCCTGGATAATCGATGCGACATCTACTCTCTTGGCTGTCTCATGTATGAATGTGTCACCAGCAAGCCTCCGTTTTTGAGCGAGAATCCAGTCAAAACCGTGCTCAAGCATCTTTATGAAAGCCCTCCCTCTATCAGCGCAAATTTCAAACAACTTGATATTTCGCCAGATCTGGAGACAATTATTTTGCATTGCCTGGAAAAATCCCCGGACAATCGGTATCAATACATGGAAGAGGTGATGAAGGATCTGCAGCAAGTTCGTGACGGCGATAGGCCTGCTATCGCCAGACAGCAGCAGAAGAAGCGAGGGAATAGTCTGTCAAAATACGATGACTTTACTGCTGGACAGGTGTTTGCCATGATTGTTCTGGTCTTCTTCTGTGCCGACGTTGTTTCCCTGGGTTATTGGCAAAGCTTGGCGGCGCTTCTCTTGCTATATGGCTATTCGGGTAAGGTCGCTGGCATCGTTCAGTGGAGCACGAATGCCACCAAAGTGTATGCGATATTAGGCCTGAGTATTCTCGCTTACGGATGGCACTTGTTAAGTTTTGATGGGGCTAGCGCTGTTGAAATGATTTTGGCCAGCCTGATTGCTCTTGTGATCGTCGCTGCTGGAGCACACTGCATCGTGCTTGGATATGCTCGATTTATGCGGCAATTTGAGGTTCGCAGAATCATAGGCTCCAACAAAGGACTTCTCTGGATGGATCTCCTTGTTTTCACTGTCGTTTGCCAGGGCTTGTTTCTGGTGTTCATTGGCATGCACGATCTGGTGTATTTCAACCGCATTCCTCTGTTCCTCTTCTCAGAAAGCCTGGTTGCATTTACGCCTCATCCTCCTGCATGGGTGAGTGCAATAGCCAGAGTCTTGATTGCATGTAACTTGGTCTTTGGGGCACTGGCGGTAGCGAAGGACCTCTTTGTTCGAAGTGAAGAGCCATTGTCTTTGCCGGTCAAATAGGGCTTTCAATTATCGCCCCAACCGAATTCGATTTGCTTTTTTCATGTCGTCGTATACCAGGACGTATCCGTCATGGCGGGCGCTTCTCCAGATTTGGATTCAGTCAATGAGAATTGAGCCAGCAAAAATCGCTTCTGATTCTACATCTCGTGCGCACTTTACCTATGGTGGATTCTCACAATACGGTTATTGGTGACGGCAGCCCAAGGCTTTGGATTCAAGTTGCGGATTAGGCCTTGCGTTTTTCTGACACCCTTGAAAGAGCGTTGACCAGCTCGGTGTTTTGCGCCTTTAGTGCCTCGACTTGTCCTTTGAGTTCAGCGGCTTCTCTCACCGCGGCATCAGATTTTTCTTGCGCGGACAGTTGTTGCGCCTTCAATTGCGCAATTTCTTCTTGATGCATATTGCGAGTGCTTTCGATTTCCTTGTGCAACCGCTCAAGTTCAGTTTGCTGCAAATTGACCTGGTGCTGCAGCTGTTCCGAAGTCGCCTTCAGAGCTGCTTTGTCATTGCTTGACGCTGTCAATGCGCCTTCCAGATCAGCGATGCGCTTTTTCAATTCTTCTATCTGGGCATTATCAGCTTCACTATCAGCTTCCAATCTTTGAATAGCCTGTAGTGCTCCTTCAAATTGTTTTTGCGCCGCCTTCACTTCTTCATCGGCTTTCTCTCTTGCGGCAATGACCTCTCGGTCCGCTTCCATAGTGGCGACCCGCCAAGTACTCATAAACGCATTTTTCACCACCTCGGGAGGTTCGCTTACCGCTGGACTTATCTTCGCCGACCGACCTGCCTCCCACTCAGCCAAATACTTATAAATCGTGGTCAGACTGCCGCCGCCAAGTTCGTTAAGCACCGCCATCGCGGAGACTTCCTTTCCTTCCGCAACGAGGGTGTTAGCGGCTTTAAACAGCTCTTCTCGTTCTACGACGGCTCTACGTGCCATTTCGGTACCTCTGTTTGCCTATGGGCCTAGCTTATCATATTTTTATTACTATCTCTTTTATTATTATCTTTATTACTACTATTATTACTAAAATTACAAGTTCCACGGTCAAAATCAGTCACTGTGTCAATGTCAGAAGACGACTGCACAACTTGTTCAGAAGTCGACTGCACAACGGCGACTCCTGCGAATAACCTTGATGAATTGGTTTCGCAATAAATGCAATAATTGTAAGGAGAGTAAGTCTTTTATTACGGGGAGCTGATATGCCAACCGGCAAAGTAAAAAGCGTGACGATGACCAGCAAGGGCCAGGTCACCCTGTCCAGCAAGACACGCAAGAAGCTAGGGCTGGAAAAGGGCGCAACCTTCCTGGAGGTGCTTGTGGGCAATTGCGTGCTGTTAGTGCCGGAAGACAAAGTGCTGGCGGACATCATGACTCGCGCCCAAGAAGCTATCAAAGACGCCGGCGTCACTTCCGACGACTTGCTAGAGGAAGTGGAACGGCTGAAGGCTGAGCGTTTCGCCAAGGAGTATCCGGATCTGGCTCAATGACAATACCCGGAGGCTCCTTACTCTTTGCCGATTCCAATGTCTTTATCGAAGGATTGTTCGCGCCTGGATGCGCTGCGTCTGTCGTCATCAAGATAGTCTCCACCGGTGCATTCAATCTGGCCACTTGTGAGCCTTGTGTCCGCGATGTCGAAAACGCCATTCTAAGCAAGCTTAGCGCTCGTCCAGATCGTTTGGATTTGGTTCTGCAGGAGTGGCATGATCTTCGAAAGTACACACGGCTAACGGTTTTTCCACGACCATCTGTTGAAAACGTCAAAGAAACTTACCAGCAATACATAGCAGTCATGCGGCACAAGCCAGATATCGAAGTTCTGGCAGCCGCATTAATAGCCAAGCCGGCGGCTATCTTGTCCCGTAACCGGGATCACTTCAGTGATTCAGTAGCGCAAAAGTGCGGAATTCCAATCTACTCATGTGGCGAATTTTTAGAGGTTGTGACGGTCTAAGTAGCTCGGATCGGGCATCTAGCCAAAGCGCAACATGGTTTTGTGACATTTGAGCTACCAGTTATAATCTTGGACAGAAGAAGCGAGCATCCACACCTAACGGAGAGATGGAGCCGCGCTCGATCATATCGATCGCGGTTGCGATCACCCTGCTGCGCCTTCTGTGCGGGCTAAGGAACTCAAATGATTTCCAAAAGGTGGTGCCTGCACGCGGACAGCAGTCCGCCGCAGCCCAGACTTCTTGAATAAGCTTGTTATTGTTCCAACTGCCATATAATCGCCTGGAAAGTTCTTCATTAATGGTTTGCATTAGCCTAAACCAAACCTCGGCTGTGACTTTACCTCCGGGCAATTCTACATGACCAAGTGTCACCGACGACCAAATTCGAGAATCCAATGAATGCACCAAATCCGGTGCTTCCTCTGCAGTTTCATTCAGCCAATAGACTGCGTCAGCATCAATACGCGTTGGTTCTAACATCAGGCGATGCTCAGGACATGACAGTGCAACAAATTTCTGCAGGAACAAAAGTCATAGAAGTGACCTTACTAAAGAAATCCAATATGGCACTCCCTACTGAGATCGCGGAAGTTACTTGTAATCGCGTTGAACGGCTCGAACAAACCAATTGTGCGAACATCGCAGCTAACTCAACTCATGGAATCACACCGACATGCGAGCGCTATCGACAAGTACGTCGAAAACAGGACTACCAGCGGAGTTTGGCAATTTCGAAATTACGAATGGACAAGAGCAGGAGCCGGCGTTTCTCAGCAATAACAATCTTGACCCAACAGATGGAGACAACGGCAAAGAGAAACCTAGGACCAAAGAGCTCCCTGGGCACAAGCCAGAAACCGACACCAAGACGAAGGATGTCTCCATTCCGGATTCCGTCTCGTAGTGGCAATACCCATCACAACCAATACGGACCAATATTCTAGCCGCGTTCTCGTAGATCCTCAGAAGGCGGGTTGACTAGGACATCCGCGATCATGTGCGAACAGATTTTGCGCCTGGATATTGATGGGCGTTTAAAAGAACTCCTGGGCAAAGTGACCGAGCAGACGCCCATACCAGTTTCTCCGTCTCACTTTGCATGAACTCCTTGCAGTTAGTGGTTGCCCATCGCGGTCATCTGCTTTACCAGATCTTGCGCCAGTTTGTTGTTGGGAGCATACGCCAGTGCCTTGTATGCCAATTCCAGCGCCTGTGCTGAATGCGGATCTTGAATAAGTATCAGTTGTGCCTGATTAAAGTAAAGATTACTCAATTCGAACTTCAAGTTGGCGCCTACGAATTGACCGGGTGGCGCGTTATTCAAAGCATTTTCGAGTAACTTAACGCCTTCAGTCGTGCGTCCCTGAGCGATCAATTGCCGCGATTGTTTCACAAGGTCATTCGTTCGCCCGCTTGCTGCTAGCTGCTCGCGTGTAACATGGTTGATATTAAGTTCGAAATCGATGGTCACGGGGTCTTTAAGCATTCCGGGCGGTAATGGAGCGAAGGGAGCGGCCATCTGTACGCAGCCCAATGCTCGCATATCGACAGCCGGGATGGTCGAGGACTGTGATATCGATGGATTCTGGATGTTGCCGTCAGGCAAGACAATGAATCTGACGTGAGGGGATTCTGCTTTCTCCAGGTCGCGAGTGCCGCCCGATAGCCAGAGTTTCTGAATCTTTGTTTGCACACCAACCAGATACTGTGCTGGTGTCATCTCAGGCTGGTCTTGACTGTGAGCGACCTGGGCTGACAAGGCCACAAATGCCGTAGTTAAAACGATTGTCGCAGTGCGGTGCTTTAACATCAATTTCCTCGTACAGTGGTCCACCCAGGCATTTACTTTCCCGCTTTGGGAAGGATTTCTCTATTTCTGCCGAGCAAAACAACAATGGACTCCCTTGGCAGAAGAAATCTCCTTTATCAAGTGTCAGGTACAGCTGCAATAGCAGCAACGAGGAGTTTTGCATTTGATAATTCTCAAAAAATTTCGCTGGCCAAAAACCGATGAACCGATATACGAACCGGGCATTCCACATTGAGCCCTGTTCCCGCCTCTGCCCGATCTTGGTAGTCCGATTCGAATCAATCGTGCTCCACAACGGCGCCGTCTAATGGCGCGCCATTTAGATTCAACCAGCCCCATGAGATAATTAGCCGAACCGGAACCAAGTTATCGCTATGATCACTCGAGTCAAAATATCCAGCTATAAATCCTTGCGACAACTCGAGGTGAAACTTGAGCCTCTTAGCGTACTTATTGGGAAAAATGCGGCCGGCAAAAGCAACTTCCTTGATGCTCTACAGCTGTTAACTGCATTCACCAGCGCCAAGACCCTTGATGAGGCATTCGCACCGCCATACCGTGGGGCTCCCTTGGAATCGTTCTCGTTCGATTCAGATGGTATGAAGGGGCTCTTAGGACGCGACCGAGCAAGCTTTTGCATTGAAGTCGACGTAGAGCTGTCGCCACAAACCATAGAAAAAGTGAATGATCAGATTGCTCAAATGAGGGGTTACGAGAACGGTGCCGCAAAATCACAGAGCGCCGTTCGAGAACGGTTTCTGCGATACGGTTTGGAAATCGAAATCTTACCTAAGGCCGGATTCCTGAGGGTCGCAGACGAATATCTGCTTGCATTAACGCCGACCGGCGAACCTAACAAAAAGAGGATTCCCTTTCTTGAGCTTGACTCTGGAAAAAAGCAATTCCGGTTGCGGATGGAAAAACAAGCGCATCCCACCTACCATGATCGTTATCTGAACCACACAATCGTTTCGACTTCACTTTATGCGCCCCACTATCCGCACATCACCGCTCTGAGAGAAGAGCTCGCCAACTGGCGCTTCTTTTACTTTGAGCCTCGAGAGCACATGCGCGCCAGGAGTTCAGTCAGAGAAGTTCGGCACATAGGGCTCATGGGCGAAAATTTGGCGGCATTCCTCAATACCCTTCGCAGCCGAGATGCCTTGCAGTACAAAGCCATCCAAAAGGCAATTCACCTACTCATTCCTTCGATAACTGGATTGGAGACCGAAATCAATGATCTTGGAGAAGTCGAGCTGAAAGTAATCGAGGGCACCACTTCAGTGCCTGCTAGCATTCTTTCAGAAGGTACTCTTAGAATGATCGGCTTGCTGACTCTGGTCGGAACGAAAGAGTCACCCACACTAATCGGATTTGAAGAGCCTGAGAACGGCATTCATCCACATCGAATTCAGCTTGTCGCTGAACTTTTAAATACTCGGAGAATGATCGGCGGCACTCAGATCATAGTTACTACACATTCTCCAATTCTCTTGAACTATCTTCCTCTGGATTCACTGTTTGAGTGTGTACGCGTTGATGGCTCGACTCAGATTGGCCCAGTATTTGAACGTGCTTCGCTGTTAAAGATGCTGGAACAAGGAGAGTCCGATGCCCTACCGATTTCAGAGCGCGTATTGAGGGGAGACCTTGGTGCTTAGCGTCGTTCTATTCTGCGAGGATGCAGGCCACGCTGCCGTTATTCGCTCGCTCATAGAACGAATAGGTTCTGAGATTGACATCAAGATTGATCTTGCCGTCAAGAACAGTACAGGCGGACACGGACAAGCAATCAATAGCTTAAAGAACTATGTGAAGGACATAGCGAAAGAGCGAGAATATCGGCCTGACATTCTCATTGTCGCAATTGATGCGAACTGCCACGGCTTCCAGGAGCGCAGGAAGGAGATTCTTCGTATCGTGGAGGAAGTAGGTATAGAGCCTGTGTGTGCTGTTCCCGATCCGCATGTAGAAAAATGGCTGTTACTGGATTCCGCAGCCTTCAAAACTGTGTTCGGCAAAGGTTGTGCTCTGCCGACCTACAAGTGTGAGAAGGACAAGTACAAACGGTTGCTAATCGAGGCAATTATAGAAAGCGGCATAATACCGACGCTTGGAGGTATTGAATTCGCTGCAGATATCATTGAAGCAACAAACCTTGAGAGGGCTTCGGGACAAGATGGATCATTCGAGCAGTTCTGCACCGACCTGAGGTCCACCTTCAAACTGCGCTCACAATAATCTTGGACAGAAGAAGCGAGCATCCGCATGGAGCGGCGCTCGATCTGTTGCGCAATTCGATCGCGTGTCACGGGCTGACATTAATGCTTGCCCAGTGCCATCTTGCTCATCGCCACGGACCCAGTGCCATACAGATTCCAGCACCGATTCCGACGTCCCGTACATCCAGATCGCTTGTGCGGTCGACTTCTGGCTTTGACAGTCAATGTCAGAAGTCGACTGCACAACTTGTTCAGAAGTCGTCTGCACGGAGCCGGTTTTGAGCAGATATGCCAACCCGCAAAGTAAAGAGCGTGACGATGACCAGCAAGGGCCAGGTCACCCTGTCCAGCAAGACACGGAAGAAGTTAGGCCTGGACGCCACTGCTGGCAAGGACTTCCGGGATTCTACCAATTCAGCAAATTACCGAGCGACTCATTGCGTCTCATCAACAGTCGTGGACAAGCCGACCTTAATCGCTCGGCATTAGATTCAACCAGCCCCGTGAGGGTGGTAGCAAATCGCCTTGAAGCATTGTAGACTGGGACTCATGACAATGCTCAGGAACCAGAAAAAGTCGAAAGAACAAAAGCCAGCTCGGCCGACCAAGGAAGAGCGCGAACAGTTGCTCGCGCAAATCAAGGCTGAGTTCGATGAAGCTCGCAAAGACCCAGCCAAATGGGAGAAAGAGCAAAAAGATCGAGAATTTTGGAATCATCTTGCATAGTTATGGCAAACCATCTATCGTTGCCTGCGTTTCAGCGTCTTAGAAACAGCAGTCCCGAATGTCATCCGTAATTCCGCCAGCCGCTCAAATCATGCCGAATCGTGGCGAGATCTGGACGGTGCAACTAGTCGGAGTCGGTCATGAACAGCAGGGCACCAGACCGGTTTTGATAATTTCAGAGAATGCCATCAACCATTCCGGATTCCGTCTCGTAGTGGCAATACCCATCACAACCAATACGGACCGATATTCTAGCCGCGTTCTCGTAAATCCTCCAGAAGGCGGGTTGACTAGGACATCCGCGATCATGTGCGAACAGATTTTGCGCCTGGATATTGATGCGTTTAAAAGAACTCCTGGGCAAAGTGACCGAGCAGACTCTCTACAAAGTAACGCTGAAACTGGCCGTTATCCTTGGTATTGAGTGAGTGAGATTGTTTTTGGTGCATTCAATCTGGCCACTTGTGAGCCTTGTGTCCGCGATGTCGAAAACGCCATTCTAAGCAAGCTTAGCGCTCGTCCAGGTCGTTTGGATTTGGTTCTGCAGGAGTGGCACGATCATCGAAAGTACACACGGCTAACGGTTTTTCTACGACCATCTGTTGAAGACGTCAAAGAAACTTACCAGCAATACATAACGGAGCTATGGCCCCAAGCCGTGCCCATACCGTATTTGATTATTTTCAAAAAACTTCGCCATCCACAAGCCGATATCGACCACATGTATAAATCACACCTTTGCGGCTTCACTTCCGGCGCTCGCGCATCTTTGCCTTACGTTCATCCAGAGTTGTTTTTGCGGCTGGGCAAACCGGCTTTTGCTCTACCGCTTGAAGGTCGGACATTCCCGGCTTATTCTCTACCGCCTGAAAGTCGGACATTTCCGGCATCTGTTGCCCCAGCAACGACTGCAGAAGTGTCAACGCCTCCTTTCTATGAAGCAGTCCTTTGAGCATTGCCTCTTGCGTGTCGAACGAGAGTATGCACTCAGGGCAGGCGTCCTGGCAATATTTATCGTGCGCATCACTGCCTTTGAGAATGTCGGTTGCCCGTTCAAACCACGGGCTTCCAATTTTCATGAGCTCCCAGACATGACCGGCGCCACCGGCAGCGGTATCGTACAGGACCGGACCGACAGTGTCGCCATGCTCGCCGGTGGGCGCCGTCAGCACACCCAATTCGCGTGAATCCAACTCCAGGATGTATGCTCCCGCTCGATGCAGGGCGTAGCCGACGCTGAGCATGAGGGCTATGCTAGAGGCATGCTCGGTGCAGCGGCTGAAATCAATGAGAATGACATCGGTTGTCTCTCGCGCGGCCAGAGTTTGATTCCTGGCTTCCATTCTTGATTCCTGCCGCCGCCAGCAGAAACTGCTCGCTTTCGTACTATAGAGAGGGGCGTGCACGGAAAAACCGGGCGGCTCGTTTCTCTTTCCCTTTTCTTCTGCCGGCTCTGAATCGGCATATCCACATTTCAGGCAGACAGCAAATCCATTGCCTTCCGCTCCGTTGTTGTAGACCAGTAATTCACCATCTTCTTTGTAATGGGCGGTGAGACCGGCTATACCAGCGAACGAATTGAGGGTATACAAATCTGTGGAGTTGGCAAAAGTGATAGTGGCCGTCTGCACCGTGCCGATGTGTTCAATGTTTGTGCTCCACACTGGAGGGTCCCAGCCAGCGCTGCTGAAGCCGTGTTTGGGAAAGAGTAGTCTGGTCGGAGGTTTAGCATTGGCGCCGCCGCAGACCAGGCAGGTTTCTGGAATGCCTGAGAGGTCATAGTATTCATGGTTATTCACGCACTTTGCGTGCCAGCCGCGTAAGCCGATATACTTGTCCAGAGAAAGACCGGTCCAGTGCTTGAGCAATCCCTTAGATGTGACCAGCTTGCCGCCTACAAGAATTTGCGAGCCCGGCACGTATTCACGCAGGGCAAGAATGCTAGCCCGTTCTAAACGATATTCGTCTTCAGTGCGCAGGCGTGATGGATTCTTATCGTCAGGGCGAATCACTTTCAATTTGTGCAACCCGATTGGAAATCCATAACGAGGGAGAAACTGTCGATCGGCCAGGGCTTCGATTACCGTCAGATCTTTCAAAGCCATCAATTGATATCTAATGGCGTTGGCTTGTCGCGCATATTCAGTCTCACGCCATGATTCCAACAGCCTGTCATAGTCATAGCGCCAATCTTCCACACACGAAGCAAACCTCTGAGCGATCTGGGCACACAGCTCAGACCAATCAAGAGTGGCTAAGTCAATGCCTGTGTCTTGCACTAAATGTTGTATGGCTGATTGATAGTTTGACTTGCCCTGCTCTCCAATCCAGAAAATGAAACTGGTGAATTGGGCCTCGAGACTGGCTGCCTGATCTTTCCACCAGGGTAACCGTCGCACATGCTCGGCGACCAGATATCTTGCTGCCAGCACCTGCGGACGTTCTTTCTCTTCCCACTTACCGGGGTAAGGAACGCAGCAGAATATGCCCATCTCAGAGAAGGCCTTCATGGCACCACTGGTGGCATCAACATCAGCCAGGCTGCGAAAGAATTCGCCCAGGAAAAAAGAATGCAGATGGCGTAAGACGAGCCTGCGTCTGTCCAGAAAGACAAGGGGGCGGCGAAGATCGCGAGCCAGGAAGGAGCCGAAATCTTTGAAGACGGCGAGATCGTACGGTCTTGGACGGGCGTAAGTGACCACCAGTGAAGTACCGTCTGTGCGGCGCCCGGCGCGACCGGCTCGTTGAAGGTAGTTTGCCTTGCCTGGCGGCACGTTAGACATCAACACAGCATTCAAGCCGCCAATGTCAATGCCTAACTCCATTGTCGTTGTGGCAGAAAGCACATTTCTAATTCCTGCTTTGAATAAGTCTTGCAAGCGCCGATTCTCTATGGGCGATAGCTGCGCACTGTGTTCTTCCGCCCAGAGACCGATGCGAAATACAGGTGAATGCTCATATTCGCGCCTGAGCCGGCCGATTCGTGTATCACTATCGAGCGTTTCCTCCGCCACCACCACCAGTGTGCCCTGGCAGCCGCTTTCCGGTGCACAGCCGGCGACCGATCGATAAAAGAGGTGTCCTGTACGCTGGCAGCGGAACCAGGTGGTTGGACGCCGCAAAGCCAACTCTTTGAACTTCAGCCTGATTGCCCCCACCGGTAAACCTGACGGCACCTCGCGCATCCCTCTCTCCAACCAGGGCAGTGCATTTGAGTCGGTAATGATCTGGTCGTATGATGAGGCATGATCGTAGAGCTGATCGAACGCTTCCTGAAGAAGGCGCAGGCTCAGATTGGCCGCTTCATCCTGGCTGAGACCGCATTCTTGCAAGACGTTAGCCGTGAACTGCCGCCGCCGTTGCCGCAAGGTCTCGCCGACAAATCTGGTCAGGGTGTTGGAGGAATTGTTTCGGGAGCACCATTTGCCTATATGAACGGAGCCGGAGCCAGAAAGAAAACTTCTGTCTTCCTCTTCGCTTCCCAGGGTTATGGCACCATCAGAACGCATGCTGTCGCACAACGATCTGAGAAAGTCAGTCCAGCAATCTCGCAAGCGTGATCGCTGGTCCTCATTGGGCAGAATTCCTGCCAGTGCCTTCGGCAACTCGAGTGTCTCGATGCCTGGATAACTCACTTCCACAAAACCCAGTGACTCCACACTTGTTGAACCGCGAAAGCGACGAGCGAACTCTCTGGCCAGAAATTCGTGTGCTCTCCTTTTTACTTCGTCATGATTTTGCTGCCAACTCTTCTGCCCCCAACTCTGCTTCTGATGCGCAGCCGCTGTCTCCATGTCGATCACTTCGTAAAGCAAGGGGTGGGCGGCGAGCGCATTGGCCCAGTGGGTCATGGAACCGCCGGCGGTTTCCGCGGCCAGATCTTCCTTTGTCTTCTGGAGCTGCGTTGTATAACGCTGTCTCAGAGCTGCTCTGATGGCATCGTCTTGCAGGTTTCTCTGCAGACGATCAATTTCATCCTTTATCGCTGTTAGCGTCTGATCGTCCGAGGCCAGCTGGCGGGCCACAGTGTCACATATAGTCGCGCGGATCAGTTGCAGCTGGTGCTGGAGAGTGAGACGCGGGCCCAGGCGCGCCGCTTCTTGCCGGCTGTCGCTGAAAGCCAGGAGCCGCCGCCCTCTTGCCGGCAGCCAGTAGTTATTTGCTGCCGCCAATTCAGGTATTTGCGACAGCACCGTCTCGGCCACTATGGCCAGAGTAAATGAGGCGTTGGTGAAAAAGCTTTCAATGTCATCACGCTCGGCTTTGCAGTTCGGGCAACTCTCTACGGCGCCGGCGATGCCTGTTGTGGTGCCGCCATTCTTAGCCAGCGATAAGATTGTTCTCTGGCTGCCTCCATCAGTCTTGCTTGCACTGTATGTAGTATCAGTGAGAAACGTCTCACCGCAGTTCGAGCATCTCAAGAAAACATATGCAGCTGAGCCGCAGTCAAGGCAGCGCCCCTTCTCGCCGGCAATCACAGGACCGAAAGGCGGGTATGTGCGCCGTCCGTCGGCACTGCATTTTGGGTTCAGGCAGAGACTGAGACCGTCTACCGGACGAGCCAGCACATGAATGCGGTGAGGGACGATCGGATAGCCGGCAGGCGTTTGTCTGGCTGAAGCGGCCAGCTCTAACAGATTGACAGTGGCCTGGAGAGCGACAGCATCGGTGGCAGCAAAAAGCTTCTCCGCCAGAGATGTTAGAGGCAGGCGCCCCTCCTGAGATAATATTGCTGCCAGAAGGCAGATCGCCCGAGATTGTTG
>Ga0182024_10015742_pt1 | contig 14433 bp, 12 predicted proteins | sample P32metaG_FD_120480 | JGI IMG/M metagenome (GOLD analysis project Ga0182024, IMG submission 120480) | Permafrost microbial communities from Stordalen Mire, Sweden - P3-2 metaG (Illumina Assembly) | ecosystem: Environmental > Terrestrial > Soil > Wetlands > Permafrost | place: Sweden: Stordalen... | reverse complement strand
GACGTCGTTTCTGGGGGCGCGGCTATGCGACAGAACTCGGGCGTGCGGGCCTTCGGTTTGCGTTCGAAGATCTCGACATGCGGGCGGTAGTCTCGTTCACCGAGCGTCACAACACGCGATCCCGGGCAGTGATGCGGCGCATCGGAATGAACGACGCGGGCGAGTTTCTGGGAAACGGCCTGATCGAAGGACTTGAAGGGGTCCACGATGATGCACCGTTCGCTGTCGCGGTCGCGTTGCGTTCCGACCGGACCGCCAACTGTTGAGCGCGTGGGATCGTTCGAGGTGCTCCGACAAAGTGACCGGGACGGGGTGAACGCCAGGTCGCTCCATGGGGTCCGTGGACCGGTCCTGAGGTCGGTACCACCCATGTTGGATCGAGAACCTCGAAGATCAGGTGGGTTCCCGCCCGGCTCGGCAGCGCAGCGAACACCCAATGGCGCCGCTACTGGCGACCCCAACTCGCGGCGGAGCGAGACACCCGCCGGTCGGCTGTCGACGAACAAACGCGACACGCGCACCGGGAGAACCGGTAGGCACGGCGGCGGCGTGCGCGGGTTCCATTCCGTTGGGAAGGCCGGGTTCGTCACCGGTCGCGACCGTTCCTCGGCGCTGGCCTCCAGCGAGGCGGATCGCCCCGGTTGAGTACGGGACCGCGCCCGTGCAGTCACGCGCGTTCGAGGACCATCGCGACGCCTTGGCCGGAACCGACGCAGACGCCGATCGCGCCGTATCGCTTTCCGGTGTCCGAGAGTTCGGTCGAAAAGTGACAGGAGGAGGCGGGTGCCGGAGTCGCCGAACGGATGGCCGAGCGCGACCGCTCCGCCGTTCGGGTTGAGTCGGTCGTCGGGGATCGTGTAGCCGGTCTGCTTCGGGAACTCGCGGAGCACCGCGAGCACCTGCGCGGCGAATGCTTCGTGGATCTCGTACACGTCGATCTGGTCTGGGGTGAGCCCGGCCCGGGCGATCGCCTTGGGAATCGCGTAGGCGGGCGCGATCCCCATGATCGTCGGATCGACGGCGACGGTGGCCGACGCGAGGATGCGAGCCATTGGCGAGATCGCGAGGTCGGCTGCTTTCGATTCGCTGGCGAGCACGACCGCGCTCGCACCGTCAGAGAGCGGCGAGGCGTTACCGGCGGTCATGCTGGTCGTGTTCGGCTGGGGCGCGAGCTTGGCGAGCGCCTCGAGTGACGCGTCGGGGCGGATGAACTCGTCGTGCTCGAACCGGCGGGTGCTGTGCCGGTCGGCGGGTACGTCGATGGGCACGATCTCGCGGGCGAGTCGACCGCTGGCCTGCGCGGCGGCCGCGTGTTGGTGCGATCGCAAGGCGAACGCGTCGATCTCCTCGCGGGGGATCTCGTACATGTCGGCCAGTTTCTGTGCTGTCTCGATCATCGCCATGTATGCCTGACGCTCGAGCAGCTTGGGATTCGGTGGGCCACCCGCGCCGGCCCACATCGTGTCGAGCAAAGAACTGCGGACCGCGGGGCGAAAACGCGTCCTCCGATTTCATCCATGCCCAACCCGAGCGGCTCATCGACTCGATGCCCGCCGCGAGCGCAAGGTCGAATTCGCCGACGACGATCGAGTTGGCGAGATTCGTCGCTGCGGTAAGTGACGACGCACAGAAGCGGTTCACCGTGTAGGCGGGAACGTGGTCGGGGAAGCCGCCAGCCAACGCGGCCCATCGGGCGATGTCGCCCAGTCCTTCGTGTGCCACGTTCACGGCACCGGCGGCGATCTCCTCCACTGCATCGACGGTGGCACCGACTCGATCGCCACCCGCATGGCGAAGGCCAGCAGGTCATGAATTCGGATTCGCGAGAGTGCACCGCCGTAGCGGCCGATGGGAGTCCTTGCTCCACCGAGCACGACTGCGGGTGATCTCGATTCCATCAGCTGCTCCGTTCGTCGCGGCAGAACATGGGATGTCATTCCCGCGCGAGCTGGCGCAGGTTCGTTTTGGCGACCTCGATGATCTGATCTCCCTCGCCCGAAAGGATCGTCCTCATCGCGAAGAGGCCGAACCCCTTGGCCTGTTCGAGGGTGATCTTCGGAGGAAGCGACAGTTCCTGACGGGCGACGTGCACATCGACGAGTGCGGGCCCGTCGTGCGCGAAGGATGCGCGCAGTGCCCCTTCGAGCTCGTCAGCTTTTTCGACGGTTGTTCCGGACAGGCCGATCGCTTGGGCAATGGCCGCGAAGTCAGGGTTGTCGAGATCCGTCCCGTAGTTGACGAAGCCTGCGGCCTTCATCTCGAGCTCCACCAATGACAGCGCACTGTTGTTGAACACGACCACTTTCACCGGGAGATCCATCTGGCGGAGAGTGATCAGTTCCCCGAGCAGCATGGCGAGTCCGCCGTCGCCGCAGAGGGCTACAACCTGGCGTCCCGACTGACTCGCCTGGGCGCCGATGCCCTGACACAACGCGTTGGCCATCGAGCCGTGATTGAAAGAGCCGAGCAGTCGGCGCTGCCCGTTCATGCGGAGGTAGCGAGCGGCCCAGATCGTCGGGGTACCTACATCCACCGCGAATATTGCGTCATCGGTCGCCAGCCGGTCGATGCTCGCGGCGACGAACTGAGGGTGAAGCGGAGACTTGTCGCGTCCCTGGGTCGCGAGATGGTCGAGACGAGTCCGAGCCCGCTGGTAGTGGGCGGTCATTTGGTCAAGGTGCTCCGAGTCGGATTTCACCGACACGCGCGGGAGCAGGGCATCGACCGCGGCTTTGACGGTGCCGACCAGGGCGACGTCAACGGGTACTCGCCGACCGATGTGCTCGGCGCGGACGTCGACTTGGATGACCGGCACACCCTCCGGCAGGAACGGCCGGTACGGGAAATCCGTCCCGAGCATCAACAGCGCGTCGCAGTGCTCCATCGCCCGGTAGCCCGAACTCGACCCGATGAGTCCGGTCATGCCCACGTCGTAGGGGTTGTCGTATTCGACGAGCTCCTTGCCGCGAAGGGCGTGGAGCACGGGCGACTTGAGTGCGGCCGCGATCGATATCAGTTCGTCGTGGGCATCGACACAACCTGCACCGGCGAGAACGGTCACGCGGCGCGATCGGTTGAGAATCTCCGCGGCGGCGGCTAATGAGCGGTCGTCGGGCCTGATCACCGACTGCGTCTTGAGAACCGGCCGCACCTTCCACGCCTCTGGGCTGTCGCTGAGGAACACCTCGCCGGGAACGACAACCACGGCGACACCGCGCCGTTCGAGAGCGGTGCGCATGGCGATCTCGAGGACTCGGGGAAACTGCTCGGGGACGCTCACCAGCTCGCGGTACACGCTGCACTCTCGGAAGAGCTCTTGGGGATGGGTCTCCTGGTGGTACTCGCCGCCAATCTCTGCTCTCGTGATGTGAGCGGCGAGGGCGAGCACGGGCACGCGGCTGCGCTGAGCGTCGTACAGGCCGTTGACGAGATGGAGGTTGCCCGGACCACAGCTCGCCGCGACGACCGCAAGGTCGCCGGTGATCGCCGCTTCGGCGCCGGCCGCGAACGCCGCCGATTCCTCGTGTCGAACGTGTTCCCAGGCGATACCCCCGTCACGGCGGATTGCGTCTGTAAATCCGTTGAGCGAGTCGCCCGGGATGCCGTAGATGCGCCGGACCCCGGACGCCTTCAGGGTTGCCACGATGTTGTCGGCTACGGTCGCCATGGCAGACGCTCCTTGCGATCGGGCGGGCGAGGTCGTTGCCCGTGCGTGGACGACTCGCCCGACCTGCGAGCTGTCGACGATGCGTCGCCCGGGTGCGACCCGCGACATTTGAGCGATTTCTTCGCGCGCCGGCAACTTCGAGGGGTGGGCGCACGCTCGAAACGCCGGACACAATTTCTGCCATGTCCCGCCGTTCCGACCTCTTGGCCGAACGCCACAATGTCATCGTCGCCGGATTCAAGCGGGACGGCCGACCGACCCGTCGCCCAACTTCTTCTTCGGGGACGTGCGGGTGCGGCCGTGCTCTCGCGTTTTCGCGGACGAGCGCCGCGACGACGTGGAATTGCACCTTGGCGGTCAGCGAGAGGTTCGCGGCCCTCCGTCGTCACGAATCGACTAAGAGGTCTTGCCAGTTGGCGGGGACATGTCCTGCTGGTCCGGGCACCGGCTGGTCGACGGGATGATGGTGCGGCGGGGCGAGGCGAGGTCCTTCCAGGTACTCGTTTGTTCGGTAGTTCCAAAACCAGTCCTCGCCTGGCTCGAAGCTGCCGATCACCGCGTGACCGGTCGTGTGCGCATGCGCGGTGGCGTGCTGGCTGGGTGAGTTGTCACAGCATCCAATGTGGCCGCACTCCGCGCACCGTCGGAGATGGAACCACCAGCCCCCAGACTCGAGACATTCCACACATCCGGTCCCGCTCGGTGGAACCTTCGGATCGAAGGAAGTCGTCACGTTTGCACCTCCAGCTACGTCGGTCTGTCAACGGTAGGGAACTTCGGAAGAGTCATCAACGGGTACCACCGTGCCGTGGGCGTCGTCAGATCACTTCGCCGTCGAGTCGGAGTTCGACGTCGATGTTGCCGCGGGTGGCATTGGAGTAGGGGCACACCTGGTGGGCTCCTCTCACAAGGTCGATGGCTGTGTCGCGATCGCTGACGGCTGGCAGCTGCACGTCAAGGGCCACCGCGAGCCTGAAAGCGCCGTCCCCGGTCGGCAGCAGGCTCACATCGGAGGCGATCGTCACCTCACCGGCATCGATGCGACGCCGCCGCGCCACACCGCCGATCGCGCTCTCGAAACAGGCCGCGTACCCGACCGCGAACAGCTCCTCCGGGTTCGTTCCGCCGCCGGCACCACCCATCTCTTTGGGTATGCGCAGGTTCACCTCCAGCTCACCATCGTCGCTGCGACCATGACCGTCGCGGCCGCCAGTGACGCGTGCATGCGCGGTGTAGAGGACCTTCGCCATTCGAATCTCCTTTCGGGAACCTCAGTCGGGCAATCATCAATTCCGAGGTACCAATGACCACCGCTCGGAAGGCGGCGGCCGGCTTGACTACTTCCTGTGCGCTTCGTCGGTGGGCGATGCAGATGGATTCACGACGTTCCCGTCAGCCGTGTCTGTTGTCTGTGTCGAGTTCGACCGGTGTCGCGATGAGGTCGACGAGCGCGCCGTTGCGAACGACCGTGATCGGCAGTTGGGAACCGATGGCATCAGCGAGCATCAGCTTCTGCAACGCTTGCGCAGTCGCGACCGCTTCACCCGCGGCGGTAACGATCAGGTCACCATCGCGGACACCGGCTCGGGCCGCCGGCCCGTCGGACACGACCTCCACGACACGAAGACCGACCTGCTGTCCCGTCCGCTCGGCCAGACCGGGCGGCAACGGTGCCGGACCCCCCGCCACCCCCAGGTAGGCGCGGCGCACACGGCCTTCTGTCAGAAGCGAAACGACAATACGTCGAGTGGTGTCGTTGATCGGCACAGCAAGGCCAACTCCAATACCCGCCACCGCGGTATTGATCCCCACCACCTCGCTCGACGAATTCGCGAGCGCACCACCCGAGTTTCCCGGATTGAGCGCAGCGTCAGTCTGGATGACATCGTCGATGACACGCACCGTCCCCCCAGACCGCGTCGGCAACGAACGACCAAGCGCACTCACCACACCCGCAGTCACACTCCTCGCAAGTCCGAGCGGATTACCCACCGCAACAACAAGCTGACCGACAAGCAACTCGGACGCATCGCCAAGCCTGACCGGAGGCGGCGTCCGCCCCTCCGCGCGCAGGACAGCCAGATCCGACAACGGATCGGCACCCGTCACACCGAACCGCGATGCCGTCCCGTCAGCAAACATCGCGACACCCGAACTGCTGTCACCCACCACGTGCGCATTCGTCAGGAGAAAACCGTCGTCAGTGAACACCACCGCCGACCCCACCCCGCCCCCAACCCGACCCTCTCGCCGACCCCGAAACATCTGCACCGCCGCAACCCGAAACGTCAGCTCCGCCGCCACCCCAGTCACAACCTCGGAATACGAATCGAGCCGACGACCACCCCCAGACAACGGCACCCGAACCCCAATCGCGGCAGACATCCCAACCTCTGGACCACCCCAACACCACAACCAACAACCCGCTTCCCGCCCCACCCGAAGCCAGAGCGACCAGAGCCTCGATCAGAGTGTCGCGTCCGTCGTGGAGCCCAATTTCGCTGGTCGGCGAGGTCGTACGCATCCAGAAAGCCCGCGACGTCCGCGGCGAACTCGTTGGTACTGGAACAAGAAGCCGTGCGCAGAGTCCGGGTAGCTCTTGATCACGTGTCAGCGAATCAAACCTGCCAGAAGGTACGAATGCCGCGGGAATTATCGGGTCACCGTCGCCGTAGCAATGGACACTGGGCGACGATGCTCCAACGTTCGCGTCTTCTCCGATCGAGTATCTCGCCGATCTCCGCGACCGTCAGCAGCACGACGATGTCGGTGAGGCACGCCGGCAGCGTGCGTCACGCCCAGAAGTGTCCATCCCTGACATCCGACGCGATCCCGGCCGAGACAACAAGCGCGGCGATCGTCAGCAACCGCGTGCGGCGGAGGAAGGAATCGACCGACGCGGCCCGACCTCGTGGCGCTTCACGTCGCGACAGTCCTTCCGGTCCAGCTCATGAGGTCAACATTTCGACCACGAGGGGGCAGTTCGCTGCCGTGCTCGATATCCGCCTGACGCCGCTCGCCTGCCGATATGACCAGCCGCGCTTCGTCAAGCTCGCCGCCGACGCTACGGACCTCGGTCGGCGATGTGGGAGTCGAGGTCGACGTCGCGGAGCTGTCGGCGTGACCTGATCCCGACCTTGCCGAAGACGTTGCGGAGGTGCCACTCGACCGTGCGGGCACTGAGAAAGAGCCGCGTGCCGATCTCGGGGTTCGACAGGCCCTGTTGCACCAGTCGGGCGATGTGGGCTTCCTGGGTCGTCAGCGACCCTGCCGCCGATACGGTTCGTCTGCGCATCTTCTCGCCCGTCGCCAGCAGCTCCCGACGAGCTCGTTCAGCGAAGGCGGCTACCGACATTTCGGCGAACATGTGCTGCGCGCGGCGCAGCTCGTCACGAGCTTCTCGTCGGCGTCCCTGGCGCCGCAACCATTCGCCGTAGAGCAGGTGTCCGCGCGCCAGTTCAACGCGCAAGCTCGTTGTTCCCAACAGCCCGATCGACTCCCGGTGAAACACTTCGGCGGGAGGGCCGACATCCGTGAGGGCCCGGACGCGGGCCTCGATGCCCAGCGCCCAGGCGGTCGGGGTGGCACGAGCGCGCGCCGATACCCACCCGAACGCTTCGTCGAGCACGGCTCTGTTGTTCGTTCTCGACGCAGCCTCGGCCAGTTCGGGCAGCGCGAGTGTTTGGTAGCCGAGCACATCTGTCTCGAAGACGCGGCGTGCGCATTCCAGAGCGCGCTCGTGGCGTCCAAGGCCGTTGTGCAGCACAGCGGCTGCGTAGCTTGCGAAGACGGCGGCTCTGCCTTGACCGGAAGTGGCGGCGGTCGTCTCGACAAGGGTTGACGTTCGTTGCGCGTTGCCTCGGAAGGCCTCGAGAAGCACGCTGGTGAATGCGATGGGCGGAACGCCGGTCATCTTCGAGACCAGCCGGTCCTCTTCGATGAGCGCAGACGCCGCCGAAAGATCGCCGCTCAGAACCAGGTGGTTGGCGAGGAAGTTCAGCGCGAATTGAAGTTGGACGAGGGCGCCTGTTTCCCGCGCGACGCGCATTTGTCGTTCGGCCAACCTTCGGCCTGCATCGTAGTCCCACACCTCCGTCGCTATGATTCCCGCGGCCCGGTTGCCGGCGAGCCATAGCACGCGATCGACATCGGTCGCCCCAACATCCAGCGCCGAGACCGCGGCGAGTGCACCCGTGAGCAACCGGGCGGCCGCGTCGTAGCCTTCCGTGAGTCGAACCGCGAGCGCGTCAAGGACGAGGTCGAGTGCGCAAGGACACTCTCCCGCGGGCGGGGCTGCGCCGGCAGCTTCGGCCGCCGCAGTCAGGTCGGCTTGGGCGTCGGGACCGCTTTCCCAGATCGCGGCGGCCAGCGCCTCGAGATATGTCTCTCGCGCGAGGGCCGGGTCGAGCGATTCGAGTTGTGTCGCCGCGCTGAGCAACAAGCGGGTCGCGTCCGCTTCGCGGCCCTGGTCGAACGCAATCTGTCCGCGGAGCTGTTCTACCCGGGCGCGACGAAGGCCGGACCCGGCGTGAGCTTCGACGGCCGGCAGCAGGTCCAAGGCTGCGTCCAACGCACCCGCGTCGCGCTTGGCCGCCGCGGCGCAAAGCGTGCGATCCGCGCGTTGCGCCGCATCGGTGGTCAAGAGCGCGGCACGCTCGAGGAGAGCGGATGCGGCTAGCAGCCTTCCTCGTGACTTTGCCCGGTCGGCCGAGCGCTCCAGTTCGAGAGCGATCTCGTCGTCCTGGGTCACCGTCGCGTTGGCACGGTGCCAAGCGCGCCGGTCGGGATCAACGATCGGATCGGTGATGTGCCCGAGCGCGTGATGAACGTCGAGTCGCTCGCGCGTTGTTGCTTCGCGGTAGGCCGCGGCGCGAACCAACGGGTGATGAAATCGAACGTTCGGACCGAACTCGATGAGTCCTGCTGTCTCCGCCGCGCTCGCCGCGTCCCAGCTCAGCCCGAGGTGCTCCGCCGCGCGCCACAGCAGCGTTGGGTCTCCGAGCGGCTCAGCCGCGGCCAACGTCAACAACAGCCGGGAATCTCCAGGCAACGAACGCAGCCGCTCCCTGAACCCATCTTCCAGACTCCCGACCGATCGGGCTTGCCGGGTGTCTGCCAGTCCCTCGACGAGTTCGGCCGGTGTCCACGTGCGCGGCGACTCCAAGAGCGCGAGTGGGTTTCCGTGACTCTCGGCGAGAATGCGCTCTTTCACTCTTGGATCGGTAGGGCGGGCGATGACCGAGCCGAGCAGAACGGCCGCGTCAGCATTGCTGAGACCTTGCAGCCGCAGCTCCGGCAGTCCGAGAAAGTCCCCGCGATTTGGAGCGTCCCGCTGCGCGATCACGAGCACGATCTGTTCAGCCAGCAAGCGACGAGCAACAAAATCAATTGTCTGCACCGACACACGGTCGAGCCATTGCGCGTCGTCGAGGATCACCAACACCGGCTGGCCCTCGGCCAACTCGGCCAGCAGTTGGAGTACAGCCAGCCCGACCAGAAAGCGGTTCGGTGGCGAACCGACGCCGAGCCCGAACGCAGTATCGAGCGCGGCGCACTGCGGCGCGGGGAGGGTGGGGACACGATCGATGAACGGCCGACACAGCTGTTGCAGCGCGGCATACGGAAGCTCGACCTCCGACTCGACGCCGGACACCCGCATCACGTTGAAACCTTCCGCACGAGCGGCCGCGAAATCGAGAAGGACCGTCTTGCCGATCCCCGCCTCCCCGCGTACGACCAGCACGCCACTGCGGCGCTCTCGCACGGCGGCGAGCAATTCGCCTACACGTTCGAGTTCGGTCGCCCGCCCCACAAGTCCGGATCCGTCTGCGACGCCGGTCGCCGTGCTGGTGCTCACCACGCGCCAACACCGATCCGCTGCCCCAATCGGACTCACCTCGGACTGGACGGCCATGACCCGACCTCCTTCAAGAGACAGCTACGAACTCGACCGGGAAATATACTTGCGTTGGCAAGCAAATAGCGCACCCGGCTGAGGCTAGCCGTCGAGGCGTATCCGCGTCCGGCACGCGTCCGCGGCCGTCGAGGGCCCAAACGCGGTACTTCCAATGGGGATGAGGTCAGACCGACGCGTACACAGGGGCGGCGTCGATGTAGCTGCGGTACTCCGCGATCAGGCCGTCCCGAAGGCGGAACACGTTGCAGCACGGAAGAGTCACCACGACTCCGTCACGGCGGGTGTAGTGCACGTCGAACTCGACGATCGCGGCGTCGCCGTCGACGTACACGGCCAGGATCTCGTGCCGGACGCCCGCGATCGAGCCCAGGAACGCGTTGACGGCGTCGACGAACGCGCTCTTGCCCATGATCATCTGGGCGTTCCCGAGCCGCAACTCGACGTCGTCGGTCATGAAGCCGGCCAACGTCGAGACGTCTTTGGTATCGAACGTTGCGAAGACCCGGCGCAGTTGCTCGGTCACCGTCGTTTTACTCATGCGCGGCTCACCAAACCTTCATGCCGCCGTCGACCACGACATCAATACCGGTCACGTACGAGCTCTCGTCGGAGGCGAGGAACAGCGCGACGTTCGCGACCTCTTTGGGCTTGCCGAGACGACCAAGGAGCGTCTTGCCGAGCATCTCGCGGGCCCACTCGGGATCTTCGAGTTGCGCTCGCGTCGCGTTGCTTTCGATCAGGCCCGGCGAGATCGAGTTGGCGCGGATCCCGTGCTCACGACCCTCCATCGCCAGCTGGCGGGTCATGCCGATGATCCCCGCCTTGGACGTCGTGTGGGCCAGCGAAGGGAGGATCTTGAAGCTCAGCAACGCATTGAGGGACGCCATGTTCACGACGACGCCGCCGCTGTCCTTGAGGTGGGGCCACGCCGCGCGGGTGAGGTAGAAGAACAAGTCGACCTCGTCTCGGCGCGCACGATCCCACTCCTCGTCGGTGATGTCTTCGAGCCAGTTGAAGTACGACATGGCGGCGAGGTTGAACAACACGTCGATGCGGCCGAATGCGCGCGCCGCCAACTCGACGAGGGCCCGGCATTCGCCCGGGTCGGTGAGACGGCACGGCTGCATCGAGACCATCTCTCCACCCGCTGCCTGAACCATCTCGACGGTCGCTTGCGCCGTTTCGACCGTCAGGCCGGCACCGACGACCAACGCACCCTCGCGGGCGAACATGAGGGCGGTCGCGCGCCCAATGCTCCCGCCGGTGCCGGTGATGATGCAGACCTTTCCCGACAGTCTGCCGGGCACTCAGTCAGCTCCTCGGGCTGCCGCGTGACTCTGCTCCGCGTCGGCCACGCCCACCTGATCGGTGTGTTTCGGGACCTCGCGGAAGTACCAGTAGATGACGTCGAGGGCCGGTTCGTACAGCGGACCGGCCCAGTCACGGAAGAGTTCGGTGACGACCGCCAGCGCCGTGGTCGGCACCGCTCCGGCGTGCGACAGCCGCTCTATAGCGGTTCGGTGTGCGACTTGGGAACGGCCGCCGACCGCGTCGGTGACGAACATGACCTCGTAGCCGGCCTTCAGCGCCTCGACCGTCGCGAAGGCGAGGCAGATCTCCGTGTGGAGACCGCCGATGATCAAGCGCTTGCGCCCGGTTGCCTCTACCGCGGCGCGGAAGGCCTCGTCTTCGAACGCGTTCATCGACGTCCGATCGATCGGCTCGATGCCATCCAGCTCCGACAACAGCGCCGAGACCGTGGGCCCGTTGAAGCCGTATCCGACGCCCACAGTCGACAGGACGATCGGCACGTCGAACGCCTTGGCGGTCCTGGCCAACAGCCGCGCGTGGAGCTCGACCAAGTCGGAGTTCGTTTCTGACCGAATGACCTCGACCATCTCCGTCTGGTAGTCGATCAGGACCAACGCGCAGTCGTCCGCGGTCCAGACACCCAGCTCCTTTGTCATCTCGCGTCTCCTTTGCTGGCGTCCGGGTCGGCGCTGGTCTCCCGAAGGTCCGTGAACCGCGAGAGTCCGAGCTGCGGCCGGATCGTTGCGACCTGTAGTGCGACCATGACCAGTCGCAGATTCTCTGCCAACGATTATCAGGCCGCTGAGTTCGACTGACCCCAGGGAAACTCCCTGGTACCGATCAGAAGCCGAGTGACTGTCGAACCAAGATCGTGCTGATTCGACTTGACGTGACTGCACGGTTGATGATGAGGACGTTGTTCACGCCGCTCGGCACGCCGTACGCCTCGCGCGCCCGCCGATCCTCGAGCGGAAAGCAATACTCATGAATGCGTCGAAGTCCGGTGCCGACATCCGCGACGATCTTCTGTCCGCCGATGACGAGTATCACATGGCCGGCACCGGACACCAGCGGACCGAGTTGGCTCCCACTCGCGGACGCGATCAAGAGCGACCCTTCCTGAGTAACCGCGTGAACGCTTCCGACCACAAAATCTGGAGTTGCGGCGAGTTGGCGCATCTCGCGCGCCTGCATCTCACGGTCCATCTGGTACAGGCGCGGCCGCAGGGGCTGATACAGGCCCGAACGTTCGACGTCTTCAGCAACGCCGATTGCTTCGAGTGTGCGCGAGGTGTTGTTGAACACCTCGCCTCCGATCGGAAGGATCGAACGCACGGCGTCCCTGGCTTGTTCGCCGGAGTCGACGACCAGGCTGGTGATCCCGTTGCGTTCGAGCGCCGAAGCTGCATCAGCGATTTGCTCGGCCGATGCCAACCCTCCGAACTCCGCGATGGCATCTTTGGTCGGCCCGCCGCTTCCAGCTTGCGTCATCACTCGACGCCCAGTTCCGCAAGGCGGCGGTGTACCAGCGCCACTGCCATTGATCCCTCGCCGATTGCGGCTGAACAACGCTTGATCGAGCCGCTGCGCACATCGCCCGCCGCGAAGAATCCCGGGCGGTTCGTCTCAAGGGGCAGGGTTGAACGCGTGAGAGGCCACTGGTCGAGAGCACCCTGCGACGCGTTGATGTCGGCGCCTGTAAGGATGAATCCGCTGTCGTCGGTCGCGAGCCCCGCAGTGGCGAGCTGACCTGTGCGCGGAACCCCTCCGATGCAGACGAACAGCGACTCCAGTGGCAGGCGCGTGGGACCGGCGTCGTGCGACGAGAGCACGACCGCGCGCAGCCGTGTGTCGGCTTCCAGCCCGACGACTTCGGTGCCGGTGCGCACGTCTACGTTGTCGAGCTCGCTCACCTTCGAGGCGAGGTATCGCGACATCGAGGCGCCGAGTGTCGAGCCTCGGACCAGAAGCGTCACGCGCGATGCGTATCGCGAGAACCGCACGACGGCCTGCCCGGCGGAGTTTCCACCCCCGACAACCGCGACGCGGCACCCCCGGCACGACACTGCTTCACTCGGTCCTGCGCCGTAGTAGACGCCTGCGCCGAGAAGCTCGTCGAGTCCATCTATGTCGAGGCGTCGCCAGTCGACGCCGCTCGCGGCGAGGACGGATCGGCTGCGGACCTCCGTCCCATCGGAGAGCCGAGCCAGATATCCATCGTCTTCGGGCAGGATGTCGACGAGCGGCCGAGCTAAGAGCAGTTCGGCGCCGAAGCGACGCGCCTGCGCGGTGGCACGCGTCGCCAACTCGCTCCCGCTGATGCCTTGCGGAAACCCGAGATAGTTCTCGATCATCGACGTCGTCCCGGCTTGTCCTCCGGGCGCGATCGCTTCGATCGCAACCGCACGCAGTCCCTCGGAGGCGGCGTACACCGCCGCCGCGAGCCCCGTGGGCCCGGCGCCGACGATCGTGAGGTCGTAGTCCGACAGGAGCGGCGCAGCCACCATGCCAAGTCCGCTCGCGACTTGTTCCACCGTCGCATCTGCGAGGCGGCGACCGTCGGGCAGCACACAAATCGGAAGTCGGCTCGGATCGACATCGCCGCCGTCGAACAGCTGTCCGACGCGATCGGAATCGTCGATTTCGACCCAGTCGTAGGGCACGGCGTTGCGGCTAAGAAAGTCACGCAGTTCGTACCCGAGCGAGGACGCGCGACGACCGACGAGAACGACTTGCGGCGTGACCGGCCGCGCGTCGTAGTCGAACATCGATCCGGGGGGCTCGTCACTCATCGTTCAGGGCGTGCATGCGTGGTCTCCGGGGACGGCGTCCGTCCATTACATCGCACAAAGCCGGTCGTCTGCTTCATGGTCGAGCTTTACCGCTGATGCAGCCATGTTCTCGCGCAGATGATCGACCGAGGAAGCGCCGGGGATCAACAACATGTTCGGCGCGGCCGACAGCGTCCAAGCGAGCACGAGCTGGGCGGGGGTCACGCTCAATCGTGTCGCTTGCTGGACAACCTCGTGGCGTGACAGGACCGCCTCCGGTTCTGACATGCCGAAGCCGAGTGGCCCGAAGGCACAAACGCGATCCCCCGCCGCGCGCACTCGTCGAGTAGCTCCTGCGATGAGCGGTTGGCGACGTGAAAGAGGTTTTGTACGCAGGCGATACCTGTCGCTTGCAGCGCGTGCAACAGGTGAGTGCACGAGATGTTGCTGAGACCGATCGAGTTGATCAAGCCGTCGTCGCGCGCCAAGATCATGGCGCCGAGCTGATCGTCGAAGAACGCGTCCGGTCCCGCGTCTCGCATGAGCCGCAGGTTGACAACTGGCAGCGACTCGACCCCGAGCGTGCGGAGGTTAGCTTCGATCGCGCGGCGAAGCTGATCCGGTTCGTCGTCGACCAGCACACCGCCGCCGGCATCCCTGCGCGCACCGACCTTGCTCACGAGGATCAGCTCGCCTGGGTAGGGATGTAATGCTTCGCGTATGAGCTCGTTCACGACGTTGGGACCGTAGAACTGCGCGGTGTCGAT
>Ga0182024_10015741_pt1 | contig 14434 bp, 13 predicted proteins | sample P32metaG_FD_120480 | JGI IMG/M metagenome (GOLD analysis project Ga0182024, IMG submission 120480) | Permafrost microbial communities from Stordalen Mire, Sweden - P3-2 metaG (Illumina Assembly) | ecosystem: Environmental > Terrestrial > Soil > Wetlands > Permafrost | place: Sweden: Stordalen... | reverse complement strand
TCAGTGATCACCAACGCGCTCAGGCTGCGAAGAGTGAGCCTCTGAAGAAAGATCGCTGGCAGTCAGGTCGGGGTTGTCCTAGCGTTTTGGACGTTTCGCGAACGCCGCGTCGAACGCTTTCTCCAGCTTAACATTGGTGCCGCGGATCTTATCGACTACTTCCTTTGCCCAGTCGAAGTATTCCTGTTTTCGCTTGAGAGACCATTTAGCTGGTGGGTCATTAACGACATCTCGCAGATTACAGGTCTTGTCGGCCAGCTTGACCATCCTGGCCCGAGGAGAAAGCGACGGAGCGTGTTCCACCTGCCGTCGCTTCCGCACTTCCGAGGGCAAGCTCTTGTCATCGGTGAGTTCGGCCACCAGCTTTGAGATTACCGATCCGAATTCCGTTTTGAGTTCCCTATTGGTGGTGCAGGTGTCCTCAACCGTGTCGTGTAGCAGCGCCGTCGCGATTACCTCTGGGTCTTCGATGTTCGCAGTGCGTACCAGCAGATCCGCCAACGCGATAGGGTGGTTGATATACGGGATCGCCTTAGCACCCTTCCGGCGCTGATGACGATGTTTGTGCGCCGCGAATGCCAAAGCCTTCAGCACCAGATTTGTGTCGAATTGGACCATCTCAATTCGTGAGTTTATCCTAAGTTGCCCGGAACTCAGAATGCACCCGAGTAGCGAAGTCAACTTCGCAGCTTCATTCGTCCTGGATCGAATTGACGCAGAGCGCAGTTTCGCATCAGACTGCATCCTCGGCCTGCCAGTCCTACGACGGCGCGCGGGCAAGGATTGGTGCGGCATGATCTCCGGTTACGAAATTGCAAATGTTTTTCTTCTCGTTTACGCGGGGTTGTTTCCGATCGTGAATCCGATCGGCGGCGCACCGATTTTTCTTGGCCTGACCCGACACTGTACCGACGAGGAACGCAACGCACTCGCACTCGGTGTCACGCTCAACAGCTTCTTCCTGCTCCTCGGCTCGCTGTTGGTTGGCTCCTATGTGCTCGAGTTCTTCGGTATCACTTTGCCGATCGTGCGTGTCGCCGGCGGGCTCATCGTGACTGCAACCGGCTGGAGCCTGCTCCAGGCGAGAGATGAGTTTGCCGACGATCGAACCGGCCATGAGCCGAAGATACCGACCGACGCGTTTTATCCGCTGACCATGCCGATCACAGTTGGCCCGGGATCGATTGCAGTAGCCATCACGATCGGCAGCCAGCGCCCGCGGGCGGACTTGCCCCAGTTCGCAATCCTCGGCGCCGCGGCCATCGCCGGCGTAGTCGCGATGGCAGCGACCATCTATGTGTGTTACCGATTCGCCGAAGGCACAGTCGGCGCGCTCGGCGAGTCGGGCACCAATGTCGTGGTGCGGCTGTCGGCCTTCATCCTGTTCTGCATCGGCATCGAAATTATATGGAGCGGCTATAGCGCCCTCGCGCATATTGCGGGCTAGTCGCTAGACTCGTTCGCGACAGCTTTGCACCGGCATTGGAGGAACGAGTATGTCACTTCACAGAAAACATGGCTCCGGCAGAAAGGCGTCGGATGCGATCTACGCCTCCAGCGATCTCTCGCTGTCGGTTCCAAAGCATCGAATTCCCCGCGACGAGAGTTCGCCGCGAACCGCTTACGCACTTATTCACGACGAGCTGCTGCTTGATGGAAATTCGCGTCAAAACCTCGCGACCTTCTGCACCACGTGGATGGAACCCGAGGCGCTGACCCTGATGAACGAGTGCATCGACAAGAACATGATCGACAAGGATGAGTATCCGCAGACCGCCGAAATCGAGGCGCGATGCGTTCATATCCTGGCCGACCTTTGGAACTCGCCCTCCGGCTCAAACACCATCGGCTGTTCCACCACCGGCTCCAGCGAAGCGGCGATGCTCGGTGGTCTGGCGGCGAAATGGCGCTGGAGAGCCAGCCGGCGCGCGCAGGGCAAATCCGCTGACAAGCCGAATCTGGTTTGCGGGCCGGTGCAAGTATGCTGGCACAAGTTCGGCCAGTACTTCGACGTCGAAGTCCGGGAGGTTCCGGTCGAAGGGGACAGGTTGCTGATGGGCCCGGAGCAGGCGCTGGCACGTTGCGACGAAAACACCATCATGGTCGTCCCCACGCTCGGCGTGACCACCTGCTGTCAGTACGAGCCGGTTGAGGCAATCGCGCATGCGCTGGATGATCTCCAGAAGAACACCGGACTCGACATTCCAATCCATGTCGATGCGGCCAGCGGCGGGTTTCTCGCGCCGTTCTGCCAGCCCGACCTGGTGTGGGATTTCCGCCTGCCGAGAGTCAAGTCGATCAACACCTCGGGACACAAGTTCGGCCTGGCGCCGCTTGGTGTCGGTTGGGTGGTATGGCGCGATCACGCGGACCTGCCGGAAGAGCTGATTTTCCACGTCAACTACCTGGGTGGCGACATGCCGACCTTCGCGCTGAACTTTTCGCGCCCCGCCGGTCAGATCGTCTGCCAGTATTACAATTTTTTGCGGCTGGGTTTCGAAGGCTATAAGAAAATCCAGAATGCCTGTTACCACACCGCCCAGCACATCGCGGCTGAGCTCGACAAGATGGGCCCGTTCCGCGTCATCCACGACGGGCGCGGCGGACTTCCCGCGGTTTGCTGGATGCTCAAAGATGGGACCAACTACGGCTTCACCCTCTACGATCTTTCCGATCGGCTCCGCGCGCGCGGATGGCAGGTGCCGGCCTACTCGATGCCCCCGAACCGCGGAGATCTCGTGGTCCAGCGAATCCTCGTGCGCCATGGTGTGAGCCGCGACCTCGGCGATCTCCTACTTGAAGACATTCGCCGTTCGATTGCGCTGCTCGAAAAGCATCCCATCTCACACCCGCTCACCGAGACTGAAGCCGGCGGCTACAATCACAACTAGGGGAGTCGAGTTCGATTTAACGTAACTGGGTGACAAACCCCACCCGGGTCAGGTTGCCAAGCTGGCACGAAGGGTGAGTGAGGAGCTGCGGAGTACCGCTGCTCGATCACTCCGCGGCGCGCTCCAAAAGCGCTATGCTCCTTCCGCCGCCCGCGTACGGCGTGGTAGTAACCGGAGCCACAGGAGATCCGATGCGCTGCCCGTCCTGCAACCACGACAATTCCGTCGACGCCTCGTTCTGCGATGCATGCGGCGAAAAGCTCGAATCGGTCTGTGCCACCTGTGGCAGCACTAATCAGCCGGGCGCCAGATTCTGCAAGAAATGTGGCACGCGGATCGCTACGGAGTCCGCGCCTGCAAAGCCCGCGGCCGCATCGCCCGCTCCCAAGGTTCGTGTCTCACCGGAGCAAGCCGAAGCCTCCTCGCTCGAGGGCGAGCGCAAGACGGTCACGGCGCTGTTCGCGGACATCAAGGGCTCGACGGAGTTGGAGCAGGACCTCGACCCCGAAGAAGCGCGCGCGATTATCGATCCGGCACTGAAGCTGATGATCGATGCGGTGCGGCGCTACGACGGCTACATCGTGCAGAGCACCGGCGACGGCATCTTCGCGCTGTTCGGCGCGCCGCTGGCGCATGAGGACCATCCGCAGAGAGCGCTGTACGCCGCGCTGCGGATGCAGGAGGAACTGAAAAAGTATTCGACGCGTTTGCGCGAGGCCGGCAATGCGCCGCTCGAGGCACGCGTCGGCGTGAACACCGGCGAGGTCGTCGTGCGCTCGATAAAGACGGGCGACGGGCACACCGAGTACACACCGATCGGGCATACCGCGAACCTCGCCTCGCGGATGCAGGCCGTCGCGCCGACCGGCTCGATCGCGATCAGCGAAGCTTCTCGCAAACTGGTCGAAGGATATTTCGCACTCAAGAGCCTCGGCCCGACCAAGGTCAAAGGCGTCAATGAACCCGTCAACGTTTACGAGGTCACCGGCCTAGGTCCGCTGCGCACGCGGCTGCAACGCTCGGCCGGGCGCGGATTGTCGAAGTTCGTCGGGCGCGAGCGCGAGATGGAGGCGATGAAGGCCGCCGCGGCGCGCGCGACGGCAGGCCGCGGACAGATCGTCGCGGCGATGGCGGAGGCGGGCACCGGCAAGTCGCGGCTGTTCTTCGAATTCAAGGCGAAGAACCAGTCGGGCTGGATGGTGCTGGAGACTTTTTCAGTGTCGCACGGGAAAGCGTCGGCATACTTTCCAGTCATCGATCTGCTCCACAACTACTTCAAGATTATCGGCGATGACGACGAGCGATCGCGCCGGGCCAAGGTGATTGGCGCCGTGCTCGCCCTGGATCGTGCGCTCGAAGACACCTTGCCGTATATGTTCGCGCTGCTCGGCATCATCGAAGGCGACGATCCGCTCGCGCAGATGGACGCGCAGGTCCGCAAACGGCGCACGCTCGATGCGATCAAGCGCATCCTGCTGCGAGAGTCGATGAATCAGCCGCTGATGGTGATTTTCGAGGACCTGCACTGGATCGACGAGGAGACGCAAGGCTTTTTGAACCTGCTGGCAGAATCCATCGGCACGGCGAAGATCCTGCTGCTGGTCAATTATCGCCCCGAGTACTCGCATCAGTGGAACAGCAAGACCTACTACATTCAGTTACGTCTGGACCCGCTGGGCAAAGAATCTGCCGAGGAGATGTTGTCCGCGCTGCTCGGCGACGGTACCGAACTCGCGCCGCTCAAGCGGCTGATTGTCGAGAAGACCGAGGGCAATCCGTTCTTCATGGAAGAGACGGTGCAGGTCCTGTTCGACGAGAACGCGCTGGTGCGTGACGGCGGGGCGGTGAAGCTCACCCGGTCGTTGGCGGAGTTGAAGATTCCGCCGACCGTTCAGGCGATTCTCGCCGCGCGCATCGACCGCCTGCCGCAGGATGCCAAAGACCTGTTACAGACGCTGGCGGTAATTGGCCGCGAATTTCCGTTGTCGCTGATTCGCGCGGTGGTCTCGATCCCGGATGACGAGACCAGGCGGCTGCTCGATGTCCTCCAGCTCGGCGAGTTCATCTACGAGCAGCCGGCCATCGGTGATTCTGAATACACCTTCAAGCACGCGCTGACCCAGGAGGTCTCGTACAACTCGGTACTGATGGAACGGCGCAGACAACTTCATGGACGAATCGGTGCGGCTCTCGAGAGGCTCTACGCAAATTCAATCGACGATCATCTTGACGAACTGGCCCATCATTACAGCCGCAGCGGAAATTCCGCGAAGGCACTCGACTATCTCGAAAGCGCAGGTCTCCGAGCCGTTCGGCGACTGGCGTACGGCGAGGCGATGCGGAACCTAGGCGCCGCCTTGGAATTACTTGAACGCACGCCGTCTAGCCCCGAGCGGGACCGGCGCGAATTCGCGCTCCAAACCAGCCTTGGTCCCGCGCTGATGGCCACCAAAGGGTGGGCGGCGCCGGAAACCGAGAGGGCCTATCTTCGCGCCGAGCGGCTTGCTGAGACAGGAGCCACACCCGAGCAGCAGTTCGCGCTACTGGTTGGATTGTTTGGACTGCTCTACGTCGGCGGCAACTTGAGCGGAGCCCGCGAACGCCAGAAGCCGATCTGGGATTTCGTCGATCGCCACCCCGATCCGGTTTTCCTTCTCGAGGCGATCCATCATGACTGGTCGGTGGCGCTTTCCGCAGGTGAGCTGGAGGTCTCGCAACGCCATGTCGAGCGGGGGCTCAAGCTGTTCGAGTCGAAGCTTCGTTCGGCTGCCGTCCCGCTCTACACCGCTCATCATCCGGCCGTGTGCGGTTATGCATGGGACGCGCAGCTATCATGGCTGCGCGGTCGTCCCGATGCGGCGCGGCGATGCGCGGAGCGGGCCGTTTCACTTGCGAATGAACTTGGAGACGCCATTTCGGCAGCTTTCGCCTTGTACGAGAAGGCACTCGTTCATCGCATGATGCTGGAACCGAAGCTTGCGCTGGAAATCGCCGGGCCGCGATAAACACAGCGGAGGACGTGGGGTTCCTCTACGTTCTGCGCCATGCGCGAGTTGTCAAAGGGTGGGCCTTAACCGAGCTTGGAAGAGCGGAGGAGGGAATAGGGCAGATACGCGAAGAAACCGATGCACTTTCGGCCAACCGAGAGGAGTTGTGGCTCACGCTCAGTCTCGCGACTCTCGCCGATGCGTGCCTGAGAGCCGGACGCATCGAGCATGGTTTGAAGGCAATCGGCGACGCCCTGGACCTGGTCCGTCGCAGCGGCGAATGTTTCTGGGAAGCGGAAATTGATCGTCTTCGCGGCGAGTTGCTCCTGGGTCAGAGTCCTTCCGATCCGGCTCTGGCGAGAGCGTCGGTCGAGCACGCGATCAAGAAGGCCCGACAGCAGGGGGCGAAATCGCTCGAACTGCGCGCGACGACCTCGCTCGCGCGAATGCTGAAGAGTACCGACCGCCGCGACGAGGCGCGTGCGATGCTCGCCGAAATCTACAACTGGTTCACCGAAGGTTTCGACACCGCCGACTTGAAGGGAGCCAAGGCGCTGCTCGACGAGCTGAGCGGCTGATCAACTGCGATCTGTTCCTGGTCCTACGAAGACGGGGAAAGGCACGGCAGGGTGGGCGCGACCGTGTACTGATAGACGCGTCCGGCCCAGGAGAAGGTGCTCGCTGAACTTCCGGAGCCCGACTTGAGTTCCGCGGCCTGGTAGGGATTGTTCGGATCGATCGCGATCGGAGCGTACGCGAGGTAGCAACTCCCGGCATTGGGAATTGCGTCAGTCAGCGGCGGCTGGAAATCCATCTTGAGAAAGTTCACCGCCGGAATCCAGCCGTCGGCGCCGGTCTCGCTATCTACAATAGGAGTCCAGTGCGCTTCGTCCGTGGAATTCTGCAGATGAAGTTCACGATACTCAGGAGCGCCCCCGCCGTTCTTGCGCAATTCGACCAGCACCATATCCGGACGCGCCAGCGCCATCATCTGGCACAAATTCGCGGGCGTAAGTTGAGCTGCAGGCTTGCTCGGTTCTTCGGTAGCAGCTTCGGCCTCGGCTTCCTTCGCCGCGGCGTCGTCGTCCTTGCCGCTGCCTGACGTGTAAAGCGAATGGGCCATGCTGATTACCGACGGTATCGCCCCGAGCAAAGGCAGCATGCATCCCGCCGTGCCGAGCGCCATCGACGCCGCAAGCGTCGCGACGAGGGCCGCCGACAGAGCCGTCTTCGGCCCCTGACGATGTACTGATTTCCGGTCGCTCCCCATCATATCCCCCACCGAGCGCACCTCCACTGCGCACGGAGTGTAGCAGTTGGCATGAAGCGAAACTAACTGTAGGACTATCCCCAATTCTGACTTTCAGAAACGCCGGTCCCCAGGGGAACACGAGGCGTTTACTTGCCGCCAAGCGCCCACGTCTTGATTAGATGGTGCGCGATAGCGACCGGGGGCGGCACTTGCAGACCGTCGATCTGCTTTCCTTCGATCAACTCGCGCGCGACACTGCGCTCCAGCCATCGCACTTCTGCGAGTTCGTTTTCATCGACCTTGACGTCGCGGCTCTCGGCTTTCGCGAAACATCCAATCATCAGCGACGACGGAAACGGCCACGGCTGCGTGGCGTAGTAGGTCACCTCGCCGACTTTCACCGAAGCTTCCTCCATCAGCTCGCGCCGCACTGCCTCCTCGATCGTTTCGCCCGGCTCGACAAAGCCCGCCAGCGCCGAAAACATCCCCGGCGGAAATTGCTTGCCGCGTCCGACCAGGCACGCCTCGCCGTGAGTCGCGAGCATGATGACCACCGGATCGACCCGCGGAAAATGTTCGGCGTTGCATTTGCCGCAGAGGCGGCGGTAGCCCGCGTCCATAAGTTTCGTCGGAGCGCCGCATCCCGGGCAGAAGCCGTGCCGCTTATGCCAATCGATCATCGCTTTCGCCTGCGCGATGATCGCGGAGTCCTTGATCGACACCATCGATCCCGCGACGCGCGCGTCACGGAAGTAGCCGAGCCCCGCGAGCGGCCCGACGTTCGCCGGGTCGCCGGCTTCCGAGACGTCCAGCGCAAACACGGCGCGGTCGCCGTCGAGACCCAAAAAAATGCAAACCGCTTCAGCACCTGCGATCGAGTCCGCGATTCCTGCTCGCACCAGGCCAAGTTCGAACGGTGGCCCCGACTTTTCCGACCCGAGCAGAAACGGTTCCAGCCGCCACATCGGGAGTATCACCGAAGACGGATCGCGCCGCTTGGACTCGATCCACTTGGAATCGGTCCGCTTCTCGCTCGCGCGATCGAGAGGACTACCGGCAAAGGGAATCATTCAGCCTCCGCAAAGCCTTGTGAAACAAGGCTCGTGCATACGTCCGACTCAAAGTAGCCATACTTTGTGTCGGATTGCACATGGCGAGGCCGGCTAGAGAAGCTTTTCGACCGCGCGTTGCAGCGTGGGGTCCGACCAATCGATGCCGCCGGCGCAGCTCCAGATGATCTTGTCCCGCCGATCAATGATGAAATTCGCAGGTATGCCACTGACATCGTAGGCAGTACTCACCCGATTGTTGGCGTCCAGCAATACAGGAAACTGGTAGTCGTTCTTGCGAACAAAAGGAGGCACAGATTCGGAGCTTTGATCGAGGTTGATCGTCAGCACCGCAAAGTCGTCATGGCCCTTAAGGTTTTTGTAGAGGTTCTCCAGGTTCGGCAATTCTCTGCGACAGACGCCGCACCAGGTCGCCCAGAAGGTGAGCAGGACGACCTTTCCGCGCATCGCCGAAAGAGACACGGGCATGCCGCCGAGGTCGGTCAGTTGAAACTCGCCGGCCGGTTCGCCGACATGCGTCCCACTTCCCGGTAGCAGGCGCATCAGCGAAACCGCTCCAGCCAATTCGTCATTGCCGTGCTCTGCCGCGCGGGTTGATTACCATCAGCCGGGCGGTCGGTGCTGCCGGCTGTTTCGGTTTGCGTCGTCCAAACATCGGTGGGTGGCAGTCCTTGCTACGGTGAATGGCCCGACGGCGCCGTAGACTTCGATGGCATCGACGCGCCGCCGCTCTTGCCGGCCGAGAGCGCATTTTCATTCGCGCGCTTGTAGTTCACGTACGACACGTACTGCATGACCGCGAAGCCGATGACGAAAGCCAGGAGGACGAATGCTGACGCGGTGCGGAGCGAAAATGCAGACTTCCTTTGCGGTCGTCGTTCGCGCGGCGCGGCAGGTTGAGTCTCCGTTGGGCGCGTCTCCCGGAAGACAAATTTAGCGCCGCCAAAGCGAATCTCCTGTCCATCGGCGAGCGAAGCCGGTTTGTCGGTGACGCGAGTATCTCCGACAAAAGTACCGTTGCTCGATTTTGCGTCGACCAACTCCCATCGACGCCCTCGACGCTTGACGATCGCATGCTGTCTGGAAACAGTGCGATCCCGCACGACCACGTCGTTCGATTCGTCGTTGCCAATCGATGTCTGGGGTTCTCGCAGGATGGACTCGCGAGACCGGGCGTCAACCGGATTGATCGCCAGCAGGCGACCGACCGTGTGTTTTCGGAGTCCTAGCACCGTCCCTCCGCCTGACTCTTCGCTTGTCGACCACTTGTCGCCCGCAATCACTACCGGTTAGCCACGCCGAGAAAAAGACCTCTCGCCGCCATCATGCTGATGTATGGTCGCCGCGAGACTTTTCCGGTATCGACATCTGAAGCCCAACGCTGGACGCCAATTGCAAGCGGCGGCTAGTATCCGAGCCCGTGGGATCGCCACTCAATGTATTGTTCATCACCGCCGACCAATGGCGCGGCGACTGTCTTTCAGCGCTCGATCATCCTGTGGTTCGTACGCCGAATCTCGACGCACTCGCGGCCGAGGGCGTGCTCTTCCGCCGTCACTACGCCAACGCTGTTCCATGCGGTCCGAGCCGCGCGTCGCTTCACACCGGGATGTACTTGCAGAATCATCGCTCCGGGACCAACGGCACTCCGCTCGACGCGCGCCACACCAACTGGGCCAAAGAGGCTGCATCGCATGGCTACGATCCGGTGCTGTTCGGCTACACCGACACCAGCCAGGATCCGCGCGGACTCGACGCCGGCGATCCGTGGCTCAAGAGTTATGAAGGCCCACTGCCTGGTATTCGGCCCATATGCCTGATGATCGGCGCTCCGACGCCGTGGACAGATTGGCTCAAGGCTCAAGGTTTCGAGGTGCCCGCGGATATTCGCTTTGCCTACGGCAATCGCGATCCCGGTCCTGACTACGAAGACGGCGCACCGCATCCCAAGCCGCTCAAGTATCCCGCGGAATTCGATGATACCGCGTTCCTGGTCGGCAAAACGATCGACTATATCAAAAGCGCGAGCGGTCCTTTCGTCGCGCACCTGTCACTCCTGCGGCCGCATCCGCCGTTCGTCGCACCCGAGCCTTACAACTCGATGTACGATCCCGCGAAGGTGCCGGGGTTCAGGCGCCTGGCCACACCCGAAGACGAGTCACGTCAGCATCCATGGCTCGCGCATCAGCTGGCCCGACGAATCTACCGAGCTACCGACAACGAGAAGCGGCTTCGCCGGCTGAAGGCCGTTTACTACGGACTCATCAGCCGGGTCGATGCGGAGGTTGGCAGGCTGATTCGGTTCCTGAAGCAATCGGGGCGCTGGGATTCGACGCTGATCATCTTTACGTCGGATCACGGCGAGCAGATGGGCGACCACTGGCTGATCGGCAAGTGCGGCTATTTCGACGGCTCGTACCACATCCCGCTAATCGTCCGCGATCCGCGGCCGCAAGCCGACGCCGAGCGCGGCGCGGTAGTTTCGTCGTTCACTGAAAACGTCGACATCATGCCGACGATGCTCGAAGCGATTGGCGCCGAAATTCCGGTGCAATGCGACGGCGCTTCACTCGCGCCATTTATCGAAGGCGCGGGCTGTCCCGGAAAATGGCGCCGCGAAGCACATTGGGAGTTCGATTTCCGCGACCCCGCCGATGAGTCGGCGGAGCGCCAGCTGGGACTCACGATGCATCAGTGCACGATGAACATAATCCGCGGCGAGCGCTACAAATACGTTCATTTCACAAATCTGCCGCCGCTATTCTTCGATCTGAAAACGGACCCCGGCGAGTTTGTAAACCTCGCACGCGCCGCTTCTCACGCGCCGCAGGTACTGGAGTACGCACAAAAGCTCCTGTCATGGCGCATGAACCACGACGAGCAGACCTTGACCCACATCACGCTAAGCGACGACGGCCCAATCTCCCGCCGCTCTTCACGCTACTGACTACGGCTCGGAGTCGACGATGTCCTGCATGAATTCTTTCATCGGGCGGCGCGACACCAGTATGCAAATGAAGTCGCCGTGCGGGTAGCTGAGACAGACGCTGTAGCCCTTGTACCGGTAGCAGTGATGGCCGCCGATTTCCTGGGTCTCGCCGCCGGGCGGCAGCAGCCCATGCGACTTCATGTAAGTGCACAGGATCGACCCGTTGTCGCCGCGATAGAAAGTGTAGGCGACCGAGCTTCCATCCTCCAGTCGATCTATCCGTCCGCCCATCAGCTTGTAGCCGCTATGCTGGAAGTTCCACAGGAATCCCGGTAGTTGGTGATCCATGTAGGCGTCCGAGAGGTCGGCGGGCAACGCGGACTTTACGTTGGGCTCGAACCGCTGGTCGAAGTGGTCGTAGTGTTCGATCGCCGCGTCGAAGGGCGGGATCGCATGCGCCGAGGGCGGACCGCCGGCCCCATGCAGTATCACGAATGCGAAGACGGCGACCGCGGCGATTGCGGTAGGCACCCAAACCCGCGCGCGCCGAATCGAGAACCAGCCTGCGCGATCGGCGCCGGCTGAGCGATCGCGTCCGCGCCCCGCAACATTGGAGGCGCCAGCCGCATCGACGGCGTCGAGCGCCGCGAGGATCGAGCCGCGCACCATCGGCGGCGTCCGCCGCATCTCGGCCCGTTCGCGCAACAGCGCCTTGACCGCGCGTTCCTCGGCGAAGCGCGCGCGACAGTTGACGCATCCCGCAAGATGCTCTTCGACCTCGCGCAACTCCGCCGCGCTTAACTCACCGTCAACGTGAGCCGACAGGTACTTCTCGATGTAGGTGTTACAGTCCACTTATCGTGCCTGGGCTCGCTTCACTCCAACCGGCATTCTAGTCGGGAGTCAAGACCGTATTATGCCACGCTGTTTGGCAAAACTAGTTAACACATCACGTAGCATCGCACGCCCACGTGACACTCGCGACTTTACCGTACCGATGGGAACCTTCAGAACCCCGGAAACCTCCAGGTAACTCAGCTCCTCGACGTCTACCAGCAAGAGGGCTTCGCGGAACTCCGCCGGCAATCCCGCCAGCGCCGTCTCGACCTCACCCTCCATCCCTTGTCCCGAGAGGATAGTCTCGGGATTCGATCCCCCTGCGTCGGCGCGCAAGCTTTCTCCCTCCAGCTTGCGCTCGAACTCCTCGGCGGACGCGGACGGCTGTTCGCGTGACGACTTGCGATAGCCGTTGCGGAAATTGTTGAACAGTATCGTCAGCATCCATGCGCGACAATTCGTCCCGCTCTCGAACTGATGAAAGAAACGATACGCGCGGAGCACGGTTTCCTGCAGCAAGTCGTTGGCGTCGTCGGGATTGCGCGCCAGCCGTATCGCCATCGTATACAACGAGTCGAGATGAGGCAGAGCCTCGTCTTCGAATCGCTTGCGACGATCCGCACTGGTGCCGCTCTTGTCCGCCATATGCCGATTTCAGAAACATAGCATCCTGCACTATTGAAATCTTGCATAGGGCCGAAATGTTCCCACTGGCGCTGGTTTATTTGTAGAGATCGTCAGTCCTAGGCAGCCGCGCATCCGGTCCGCAACGCGCTCCGTATTATTGTTTGATGGAACCGCCGCGCGCGCGACGGCGTTTAGACTCTAAGCCGAAGCTGTAGTAGCTTCGCTCGCAAGACATAAGGAGATAGTGACTATGACCAAGGCAAAAATTACTGGCGCGATGCTGGCGACGGCGGTCGCGCTGATTTTCGCGGGCAACGCCGCGTACGCTGCAGACAGTACCGACTCGACCGCAGCGGCGTCGCAGGTCAAGTGCGTCGGCGGCAACGCGTGCAAGGGTCAGAGCTTGTGCCAGAGCGCGCAGAGCAGCTGCAAGGGATCTAACGCCTGCAAGGGCAAGGGCTACGTGATGACGCCGACGGCCAAGGAATGCGTCGCGGCAGGCGGCAAGCCGGATACCAGCAAGAAGACCGACTGAACTATGCAACGTGCGGACTTCCCGATGCTCGGTTACGGCGTCGGACTAAGGCGTCAGCATTACAGCCACGTCCTTGAGACTCGCCCCAAGGTGGATTGGTTCGAGGTCGTCTCGGAGAATTTCATGGTTGCAGGCGGACGCGCGCTCGAGGTGCTCGAAGGTGTGCGCGCGAGCTATCCAATCGCGATGCATGGCGTGTCGATGTCGATTGGATCCACCGATCCGCTGAATCGCGACTACCTCAAGCAACTGCGCGAGCTGGCGCGGCGCTTCGAGCCGGCGTGGATTTCGGATCATCTATGTTGGACTGGCGTCGGCGGGCGCAATCTTCACGACTTGCTTCCGCTGCCATATACAGAGGAGGCGATCCGTCACGTAGTCGCGCGAATCCGCGCGGTGCAGGATGCACTGGAACGACCGATATTGATCGAAAACGTGTCCAGCTACATGGCGTTCGCGGACTCGACGATGACCGAGTGGGAATTCATTTCGGCGATCGCGGACGAAGCCGACTGCGGAATCCTGCTCGACATCAACAACATCTTTGTCAGCGCGTTCAATCATCGCTTCGACGCCAACGAATATATCGACGCGGTGCCGGCCGAGCGCGTCGTGCAGTACCATCTCGCCGGACACAGCGATCACGGGACCTATCTGCTCGACACGCACGATCATCCGGTGCGCGACGAAGTGTGGGCGTTGTACGAGCGTGCGGCGCGGCGCTTCGGCGCGGTGTCGGCGATTGTCGAATGGGACGACAACATCCCGGAGTTCGCGGAGCTGGCGGATACAGCGGATCGCGCGCGCGATATTTTCAATGCCGATGCATCTGAGAAAACTGGAAAGCCTGCTCTACCGGCTGATCACCGCGCCTAGCGGCGTCGCCGAGGGCATCGCGGCCGAGCGCGATTTGGACGCGGCTGCGCTCGACGCGATCGTGCACGGCGACGAGCGCCTGTCGGCGGAAGCTCGCGTCGACATCTATGCGAACATGTATTTCTACCGCATTCTCGACGCGCTGAAGGAGGATTTTCCCGCCACGCTCGCAGTCCTCGGCGCCGATAACTTTCATAACCTGATCACCGGTTACCTGCTCGAATATCCGCCGACCCAGCCGTCGATCTCTCATTGCGGTAGTCATCTCGCGGTCTATCTGCGCGATCATCCGATGCGCGAGCGCGCGCCGTTTGTCGCCGACCTCGCGCGGCTCGAACGCGCAAGCGCCGAGGTATTTCACGGCCCCGACGCTGCCGCGCTGGAACCCAACTCGCTCCGTGCGATCGCACCTGCAGACTGGCCCGCGCTG
>Ga0182024_10015740_pt1 | contig 14434 bp, 15 predicted proteins | sample P32metaG_FD_120480 | JGI IMG/M metagenome (GOLD analysis project Ga0182024, IMG submission 120480) | Permafrost microbial communities from Stordalen Mire, Sweden - P3-2 metaG (Illumina Assembly) | ecosystem: Environmental > Terrestrial > Soil > Wetlands > Permafrost | place: Sweden: Stordalen... | reverse complement strand
CAACGCGAAGACTGGAGAGATTCGCTGGAAGAAGGATTATGTCGCCGATTTCGCCGCCGATCCGAAAGCGTGGGCGTTCGATTGGGGATTCGCCAGTTCTCCGCTGGTCGACGGCAATTTGCTCATTTGCCTGGTGGGCGGGAAACCGGACGCGAAGGTGGTCGCATTCGATAAATTGACCGGCGCGGAAATCTGGCGGGCGCTCTCTTCAGAAACTGAATTGGGCGTCGCGCAGCCGGTGATCATCAGCGCCGGTGGAGTTCGGCAGTTGATCATCTGGCATCCGGCGGCGGTGGATTCGCTGAATCCATCGAACGGGAAGGTGTATTGGGAACAGGCGTACAAAGTCGGCGCCAACATGACAGTGGCGACTCCGGTGCAGAACGGGTCGCAACTGTTCTTCACCACGTTTTACGACGGACCGATGATGCTCACGCTGGACGATAGGAAGCCCGCGGCCAGTGTGGCCTGGAAGGGAAAGAGCAGCAGCGAAATTCAAACAGAGGGGTTGCACGCGGTGATCGCGACACCGGTGATTATCGGCGATTACATTTACGGTCTGTGCAGCTACGGTCAATTTCGCTGCCTGAGGGCCAAGACCGGCGAGCGGATCTGGGAAACCCAAGCGGTGACGAAAGAGAAGGCGCGGTGGGCATCGGGGCTGATCGTGCGGCATGGCGATAATCTGTTCATCAATAACGACCGGGGCGAGCTGATCATAGTGCACCCCAGCCCCGATGGATATCAGGAAATCAGCCGGACCAATTTGTTGAAGCCGACGACGCCGCCCGAAAATCGACGTCAACTGGTGAACGTGAACTGGTCGCATCCGGCGTACGCGAACAAACACATTTATGCGCGCAACGATGAAGAGATCATTTGCGCGTCGCTCGCGGCGAATGGCAAATGAGACGGCATCTGCGATTGTGCAGAGTTGGGATCGCGCTGTTGTCAGTTGGTGTCGTGATCCGTGCTCAACCGGAAAGCGACAAAGCTATCCGCATCCAGACGCTGAACGTCAGAGATATTCTGTACGTTCTCTCCGGCGGAGGCTCCAACTCGCTCGCGCTCATGCGCGACGACGGAGTGGTCTTGATTGACTCGAAGGCGCCGGGTTGGGGGCAATCGGTCCTGCGAGCCATTGGCAGCGTGACGGATCAGCCAGTGAGGCTGATCGTCAACACCACCGCGGATCTGGATCATACCGGCGGAAACGCGGATATCGCGACGGCGGCCGATATCGTTGCGCATGAGAACACCAAAGCGAACATGAGTCACATGGATGCTTTCCAGGGATCGAGAGCCAAATTTCTCCCCAACAAAACCGTTGCGACTAAAATGTCGTTGCTGGATGGGCAGGATCGAATCGATCTCTATTACTTCGGAGCGGCGCACACCAATGGAGACCTGGTAGTGGTTTTCCCCGAAAAACATCTCGCGTACATGGGGGACTTGTTTCCCGCGAAAGCAGCTCCGGTGATCGACACGGCGCATGGAGGGAGCGCAGTGGAGTTTCCTACGACGCTGGCCCGCGCGGTCGCCGAGATAACCGGGGTCACGCGGGTGGTCGCCGGGCGCTACGCGGCTCCGGTGGACCCTACGGATGTGAAATATTCGGACACGGCGCAGACCATGCGATGGAGCGACCTGGTGGAGTACGCGGGCTTCAATCGTGATTTTCTCGAGGCGGTGGAGACCGCGATGCGGGATGGAAAGAATGCCGATCAGGCCGCCGCCGATTTGCAATTGCCCGAAAAATACCAGAACTACGACATGCAGCAGGCCAAGGCGAACGTTCGGGCGATTTACGGGGAGCTGAAAAAGTGATCCGCGGGTCTATCGCTGCGGCGCGCCGGAGCGGCCCATGACCGGCCAGACGTCAACGACTTTTTCTCCGCGCGTCACGTAATAGCGATCGTATACATTCGTGCTCATGTCCAGATTGGAAGGGTACAGTTCCACGCGTTCGCCAAGCTTGAAATCGCGATCGCCGTCGTTCCAGGCGAGGATGCCGTACTCGGCGCCTTGATTTTCAACCTTGACCTCGGGGCGCCCTTTCACTGCGTCGGTGGGTTTTAGCATCGCCTTATTTCCCGCGTCGATGGTGCAAAGATGCGGGTGCCGACGGCTGATCACCGTAGTCATCACGGTAAGCGCCATGCCGAAATCGCTGTAAGAATGCGGATCGTCCTTACCGCCAATTTCGCGGTAAAGAGTATCCATGAAAACGAACGAACCGGCCTGCAGTTCGGTGAGTCCTTTGATCTCGGAATCGATGTTGTAGGTTCCCGTGCTGCCGCCGGTCACGATCTCGATCGGCAACCCGGCGGCTCGCGCGGCCGCGACGGTTTCCAGCATGCCCGCGGTATCTTCGCGGGATTTTTTCATGCGCTCATTCCAACCGTGCGTGTGAGCGGCTAGCCCCGAGTAGCCCATCATCCCAACCAATTTCAGATTTCTGGAACGATCCACTTGCCTGGCGAGATCGAGCGCCGGCGCTCCCTTCTCGATTCCATGGCGAGTCATCCCGGCGTACACGTCGACCACGATTTTGAATTTCAGATTTTCCGCCGATGCGGCGGCCTGCAACCATTCCGCGGCGATGGGGTCGTCGACGACAGTAGAGAATGCCGGATCGTGTTTCGCCAGAGCGATGACGCGGCCAATGTTATTCCTGCCGGCCGGCTGCCGCGTGAGCAGGATGTTCGCGATGCCGGCGCGCGACATCAGTTCACACTCGGCTACAGTAGCGCAGGTGACGCCAATCGCTCCCATGGCCATTTGGCGCTGGGCGATTTCAGTGCTCTTATGAACCTTGACGTGGCCGCGCAGGTGCATCCCTGTCGCGCGGCAGTGATCGGCCATCTTGCGCAGGTTGGCTTCGAAGATCTCCTGATCCACCAGCATGCAGGGCGTAGGCAGGTCTTCCTTGAAAATATCCTTGAGGTCGTGGCGAGCGACGCGGGCTTCAATGTCGGCAAACCGGTTGGGCGTGTCGCCACGCGCCGCAGTTTTGGCGGCCAGGAGTGCGGCAGAAGCGGTCAGCATGTTTCGTCTCGAGATCATAGTTTACCTCTGACTGGCGATATCTAATTTACAACTCGCTATCACCACTCCCTTCGTTATCACGCACTCCTTACGGTCGTGCCTCACGGTCGTGCCTCAGAGCATCTCGCTACGTTCTATATCGAAGCCGGTCGATTTTACGGCGATCGCGTTTGGATGGCCTGCCTTCGCCGGGCGCGTCGAAATGCGGCATGGATTTTCTTTCCGCCGCCACCTTTTGGCGCAACTCGCGGCTCGCCTCGGTCTCATGGTAGAGCGTCTGCGCAACCGGCGCCGGGCCGCGCGTCTCGCTGAGAAGCAGCACTTCGATTTGAAAATCCCCGCTGTCGTTCTTGATGCGCAACAGGTCGCCCACGCGGACTTCACGAGCAGCCTTGACGCTTTGCCCATTGGACTCGATTCTGCCAAGCTCGCAGGCGCGCGAAGCGAGTGAGCGTGTCTTGAAAAATCGAGCGGCCCAAAGCCATTTGTCGATTCGCAAGCGGTCCATGATCCATTCTCGTATTTCGCACGAAGAATCCAAGCGCCCCGGAAATCCGAGTATTCTGGATTCGATGCCGCCGCGCCGCAACCCGCGCCTTTCCGCACAACACACCGGCTTGACCCTCAAGCCGCGCAAGGCCGTCCCGTATGAATTCTTGCTCGACGCGATCGCGGAGTTGTCACCGAGGACGCACCCCATGTTCGGGTGTCTGGCGGTCTACGTTAAGGAGAAGATCGTCCTCATATTGCGCGACAAGCGCGATCCGTCCGCGGATAACGGAGTGTGGCTCGCGACGACTGAGGCGCATCACGAAAGTCTGCGCCGCGACTTTCCGCACATGCGATCCATTCAGTTGTTCGGAAAGAGCGTGACGGACTGGCAGGTTCTTCCGGACGACGCGCCGGATTTCGAAGAGGCGGCGCTGCGCGCCTGCGAGCTGATCGTATCGAGAGATCCGCGCATCGGAAAGATTCCGGGCGCGCGGCGCACTTCAGGATCGGCGGCAAAGCGGGCAGCCAAGCCCTCAAAGCCGACGGCCGCTAAGCCTGCGAAGGCGATGAAAGGTCCCAAGAAGACCGTGAAACATGGCGCGCGGTCATGATCGTGGCGCCTGTCAGACCTGAATATTTCCGCCGCCGCCAATAATATTGATTCCCGAGCCCATGTTGGGCGGCATGATTTCCTGGAAGGGAACACCAAGAAACTTCGCCACCTGAGCGGCGATGGCGGTTTCCGCGCCTTGGCCTCCCATGACAACGGTGGAGCCAATCGACGTGGTGGAAGAATTTTTCTGATGATCCAGCGGCACTTCACGCCCGTCTTTGAAGACGATCACGGATTGGGCCACCAGCACCGGCTGCGGCATGGAACCCTGATTGCCCTGCGCGGGCGTATTTTGCACGCGCCATTGCTTGCGGGTCTCGATGCGAAAAATGTCGGCGATGGCAAACGTGGAATTCTGCGCTCCGGCAACGCGCTTCTTTTGATAAGAAACCTGGCCGCTGGTTTTATTCGCAACCACGGTGATGGAGGAACTGAACAGGATCACGGCCACCCCGACGAGGGCGATCGCCAAGCCGATCCAAATCATCACGGACGGATTGGATTCACGGAGGAAATACCAGACCAGCGGACCCGCGATCACGAAGACAACACCAACCGCGATGCCGGATGAGCCGCCTTCTTTGAGCACCAATTCATCCGATGTCTGGCTGATGATTTTCATTCTTAGAGTCGCTCGCTCACAGATACTAACATGAAAGCGATCGCCGCGCGGAGGGGGAGCGAGACGAATCCGGCGGTGAACGAGAAGCGCTTACGTGGCGGTTTGAAGCGGGGGGCCGTGAGCTTCTTCCGCGGCGGTTTTTCGTTGACGGGCCCGATTTAACGCGTTGAGCACCGGCGCTCCGATCTTGGTTTCGCCGGCACGCGGCTTTTCCGGTTGGGCGTTCGCCAAGGCGTCCGGCTTGATCAGCGGCATCACCGCTTCAGCGGATGGATGATTCCGTTCCAGATGGTCCATTCCGTCAACAGTGATCTCCAGGCTGCTTTTGTCATCGTTGACCACGAGCCCCCGTTGCTTCAAATACCACAGGGCGAAATACAGCTCCTCCGTCGTGACGTGGAGCATGTTTTCCAGAAGTCGTATCGATAGACTTGGCCTGATGGATTTAACACGTCTCCGGTCGTACAGGACGCAGAGGACCGCCGACCGCAGCACGGCGCCCTGCTGCAACGCGCGGAAAAACTCGACGCCGGTGAACTTCGGCTGGTTCGCCTCATGGTCGACGCCCTTCAGCTTATCGAATCCCGCTCTCAGAGTAGGATCGGAGAGAACCTCGTTCGCTAAATTAATCGCCTCAAACTTGTCTTCGTCACCCGTGCCGGGGGTGTTGGGATGATACTTCTCGGCGAGCTTGGAGTAGGCGGCTTGAATCGTCTCCGAATCCGCCCTTGAGTCGATGCCAAGAAGGGCGTAGTGATCTTGAAACTTGCCAGTGACAGAGCCGGACATATGGTTATGTTCCGGATATCGGCAGGTACACCTTTTTTCTTGCGGGGCAAAATGACCGGCCGACGGTGCCAACCTAGTGTCCTGTCTCATATAATGAGTTACATATAGGCGCACTTGCCCTATACTGGGGCATGCCCAACCCGAGACAGGAGACAGGAGACTAGCGTTTCCGCGGCGGGAGCTTGCTCGCTATACGCGATTTGCGTATACTGAATACGTGGCTGCCCTCCCCATGACTGTGGTGGAGACCGGCGAGTTCTTGAAGCGCAGCCGTCCGTTGATGGCAGGTGCTGAAAGGGCCGAGCTTGTGGCTTTCGTGGACGAATCCGGAAGCGGGCGAAATCATTCCGAGGACGGGCGGGATTCGGAAATTCCGGTGGGCACTACAGGGAGCAGGTAAGCGGGGTGGCGCGCGAGTGATCTACTACTACCACAGCCAGCGCCTGCCAGTGTTCCTGCTTTCCGCATACGCGAAGAACCGGAAGGCGAACCTGAATCAGGCGGAGCGGAATGTAATGAAACGGCTGGTCCCTGCACTGGTACCTGGCTACGTGAGTAAGGATAGGAGGCCGACATGACCACAAAGCAGACGTCTAGCAAGGCCGGAAAGAAAGTACTGCGCAAACAGAAGCCTCAGACTGTTGGCGAGAGCACCATCCGCGGACTCAAGGAAGCGATCGCCTGGACCCTGGGCAAGAACGACAAGGTGCGCGTGACGATCGGGCAAGCGCCAGATGTCGACATTCGAAAAGTACGGTTGAAGATGGGATTCAGCCAGGCGCAATTCGCGACCCGATTTGGACTCCCGCCAGCCACGCTGCGCAATTGGGAGCAAGGCAGATCGCGCCCCGACGCTCCCACACGGGTCCTGCTGGCGGTAATCGCGAAGCATCCCGAAGCGGTCGCGGATGTGTTGGAGAACGCTTAGACAGTCTCCGCTGAGGCGCGACAGAATGGAGCGCTTGTTCTTACGAGCCGCGACCAAAGGGAGCGGTTACAAAAATCGACGAGTCAGCTTCGCGGATTAACGCGCCAAGCGAGCTTCCTATCCTCCCCGCCCGCCCCGACCCTGCCGTCTCTTCTGCTCCGCCGCCCCCGCCCCCGCGAAAAACAGCTTCACATCCACCACGTGCGTCTTCTCGTCGATATTCGTCTCCGCCCGCGTCTTCCCCAGATTGTCGAACACCCCCTGATCGCGAATATCCTTCAGAAACGCGTCCGGATAATCCGGCTCGAACGGCGCGCCCGCATTCAGCCTCCATACTTTTCGAATGGGCGGCTCCGTGATCAGGTCCAGCCCCACGATCTCCAGCTTCCCCATCGTGAACTGCTCGCCCGGATCGATCGTCAGCGTCACATCCACTTTATGTTCTTTGTCGTCGATTGCGCGATCCACGTGCCCGCTGATGTGCAAGTAACCCTTGTTTCGAAATCGCGGGTAAATCCGGTCGAGCGCCGCGTTGATTTCGTCGAAATTCGCGACGTCCTTCGACTGGAGATTCGCGACCTTCTTCAGCTCCGCCGCATCGGACCGCGAAACGCCCGCGAATTGCACCGCGCCCAGACTGTAGCTCGGCCCTTCGCTCACCGCGATCTTCACAATCACGCCGTCGGAATCCAGCGCGCGCGCAGTTTCGATCTTGGGAAACGATACGCGAATTCTTCCGCGCGCGTCGTACAGCCGACGCACACTCGCGTCGATCATCAGGCGCATGGTAGTGTCGCTAAACTCCGTGCCCACCGCGACCTCTGAAAGCGCGTCTATCAGCGCCCTTAACGGCACCACTTCGTTTCCTGTGAAGCGCACTTCCGCCACGCGATCGCGCGGAACATCGGGCCGGAACACGATCGCGTATTGCCCGATATCGGAGACCAGCTTGCCGCTCACTTTGACAGCCGTGCCCACCAGATCCTGCACGGTCTTCACGTAGCGATCCAGCACATCCTTCGTCCCCGGAATCTGATCGCCCAACAGCGATTCCTGCTTGCGCAGCGCCGCGCGAATAGCATCGTCCGGAACCGGTAAATCCTCGAATCGATACGGATAAAGCTGCTCGACTTCGACGACTTCAACCACGCCCGCGTAGCCCGTGTTCGACGCACTTGGCTTGAATTCGCACCCGACGCTCTCAAACGCCCCGGTCGCGAGCAGCCGCGCTCGGGCCGCGTCGAAATCGGCCTTCACCACCGCCGCGCCAAGCTTCAATCCGGCGACCGCGATAATCTTCTCCGCCGAAATGCGTCCATTGCCTTGAACTTTAAGTGTTTCGAGCGGAAACACCGTCTGTTGCTGCGGCTCGGGAGCAGGCGCCGGCGTAGGCTTTTTCTTCTGCTGCGCGAAGGCCACGTTCCAGCCCCACCCGTCAGGGTGGGGGACTCGTTCGCGGCTTCCAGCCCCACCCGTCAGGGTGGGGGCACTCGTTCGCGGCTTCCAGCCCCACCCGTCAGGGTGGGGGACTCGTTCGCGGCTTCCAGTTCCACCCGTCAGGGTGGGGGCACTCGGTCGCGGCTTCCAGCCCCACCCGTCAGGGTGGGGGAAAGCATTCGGCGCGAACGCGCTCAGCACCACAACCGCCGGCAGCAGCATCAACCTAGTCTTCATTCCAATTCAATGGTGATGTACCTCAGCTTGTTGTCCCTCTGGATCTGCAACACCGCCGAGTCGCCAGGCTTCAGCTCATCCAGCATCGTACGCAGCGCCTTCACCGTGAGCGTCGGCGTCTGGTTGAACTGATAGATCACATCCCCCGGCTCGAGCGTCGGTCCCGAATATGGCGGCGACGCAGCCCGCGCCGCCACCACGATTCCATATTGCTGCCGCAAACCCGGAAGCATATCCGACAGCTTCTTGTTGATCTCGATTCCCAGAACCCCCAGTTTCGAAATCAGATTGTCCTCCGGATTCACCATGTCCGCGAACCGCTGCGGATCGTCGTCGCGCTCGATCACCGGGATCGTGAAATCCATCTGCTTGCCGTCGCGCAAGACCCGCACGCTGACCACTTCGGAAAGCTTCAGCCGGGAGATTGCCGTTTCCATCTGAGCGGCGTCTTCCATGATGGCGCCGTTCAAGCTCAGGACGATGTCGCGAATCTTCATTCCCTCTTTTTCCGCGGGACCGTCCGGAGTTACGTCCGACGCAACCACGCCCCAATCCTGCGTGAGCTTCAGACCTTTCGCCAGTGCCGGCGTAATAGTCTGCGTCACAATCCCGAGTTGCCCGCGATGCACGTGCCCGTCTTTGCGGATCTGGTCGTAGACGTTGCGGACCGCGTTGCTCGGTATCGCGAATCCCAGCCCTTCGCTGCCGCCGGATTGGCTGAGGATAAACGTATTGAGCCCGATGACGCGTCCCTCCACATCCACCAGCGGCCCGCCGCTGTTGCCCGGATTGATGGGAGCGTCGGTTTGCACGTACGCCAGCGGTTCGTCCGCGTGCAGCCGCCGGGAAATCGAGCTGACCACCCCCATCGACACCGACCCCTCCAGCCCCAGCGGATTTCCGAACGCCATCACCACCTGCCCTTGTTTCAGCTCGTTCGAATTGCCCAGCGAGAGAAACGGCAAATTGGCACGGTCCACTTTGAGCACCGCCACGTCGGTCACGCGATCCGTCCCAACCAGCTTCGCGGGCAACATCGCACTGCGCTCTTCGGTACGGTTGGTCGACGCGAGGCGCACTTCAATCTTTCGCGCCCCCTGCACCACGTGGTTGTTGGTGACGATGTAGCCGTCCGCGGTCAGGATCGCTCCGGCGCCGGTGGCGTGTTGCGTGGAGAGCAAGCTGCTGGCCGCAGTGCCGTCGTTTTCCGCGGACGTGACGTAGCCGGTCGAAAAAATCTGAACCACGGCTGGCCGCACTCGCGCCGCCAGGTCTTCAAAGGAAGCGCTGATTTCGCGTAGTGAGGCAGGCTTCGGATTGGCTTGAGCAGATGCGAATGGCGCGAAAGCCAGGTTCGCGCCGAGCAGCAGGATCGAAGTAGCGCGCATTCTACCTTTATCCTGTCACAGACCCGCAAACGCCGTTGACGTGGGGCAGGGCCACGCCCTGCCAATTGAGGCACGACCGTAAGGGAGTGCGTCGGTCTTTACTGATCCGCGACCGAGCTGCGCTTGCGCCAAGGGAGCGGCCTAAATGATCAGGATCGCACCTTCCTATTCCGCCACGACTCGCTTCAAGCCCCGCCCGTCAGGGCGGGGATCCGCCGAAGACCTTCCTATCAATTTTCCGTGGGAATGCGCTGCGCCGATTCGACAACGATGTAGTCCACTTGCACTCTTTTCGATACGACCCGCAGGCCGGTCTCGCCCATAGCATCCACCAGAGTCAGAGTCGGGCCCGGAAAATCTGTCCCATCCGTCCGTCCCTGAGCCGGCCTCGGCATGACAAAAGACAGAGTGATATCGTAGCGCCCAAGCAGACCCGTGTGATCTACCACAGGCTTACCGAGCCAGATCGTCAGCCATTTGATAAGCTCCCCCATGGTCTCCTGGGTGTGCCGCCGGTAGTGGTCGTACGCCGCCGCCATCGTCTCACCCCGCAGCAGGATGGGAAAGCCGTTTGGGTCGAGCCTGGACAGCGGTGAGCTTGGCGTGCCGTCTGGTGGGTCAACAGGCGGGCCGGCGTCTCGCAATTTCGATCCGCGCGGTCCAAGTGAAAGCTCATATCCCGCGCTCTCGCGAGTCTCTGAGCGAACCTTCAGCCGGAACCGGTCGGCGAGCAGCGATTGAAGCATGCGCTGAAACTCCTGGATCGATGTGTTCTCCGGGACCTTCGCATTGACTTCGAACAAATCCCCCATGAGCCAATCCGGCCCCGATACTTGATAGAGATCGCGATCGTAGGCTTTTGCGATCAGCAACGCCAGCGGGCATCCTCGGCACTCGAAGTGTGTCGGCTGGTCGGTTCCAGGTCCACCGTGACTCGACAACTTGAAACGCACTGGCGCCGATGGGTCGAGGCGCTTTACTGTTGCAACGTCAAAAGATGGTCCGATCTCCTGACCCGCCGCGATTCCGATTGCCGATAAAACTATGGCCGTCAGTATCGAGTTCTTTAGGAGGATCAAAGCAGCGCGCATCCACTCTCATCGTGCCACAGACACGGCTGGTTCTAATTCGCCGACGGCTTCTCCGCATGATCTATGATGATGATTTCGCTCGGCCCTCTCGTCGGCTCGAGCTTCAGTCCAAGCTGCTCCTGTAGCGCGACGAACAGCGACGGCCATTCCGAATCCGGCCCCGGAGTTCCGTTCACCCAATTCATCTTATAGGTGTACTTCGCTGTCAATCCGGTCTTATCCATCACCGGACGGCCCGCTCCATTACCCGAAAGCCGCAGCGCCAATTGCGCCATCGTCCCTTGCGAAACCTCCATGTGGCTGCCCGTGCTTTCTCCCGAGATCTGGCCCTTTGGTTCGTCCGCCACAGACGACTCCTGAAGTTTCGGGCCGTTCTTGTTCACCACCAACGCATACATCGGAACTTCTCTCGTGTCGCGGTGGATCGTAAGCTGGAACCGATCCGCCAGTAAAGCCTGAAGCATCGGCCGAATCTGCTCCGTGCTCCTCACTCCCTCCCCTTCCGCCCTCGCATCGAGATCGAAATGATCCGACCGGATCCAATTGGGCCCTCCCGAGATCTGGTCGTAGCGGACGTGATAGGCGACCGTCATCATATCCAGCAAGGTGGAAGCCGTGGCCGTCACTCGGTTGCCTTTCACCAAGGGGTCGGCCGAAAACGTAATAATCCCGGGATGCGCCTTGATCGACGCGACTTCGAATGTCTCCTGTGCGCATAGAATTCCAGCAGCGTTCAGACACACGAATAGTATTCCGCTTGTCCTGCTCATTTTTTCTCTCCCACTAGTTCTTGCCTACGACCAACTCGGCTTTGTCCGCCGAGCCAATCACACCAGGGCCGCGACGCCAGTTCGCCTCGTGAACAACATACAGGTTGTAAGTTCCAGAGCCCGGCGCGACGGGTCCGCTACATTCGACGCGATACTCCGTGGCGCCGTCACGAAATAGCAAACCATCCGCCGAAACCACTCCGTTCTTCTTGAACCCGAGCTTCTCGTTGGGAACCAGCGATAGGATGAACCTCCCATGCCCCGCCAGGTAGAGCCACACCACTGCTCCCGAAATTCCGCCCTGAAAATCAAACGCTGATTCGACCTTCCCGTTCGCCGATACGCGCGGCTGATCGATGGTCATCTCGACGTCGGCCAGCGTGAAATCGCGCGCCTGGCGTTCGAGATTCATCGCACCCTGGCGCCGCAGCGTCAGGTAATCGACGACCTTTTGCCCAGTGGCTGCATTCACCAGAAGATCCAGCGCCACGGTATCGCCCACCCTCACGTTGGGAATCACCGGATACTTTGGAAGCTCCAGGAAGGTCCATCCCGGATCGAAACCGATCTTGGACGTCGCTGGATTCCACGGCTCAATCCGAATTCGCGCCGTTTTGCCGTCTTCGTCTGGCTCAAGCGTTACGTCATAACCGAAGGATCGCTTGTGCGCGGGATCGTTGATGATGTGATGCGCGCGGTCGGGCCCGGTTATGACTCCCCCGGGAAGCTGCGTTCCAGGCGGTTCGATTTTCGTCACGAACCGGATCTGCATCCCTTTCCACGACGGTCCGCCGCCGACGGAAAGATAGCTCTCCTGCGCGATCCCCGCGGTTGCCGCGAGAATCATAATTGCCGCGGTCTTAATTTGCCTCATCGCCTCGAATCATCCTCACGTTCACGTCCTTCACCGGACGAAATTCCACCAGGCTGACCGACAAAGGAGCCGGCGCCGTGGGCTGCTGCCGCAACACCAGCGCACCGGCCATCGCCAGAAGCAGAACTGCAATGGCAAGCCCCACGGGGACAGGAATTCGAACAGATCCGGTGAGCAGGAATCTCCACCAGCTCTTGTTCGAACCGGCGCCGCGCAGATCTAATACGCGCCGGTCGAGAGAGCCGGGCGCGTTCGGCACCTGCCACTCACGGAGCAACTCGCTTAATTTCGGATCATTTGTGGGTTCCATAGGCCGCACCTTTCGTTTCCAGCAGTGGCGCCAGGAGCCGGCGCAGATTCTCGCGAGCCCGATGCAGACGCGATTTCACCGCCGCGATTTCCGCTCCGGTCGCCTGTGCGATCTCTTCGAGCGACATGTCTTCGTACTCGGCTAGGATCAGCGCGTCCCGCTGGAGCGGAGGGAGTGCCGCCACGGCCTGCTCCACCATCTCGCTCCGCTCCCGCGTCACCGGATCAATTGGCTCGCAGATCGCTGTGACATCCTCCAATTCGTCGAACGCGCGTTCTTTCGACAGACGCTTGAGCGCGAGATTCCGCGTCACGCCTATCAGAAAACCGCGCAGTGAGCCGCGCGCGGGATCGTAGGTTGCCGCGTTCCGCCACAGCATCAGAAAGCATTCGTGCACCAGATCCTCGGCCGCTTCGCCCGACCCGGTCATCCGCCGCGCGAAGCGGTACACCAGATCCTTGTGGCATACGTACGCGTCGCGGAATTCCGCATCGGTCATGTCTTAATGCTAGTTCCCGTCGAAGCGCAAAAAGGATTCGGCCGAGTGTCAATTTACCTTAAGAATGGGTGGGGCAGGGCCATGCGCTGCCAATTGACGCGCGACCCAAATGGGTGGGGCAGGGCCATGCCCTGCCAAATTGAGGCGCGACCATCGATGTGAGGCCGCCAATCCTGGCGGCAAGCCGGCTTTTTTCATGAGGCGCGCCCGTCAGGGCGCGCGCCGTCATTACGAGCCGCGACCAAGCTGCGCTTGCGCCAAGGGAGCGGCCTAAATGATCGGGATCGACCTTCCTAATCCGCCGCGTCATCGAACAACCGTCAGAGCCGTCTCTGAGCCGCGACCAAATGTGTGGGGCAGGGCCATGCCCCTGCCAATTGAGGCACGACCGTAAGGGAGTGCGTCGTCCTCTACGAGCCGCGACCAAGCTGCGCCTGTGCCAAGGGAGCGGCCTAAATGATCGGGATCGACCTTCCTAATCCGCCACGTTATCGACAACCGTCAGAGCCGTCTCTGAGCCGCGACCAAATGTGTGGGGCACGGCCATGCCCTGCCAATTGAGGCACGACCGTAAGGGAGTGCGTCGTCCGCCTTCGCGACAATATCGTAACCCTGCCGGAACTCGTTCGTATGCGAACCGGTCAGAATAAGTCCGGCAGGGAATCTATACGCCTCACCGATGATGAATCCCAGGGTGCGCGCTCCGAAGTCGATCCCTTGAGGACCATAGTTCGAGTGCGAATTGCGAGGACTCACTCCATCGTCTTTCCAGAGCTTCACCGAGGCCACGTCAAACGCCGGACGCGACGCGGCGCTTCCCTGCCCCTGAGCCTGGATCCATGGCGCATTCAGGATTCTGATCGCGATAAGCCCCGCGGCGGCTGTCGCGCTCGCCACGGCGCGCAGTATCGCTCTTCCGCCATCAGCGTTGCGCCCGGCGCGATCCCGCATGACAGCCCTACTGCTCTTCCTTCCGAATCTGGAGCTTCTCCTGCCGCAGCTTCTGCTCCCGTAGCGATGCCGAGTCGTTAACCGTATAGTCCGCCGGCACCTCGAACATCGAATGCAGCGGCTCATTGCGATTGACGTTGGTCAGTTTGTAGACCGTCTCGCCCGTGCGTGGATCGCTCTGCTTCGACATCACCACCACCCCCAACTCCTGAGAAAACCACCGCTCGGAAACGATATTGACGTCGCGCTCATTGCCGATCTGCCCGGCCGGAATCGTCCGCGTCGCGCGCGTCCCCTGCGCCACCACCCCTTCGATGGTCTGCTGGCCGAGATCTTCCGTCTTCATGGACGACGCACTCTCGGCGATCCCTCTCCGCTTGAAAGT
>Ga0182024_10015739_pt1 | contig 14434 bp, 17 predicted proteins | sample P32metaG_FD_120480 | JGI IMG/M metagenome (GOLD analysis project Ga0182024, IMG submission 120480) | Permafrost microbial communities from Stordalen Mire, Sweden - P3-2 metaG (Illumina Assembly) | ecosystem: Environmental > Terrestrial > Soil > Wetlands > Permafrost | place: Sweden: Stordalen... | reverse complement strand
CCGGCGATAGCTGGGCGGTGCAACGGTCGGCTTTGAAGCGCAGCCGAAGAGCACCGTCACCGATTTATACCCAGGCGGGTTGACCAAAGACCTAGCGTGGCGGCGGGAATGGTGCGACCGTGTGGGTTTGGGCTTTCAGTTGGGCTATGTTAGGCTACAGAATGTTGTGCCGCTTGATTCGGAGAAAATAGCATAACCCAATATGGGGATGGGTTTTAGAGTTGCGCGCCCGGAGGGATGCGAACCCCCGACATTCTGGTTAGAAGATGCGCAGTACAAAAATCCAAGTGCCGCTTCTGGTTCGCTTACGAGGGAACGCGTCATTTATCTCGCTCTTGAACTGGACTGAAGTTGGACTGAAACGATATGGGCGCGGCTTATCGCTGCGTTCCTCGGAATTTCTTGGGGCCAAAGCCGAATCGGCTTTGCCGTTGAAACTTTCGGTCTGGGGGTGGGCTGGTCAGGCAGTTTCCGAAACTGCTTTGCTTCTCACGAAGTATTCCCACACCGAGCGAGCGGCTTGCGATTTCTCTTAGTAATTGTGACCTTCATCACTGTGAAATTACTGGCTCCCACGCTTACGGTATTGTGCAAAAATCTAGCGAGCGATCTTTTCTGCCGTTTGGTTCTGCGCCGCGAAAAACAGATAGTACAGTATCGCGCCTTTGGTTTCCTTCCCTCAAGGCGCATGGTCGCGTGCCTCTATCCTCTTCCGTATTTGTCGCTGACCATCTCCGCCCGGCCTCGAAATCAGCTGGAGTGCACATTCAGCAAGGTCAAAGGTTCGGACTTCACAACCTTCGCCACTCGCTCAGCAACTGGCTTGTGAATAAGGCAAAAGTCGAACCTAAGACGGTACAGGGAATCCTGCGTCATTCAAGAATCCAGATGCGGCTCGACCTCTACACTCAGGAAGATAGCGATGAAGCTCGGGGAGCCGAGGGGCGAGTTCCTGAAAGCAGTCGGAGTACATTCGGGAATGGTGCAATAAATGCTGTTGTGGGTCGGAGATTGTTCGGGTTTTGTCTCTAAGCCATTGAAAGATATGGTAGGCCCGTGGGGACTCGAACCCAGACCTCTACCGTGTCAAAGGCCAACTGACCAATGCCTTGAATAACTTTACACGCCGACTGGGGCTGGCTAAGTACCCCGAAATACGCGTAAGACGAACCTTCAACGGTACGGAGAGCGGTACGGGATTTCTCCGCTTTCCAGCAAGGCGCTCGGCTAATTTCGCAACGTGAAAAATGCGACGCTCCCATTAATCGTCCGTGCGCATCTAAGCAAGTAGGAGGTGAGATTCCATGAGGACCTCCAGATGGACAATAATCAGGAGCCTCGTTCTCACCACGATGTTTGCAGGGATCGCGTGGGGCCAGAGCATAAATAACCCGCAATTCGGCGCCCGGAATCAAGTCGCTACCCCGTATCAAGGCAGTGTCCCATACCAAGCCAATACTCCATATCAAGCCGGTATCCCAAATCAAGTCGCTGCTGTGAATCCGGTCGGCGCCCTGAATTATGTTGAAGGTCAGGCGTCGATTAACGGGCAGACTTTGACCCCGAGATCGGTAGGCTCTGCAGATCTCCAGAGGGGCCAATCGCTTGTAACGCAATCCGGCAAAGCCGAGATTCTCTTAACGCCGGGCGTCTTCTTGCGTGTCGATGACAATAGTTCCGTGTTGATGGTTTCGCCAAGCTTGGCGCCCACGGTGGTTGAACTCGTCAAGGGACGGGCAATGGTCGAAGTTGCTTACATTCGCAAGGAGAATGACATCCACGTCGAGGAGGACGACGCAAGCATAAAGCTGCTGAAAAAGGGACTATACGATTTCGACGCCGATTCGGGCCAAGTCCGCGTCTTCAAGGGCGAAGCAGCGGTGTATGTTGGGAACCGAAAAATCAACGTCGGACAGAGCGAGGAAGTGACCCTAAACTCCAACATCAAGCCGATGGAAAAAGACTTCAAACCCGCCCAATACGGGGGCGATTTCTACGACTGGTGCCGTTTGCGGTCCGAAAACGTGTTGGAAGCCAATGCCGCTCTCGCAGCCCAATACGGTTCCAATTGGTATGGGCCCGGTTGGTATTGGGACCCTTGGTTCGACGCCTGGGCATTTCCTTACGACTGGGGCTGGGGATATTATTCCCCATTCTTTGGGTATGGTTTCCGCTATGGATACGGCGGATTCGGATACGGATACGGCCGTGGCTTCGGAGGGCGTGGATTTGGCGGGCGCGGCTTCAGCGGTGGCGGCCTCCGCGGTGGCGGCTTCGGCGGTGGCGGCTTTCACGGCGGTGGCGGGGGGCACGGCGGCGGTGGCGGGGGGCACGGTCGCTGACACCTGCCCCAGCGTTGGTTATTGTGGGTCCGTTGTGTGAGTTAGTCTTGGAACAGAGAACCCAAGGAAGCAATTCGTGCTCCGTCGCAATCTCATCCTCGGAGCGTTGTTGGCGTTAAGCTTGGGAGGACCGGCGTGGTCCCAACATGCCAGAGGAGGCGGGTCGAACGGTGGCGGTTTCGGACACGCAGGCGGAGGTCGCGCGAGCTACGGCCATCGAGATGGCGGAGTTAATCCCAATTCGCCTGGGACGCATCACCGCGCTCGCTTCAGTTCGGTCTTCTCTTTCTTCGATCGTTTTCACAATCGGAACGCTTTTCGCACCTGTGAGTCCTTGAATTCTGCATGCGGCGCTGGAGTGTACGGTGTGGTTAGTTGTGGTTTCTGGGATTGGCGCTGCCGAAAAGCCGCACGCCTTATGACCGATCCAGCCGTAACATCTGCAAGCCCGCTCCAAAATCATGCGGCATCCGCAAACGATTCTCCCGGGATACCGTCAGTTTCTCAGGGCACCTCTCAGGCCGTGACCGTGATCTGGCTTAAAGGCGGCTATAGTTACGGATTAGTTGATTACTGGGTTCAAGATGGTCTATTCCATTACCGGGCCACCTATGGCGGCGAGAATAGTGTTCCCCTGGATCGGATTGATTTCGAGTGCACCGCCGAAGACAACTCGCAGCGGGGCATCCAGTTCAAGCTCAACCCTGATGGCGCACACGCCACGGCATCTTCGGCCGCAAGCGCTAATGATGTTCGTAGACTCTCATGACGATCCAGCGCTCAGCGCGCACGAAGTTCCGGCTGGGTGAGGGTGTTGCATGCGACCACCACGGCATGAGCGAGAACATGCTTACTTACCGGATCAATGTTGCGGGTATGGGGCGTCAGGGCAGAAGGGCGGGCGGCCCATCCCCTGCAACACATAAAGGGTGGGACTCTTTAGGATTCCTCCTTTTGATTTCTCTTTTAGCCCGTCTTAACGAGTCTTACCAATTCCAGTTTCCTCCTCGTTGTCAAATCCGCCCGCTTCTCAGACGTTCAAGGTACCGAGAGCGGTAGAGGGTTGCTAAAAACAGGCGGTGAAGACGATGGTTTGGTTCATCGCAATCATTGCGAGATTCGGTGACCGAAGCACGCGCAGCTTTTCACTGGTCCTACGCCAACCATCTGTCCCACGTGGCATCTTCGCATTTTGGCTGCGCATCTCACTTAGGGGGCAAAAATCAGATGCTTAATCTTTTTCGCAGAATCGGCTTTGCATGCGCTTTTGTGGGATTACTATTCTATTCGACGGCCGCATTCGCCCGGGGCGCGACTTCGCTCTCGAGGGACTCCATCACGGTTACGGTTACCGCTCTCGCGCCGAAGGACGCTCCGGCCCCGGTCATTCCCCAGGAGGACGTGACAGCTTTTTCGGGAGCGACGCGTCTCAAGGTGACCCGCTGGCTGCGCGCTCAAGCAAACGAAGCAAACCTTCAACTCGCCGTTCTGATCGATAACGACATAGGAATAACGATGATGGGCGAGCAGATGCAAGATCTCGCCAATTTCATCAATTCCCAGCCCCCCCCTCAACCTCCGTTGGCGTTTTCTACGCCGAAAACGGCTCGGCGACAGCGGCGATTCGGTTCACTAAGGACCACGCAGCGGCCGCCGATTCCCTCCGCCTGACGATGGGGCGCCAAGGAGAGTCACCCAGCGTTTATCTTTCGCTTTCTGACTTGGTGTCGCACTGGCCTTCGTCTGGCGTGGCGCGGCGGGAGGTGCTGGTAATCGCCAGTGGGTTCGACCCGCTCTACCCAGGCGTGGAAGATCCATATGCCGAGTCGACGATCGATGCTACAGAAAGAGCTGGTATTAACGTTCATACGATACTCGTTCCCAGTGCCCGCTATGCAGAAACGTTTCGCGACGATCTTTCCGAAGGCAAACTCATACAAGTCACCACGGGGGCCGGAGGGCAGGTTCTCTTTGATGGCGCGTTCGTGCCCATTTCGCTGGCTCCCTTTCTCAACCAACTGAATGTGGTGCTCAAGAACCAATATCTTCTGACATTCGCCATCGACCGCGACCGGAAAAAGGGAGGGGAGCTTCGTCCGTTTCGCGTTCAGACCGAAGAACACAGCGTGAAATTGTACGCTGCGAAGCAAGTCCTAGTTCCCGGGCCTTCGCAATTACCGCCAAATGATCCTCTACCGCGCTAGTTGCGAGACGGCGGTATAGCATGTATATCGAAAGTCACTGGCATTTCCCACCGCAGGGCGGTCGCGGGGACCGGGCCGACTCCCGGAATCTCCGTGAGTCGTTGGCAGGACTCATTGTCTTTCGCTGTTTGCTGGATGACCGTATCCACCTGTTCGACGCGCCCGGTGAGTTGATCGAGTTCTACCTTGAGCTGGGTCAGCAGCACCCGGAAGGAGTCCGACAGAGGCAACTCCGCGTCTTCCAGGATGCGAGGGAGCAGCGCATCTACATGGCTTCGCCCTTTGGGCATGGTCCGCCCGCGTTCCAACAGAAGGCTGCGAATCTGGTTCATCACCGCCGTGCGTCGCATCACCCACCGCTCGCGCACGCGATGCAGCGCTTGCAGATCGAGGTGTTCCTTGGTCTTAATCGGTACAAAGCGCATCCTCGGCCGTTGCACCGCTTGGGCAATGGCTTTGGCATCTACTGTAGGAAGTCGCTCTTGTTGGGCTGCGCGTAAGGCTTCACGTACTGCGCCGGCATCAATCGCACTTCGTGGCCTTGTTCTCGCAACGCCCGACCCAGGAAATGCGCTCCACTGCAGGCTTCCATGCCAATCAACTCCACCTGCAAATTCGCGGCGAATGCCAAGAGCTGCTTGCGCGAGCATTTCTTGCGGATCACCACCTGGCCTGCCTGATCCAGTGCCACCAATGAAAGACCGTCTTGCCCTAATCAATCCCCAGCACGTGTAGTTTCATGGGATGCCTCCAGCCCTCGCAGTCTACACAGCTACACAGTTCCTGCGGCAGGCCATCCCATTATGTGGCCTTGCAGGGAAAGCCCACTTTCCGAGACCGTTTATCAGACGGAATGAGAATCAGGGGATGAACCTGGCGGTTCATCCCCTTCAGTCGGTGTGCGTGATGGTCGAGGGGTTTTCAGGATCTACTTCCGGGCAGTGGCTACCGGCACGGCGTCTATCTGCCCTGTGGTGGCGAGCATTTCGCGTTCAGTCTTCGTGAGCGGTTCAAAAATCAAGGACTGGGCTGTCTCAGGCAAGTTCAAGGAACGAACTCTGCGCTCGTTTCCGCGCATCGTGACAGTTAGGAAGGCAGCGCCCTTCTCTCCATCGCCAATAGTCGGAACCGCCGTGTAGGCTAACTTGTCTGTGCTGGTCGAACGCAACACCGCGTGTGCCCCTTTTGAGTCCATTCGGATAAAATATTCTCCGGCGGGAAGCACAGCGTGGTTCCAGTGCACTTCGTACGGCAGCGTCACCTTGCCCACGAATATCGGCTGAGCGTTTGCCGCGGAGGTGAACACGCAACTGGCTATCAGAATACCCAGAATCAGTTTCACCGTGGTCGAATGTTGTGTCATTTTCACGATTTTCATGGTCGTTCTCCTTTTCCTTGAGGCGATGCTCGTCTGCTGGTTTGTGGGAGTCCGCATCGTGCCTTCACTCTATAAAGCGAGAACCAGAGGCAAACTGGCTCACTAGAATCGAAAGATTTTTATGTCGGAGCTCACCCGGGCCCAAGGCGCTTCACATCCCATCGCAGGCCAAGTTGACTTTGTCTGTCTGGGGAGCTACTTTCCGGGTCAACATCTGAGTCCTGCCTATTGGTGGAGAAGAAACGTGGGCGCCGATTCATCCACGCGGATCAACAAGCTGCTCGCCGATTGGGGCCAGGGCAATGAGGAGGCACGGGAAGCGCTGATCCCCGTGGTTTACAACGAGTTGCGCCGGCAAGCGCGCCGCCATCTGCGGGGCGAACGTCCCGACCACACGCTCGAAAGCGCCGCCCTGGTCAACGAAGCGTATCTGCGCCTGGTTCGTAAGGGGGTGCCGCAGTGGCAAAATCGGGCTCATTTTTTTGGAGTAGCTACGCAACTGATGCGGCACATTCTGGTCGATCATGCGCGCAACCGTCTCGCTGCCAAGCGCGGCGCGGGAGTCCCTCGACTCTCTCTCGATCCGGAACTTGCCCCGGCAGAGAAGCCGGGAATTGATCTCGTCGCGCTCGATGATGCCCTTTCCAAACTCTCCGCTTTAGATTCGCAACAGGGCCGCCTTATCGAATTAAGATTTTTTGGAGGACTTTCCATCGAGGAGGCTGCTGTCGTGCTGGGCGTTTCACCAGCTACAGTAAAGCGGGAATGGGTGACGGCCCGTGCTTGGCTGCGCCGCGAATTGAAGAGGAACGAACGAACGTGACGCAGGAACACTGGCAGGAGGTCAAGAAAGTGCTCGCCGCGGCCCTCGAACGGGCGCCCGGCGAGAGGCATGCCTATCTTGACCAAACCTGCGCCGAAGCGTATCTGCGCCGGGAAGTGGAATCCCTCATTGCCGCCCACGAACAAGCCCAATCCAGCTTCCTGGCTCAGCCTGCCCTCCAACCAAAGGAGCTGGCGATTGGCTCTCGTCTCGGACCCTATGAAATCTTAGCGCGCATCGGTGCAGGTGGTATGGGCGATGTCTATCAGGCTAGGGATACTAAGCTTGGGCGCAGCGTGGCGATCAAAGTTCTCCCTCCAGCATTCGTAGAAGAACCAGGGCGGCTCGCCCGTTTCCGGCGCGAAGCCAAAATGCTCGCTTCGCTCAATCATCCCCATATCGTCACTCTCCATTCGTTTGAGGAAGTCGATGCCGTCCACTTCCTCACGATGGAGCTGGTCGAGGGCCAGCCGCTCAGCCGGCTGATTCCGAAAGGTGGCCTCCCCGTCGATCAAATCCTGGACCTCGTTACCGCGATTTCTGAAGCGCTGGCCGCCGCTCACGACAAGGGCATCATTCATCGAGATCTGAAGCCCGCCAATGTAATGGTGACGAATGAGGGCCGCGTCAAGGTTCTGGATTTCGGCCTTGCCAAGGAGATCCCCGCGGTGAACTCCGAACACACACTTCTGACTTCTGCCGTATTTACCGAGGCGGGCGTTGTGCTCGGAACGCCTGCTTACTGTTCTCCCGAACAAATCGCGGGCCGCGCCGTCGACCAGCGCACGGACATTTTCTCGGTGGGCACGATGTTGTACGAGATGGCGGCCGGACAAAGGCCTTTCCAGGGAAATTCCGCTGCAGAGCTGGCCTCTGCAATTCTGCGCGACACGCCACGTCCGCTTGGAGAATTGCGGACCGGAGTGCCCGACGGGCTGTGCGGTGTGATTCAGCGCTGCCTGGAGAAGAACGCTGCGGACCGGTTCCAGTCAGCACGCGAACTGCTCGGCGGACTGCATGGCGCGGCTACCGCGAAAAAGGATGACTCGGTCGCGGCCCGAGCTCAGGAGGGATTCTGGGTTGCCGTACTGCCGTTCGAGTACAGAGGCGCGAACGCGGAGATCACTGCACTTAGTGAGGGGTTATCCGAGGACATCGTGACTGGCCTGTCTCGTTTCTCGTACCTCCGGGTGATCGCGCGGAGCTCTGCGCTTCGATACGCCCGCCGGGCCGTAGACGTCCGCGCGGTCGGCAAGGAACTCGGCGCGCGCTATCTGATGGAAGGAAGCCTTCGTCAGGCCGGGACCGCACTGCGCATTGCCGTGCAGTTGGTCGATGCGAGCTCAGGAGCCCATCTATGGGCCGAGACGTTCGATCGCACGTTCCGGCAGGAAGACAATTTCGCCCTGCAAGATGACCTCGTCCCCCGGATCGTCTCCACCGTTGCCGACACATATGGCGTTATCCCGCACGCCATGAGCGAATCTCTTCGCAGCCGCGATCCCGGCGAGCTGACCCCATACGAAGCGGTCCTTCGCAGCTTCGCGCACTTCCCGCGCCTCTCCGCAGAAGAACATGCCGCGGCGCTGGCTGGACTCGAGCGTGCCGTTCAGCAAGCGCCGGGATATGCCGATGCCTGGGCCATGCTGTCCATGCTATACAGAGAGGAGTACACGCATCGATTCAACCTGCGGCCCGATCCCATCGAACGCGCATTTGCCGCAGCGCGCCGCGCTGTCGAGGCGGCGCCCTCGAATCATCTTGCCCATCATGCTCTGGCCTCGGCCCAATTTTTCCGGCGAGAACTACCGGCTTTCCGGAACTCCGCGGAACGCGCCATCGCACTCAACTCCATGGACGGCTTCACAGCAGCCTACTTGGGATTTCTGATCGCGTATTCGGGGGACTGGGAGCGCGGCTGCGCTCTCGGCGCGCAGGCCATGCGGCTCAACCCGCATCATCCTGGCTGGTACTGGTTTGTCTTCTTCTTCGACGCGTACCGCAAAAGCGACTACCGCGGCGCGCTGGACATCGCTCACAAGATCAACATGCCTGGCTTCTGGCGCACGCAGCTCGCGCTCGCAACCGCCTATGCGCAACTCGGCGAACGGGAGGCGGCGCGCAATGCAGTACGAGACCTGCTTGCCTTGAGGTCGGACTTCGCCGCGGTCGCCCGCGAGGAATTAGGGAAGTGGTGGGATCCAGAACTCATCGAGCACCTGATCGATGGTCTACGCAGGGCGGGTTTGGAGATTGGCTCAGATCTACGAAATTGATCGGAGACAAGAATCGGCTCGCCCTCATATTCCGTTGGACCAAACATTCTTTCCGTCGACGATGTATTGACAGGCATCTGCGGATAAGTGGTCGTGTGTATGACCAACTAGAGAAGCTTACTTTTTGTTCAGATTCCTAGTATGCGGTTGCGGCGAGTGAATATGGCTTTGATCTCAAATACCATTCACAACCTTCCTTGGACATCTACGCGAATCTCCAAGAATTCGCTGGCGTCATGCGTCGAGACCTTTACGACTTACACCCGAGGGATATGATCGATCTGCAGCCATTTATCTGGGTTATGGGTTCCGATGAATACATCACATGGAAACGTCGGCGGTAATTTGGCGATATGACCGGAAAGCGCGTCCAGTTTTCAGGGGGAGATTGCTTTTCCAATGACGATCAAGATTGAATCGAATACGACTACGCTGTTCCTCGAGTTTTCGCACCGAAAGCTACTGGAACAATATTGGCCTCGTTTGCGCGGCTGTGTCGAATCACTGACAAATGAGCAGGTATGGTGGCGTCCGAACCGGGCTAGCAACAGCGTGGGAAATTTAATCTTGCACCTGAATGGCAACGTGCAGCAGTGGCTGGTTGCGCCATTCAATGGGATGGAGGATACTCGCGATCGGCCTGCCGAATTCAAAGAGCAGAAACTCGTTCCCACTTCTGCGCTCCTGGAGCAACTCGGCGCAACCATGCAGCAGGCATCAGAAGTTCTTTCGCGGCTCACTGACGCCGATTTGCTCACTCTCTTCGATATTCAGGGTTACAAGGTAAGCGGCTTAGCTGCTGTTTACCAGGTGGTGGAACACTTCGGAATGCATTACGGGCAGGTTCTCTACGTCACTAAGATCCTGCGCGGCGAAGACCTGGGATTTTATCGCGAACTGGATAAGACCGGCCGAGCTTTTTGAGCGCGGATGCGCGAGACGCAATGGTATTCCTTCTAGCGCGCCGGAAGAAATCTCACGAGCAGCGAGCGCCGCGAATTTCCTGCTGCCAAAGGCCGCCTGGGGGCGATTACGATCATGGCCCACAATGCGCCGAGCCCGCACAGTAGCATTAGAGCCGTGTTCGGCTCAGGAACCTGGCTTGAGCCTGCGACACCGAAATCGACGGTCGGAGATCCCGTCTGGTCTACAAAAACCTGGGTGATATTTGCAGCGGGAAGGTAGCTTTGTAAGGTGTCTTCTACCATCTCGATTTGGCCGGTAGAGTCCAGAAACGTACCGGACAGCAGGATGTAGGTATTCAATTGGTCGCCAGACAACAGGTAGTTGACGAAGGTACTCCAGCCGGGCGTGGCGGGTGTAACCGCCCATGGGCCTGATCCCGATTGAAAGCCAGCATTGAAAACGGTAAAGGACACGAGAGAGTTGCCGCTCAAGCACGCTCGCACGGGCACATCGCACAAATCAAGCGTCGGGTTACCAAGCCCCGCGTCAATAGGAGCGCTCAGCGACCAAACCGCCCAAACAGCAAGGGTGTCAGCTTTGGCGGAAGGCGCAAACAACAAGGCGGCGAACAGGACCAAGGCAATAGTTCTCATGTGCTCTCTCTCCTGTATCAATTCAATCGATCAGCGCAGCACAGGACCCGAATCAACGGGAGCCCCTGTTTTGCCTCGTACTAGAACTGCTATGTCTCATGCATCTCATTGCCCAATGACAAATAGCTTGTTTTGAGTGGGAACTTAAATTAGGAATATTGCGCAAACTATTGGATAAAAGAGAACTGAATTTGGGGAAAAACACCGGGGCTGCCCATCGTGAGGTGCCACCGCTCGTTTTGCCCGTCTCTAGCGGCGCTTTCGCGAACTTCCGCACGGGAGTCATACTATCGGATTCGATGTGGCAAGCCCCCAACGATTGCAGGAAAAGCGTTATCGTGTCGCCTTGCCTCCTAACCTAGGATTTCCATTTTGACCTCCCGGATGGCCACCCTTACGCACCCGAGGCCCCTCCGAGTGAATTGAGGAACGTGCGAACGTCTTCCCCGAGCTTGTGGGAAGCGACAGACTGATTCTGGGCGAGTGATCGGCCACTCGAAAGCTATTCTGCCTCCGGCCCTAGCTCAAGTCGGCCAGGCCCTGCTAAGTCCTAGAGCAGCGATTTCAGGAACATATCTTAATGGATTGCAACCGCCACTAAATATCGCATGCTAGCGTCCTTCCGAATGCCGTAGGCCACACACTCAGGATCAAGCGCGGTTGAATTAGGCAGAGACGCAAGTGGCCCACAGCCTGCTTTTCTAGGCACCAAGATTTTTAGACGGTTTGCGTGATAAATCATATTTCGCGATGAGGCCGGCGCTTCCAACGCTGTCGTTTATCGGGACTTGCGCCGCTATTAGACTAGGGATACAGCGCCGACAGCGGCAGATTGTGGAGGAATATAAGGCGAAGTTCGATATGAAGGGACCGGATAGATGCTCGAACGGTGTTGATACGCGAATTGCATCGACCCCAGCACCGAGGGAGCAGCAGCTGGACCACCACATCCGAAACGCCATGTTTTGCCGCTGCTTTGACCCGCATCGCGTACAACACCATTGCCGTTCCTGCTACGAGTAAGGCCGCCCGGACGGTACATTCGAAGAATAGACGCTCCATTGTTATTTGCCTCCTGGCCGCCAGTTGCGGACGAATTTCTCCAATCGGTTAATGATCTGCGGCATGGTCGAAGCCAAGGTGTTAAGCAAGGCCAAATTATCGACCGCTTCTGCCAGGTCTGGCGGCACGTGCTGAGCAAAATTGCCGTCAAGAACTTTTCTCGATTTCGTGGACATGGAAAGACGAAGCGGCCGCATAACCATCGAACAGGGCCTCCCGGTTGAAAAAGCCCAATGAAGAGGAGATAGGAAAATAACATTACCCGAACACAATAAAACCGAGCAGTTCCTATCCCACCCGCCGATTAATGCGGATCCCCTAAAAACAAGGAGGAGGCACCGTTTTCGCCGCTGCCGACCGGGCTTATGTCTATGAACACGAACTGGTTCGGGCCGATAACGTAGAACGCCAATGTCTCGGTCGGCCCTCCGAGCGGTATGAGCAGCGTACCCCGGCCGGTGTTTGCATTGAGAGTTGCCACTGCAATGTTCGGAATGCTGACGTCAGTCGAGGTTTGAATGTTAGCAGAGGTGGGAAACCGCTGGTCCGCAACGAGAGCGTAAGTTGAGCTGCTAGTGGGACCAAACTCCCCAACAAAAACCTGGGCGTCATTCACAGACACTCCCCTGGACCGGACGATCGCTGTACCGCCGAGATCGGTGGCAGTTGAAAAGGATGTGCCCGCTTGAGCCGTGAGGGTCCCAGCCATAGCCCGATTGGTCGTCGCCGATGTCGCATCCATGATGAAGCCAGTGCCGGGAGCGGTGAGATAGAAAACGAGCGAATCGGCGAGGCCATTCGCAGCACCGCTTGCAACTGTTACAGTGCCGCGGCCTGTAGTCGCGTTGAATGTGACGGGCTGAGTTGCGACAGTGGGGATGCTGGCGATTCCGCCGTTGTCGTTAGAGTCCCATCCAAGGGTTGCCGTATTTGTGCCGGCGATTTGTAACTGCCCAACGGCTGATATTTCATTGGAGGCGACAGAGTCGAATCCAGCTATCCCGAACACGGCTCCCGTGGTATTGACCGTGGTGGCAGTGAAGGGGGTACTCTGCCGTGACGCGTCGGCGATCATGGTTCCGGTCATATCTGTTTCGACGGCGACGAACCGATTCGCGGTGATGGCGTAATACGCGAAGTTCTGTGTGCCGGTGGATAAGGCATCATTGAGAGTTACGGTTAGCGTGCCCCGGCCGTTTGTATCCGGTCCAGCGGACGCAAAGGTGACCACTGCCGAAGCGCCCGTAGTGGGGCCGGCAGTGCCGACGCCGGAAATGCTGCGATCGAAGTTGACATTGGTGCTTGCGCCGTTCGACCCCAGCGTAAACCGGCCGAGTGCGGACGTCGGGTTGGCTGCGTTCCGTCCGTTGAGTGTAACGATATAGTCGCCAGCCAAACCGGAGAGCGAGAAGACCGAAGAGCTTTGCTGCTGCATCGTTCCTGCGACAATGAAATTGTTCGTGTCCAATCCCATGATGTCGCCGAATGCGCCGCTGGCCTGGAGGGAGAAGCCGAACGCCAATGGGTGGGTGATGCTGCCCACCGAGTTGCTCAGTATGATCGTCCCTATGATCCCTAGCCCGCCGGTGTCAAACGTGTAGGTACCGCTCAGCGCACTGCTCGAACTGACCACTCCATTGTCATTGACGTCGACTTCGCCGGCGGTGATATGGCCCAGGCCGTCGGCCTTAAAGCTGCCGGCCATGCCCATCGGATTGGCGTTGGAGTCGAAGCCAGAGAGTACGAAGGCATATTGACCGTTCAGTGCGGTAGGCGGGGTCACGGCACCAGTGGTGCTACTGGCGCTTGAGCCGCCGCAACCGGCCATCCAACCCAGAGCAATCAACGTAAAGCAACCAAGCAGGCTGCGTCTCATATACTCTCCTGGCGTAACAGAATTTGGGTCTCGATATCTCGCCGCATGCCCTAACAAGTTAAATAAGAAAGCGCATCGTAGTCCGAGCTATCGATTCCATGCAAGTAAAACTCTGCCTGTGTAGGCAGCCCAATCTCCAACTTTCAGAGCCGGCGAACCGGGATTCTCGGAATGTGACTTTCGGGCGGCCCTGTCCAATCCGATTTGTCGTCAGTTGTCCCTGCTATCGACCTACGCGGCGTCCGGTGGCCAGCAATCAACACCTTCCTGGTTGGAGAGGGTTTCGGCTTGAGCCTTACGGACGTGCAGCCCATTTGTCTACAGTCGAGCATGGTGCGAAAAATCCATTCACGTAGCAATTAAAAGTTACATTGTTACGCAGCATCTTGCATAAATACAGCCTGGTTCCGCTACAATGACACCCGTACGTGAAATTCGAAAATAGGAGAAACCTTTGGACACCCAAAGAATTGTGTCGGAACTGAAAGCGGAACGAAATCGCTTGGATAAGGCTATTGCACTGCTGGGCGGAGAAGATGGAATCCGCGCCCCTATGGCCACGGCTAAGCCTCCCAGCAACGGCGCACAAGCACCAAGGAAGCGCCGCCGTCTCACTGCGGAAGGGCGGAAGCGACTATCCTTATTGATGAAAAAGCGATGGGCAGAGCGAAGGAAGAAGAGTTCTTAAAGCTGCTGTGTCTCCGAAGTCGTTGCCTATTCAACATCCAGCCCAGCCAATTTGGGTTAATTGGGATAAGTCGGCTGAGAGCCACAATCGCAGTTTCCGAAAATGCTTTCTCGGGAGTGCGTCGATCGGATACTTGGAAGTTGCTGAAAGACGCCCGCCGGTTTCGGCGGTCATCCTGATATGGGATTGCTTCCGAGTAGTCCGTAGTCACCAAAGGCCGATGCGG
>Ga0182024_10015738_pt1 | contig 14435 bp, 14 predicted proteins | sample P32metaG_FD_120480 | JGI IMG/M metagenome (GOLD analysis project Ga0182024, IMG submission 120480) | Permafrost microbial communities from Stordalen Mire, Sweden - P3-2 metaG (Illumina Assembly) | ecosystem: Environmental > Terrestrial > Soil > Wetlands > Permafrost | place: Sweden: Stordalen... | reverse complement strand
TTCACCTCGCAAACCAAGGTGCTGTCGGTGCTGATCTACGATCTCAATGAAAGCGGCGATCTCGCCGCGATTTCGGTGCTCGGCCTGTTCATGCTGATCATCACCTTCAGCGTGGTAGCGCTGGCCAACAGCCTGCGCGGCCGCGGCAACGCGCGCCGCAATGTCGCAATCGGATAGTCGCAATGGCCGCCGAACTCCCTAAGAATTCCGTCGCTGAACGGCTCGCCGCGCGCATCGTTGCGCTCGACGCTCCTACGCTGCCCGCCGCCGTGCGCCGCAAATGCGAGGACCTGCTCGTCGACGTGGCGGGTCTTTGCGTCACCGCGCGCAACGAGGATTACATCCAGGCCGCGCTCGCAGGCCTCGACGACGACGGGCCGTGCACGGCGATCGGCCACGCCCGTACTTTGAGTTCCGCCGGCGCCGCCTTCGTCAACGGCACCGCGGCGCATGGCGAGGATTTCGACGACACTTTCGAGGGCGGTCCGGTGCATGCCGGCGCGGTGGTGGTGCCGGCGGTGCTGGCGGCCTGCGAGCGCCACCGACCGAACGGCGCGGCCGCGCTGTTGGGGATCGCGGTCGGCACCGAGACAATGTGCCGGCTCTCCACCGTGGTGCCGAAAGCGGTGCACAGAGCCGGCTTCCATCCGACGGCGATTTTCGGCGTCATGGGGGCTGCCGCCGGCGTTTCCGCCGCGCTCGGCTTGAACGCCAAGCAGATGGTCGACGCGCTTGGCATCGCCGGCAGCTTCGCCTCCGGCATCATCGAATATCTCGCCGAAGGAACCTGGACCAAGCGCCTGCATCCCGGCTGGGCGGCGCAGTCGGGCATCCGCGCGGCACTGCTGGCGCGCGGCGGCTTCTTCGGGCCGCGCACGGTGTTCGAGGGCGTACACGGACTGTTTCACGGCTTCGCCCACACCACGCAAGGCGACTACGCGGCGTTGGACGATTTCGGCAGCCGGTGGGTGACCGAAACGCTCGCCTTCAAGCCCTATCCCTGCGGCACCATGGCGCATCCTTATATCGACTGCGCCAGGCGGCTGGCCGCGCGCGGCATCAAGCCCGCTGACGTCAAGGAAATGATCTGCGAGGTGGCGGAAGGCACCGTGCATCGGCTGTGGGAGCCGCTGGCGGCCAAGCAGCGCCCGCCCAACGGTTATGCCGCGAAATTCGCCACGCCCTTCATCCTCGCCACCGGCTTCGTGCGCGGCGGCGTCGGGCTCGACGCCTTCACCGATAATGCGGTGCATGACCGCCAAGTGCTCGCGCTTGCGGCCAAGGTACGTTACGTGATCGATCCGGATAATCCATATCCCAACGGCTTTACCGGCCACATCCGCGCCGTGCTCAATGACGGCCAGGTGGTGGAAGAGCGCCAGCCGCATTTTCGCGGCGGCGCCAACGAGCCGCTCACGCGCGCCGACATCGAGGAGAAATTCGCGCTCAACGCGCGCCACGGCGGCTGGGATTCCACGCGCAGCGCCGCCGCGCTCAAGCTGTTGTCCAAACTTTATGACGGCAAGATCGATCTTGCGTCGCTACGGGAGTAAATGAATGACTGAAGGGAATGAACTTGCCGGCAAAGTCGCTGTCGTCACCGGCGCCGGGCGCAATATCGGCCGCGCCATCGCCAGGCACCTGGCCGCGGCCGGCGCGTCGGTGGTGGTGAACGCGCGCTCCAACCAGGCGGAAGCCGATGCCGTAGTCGCGGAGATCGCGGCGGCCGGCGGCAAAGCCATCGCCGTCCTCGCCGACGTCGGCGATGCCGCCGCGGTCGAGGCCGTGGCGCAGGCCGCGTTGAAGGCCTTCGGCCGTATCGACATTCTCGTGAACAACGCCTCGCTGCGGCGCGAAAAACCGGTCGACGAGATGAGCTACGCCGAGTGGCGCGAGATCATGGACGCCACGCTCGACTCGGCATTTCACGGCGTGCACGCTTGCCTGCCGGCGATGAAGAAGAATGGCGGCACCATCATCAATATCGGCGGCATGAGCGCGCATATCGGCTCGAAGGGCCGTGCCCATGTGATGACCGCGAAAGCGGGCGTCGTCGGCTTCACCCGCGGGCTGGCGCACGACCTCGGCGTCTACCACATCACCGCCAATTGCGTGGTGCCCGGCGCGATCCACACCACGCGGCCGCGCACTTCGCTCAATCCGGCGCATCATCTCACCCACGGCACCATCACCGGCGAGCCCGGCAAGCCCGACGACGTCGCCGCCATGGTGCGGTTCCTCGCCGGTCCCGGCGGCCGCAACGTCACCGGGCAAACCATCCACGTGAACGGCGGGGCGTTTCTGGGCTAGCTCGTCATTCCGGGGCGCCGCGAAGCGGCGAACCCGGAATCCATAACCCCCGTGCTGCGGAGTATGGATTCCGGGCCCGGCCACCTGATCTCGGGTTTACCCGAGATCAGCACTTACTAATCCTAAGTCGGCTAAAGCCGACTTGGGTGGGCTGTCCCGGAATGACAAAGGGTGGTTGAAAGTGCTAATCCACCGCCGACAGTTTTCCCGTGAGTAGTGAGGGTCCCATGTATTCCGATCTCGCGCTTTACATCGACGGCAAATGGCTCAATGGCGAAGGCCGCAAGGCCGAGGACGTGATCAATCCGGCGACCGGCAAGGTGCTTGCCGTTCTGCCGCACGCCTCGAGCGCCGATCTCGACGCCGCGCTCGCCGCCGCCGAAAAGGGCTTTGCGGTCTGGAAAGCGACTTCGGCCTATGACCGCGCCAAGATCATGCGCAAGGCCGCCGATCTGGTGCGCGAGCGTTTCGATCACATCTCCAAGGTGCAGACCCAGGAGCAGGGCAAGGTTTACGTCGAGTCGCGCGCCGAGGTGCTCACCTCCGCCGACATCATCGACTGGTATGCGGAGGAAGGCCGCCGCACCTATGGCCGCGTCATCCCCGGCCGCCAGAAGGGCGTACGCCAGATGGTACTGCAGGAGCCGGTCGGCGTGGTCGCCGCCTTCACGCCGTGGAATTTCCCGACGCTGACGCCGATCCGCAAGATCGCCGGCGCGCTGGCCGCCGGCTGCTCGCTCATCATCAAGGCCTCGGAAGAAACGCCGGGCGGCGCCGTCGAACTGGTGAAGTGCTTCGCCGATGCCGGGCTGCCGGCGGGCGTGCTCAATCTCGTATTCGGCGTGCCGGCCAACGTGTCGGAGCACCTGATCCCGTCGAAGATCGTCAAGAAAATTTCCTTCACCGGCTCGATACCGGTGGGCAAGCATCTTGCCGGCCTTGCCGCCAAGGGCATGAAGCGCGCCACCATGGAGCTCGGCGGACATTCGCCGGTCGTGGTGTTCGCCGACGCCGACGCGGAGAAGGCCGCCGACACCATCGCCGCGTTCAAGTACCGCAACGCCGGGCAAGTCTGCATCTCGCCGACGCGCTTTTACGTGCAGGAGGCGTCGTACAACAAGTTCGTCGCCCGCTTCACCGAATACGCCAAGGGCCTCAAGATGGGCGACGGCCTGGAAAAGGGCATCACGCTTGGCCCGATCGCAAATCCGCGCCGGCTCGACGCCATGGAGAGCTTCGTCAACGACGCCAAGGACCGCGGCGGCAAGATCGTCACCGGCGGCTCGCGCCAGGGCAACCAGGGCTTTTTCTTCCAGCCGACGGTGATCACCGACGTGCCGGACGACTCGAAGATCATGACCGAGGAGCCGTTCGGACCGCTGGCGCCGATCGTATCGTTCAAGACCTTCGACGAGGTGGTCGAGCGCGCCAACTCGCTGCAATTCGGGCTCGCGGCTTACGCCTTCACTTCGTCGGACAAGACCGCCGCCGCTATCGGCGACGCCATCCAGTCCGGCATGGTCGGCGTCAATTCGGTCGCGGTCTCGACGCCGGAGACGCCGTTCGGCGGCGTCAAGGAGTCGGGCTACGGCTCGGAGGGCGGCATCGAGGGCCTGCAGGCCTACATGAACACCAAGTTCATCTCGCAGGGCTAGGGCGCACGTCCGTCACTCGCGCGCGCCGATCGCGACCGCAACCGAATCGGAAGCGGCGCCGCTGAACTGCAGCACGAACGGCGCGGCGCCGAGCTAGAATCGCACACTCTTGCGCAAGCCGGGACAGTCGCTCCGCGCGCTGCTTCCAACCGAACGCGCGTAGCGGCCGTCCTGCACGACGTCGATCCAGACTTCCTCGGATAGCGTCACTTGATAGATACCGGGCTTATCCAACGCCGGCAGCCGAACCGTACCGCCGAACCATTTTTCCGATTTCGGCTTGCGTTCGGGTGGCATCGCGAACGCCGCGTCTGCGCCCGCTTGCAGGCGCAACACGAATGCGTCTTTCGGGATTGCCGCGAATGTCTCGCCCGCCTTGACGCTGGGCTTTTCCGTCGCCGCGAACAAGACGCGCTCGTGGGCGAGCGGCCAGGCGAATTTGTCGCAGCCGTCTTCGGCACGCGCCGAGCCGAGTAGAACAGCCAGGACCGCGATGGCAATACTAAATCGGACCATGATCAATCCACCCCAATCAGCCGAGTCAATTCCCCGGGGCAAACCCGTGATTCACGAGAATTTTTTGTCCCTCCGCCGACGCGATAAAATCCGCGAATGCGGTTGCCGCCGGCGGCGCTCCGGCAAGCACAGTCAGCCCGTAATCGGCGCCGACGCTGAGTTTGTCCGGCAGCGCGACGATCTGCTGGCCGGGGTTTTGCTTCTGCGCGGCGAGTGCATTCGTGCAATAGGTAAGGAAGATGTCTGCCCGCCCTTCCGCCACGTGCCAGCCATAGACGGCGCGACCGGCCGACGGCGCGGCGCTGTTCGCGCTGCCGGTCAGTTGCAACGCTTTCTGCTCCAGTATGGCTTGCGCGCCCGGTTTGATCGCCCCAGTTTTGCGGAACACCTCGAAGGCGTAATCGCCGGACGGATCGGCCTTCGGCGTCGAGGTGCCGAGCTTCACGTTCGTGTCGAGCATGCGGTCGAGCAAGCTCGTGCTGTCGACTTGCATATCCGGTTTCACCAGGGCGCACAGTTTGTTGCGCGCGAAGCGCAGCACCGACCCGCTTTTGTTGGCGTCATGCAGCGCTTGCGGATGTTCCATGTTGGCTGATGCGAACACTTGCGCTGCAGCGCCGCCGGCGATCTCGTTCTTGAGCAGGCCGGACGCACCAAATTTTGCCATCACCTTGTCGCCGGTTTTGGCCTCGAATGCCTTGGCCGCGTCGGTTAAGGCGTCGCGCAGGCTGCCGGCGGCGTAGAGCTGGACGGTGTCGGCTAGGGCCATGGTGGGGAATAGGGTCAGCAGCAATACGGGAACAGCGTCCGCGCTTTCTTTCTCCGCTCCCCTTGTGGGAGAGGGTGCCGAGCGAATGCGTCAGCAGAGCGAGGCGGGTGAGGGGGCAAACTCGCGTTTTGCGTAGACCCCTCACCCGGCTCGTGCTCGCTCCGCTTCGCACTCGCCACCCTCTCCCACAAGGGGAGAGGGAAGCGCTGCGTTGCGGTGCTCGCCACCAACGTCACGCGCTGGGATCGCTGGCGTTCGGATAGAACAGCTGCTCGCCGTTGATCTTATAGTTGGCGATGTCCTTCTGTCCTTCCGGCGAGATCAGGTAGTCGATGAACTGTTGGCCGAGTTCTTTTTTCACGTTCGGGTGCTTGGCCGGATTCACCAGCATCACGCCGTATTGGTTGAACATGCGCTTGTCGCCTTCCACCAGGATCTGCAAATCGCCTTTGTTCTTGAAATGAATCCAGGTGCCGCGGTCGGACAGCACGTAGGCATTGCCGGCGCCGGCGGTGTTGAGCGCGGCGCCCATGCCCTGGCCGATCGATTTGTACCAGGGTCCCTTGTCCTTCTCGATATCGATGCCGGACGCCTTCCAGAGATTGAGTTCGGCGATATGGGTGCCGGAGCGGTCGCCGCGCGAGATGAAGCCGGCCTTCTTGTCCTTGATCGTCGTGAACGCCTTGGCGACGTCCTTCATGCCCTTGATGCCGGAGGGATCGCTCTTCGGCCCGATCAGCACGAAGTCGTTGTACATCACCGGATAGCGCTTCACGCCTTGGCCTTCGGCGAGGAATTTCAATTCCGCCGATTTGGCGTGCACGAACACCACATCGGCATCGCCGCGCCGGCCGGTGTCGAGCGCCTGCCCAGTGCCCTGCGCCACCACTTTCACGGTAATGCCGGTCTTTTTCTTGAACAGCGGCAGCAGATATTCGAACAGGCCGGAATCCTGCGTTGAGGTGGTCGAGGCGACCACGATCGATTTGTCCTGCGCGAACGCGGGCGGCGTGGCGGCGACGAGCGCGCCGAGTGCTACGGCGGTAATGAGAGTGCGGCGGTTAAGCATGGGAATCCTCCTGTTCGTGTTTTTGTCTAGACCAGCAGTTCACCGGCGATGAACGTCCGCGCGTCCTGCGTGCGCGGATGGGCGAAAAATTCGGACGCCGGGCCGCTTTCGATCAGACGGCCGCGATGCAGCAGCACGATGTCGCCAGCCAGACGCTTGGCCTGGCCGAGGTCGTGGGTCGACATCACCACCTTGACGCCGCGCGCGGTGACCGCGCGCACGATGTCCTCGATTGCCTTGGTGGCGGCGGGGTCGAGACTGGCGGTCGGCTCGTCGAGAAACAGCACCGCCGGATCGCGCGCCAGCGCGCGCGCCAGCGCCAGCCGCTGCTGCTCGCCGCCCGATAAGCGGCGCGCTGGGCGGCGTTCGAGTCCTTCGAGGCCGACCAAAGCGAGCAGCTCGGCCGCACGTTGGTTGCGCGCGGCGCGCGGCACGCCGGCCGCGGCGAGCGCGTAGCGGACATTGCCCGCCGTGCTGCGGCGGAGCATGACCGGGCGCTGGAACAAAATGGCGAGCCGCTCGGGCGCAGCCGTGTCGCGTCCGCCCCAGGTAATTCGTCCGCGCGAAACGGGGATAAGTCCCATGGCGGCGCGCAGCAGCGTCGTCTTGCCGGCGCCGTTCGGGCCGATCAGAACAGTGGGAGCAGAATCGGCCAGAAGAACAAGCGATATGCCGTCGAGGATCGTCACCTCGCCGGCGACGATCGCGACTTCTGAGAACATTACGGGCAGTTCCGAGGCGCGCGCGCGCATGGTCATCCCGCGTAACGTTGGCCGGCGCGGCGCGCGCCCCAGGCCAGCGCGTTGATAAAAACCACGATGAAAATCAGCACCATGCCCAGTCCGATGGCGAGTGACAGGTCGCCTTTGGAGGTTTCCAGCGCGATCGCCGTGGTCATAGTGCGGGTGAAGCCGTCGATATTGCCGCCGACGATGATGATGGCGCCGACTTCCGCCGCGGCGCGGCCAAAACCCGCAAGTAGCGCTGTGACAAGGGAAAATCGCGCGTCCCAGACCAGCGTCACGATCCGGCGAGCGGGCCCGACATTCATCGCCGCCAACTCGTCGCGATATTCGATCCACAAGTCTTCAATGGTTTGGCGCGTGAGCGCGGCGATTATTGGAGCGACCAGAATGGTTTGCGCGATCACCATGGCCTGCGGCGTGAACAGTAGATCCCAGTCTCCGAGCGGGCCGGAATGCGACAAAGCCAGAAAAATCGCCAGCCCCAGCACCACCGGCGGCAGTCCCATCATGGCGTTGAGCACGACGATGGCCGCCTCGCGGCCCGGAAAACGGACGAGACCCATCAACGCGCCGATCGGCACGCCGATCAGCGCCGCAAACAGCGTGGCGCTCAGGCTCACGATCAACGACAGCCGCACAATGGCGAACAGCCCGGGATCGCCGGTGAGCACCAATTGCAGGGCTGAAACGTCACCCGTCATTTCGATTTCTAAGTTATTTGCCTGCCGCGGCCGCAACGGTACGTTATGGATATTTTGCGCCTTTATTACTTAACGGGTCAATGTCTGTAATAAAAACATACTAAAACATATAATAGCCGCCGGGTTGCTCGATCAGCGAAGAAGCATCCTTGGAGCTTGAAAAAGGCCGCCCGCGTCGGCATGACGTAGCGATCAGCTGGCAATCAGCAGGGCGGCCGAGTGGCCTGAAGGCGCATTAGCGCGCGCCCCGCGCGCGCCTTTGTGTAAGAAGGCGGACGCGTTTGCGAGAGCTGGTGAGGAGGGGTGGCCGAGTGGCTGAAGGCGCACGCTTGGAAAGCGTGTTTACGGGAAACCGTAACGTGGGTTCGAATCCCACTCCCTCCGCCAGTTCTTAAGCGATTGGGCTATCTCCAATTTGCCTCTTGGCGGAAACGCGAATTGGTCCGGTATCCTCGGGCCTTTTCGTTACTGTGATGATGTCGCGCGTTGAGCAGAGACGATTTAGTCCGCGTATGCGCCCTGCAAATAGGTGACTGTCTCGATGCAGGGATTCGGTGGTACGGGCGTCTCTGACGTCTTCATCGAATTCGTGGCTAGAGAGACGACTCAAAAAAAGAGAACGGGCCTGTCGGGAATTGAATTGGTAGCGCAAAACCTTGATTTCGGCAGAGCTCACGCAAACCCGAGATTTCGCCGCTGCTCGTTCCAATCGAGCGGCAATCGCGTGTCATCCAGGAGTTTGCGCGCGTTCAGTTCGGGCGGATTGCATTCCACAAGATTGAGTCAACCTGGTGACAGCGATTTTTACGCCGACGTTGGCGAGTGGCGGCTTGTCAATCCCTCTAAGGTCCTGAATAAGCGGCTTCTTCGGTCTGCTCCTTTGAAGCAGGTCTGCCGAAATAGGACATCAATAGGACCGCACCGACGATAACAAAGAGCAGCAGCAGTTTCATCGATGGTTCGCGCAATTGGAAAAATAACAGGCAGCCTGTTCGCGCTGATTCTTGATGTTTGATAGCTTGCAGACCGTTAATTAAGAATGTGACGGCAGAGCGATAAGACGACGGCGGCGATGATCTTCGTGCCGTGCAATGACGGCATCAGCCACAACGAAGCGGAATACTCGTCCAAGCAGCAATGCGCGGCCGGCGACCAGGTACTGTTGCAGGCCGTGCTCGACTATGACCGGCGGTTCGCGGAGCGTCTAGGCAGTGAGTAAACCTTGTGCTTCGCTCCTTGCATGCAGCGCCATCGCGATCAGCGCAACGCCGCCGAACACCATATTGACGCCAACCAGAAGCCCGAGCGCCCAGATTGCCGTGCTCGGCAGCCCGGTGGCAATCATTACGCACAGCACCAGATCGACTAGGCCGCTCAACAGCATGAACTCCCATTGGCCCGACAGCTCGCGCCTGTGGTCGATGGCGAACATGACGGAGGAAATGCCCTCGATCAGAAAGAATAGGATAAGGACGGCGGTCAGCGTCAGTGGGCCGGCGATCGGCCGGGCCAAGAGCCAGATGGCGGCCAGAATGGCGAGGACCGCCGAGGCCAATGACCACCTGAAGCCGGGCACACCACGCATCCAGAATGTCGTGAACAGCCCGATGGCGCCACAGACCACGAACAGCCAGCCGAACAAAATCGTCTCGGCCAGCGTCGTCAGCGGCGGCACGGCAACGGCGATCAGCCCGAGGATCAGCAAGCAGGCGCCTTCACCCAGATAAAGGCGCCAGTGCTCGTGCATCGCCTTGACGATCCTGCTCTCAACCTCCTCGATACCAGCATTGTCGATATCGGCTTGATCGGCCGGGATATCCGTCGGCATATCTCGCTCCAATTTCCGGCCCCGGCCGGACCGGCGCGGGTTCATTCAGTCTCATTCATATGGTAAGCTATCATCCCCGCAATCGCCAAATCCCGATCGTCACCGCACAAACAGGGACCCCAGGCAGTAATTTTCTGATGCTCTCTAAGAACTGGATTCCCGCTTGCGCGAGAACGAATGGGATCCGGCGCGAAGACTAAGCCGCGTTACGCGCGTGCAATGCCATGGCGATCAGCGCGGTGCCGCCGAACACCATGTTGATGCCGACCAGCAGCCCGATCGCAGCAGACATTCCGGTGCAATGTCATCGACCCTGACTGCGACAACGTCGCAGCCACGCAGCTTGCTATCGATCGCCAGATTGAACAGCGCCAGATCGCGCGTTTGCTGCTCAATCTGCAGCCAAGTCCGGATTGCCCAGACGTGCTTCTGCCGCAGCGGCGGGCGAGGTCCGATCAGCTTTCCCTTGTTCCAGGGGGCCCGCTTGGGAGCGGCTGTAATCAGATTTGCATTGTCGTGCATGGTCGTACTCCTCTGTTACTGAGGATTACGAGCATGCTCTATCGGAATGGATGTCGGCTCTTGCGGTCGCGATCGGGAGGTTAGCGGACGTGCCCGGATATGGGAAAACCGACGCGCCTGACCCAACTGCGACATTGGCTGTGCACTGCGGCAATCGTTTTGATGCCGGTTTCAACCCCTATAAAAGTACTCGATTAAACCGATACGATGCGCCTCCTGAGCTTGAGGGCGGACAAGAAGCGGCGCGAACACCACGAGGTCCGCATACAGGCAACATGCCAATGCGCGTTTGGGACCTAAGGGACACCGATGCGCGCCCATCGTAGGGGCTAGGAATTACTCTCAACCACATTCATAGGAGGCGCGTGTCAGCAGGCTTGTGCCCATAGTCATCGTGACGGCCATCGACATATTTTATCGACTTTGCGACTTGGTCGGCGTCTTGCTCGATATCGTCCAACGCGGCGATAGCCACTGCGTAGAATTTACCTCCGGCTGATGCTTTGTCTCCCTGTGCGAATACGCGGACACCACAGGTCTCGCAGAAGCGATAGTGAAGATTGGCCTCCGATTTGCCGGGCGGAATCCACGTGTAGTCGGACAGCTGATCTCCGCCCTTTTCGATTTTAAAATCGTCGGCCTGCACGATCGCAAACCAAAAGCGCGACTTGGTGCATATTGAGCAATTGCAGCGCGTCGTTCCTTTATCGAAATCGATCTTGGCCTCAAAGGCGACAGCACCGCAGTGACAGGAGCCGTGGTAGGTCTTCTTCGCCATCGTGTTTCCTTGGTCCGCGTTGAGTAGCCTTGGGTAGTGGTAACCCGGACGGGAGGCGATTGTTCCGGGCGGCTGGAGTCCCCATCGTTTTCTCACTTGGAACCGATCCGGTGACAGAAGGCCTCGTTGCCAGTCTTAACCGGCCCGGCGGAAATCTCACGGGCTTTACTCACATGTCGGTCGGCAGCCCGCCCAACCAAGTTCGAGTTGGTGATCAACCTCAAGACCGCTAAGGCGCTCGACCTCGACGTGCCACCGACACTTCTCGCCTGTGCCGACGAGGTGATTGAATAGAGGTGCTGCTTGCTGCGGTGCATGAGTCCGCTTTTGGCGCATTTCGACGTTTCGCGGCGACGCAGCAAAACAGTCGCTTTCGGGTGGAAAGCGGACGTGGTCTGATTGAATTTTAATGAGTACACGCCGTAGAGACGAGAGTTTTACGGCGTAAAAGCTCCCCAACTGCTGTCAGCACCAATCAACAATAGACAACAATAATAAGATGACCCGGTGTCGCACCGGCGCGACGCAACCGTCGCACCCGTGCGAGGGTAGACAAAGCTTCAGCGACGCCCCGACCACCTCCAGCGGCCTGCGATCACCGCCGTCATTATCGGCCATGCGAGCCTCCCGTTGTCGTCACCACGTCACGTCCTGCAAAATGCGCGCTAGTCGACTCGATTCAAGGATTTTTGGCGTCAAAAGGCTCTTGCATGATAAGGCCTACGATATTTCCGGCTTCATCAATTCCATTTACACCGCAACGATTTCTTGCGCGCGCACGACTGTTTAGTAACGAGCACTTCCGTAGCCTTGGTTCAGTACATGGTCCATACGATTGTCGGGACCACCGCATACCGGAATAATCTCAATGTCGCGAATGATAATCTACGCGATAATTCTACCCAGTCTTCTGGTCAGCTTTTCCGCTACCGCCGGACCAGACGAGTGCAGAGACGCGACAGAGCAATTACACGCGGCGCAAGAGCAAGTGGAGAGTGCTCAAAGCAATGTCAATGATGCAGCGGAAGCCTATGCAAGCTGCGTAAAAGATAATTCTGAACCAGGTGGCTGTGATAGTGAGCACGATGAACTGGAACACGCACAAGATGATCTTGAGTCAGCGCAATCTGAAAAGGAAAGCGCGCTTTCAAATTTTAATCTTGAGTGCAACCGCTAAGTTGCCGCGCTACCTGACGGAGCATAGTTAGCGCAAAAATACTTACAGCGGAAAATCAGCGGCGCGGTCCTGATTTCAAAGCGGCTCCGCGCGCGAGGACGCTTGGAGAAAAAAGCGCGTGAGCCGGCTGATGCCAAAGGGTGAGCCCGACGCTGATCGCGCCCGAGCCGTGGAGCCAGTGGCCGCTCGAGAATGCTGAGGCGCAATTGCGCCACGCGGGCTAGTGCGTCGCCGCTAAGCGAAACCGCATGCCGTGGCTAGCGAAGGCCGGATCCGGCATGCAGTAGGCGTCTTTTTTGTCGCCGATTGTCTGCTTGCATTCTGCCACGCTGGAAAACCCGCAGCGGACTTGCGAGCCGGCCTTGTCGACAAAGCCGCACCATTCTTCGGCGCGTGCGGATGAAAGCGAAGCGGCAACAAGCCCGGCAGCCGTGAGGCCTAGGAAGACGCGCATTTTTCGTTCTCCTGGTCGTCGCCCCCGGGAGAATGATCGCGACAAATTTCAACCGCCGCTGCGGCAAGATCAAGTTGAGAAGTCTCATATATCGTTCAGAATTTCTTAAAATAGCCGGGGTTTTGGCCCGGCTATTTTTTATCATGCAGCAATTCCAGATCACTATTTCGCGAGGCCGGTCGTCGACGCAACGGTGCCCGGAATATTCAGTCTTTCCTGGTGAATCTGCGCCAGAGCCTGCTTTATCGTTCTGATATCCCCATTGCGGCGGCCGGAGGCCGCGTCCGAGCTCAGAGCCGATACCGCGTCGTTCAACTTGTCAGCCGCGTTCTGAAGGTTTTCGGCCGATTTTTGGGGCTCCGTCTGGTTTGTATCTGCCAGCAACAGGCTCGTTGGCAGTCCGACCATCGCGGTATCGACTGCCGCCAATGTTTTATCGACTTGCGTGATTGCGTCACCACGCTTGGCGCTGGCTTGCTCTCGGACCATATTATGCGTCGCGTCTCGCAGGCTCTGAGCCGCTTTCGTGAGGTCCTGTATGGGCCTCGGATCGCTTTCGGAAGGCGCCGCAAGCGCTACGCTGCCGGCCCTCGCCGATGAAGCGGCGTTATTGGATTGTGCGGAAGGCGGCGCAAGCGAGTCGACCACAACATCGTAGCGTAGGCTATCCTGCGCCTGACGCAGGTCTTGGCTTGCTTCGTAATATTTGCCGGCTTTGATCAGGGCGGCAGCTTGATGGACCCTGTTTGCGGTCTGCTCCAAGGGCATAACCGCCAATGTGACGTCGAAGTTTATGTCGGCAAGCTTGAGCTTTTCCATCGCGCTTTTGCGGCCACCGCTCTTGAGGCTTCTGTTCGCATCGGCGACGGCCGCTTTTTTGGCGGGATTTGCGGAGTAGTCCTCGTTAATTGTGATCGATCCATCGACCGGTATCCAGGCGATTGGCTTTTTCAACTGATCTGTCGCACTCGAATCGGAGGACGAGCCCGCGGTGGAATTCTTGCCGGCCGGCACGGCTTTGTCGGCTGGCGGCTTAAGATCGGCCTCGGCCTTGGTGTAAACCGCTTCGTCGGTGCTCACCTTGCTAAAAGCTGCATCTGCTTGGTTCACATATTTCTTTGCGTCGTCGGGGCGCCCATCGAAAATAGCGATTCGCGCTCGCGTCACGTCCGCATAAGCGGCTGAACCGGCGATGGAGAGCTTGCCGAAGTCCTTATTGAGCGCGGTGTCCTTGCTGGCCGTATCCTTGCTGGCCATGGTCTGCGGCGGCGCCTTTTGCCGCTCAGCCGCCCAGGTGGCGCCGGATGTTAACAGTGTCGTGGCCATCAATGCCGCAATGAATGCTTTTTGATTATGTACCATGGACTTATTTTCCCTGTTTTTCGTCCCTGTGACGCCAACTCGCCTTCGCCGTTCTTGTTCCTGATTCCTTGCAAATCTTACGGCGATGTAACAATAGGCGAGCGTCCGCGCGCGGTATGGTCAGCGCCGATCTCTTGCTAACCAACGGTAAGTGCACGGGCGCCAGTTGACAGATGGTGACCGTGCTGATCCAGCGTTTCTGATTATCTAGGTAGATGCACTTTAGTGCCGCATAGGCATATATTGCTCTCTAAGGGCGGCTCTCGGACGGCACGCACACTAGGACGTTTTTCTGCGCCAAACTGGCGGCTATAATACATCAGGGCTGGCGCCAGCACGCCGGCGTTAGTGAATGTCCTCCGTCGATAGCATCATCAAAAGTAGTTCCCGTTGGGTATCTGCACTGAACTGATAAGAATAGGCCGAAATAGCGACATCCATCGTTCTGACACCTGTTTGGCCTAAGGGGTCACCGTGGCAAAATTAACGGCGGGCGATCTTCAAATTATTAGCCGTATAGCCGTATTTCGCGGCCTCAAGGCGGAGAC
>Ga0182024_10015737_pt1 | contig 14436 bp, 13 predicted proteins | sample P32metaG_FD_120480 | JGI IMG/M metagenome (GOLD analysis project Ga0182024, IMG submission 120480) | Permafrost microbial communities from Stordalen Mire, Sweden - P3-2 metaG (Illumina Assembly) | ecosystem: Environmental > Terrestrial > Soil > Wetlands > Permafrost | place: Sweden: Stordalen... | reverse complement strand
CGAGGATCAGCTTGATCCGGTCCAGCGCCAGAAGCACCTGGGTGACCACATCCGGCGTCACGACCAGCACCCCGTCGCGCACCTTGCCGAGCACGTTTTCGGCGGCGTGCGCCACGCGCTCGAGCCGTGGCAGCCCCAGGATGCCACAGGTGCCCTTGATGGTGTGGACCAGGCGGAAAATGTTGCCGAGAATGGCGCCGTTATCCGGCTCCTGCTCGAAGCGGACGAGCTCGGCGTCGACCAAGTTGAGACTCTCGAGAGTCTCGGTCAGGAAATCACGCAACAACTCGTCCATACGAGGCGCCCTCGTCGCCAGCCGAGGGCGAGCCGGCCGGTACACGCAACGCTTGCGATTTCACCCCGACGCGCAGAAGTCGCGCGTCCGCGTCGCCAGGCACGCCGCGCCTGATCGGACTGGCTCAGTGTGTTGCCAAAGGGTTTAATTTCGGTTGCGGCAACGCCTCTGAACGCCCGCAACCGGCAATTAAGTTGGGGGAGAGCTCAGGAGGCCGTTATCACCACGAGATCGCGTTCGACCGCGGCCGATACCGTCAGCCCGCACTCCCGGGCCAGGATCCCGGTATAGACCGGCTGAATGCCATGAGCATCGACCGCGCGCTCCGGACTTCCGACCAGGAGCTCGGCCGTGGCCTCGGCCAACCGGGCGTTGAGCCCTGCCGCAGTGATGCGGAACCCATTGCCGCCGTCGGCCGGGTCGATCGTCAGAGTACCGCCGCGGGGGATGGCGCCGACGCCGATCAACAGCATGTTTAACAAGAGCTTGACGCGGTTCTTCGCCAGCAGTTCACGCGGCAGGTTCCAGACGACCTTGGTCTTGTCGTCCCCAAGCAACCCCCGCGCCACCTTTTCGGCGTCGCCGAGATCGATCTGCGCGCCGGCCGAGCCCGCCGCACCGAAGGCGAGCCGGCAGAATTGCAGCTTTGCCGATGCCTGATGGGCGCTTTTCTTGATCAGATCCAGAGCGAAAGTCTTGGTCTCTTCGTCTTTGTCCTCTTCCAGGACTTCGAGGCCGTTGACGATGGCGCCGACCGGGCTGATCAGGTCGTGACAGACGCGCGAGCACAGCAGCGCCGCAAGATCGAGGGCGCCAAGAGCGATTGGTCCGGCGATTGGTCCGGTGATCGGTGCCGACATGGCGGGCTCCGCTGCAGGGATTCGGCTATGTGCCTGTCACAGCCCGGCCGATTCGGCAATCGTGCCCTGGCGCCGATGCCGTGGTAGATCGAGCAGCCGTTCCGCCCGGCTTCTGACCGCGAACCCCCACCGCGAGACCTCCTCCCGTGCCAACACTCGATACCGTCGCATGTGCTGCGCTCATGGACGAAATGACCAAGCTCACCGCGCGCGCGGCTGAAACGATCCTGGGTTTTGCCAGCGATGGGCCCGTGCGCAGCAAGCCCGACGGCTCACCGGTGACCGACGCCGATGAAGCCGCCGAAGCCGTCATCTGCGACGGCCTTCGGCGCCTCGCGCCGGGCGTGCCGATCATCTCGGAGGAGCAGGCGGCGCGCGAAAGCTCCACAGCAATCGCGCGCGGCAGTTACTTTCTGGTCGACCCGCTCGACGGCACGCGGGAATTCATCGCCGGCCGCGACGAGTACACCGTCAACATCGCGCTCATGACCGATGGCGCGCCGATGCTCGGCATCATCGGCGCGCCGGCGCTCGGGGAATTTTGGTGCGGCATCGTCGGCACCGGCGCCGGCCGGATTTCCGCAACGGCGACCGACCGGCCGACGCCCATTCGCACCCGTCCGCGGTCAGCGAGCGAACCCGTCGTCATGGTCAGCCGTTCGCATCTCGAAGCCAGGACCAGAGCTTATGTCGACGGCCTGAGGGGGGCGAAGCTCGTTCAATGCGGCTCCTCGATAAAATTCTGCCGCCTCGCCGAAGGCGCTGCCGACCTTTATCCGCGGCTGGCGCCTACCCGGGATTGGGACGTCGCGGCCGGGCATGCGATATTGGCGGCGGCAGGCGGCTGCGTGGTGGCGCCGGACGGCGGTCCTATCGTCTACGGCAGCAAGGATTTGCGCATTCCCGCATTCATCGCCTCAGGCGACCGGACGACCGCGATCGATTCTTAGCGGCTTACGGGCTCAGACCGCCCATCACGTCCGGCCACTTGCGTTCGGCCTCGGCGCCCAAGCGATCCGGGTCGGCGGCGAACTTTTCCAGCCGGGCGCGATCGTAGAACAGGAACAAGCGCTGGCCGGCAATGAGCCAGACATTCGGATTGCCCGCCACCGCGACGCCGCGCCCGACGCCAAGCGGATCGTAGCCGCCGAATTGCGGCATGTAGACATCGGGCTGCGCCGCAAAGGCGTCGCGATTGCCGACATTGCAGAAGCGCCAGACCGCACCGCCGTAGCGGAATTCGAAATCCGCGCTGCCGGGCAGCGATTTGCCATCGGTGAAGAATGCGACGGGATCGTAGCCGCCGATCGCCAAGCCGGTGTGCCAGTCCGCCACGATCCGCTCGGTCGTGGCGGCGACGGAGGCCGGCGGGACCGCCGTCAACCCGATGAGGACGGCGCCGACAGCGAAAAGCGGCGCGCCGCGTCGCTTCCGTTTCTGCCGTGCTGGGGTCATAGTCCTGCCAAATGGTGGCGTGATTCGTGTCGGTTCCACCCAGAGTAAAAACGCAACGCGTGAGCAAGGGGTTAAGGGGGCTCTCGATGACTTCTGCCTTGCGGATCGCCGCTCTCGTCCTGCTGTTCGCCGGCCTTGCGGCTGCGCCAGGCGCCGCCCAGCCTGCGCCGGACGAACCACCGACCGGCACGGTTCCACCGTCGTCCGGGCCGCCGCAGCAGCCGCCGGCCAATTCCAGTCAGTATTCGCCCAACGAGCTGGTCGACGCCGGCCATCGCTTCTTCGGCGGGGTTTCGCGCGGGCTTGCCACGATTGTCGAGAAAGCGGTGAGCCAATGGGGGCTGCCCAACGGCTACGTGCTCGGCGAGGAGGCCGGTGGCGCCTTTGTCGGCGGCCTGCGCTACGGCGACGGCACGCTGTACACCAAGAATGCCGGCGACGTCCGGGTGTTCTGGCAGGGGCCGACGCTCGGCTTCGATGCCGGCGCCGACGGCGCCCGCACCATGATGCTGGTCTATAACCTGCCGCGAACGGCGGCCATTTTCGACCGCTTCGGCGGCATCGACGGCTCCGCCTATTTCATCGGCGGCTTCGGCATGACGGCACTGACCGCCAACAATGTCATCCTGGTCCCGATCCGCTCGGGCGTCGGGCTGCGCCTCGGCGCCAACCTCGGCTACCTCAAATTCACCGAGCGGCCGACCTGGAATCCCTTCTGATCCGAGCCCGCTGCAGCGCGCCCGCAACACATTTCCTCGATCGATGCCGAACGCGCTCTGCTTCCATGGATTCCATGGCGCTGCGGCAAAACTCGGTTTAGGTTAACGGCCGGTGAATGTGGTGCGGCCCGTACCGGCGTGGCAATGTCCGGCCACGTTCACTTCCGCTTCCTCGCCGGCGCGCGGGCAAACGAAGCGAGGGGCTTGGAGGCGTAGTGTGATGATCGAACCGGTCATGTATTTCGGGATCGGGTTTCTGGTTGCGGCATTGCTTGGTCTCCTGTTCGTTCCGCTCGTGCATAACCGCGCCGTGCGCCTGACCATGAGGCGCCTCGAGGCGGCCACGCCGCTGTCGATCGCCGAAATCCGCGCCGACAAGGATCAGCTGCGCGCCGAGTTCGCGATGTCCACCCGCCGCCTCGAAATGAGCGTGGCGCAGATGAAGACCAAGACCACCACCCAGCTTGCCGAGCTTGGCAAGAAGAGCGACGCCATCAATCAGCTCAAGAAGGAGCTCGGCGAGAAGACCGCGACGATCTTCGCGCTCGAGGCGCGCGACAAGACGCTGCGGGAGCAGCTGCGCGCCAGCGAGGAGGAATTCGCGATCAAGAGCAGCGCGCTGCGCGAAGCCGAGCGCGCGCTGGCCGACAAGGAGGCCGAGCTGGTCAAGCTGGTCGCCGAACTCGGCGAGCACTCGATCACGGCCGACAGCCAACGCATCGAGCTCGCCGCCTTGCGCACCCAGGTCGAAGCGATGAAGGTCGGCGTCGCCGACTACGAACGCACGCTGAAGGATACCGAACAACGGCTCGGGCGCGAGCGCCAGGAGGCCGCCGCCTCGGCGGCGGATCTGACGGCGGCCCGTGACAAGCTCGGCAGCATCGGCGAGCGCACCACCGAACTTGAGCGGCAGCTCATGGTGCAGAGCACCGAGGCCGAAGTGCTCAACAAGCGCGTCCAGGAGCTGGAATCCCGGCTCGGCGATCAGGGCCGCCTGTTGACCGCGCGCGATTATCAGATCGACAAGCTGCGCAACGACCTCGAGGTCGCGCGCAAGACCGAAACCGATCTGCGCAGCGAATTGGCAACCGCCACCGGGCGCGGCAGCGTCGCGGTGGACAAATTCCGCTCCGACATCGGCCAGCTCGAAGCCCAGCTCGCCGCGGCCGTCGAGGAACGCACCAAGCTGCAGCGCGAAATCGCCACCATGAAGCGGGACGCGGAATCGACCTGGGCGTCCGAGCGCGTCGAGAACGCATTGCTGCGCGAGCGGATTAACGACGTCGCCGCCGAAGTGGCGCGCCTTACCGCCGCGCTCGAAGGCCCGGGCTCGACCATCATGGCCATGCTTGCCGCCGACGCGCCGCCGCTCGGCCAGGAAACCGGCCAGGCGCCAGGCCGTCACTCGCTCGAAAGCAACGGCGTCTCGGCGGATGCGGGCGGCCTCGATGCGCCGCGCGAAAACAAGAGCACGCTCGCCGACCGCATCCGCGCGCTGCAGTCGACCGCCTCGCGCGCCGCCTCGTCGAACTAGGACATGATCCGGCAAAAGCCTGCCCTGCGACTTGATCCGCCGCGGACGCCTGTTTTGCGACAAGACCATGGTCTTTCAAAATACTGGAGCGCAAATCGCTTTCGTTGAAGCGATTTCGCGCGAGCCCTCGCTTGACACCCCGGCAGGCCACTCATTAAATCCGGCCCTATCGGGTCGGGCGCTTAGCTCAGCGGGAGAGCGTTCCCTTCACACGGGAGAGGTCGTAGGTTCAATCCCTACAGCGCCCACCACCCGTTAGCCTATAAACAACAACTTCAGGCTTGCTCCAGCTGCTGGGGTTCTCAACCTGCCGCTCGCGCGTGCGGCGCGCAAAGCGGCCGGTCGACGAGTCCTGACGGACTCGGCGCCGGGCAATTCTAATGATGTCAGGGGTCGGCGAACGCCGCTACGCCAGACGGTGTTGCACTTTCTCGACGAGCGACGCCAATCATCAAGGCCGCCGGCATCAAGCCCGATTGAGGCCGATCTTGACCTCACCTATTCCGTAATTCCGTTAGGCGAAGTCCTCGTCGACACCAGTTTCCGCTCCGCGCTGTCCGACGCAAAACGAAGGCGGCGTGGTCGCCGCCCTCGTCGACGCGGTCCTTTGAGCAAGCGCGCGCCTCTACTGGGTCTTGTTGATGGTGTCCGCCGCGGCCGTGCAGACCGCCTCGTCCTGCGAACCGGTGCCGCCGGAGCAGCCGACCGCACCGATGATCTTGCCGCCTTCTACCAACGGAATGCCGCCACGCGAGGCGATGACGTCATCGAGCGTCAGGATGTATGTGAACCCGGCCTTTTGCACCGCGTTTTCGAAAACCACCGTTGGGCGGCGATATCGCACCGCAGTGCGCGCCTTGTGTTGCGAGATGGAGACCGACGCCAGCTGGGCGCCGTCCATGCGCGCGAACGCAATAAGGTCGCCATTGGTATCGACGACGGTCACGTTCATCTGCCAGCCGCGCTTATTGGCTTCGGCGATGGCGGCCTGGATGACCGATTGGGCACGCTCCATCGTGATCGGCATGCCGTACGGCGTGTTGAACGGCATCTTGTCGGGGATGGCATTGAGGTCCGGCGGCGGCGCGGCCGGTTGCTGCGCATAGGCAGCGCCGGACACGAGCAAGCCGGAAGCCATCAGCACGGCAGCCAGCGTACGCAACGTCATTGGATATCCTCCCTGTTTCGGCGGCATCTTATCGGCCGCTCGCCGGCTATTTTAGGCGCCGTGGCAATGATCTATCAACCATCAATAGAGAAGACCAACGCACTCACGTCGACTCATGCGGTGCCTTCGACGATCCGGCGGCGGCGGCCCAGCGCCGGGGGCCGTGCGGGCGGCGACGCGGCGGGGCCTGCGACTCTCGCCACGCAAGCCGCTGATAGGACGGCAAAAAACGCCGGCCGGCGGCCACCGTCACGTAAAGTACGAACGGCCTCGGTCCCGAGGGAGGGGGACCAAGGCCGTTCTCATGTCGGCAGGTGCCCCATCGTACACCCCACCCCGACACTTCCCCGATCATGCCAAACCGAGGTTGACCGATCGTTGACGGCCGGGACGGGGCGCGCCGGATCGAGGGCGCCGCCGCGCTATTGCAGCGACGAGGAGACGGTCGAGTACGTCGTGTTCAGATTGGTACCGAGTGCCGCAACCACGGCGATGATGGCGACGGCGATGCCCGCCGCCAACAAACCGTATTCGATCGCCGCCGCCCCGTGCTCATTGTCAAGGAAATTGGAAAGCAATGTACGCACGACCTGGTCCTTTCCCTAAAGCTTAAGTCGCCGCTCGTGCAAAATGCCGTGCCCGAGTGCGCGTATGCCGACGCGCATCCGCAAATCTACGGAGGCGGCGGTATGGAACTGTTACGCGCTTTGCAAAGATTCTCGGCAAAAAGCGCAGAAGTCGGCGCTACGGCAATACCTTTTTTGCATCATCGGGGCGGCGAAGCGCGTGAAAGGCGCTTTTCCGTCAGCTCGTCGAGATACTCGCGCCAATATTTATCGCGATTTCGACCGAGTTCGAAAAGATAATCCCAACTAAAGATTCCGGTCGCGTGCAGGTCGTCGAAAGCAAGCCGGACCGCGTAATTGCCGACCGGATGCAGTTCGAGGATCTGCACATCCTGTTTGCCGCCGACGGTGCGCCGCTCGCTCGGCGAGTGACCCTGGACCTCGGCGCTCGGGCTGCGCACGCGCAAGTATTCGGCGGCGAGCTCGAAGCGCTCGCCAGAGTCGAAGGTGACGGTGAGGGCCTTGCGATCCTTGTGCAGGCGCAGCTCGGTGGGCCAGGAACTGCTCATCATCGACTGCTCATCATCGACTGCTCATCATCGACTGCTCATCGTCGACTTCTCATCGTCGATTGGCCATTCGTCAATCGAGCGTGATGTGGCCGTCATCGATGACCTTTTTCCACTTCGCGTATTCGCCCTTGGTGAAGGCCGCGCCGTCCGCCAGACTGGTGCCGCGCGGGGTGAGACCGAACTTGGCGAACGAGGCACGCAGCTCGCCGTCCGAAAGCGCCTTGGCGACGGCGCTATTGAGCTTGGCCAGGACGTCCGCAGGCGTTCCCGCGGTTCCGTAAAGGCCGAGCCACAAATCCACTTCGTAGCCCGGCAACCCGGCTTCCGCCACGGTCGGCAAATCCGGATAGACCGGCGACCGCGTCGTGCCGGTGGTCGCCAGCGGAATGATACGGCCGTCGCTGGTGAACGGCAACGCGCCAGCGATACTCGAGAACGACATCTGAATCTTGTTGCTCATCATGTCGGTGAAGGAGCCGCCGATGCCCTTGTAGGGCACGTGCACGGCGTCGATGCCGGTGCGCACCTTCCACATTTCGGCGGCGAGATGCGGCGTGGTGCCGACGCCGGCGGAGGCGTAGTTGAGCTTGCCGGGGTTGGCTTTGCCGTAGGCGACCAGGTCCGCGTAGGTCTTGATGCCGAGCTGCGGGGCGACCACGAGAACCTCGGGCGACGAACTGACGATCGAGACGGTCACGAGGTCCTTGAAAATGTCATACGGCATGGATTTTTGCAGTGTCGGATTGATGACGATGGCGGGATCCATGAGTGCCATGTTGTAGCCGTCCGGCGCGGCGTGGGCGACGTAATCGACGCCGACGATGCCGCCGGCGCCCGGCTTGTTTTCGGCAACGACGGTCTGGCCCAATGCATCGCCGATCTTCCGCGCCAGCACGCGGCCGGTGAAGTCGACGATGCCGCCCGGCCCGTACGGGATGATCAGGTGCACCGGCCGATCCGGAAAATCTTCGGCGCGCGCCGGCAGGCAAGCGGCCAAGGCCAGCGCCAGGGCCAGCGCCGACCAGAAAAAGGCGCGCGCGGCGGATTTCAAGCGGTACATTGGGTTCTCTCCATTTTGGCGCAGCTTATCGCTTCGCCCCGGCGCCGATCAATTCGACCAGCTTGGGAGGCATGATCGGCATTTGCGCGATGTGGACGTTGAAGGGCGACAGCGCGTCTTCGATGGCCGAGATCACCGCCGCGGCGGCCGGAATGACGCCGACCTCGCCGACGCCTTTGACGCCAAGCGGATTATGCGGCGACGGCGATTCCCGGTAGAGCGTCTCAAGCGTCGGCACCTCGGTCGCGGTCGGCAAGAGGTAGTCGGCGAATGTCGTGGTGACAGGCTGGCCGGCGGCGTCGTAGCCCATCCACTCGAACAGGGCATTGCCGATGCCATGGGCGATGCCGCCATGGACCTGGCCCTCGACGATCATCGGATTGACGCGGCGGCCGCAGTCCTGCAGCGCGAGGTAGCGCAGGATCGCGACGCCGCCGGTCTCGATATCGACCTCAACCTCGACGACATGGCAGGCGTTGGAATAAGCGAGCTGATCGACGCGGAACATCGCGTTCGCCTCGAGGCCGGGATCGACGTCGTGGGGAAAGGCGTAACCTGGCGCGCCTTTGAGAACGCGCGCCAGTTCGCCGAGCTTGACGTTGAGCTGCGGGGCGCCGACCACGCGCACCTCGCCGTCGACGATTTCAAGATCGTCTTCCGCCGCTTCGAGCATGTGGCTGGCGAGCTTCTTGGCCTTGGCGGCGACCGCTTTGGCGGCGATCTGCACCGACGAGCCGGCGGTCACGGTTTGGCGGCTGGCAAAGCCGCCGAGGCCGAGCGGCGCGGCAGCAGTATCGCCGGCAATAACGGTGACGTCCTCGGCGCGCACGCCAAACGCCTCGGCGCAAATCTGCGCCAGCGCCGTGGCGAGCCCCTGCCCCATCGCCGCGGCACCGGTCGAGACCGTGATGCGTCCAGTCGGCGAAACGCGAACGCCACCGAATTCGAACGGGCCGCGCCCGGTGCCCTTGATGCCATGCGCGAGCCCGATGCCGAGATAGCGACGTTCCGCCCGCGCCGCGGCCTGGCGGCGCGGAAAATCGACCCAGCCGGCGGCGCGCAGAATCTCGGCCTGGCAGCCCGGATAGTCGCCGCTGTCGTACTGCACCTGTTCGCCGGAGCGCGCTTTCAGCGGCTTGAGATACGGCATCTTCTCCGCCGGGATGAGATTGCGCCGCCGCAATTCCGCGCGCTCGATGCCGAGCGCGCGCGCCAGCCCGTCCATCAGGCGCTCCATGGCGAAGGCCGCCTGCGGATAACCGGCGCCGCGAACCGAGGAGACCGGCGCCTTGTTGGTGTGAGTGGCGGCGACGTCGATCGCCAGCGCCGGCACCATGTAGGGACCGGTGAGCGTGGTCGCCGAATTGTACGGGATGTTCACGTCCTGCAGCGCGTAGGCGCCGATATCGTGGATGAGCCGCCCGCGCACGCCGCGCACCCGACCATCCGCCTCGGCGGCGATCTCGATCGACCAATACTGATCGCGCTCCTGCGCCGCATTGGTGAAATGCTCGCGGCGGTCCTCGATCCATTTGACCGAGCGGCGCAACAGCGTCGCGGCGGCGACCACCGCCACGTCCTCGGGATAGACGCACAGCTTCGGACCGAAGCCGCCGCCGACATCCGGCGTTGCCACCCGCAGCCGGCTTTCGTCGAGATCGATATAGTCCGCCAGCGCGTTGCGCAGATCGTGGGCCTTCTGCGTCGAGGCCCAGACCTGGATCTCGCGATCGGCGATTTGCGCCAGGATGCCGCGGCCTTCCATGGAATGCGCGGCGCCGCGATGAATCCACAGGTCTTCGTGCACGACATGCGCCGCCTTGGCGAACGCGGCTTCCGCGTCGCCATACGCGACCTGGTAGGCAATCACCTCGTTGGCGGCGAGCTCGCGGCGGACCGCGGGGCCGCGCGCGGCAGTCCGGGAATCGGTGGCGGCCGGCAGTACCTCGTAGTCGATTGCGACGAGCGCGGCCGCGTCCTCGGCAACGTAGCGGTCGAGCGCGACCACGATGGCGACGGACTCGCCGACGAACGACACTTCGCCGTCGGCGAGCGCGAACGGCCAGCTCTGGTCGAGCCGCGTGCCCGAGTTCGAGACGCGCATCATGCGCCGCCGTTTCAGGACCGGGGCGAGATCGTCGAGCGCGAGCACGGCAATAACGCCCGGCGCCGCGCCGGCGGCGCTCGCATCGATGCCGCGGATCAGGGCGTGCGGATGCGGGCTGCGCACGAACGCGGCATGCAGCGCGCCCGGTGCCGCAATATCGTCGACGAACCGCGCGCCGCCGGTCAGCAGCGAAAAATCCTCAAGGCGCGGAACGCGCGCTCCGATCATTCGCTCACGGTCCCTCTCACTCGCTGGACATCGCTTTGACGGCCTTGGCGAGAACGTCCTTCGGTGTTTGATAGACCTCCGTGAGCAGCGCATCGATGGTCGACGCGTCGACCGGCCGCACGTCGAAGTCGAGTTTCGCCGCTTCGGCGAGGAAGTCGGCATCCTTCATGGTGGCGTTGAACGCCGCGATCAGCGCGGCCTTGCGGTCGGCGGGAATCTCCGGCGGCGCGGCGAACGGACGGGCCATTTCCTGGCTCACCAGCAGCAGCTTGAGAATCTGAAGCTGCTCGGGATTGGAGGCCAGATCGCTCGCCAGCGGCACCGCGGCGATCTCCGGCTCCTTCTTGAGCGCGGCCTGGACGATCAGGTTGACCGAATGATCGGTCAGCCATTGCGGATGGCGGGTCTTGATCGTGCTCCACGACACTCCGCACAGCCCGTCGATCTCGCCGCGGTCCATCGCCAGCACCGTGTCGTTGGTGCCCGGATAGCCGGTGATGAGCTGCACCTTGGCGCCAAACACGTTCTTGTAGAGCAGCGTCCAGATGTCCGGATCGGCGCCGGCGCCCTCGCCGCCGAACTTGGACGGCCTGTTGATAAAATCGTCCCAGTTCCTGATCGGCGATGCCTTGGAACTGACGCAGATCGTATTGTCGTCGGTGACGCTGCCGAGCCAGCTGAACTTGCGGCTGTCAAAGTCGGCTTTGTCGATCAGCGGCGAAATTCCCATGCTGCGCGAAAAGGTGCCGAACACCGAGCCGTCTTTCGGCGCCACGGAATAAATATAACGGGCCGAGGTCAGGCTGCCGGCACCCGGCATCTGCTGCGGAATGATCGACGGATTTCCCGGAATGTGCTTGCCGACATGGCGCGCCACGAGCCGCGCGTAGGCATCGTAGCCGCCGCCGACGCTATAGCCGATGACAAGCTGAAGGTTGCGGCCCTTGTAGAAGTCGTCCACGCCGGCGGCCGCCGCCGCGCCGGCCAGCAGCATGAGCGCGGCAACGCCGCCGCTCACGTTTCGCAACGTCGCTGATCGCGCCTGCGATTGAGCCAACGATCGCGCCAATGATCGCCCCATGTGCCCCCGCCGATGACCAATCCCACGCTGCAAGAAGACCACCTCAAGAATGATACCTAATGTCGGCGACCGGCGAACAGCGCCACAAGCTTCGACCAAATCACACGGCCGGCGAGCGTCAGGCCGGAAATCGGTTTGGCAGGCGGCGGCAGCGACGGCGGCTCCGGTGGCCGCAACGGCGCGGCGGCCGCCGCGGCAACCTGTGGGGGCGCCGGCGCGGCGGACGCAGGCGGCGCGGCCGCCGGCACGATGGGCGGCGCTGCCACGACGTCCGGCTGCAGTTCCAGCTGCGCGCGCAAGTTGGCGGCGAATTGGCCGATGATCTGGGCTGCGGTCGATTGGATCATGCCGACGCCGCGGCCATATTGGGCCACGGCGCCGGACAGCATCAGATCGGTATGGATGAGCACGCGCGAGCCGATGTCGGCGGGCTCGATGCGGAACGTCGCCACCGCATTGGCGGAGCCGCGGCCCTTGTCGTCGCTGCCCTGCGCCTTGACCCGCGCGCTGTGATTGGCCTCGTCGACGTCCTCGAATTGCACCCGACCGGCGAAGGCCAGCGCCACCGGACCGAGCCTGACCGCAATCTTGCCGCGGAAGTGCTGCGGGTCGATGATTTCGGTCAAGGCCGCGCCAGGCATGCAGGGCGCGACGCGGCGGATGTCCATCAGCACCGTCCAGGCTGCGGCCGGAGCAAGCGGGACCTCGAACGCGTTGTCGAATTCCATGGCCAACTCCGGCTTAGAGCCGGCACCCGATCATCCCGGGCGAGCCGATGCGCTGCCAGATCCAGCGCGCGCAGGCGAACAGCCGATCGTCGTCGTAGCGTTGTGCGACCAGTTGGATGCCGACCGGCAGATCGTTCGGGCCGCGATGGGTCGGCAGCGTCATGGCCGGGGTGTGCAGCGCCGTCCAGACCGCCTGCAGGCGAGGATCCCCGGTCGCGGCAAGGCCCTTCGGCGCCTCGCCCTGCACGCACGGCACCAGCAGGACGTCGAGTTGCTCGAATACGCCCGGCAGCAGCGCGCGGCACGCCTCAACCCGCCGCCAGGCGGCAACGTAGTCCGCGCGCGATGTCTTTTGCCCGTTCTCGATGTAGCGATGCATCTGCGGCGACAGCCGGTCGCGGTGATGATCCCATTCGAACGCCATGCAGGCGGCGCGCTCATAGTTGTTGATGGCGCCGCGGGCGATGACGTGCAGGTCGGTGAAGGCTTGCGGCAACGCGATCTCGCGCACCGTCGCGCCGGCCTTGCCGAGCTTGTCCGCGGCCGCTTCGACGGCGGCCTGCGACTCCGGCAGCGCGCTGTCCCACATGTCGGTCCGGCACAATCCGATACGCGGCGCGGCGGTCAATTCGCGCGGCGGCTGCGGCGCCTGCATGCGCAGCACGTCGGTGAGAACCTCGATGTCGTCGAGCGAGCGGGCGAGCCAGCCGATGGTGTCGATGCTTTCCGCCGCCGGCCATACCCCGGCTTTATTGAAGGTATTGTAGGTCGGCTTGTAGCCGAAGATCCCGCAATAGGACGATGGCCGCAGCACCGAGCCGCCGGTTTGGGTGCCCAGCGCCGCCGGCGCCATGTGGTCGGCGACCGCCGCCGCCGAGCCGCTCGACGAGCCGCCCGGGGTGTACGCGGCATCATGCGGATTGGTGGTGTCCGAGGGCGCCATGCCGGCGAATTCGCAGGTGACCGTCTTGCCGAGGATCAGCGCGCCGGCGCGGCGCAGCAGCGCGACGCAGGCCGCATCCGCCCGCGGCCGGTGGCCGCGATAGATCGGCGACCCCATCTGCGTCGGCAGATCGAACGTATCGATGATGTCCTTGACGCCGATCGGCACGCCATGAAGCGGACCGCGGCGCGGCCCGCGGTCAAGCGCCCGCGCCTGCGCGATGGCCTGGTCGGCATCGAAGTCGACCCAAGCCTTGACGACGCCGTCGCGTTCGGCGATGCGCGCGATGCAGTCGCGCACCACCGCTTCGCAGGTGGTCTCGCCGCCTGCGATTTTCTGTGCCAGTGCCGCGGCACTGAGCGAATTGAGCGGGCGCTTGACCTTGACGTCCATTGTCAGCGCATTGTCAGTTTTTGCCGGCGCCGCCGGCCGAGGCGCCGGCGATCTTGCCGAACACGGTGCCGGACATCAGGCCGGAGCCGCCCGGATAGTTGAAATAGAACAGGCCGCCGACCAGTTCGCCCGCGGCATACAGCCCGCGGATCGGCTGATAGTCGGTATTGAGCACTTCGCCGTCGGTGTTGATGCGCAAGCCGCCGAACGTGAAAGTGACGCCGCAGGTCACCGCGTAGCCTTCGTACGGCGGCGCGTCGAAGGTGTTCGCCCAATTGCTTTTGTTGATGGCGAGGCCCGCCGTGCCGCGGCCGTCCTTGATATTCGGATTGAACGGCACGTCGGTCTTCACCGCGGCGTTCCATTCCTTGATGGTGCGCACGAATTCGGCCGCGTTCACGCCGTCGAGCTTCTCGGCGAATTCCTCGATGGTATTGCCCGTCACCTTGGTGATCTGGCGGATCCTGTACTCGTCGCGCTGCAAATGCTTGACCTTCTGATCGAAGATCTGCCAGGCGAACTGGCCGGGCTGCTCCAGCACGACGCGGCCGTATTTGGCGTAGGTGTAGTTGCGGAAATCGGCGCCCTCGTCGACGAAACGTTTGCCGTCGGCATTGACCAAAATCCCAAATGGATACGAATGCTTCTGAAACTGATCGCCGACCGCAAGGTCGCCGAATTCGGGAGCGTTCATCTCCCATTGCACGGCGTGACAGCCCGACCAGTT
>Ga0182024_10015736_pt1 | contig 14436 bp, 12 predicted proteins | sample P32metaG_FD_120480 | JGI IMG/M metagenome (GOLD analysis project Ga0182024, IMG submission 120480) | Permafrost microbial communities from Stordalen Mire, Sweden - P3-2 metaG (Illumina Assembly) | ecosystem: Environmental > Terrestrial > Soil > Wetlands > Permafrost | place: Sweden: Stordalen... | reverse complement strand
TCGATTGCGTCCTCGAGATCAAAGGCTCCTACAAAATCGGAAAATATATCCCGGGCACAATCATTCCCGTTCGCGAGGAATCCTGCCTGTTTACTGATCAGCCGGAATACGCCCTGCTGCTTTCCTGGCACATAGCCGACGAACTTATACCGAAGCTCCAGTCACGTGGATACAAGGGACAATTTATCGTCCCCCTTTCCACCGTCCGCGTTGTCGGAGGCGGTCCCGGCTAGGTTTGCAATCCCTCCCACCACCAGCAATACGAGGCCGAGATCTATAAAGTGGAAAAAGTCTTGCGCGATGACTCTGGCCCATCGTCCAGGGAAGCCGCCCGTGGAGACCGACGGCAACGAGAACGCGAGCCACGACCCGTCTGATTGATCTTTCGCGACGATCTTGAATGAGGACGATCCCGGGTCCAATCTCACCGAGATTGTTTGCCAATTTGTCCCGGAATCGAGAGGCGGGACAATGTCCTGAGCCACCCCATGCCGCTCCTCCACCCTTAGCGTCATCCCACGCGCATTCGGATACCCCGCCACCTGGAGGTCCACGGCCCGCGCCCCGTGCGGCGCCTCGAACGAAAGAACTATGCCGCTCTTCGATTTGATCCCATATGATCCAAATACGGTCTTGTTCAAAGCGGCCACTCCGCGCGGATAATCATTTTCCACAAAACCGCTGGCGGAGGCGTTCTGTTTTGCGGGAATCAATGGCGGATTGGAATTTATCAGATTCGACGGCAGGACGCGCCGGATGGTTTCGGAGCCTAACATCTCCCGCATCAATTCCGGCGTTTCAAACGGTATTTTCCCCTGAAGATAAATCGGATCCCCGGTCGCAAGGTATTGCCGCGCGTTACTCTCTTCTTCCAGTTGATCCGCATGAAATTCCATGATCTGCCGCGGCAGGATATGCTCGGCCTGGTCAATCGCTCCGTACATACAAAGCGCCAGCCAAAGAGCCGCGAACGGGTAAACCGGGCCCGTCCGTCCCGCATGCCGATGAAGAAAATAAAGAGACGCACAATTGACGAGCAATAACATCCCCCAGAAGTCAGTGTATTTGGACGCATCCCAAAGCCCGCATCTCTTGTATGCGACCACCAACGCCTGCATCCAAAAGGAAGCCGCTATTAAAATCACAAACCACCGGCCATCACCAAATGAGACCCGCCGGAAGAGAGTAACAAGTACCAGCGCGATAAGCGGCGCCTGAATAATGATACACGCCCAATGCGCGCCGCAAGGAAAGGAGAGTATCCCGGTCAAAGCCCAGAAAAACTCAACAAAATTCTTTGCGACATAGTTATCCACCGCATGCAGCGGTGTAATAGCCACCCCGAATACACATATCGCCGCCAGGACGGCCACCCCGGCCAGCCAGGTCTTCCAATCTTTACGCCGCTCGCAAATCATTCGCAGCGCCAAAAACCCCGTAATCACAACAATCGCAAATAGCCCGCCTGCCATGGTAAACAAACTCGCGAGCGCAACCACCGCCCCCGAACACCACCGCCGGCTAAAGACTTCGTACCGCCAGCATAGCCAGATAACCGCGATGCCAAGCAGGATTAAAAGATAGAAACAGGACATGATACCCCAAAGCGTATTCTTCCATCCAAATGGCTCGACACCGACACACGCTGCAAAACCCGCCAGCGCAGTCTCACCCAGCCGGCTCATATATCGTCCCGCCAATGCGACAAATAGCACTATCGAGAAAGCATAGAGAGGCGCCTGCGCGACCATTTGCAGTATCGGATCCCATTTCTTATCCGCGCAGAACAACAAGAGCACCAGCGCCTGCGTCAAAGCGATCCGATGCTCGTTCTGGCTTTCAAAGAATAACATCGGCGTCAGCGTCCCCTCCGCGTACGCTTTGATGACCTTCACCTCGGTATCCCATTCGTCCCAGAATGGAGTCGCGTTTCCAAGGCTGTTGATCAGCCAAAGCCTCGCGCCGCATATCAGGACGAACAGGCCGACTAACATGCACCAGCGCGGCAGTCCCGCCGGAAAATTTCGATACTGCGAAGATGGTTCCATGGCGTCAGCCCATCTTCGCGGTTCCCCGGTCGGCATTAAAAATGTTTTCCTCCGTCCCCTTGGTCGCAATCTCCCCCAGCGCGCCAATCAGCAGGAGAACCAGGCCTAAGTCAATAATCAGAAACGACTCGCTTGCCAGCGATCTCGCCCAACGCCCCGGCAAGCCGCCGGTTGCAACCACCGGCATTGAAAATGCAATCCACGATCCATCGGATTCATCTTTGGCGCTTATTTTGAACACCGTGGATTTCTGATGCAGCCGTATGAAAACTGTCTGCCAATTTTCGCCGGGATCAATAGGCGGAGCGATGTTGTAAGGCGCCCGGTGCTGCTCTTCGATAGTCAATGCAATTCCCCTCGCATTCGGATAGCCCGCCACCTGGATGTTCACTTCCCGCGCGCCGCGAGGCGCCTTGAAATAGAACGTCACTCCGCTCCTGGATTGCGCGTCCTTCTTTCCGAAGCTTCCAACAGCCGGCTTATCCAGCGGAGGCAGCCGGTCGGGAAACCCGCTTTTAAGAAATCCACCTCCACCAGATTTCTCCTGGACCGGCGACAAAGGTGGATTTCGGCTGATTAAATTCGACGGCAGCGCACCGCGGATCGTTTTGTCATCCAGTTTCTGCTGCAGCAAGTCCTCCTGCCGGAACGGGATTTTCCCCTGGAGCCAGCTTGCATTTCCCGTGCCCAGGTATTCCCGCACATTATTTTCGAGCTCCATCATGGTTGTGTACTTATCCATGATTTGAGATGGCAGCGAATTCACGGTTCGATCAATAACGCCGTAAAGGCAAACAGCCAGCCAGACCCCGGCTATGGGGTAAATCAAAAACTGCCATCGTTTGGGCAGGCTCCCGCGGAGAAAGTACAGGCACGAGAAGATGACTATTAGTAACATCGCCCACGGATCGTAATACCTGACGGAATCCCACGCCTTGCACCGTCTGTACGCCGTTGCAAGCGCCTGTATCCAAAAGGAAATCCCCAGAGTAATTACAAACCATCGCCCATCCCTGAACGAAATCCGTCCGAGCAAGGAACGCAGCAACAGTAGAATAAGTGGCGCCTGGATAATCGCGCATGCCCAGTGAGGCCGGCATGGCCACGAGAGAACGCCGGTTAAGGCCCAGAGGAAATCCGTGAAATTGCGCGCCACCGTTTCGTTCGTGACATTCAAATGCGGGGTAATCAATACGCCGCAGATAGCGATCCCCGCGAAAACAACCACGCCGGCAGCCTCTTTCCTCCAGCCTTTCCCACGCTCAATAATCAGTCGCACCGCAAGGAACAGCGTGACCGCGAGAATGGATAATGTGCCACTGGCCAGCGCGAACAAACTGGCAAATCCAAGGAAAGCCCCAACCCACCAACCCGGTGTAAGCGGCTCGTAGCGCCAGGCCATCCAGATGACTACAATCGCAAACAGCATCGAGAAGTAAAAGCATGACTGATCCCCCCACAAGGTATTCTCCCAGCCGAATGGAAGCACACTGACTAGCCCCGCGAACCCCGCCAATGCCACCCGCCCTATATTACTCATGCACCTGCCGGCCAGCGAAACAAACGCCACGACACCCATCGCCAGCAGCGGCGCCTGCGCCACCATCTGCAAGATGGGGTCCCAAATACCATTCGCAAGAAACAATAATACCGTAAAGAGCTGCGAATAAGCTATCCGGTGCTCATTATGACTCTCGAAAAACTGGCCCGGCGAAAGCGTCCCCTCGACGCATGACTTGATAATCTTTGCTTCCGTCTCCCATTCGTCCCAGTAAGGTGTGGCATTTCCGAAGCGATCGATCAGCCAGAACTTCGCGCCACATATTAATAAGAATAACCCAAAAAACATGCACCAGCGCGGCAGTCGTGCCGGGAGTCTGCAACACCGCGCGGCTTCCGATGAGCAGGATGTACGCGGCGGCATGAGGCCCGCAGAATTCCAGCACCAGGCAGGCGGTGACAAGATTATATTGGACATGGCCGAACCGCCGCGGGTCTTGATTTTCCAGGTGGAAAACCTAACATAACTCTCTCCGCGCCCCACCGCCAGTCCGCCACGACCGCTCTCATGCCACTTTTCCAATCCCGCGCCAAACGCCAGAAGAGGAGGGAGGACGCAGCCCGGCAGAAAGAGCGCGAGCAGCGATACCGCACCGAGCGCGACCAATGGCGGTTCATCGCCAAGCGCGTACGCGATTTCGCCTCGCGCCGTTACCTTCGCGGCCAGGGCATCGAGATCGGCGGCCTGCATCGCCCCCTCGCGCTCTACGAGGGTGCCACCGTCAAATACGTCGACCGCCTCTCCACCGAGGAGGTGCGCCGCTTCTACCCAGCGATCAACGACCAACCCCAGGTCACGGTCGATATCGTCGATGACGGCGAAACCTTGCGCACCATCTCCGATGCCTCCGTCGATTTCGTCATCGCCAATCACGTGCTCGAGCACACTCGCAATCCCATCGGCGCCATCGAGACTTTTCTCCGCGTCCTAAAGCCTGGCGGCATTATCTTCATGGCCATCCCGGACAAGCGCTTTACATTTGACAGCAAGCGCGAGGTCACCCCATTCGCACATATCCGGGACGATTACCTGCGCGGCCCGGAATGGTCGGACCGCGGCCATTACGAAGACTGGGCCCGCAACGTCCGCGAATTCCCCACCGAGGAAGAAACCCTCCGGTACATCGAGGAATGCCTCGCCTCCCTCAGGAATATCCACTTCCACGTCTGGACCCAGGTCGAGATCATCGAGATGTTCCTTGCCATGCGCCGCGAGTTCGCCTTCCCTCTCGAAGTCGAAGCCGTCATCCAAAACAACCGCGAGGTCGTCGTCGTCCTGCGAAAGAGCGGCGGAGCAGACGCGCCAAACGGCGCCGACGATCCGGACAATGGATCTCAAGAAGAGTTACCTCCGGAGATCGGGAGGGCGGCATGTTCAAGCGCATCATCCGCAAGCTGAGCAGCGCCGGGAAGGACGCCCCGGGCCCCCGGCTCTCCGTCATCCTGGTCAGCTACAAGATGGATGCCCAGATCGGCAATACACTCCGCTCCCTTCTCCCGCCCTATCAAAAAAAAATCAAAAAGGCCGAATACGATATCGTCATCGCCGACAATGGCTCCCCGAAACCGCTGCCCGAGGAGACCTGGAAGATCGCCAGCAATGTCCGCTACCATTACATCCCTCCCGCCGAGGCATCGCCAAATCCCGGCGTCGCCGTCAACCGCGCCGCCCGCACCGCCCGTGGCAAGGCAGTCGCCGTGATGATCGACGGTCCCCCATGGTGACGCCCGGCGTCCTCTCATGGGGCCTGCGCCTCCTGGACCTGACACCGCGCGCGCTCGTCGAGGTACGCAGTTGGCACCTGGGCCCTAAGCTGCAGGCAGAGAGCATCCTCGAAGGGTACGATCATGAGGTGGAGAAGGAGATGCTCCTGCAAAGCCGATGGTTGGAGAACGGTTACCGCCTCTTTGATATTTCCGCCTCCAACACCCTCTCCATGGATGGCTTCGGCGGCAAGGCCATGGAATCCAATTGCCTCATCATGCCAAAGGAACTTTTTGATGGAATTGGCGGCTATAACGAGGCCTACAGCGAACCCGGCGGCGGATTGGTCAATCACGACTTCTATGCCCGCGCCGTCGCCGCCGCCGATCAGGTATTCACCCTGCTCGGAGAGGGCACCTTCCATCAGATTCACGGCGGCGCGGCCACAGGCCTCACGCTTGCGCAATTGGACAAGGCCCTCGAGCGCTGGTGGGCCGAATCCCGCCGCCTTGGCAATGATTTAAAGCCGCCCAGCCGGGAAAAATTCATCCTCGCCGGACATCTTCCGCCCGAGTGCCGCCGCTGGCTTGGACAAACGGCCGAAGAAAGCTCCCTGCGAAGGAAATGAAACTCCGCTTGGCCCGCGCCCCGGCGGCATCTTCACCAGCCGGACCCCGCCGCTTCCTAAATCCCGGCGCGTCGTGTACCTTTCCATCTCAGTGATTCCCTTCCAATGCCGGCCCCGCTGAAAAATCGCGCCATCATCGTGCTGGGCATGCATCGCAGTGGCACCTCCGCATTCGCGGGCGTACTCAGCCTCCTCGGCGTTGACCTCGGGTCGAACCTCCTCCCAGCCTCCGCCACCAATCAATCCGGCTACTGGGAGCACGAGGAAGTTGTAAACATCCACGATCAGCTCCTCATGGCGCTCGGATCAAGCTGGGACGATCCCGCCCCGCTCCCCGCAGGCTGGCTCACGTCCGAGCCGGTCGCCGGCTGCCGCGAACGCCTTCTCGGGGTCATCCGCCGGGATTTCGCCGCTTCCCCCCTCTGGGCGATTAAGGACCCGCGCCTCTGCCGTCTGCTCCCGCTCTGGATCCCGCTCCTGGCCGAGGCAAACTGCGAGCCGGTCTGGATACTCCTCGTCCGCCATCCTTCCGAGAGCATCCGTTCGCTTGAAAAACGCGACGGGTTCCCCAGGGGAAAATCCGAACTCCTCTGGCTCGCCTACACACTCGATGCCGAACGGGAAACCCAAGACCGAACCCGCGTCATCATCACGATGGACCAGTTGATGAGCGATTGGCAGGCGACAATGCTCAGGGTCGAGCAGCGCATCGGCCTCCCGTGGCCCGTCTCTCCGCAGCGCGCCGCGGCGCAAATCGGAGAATTCCTCGATCCCGGCAAGCGCCATCACCGCGCCGGGGAAGCCGCCGAACTCTCCCCGTGGACTCGCGACACGTTTGACGGCCTCATCGCCGGCGCTGAAGGGAACCATGCAAAAATGTCCTCGCTGCTCCAGCCGGCCCACGCTGCCTTCGCGGCCGCCGAGGCGCTCTACTGGCCTTTCATCAGGTCGCGCGCCGGCGATATCGAGAAGACCCTCGCCGAAACAAATAAAAAATATGCCGCGGTCTTCGAGAGCGGCGAGAAATTCAAGGAAAAGCACCGCGAATCGAAGGAAAAACTCGCCGCGAAAACGGCCGAACTGAAAGCGCGCAAGGATCAATTGGCTCAATTCGAGCGCTCTCCAGGCGGAAAGCTCAACCGCGTCCTCGCTCATCTGAAACCTTCCGTACGTACGCACGTCGAGCCCGTCAATTTTCCCGATCCGCCGCCTTCTCCCGACATCTCGATCATAGTCTCGGCCGGCGGCGACCTCTCTCAAACCGCCCGCTGCCTTCTTGCGGTTCGGACACAGACAAAAGGCGTTGCGTACGAATTGCTCGCCGTCGCCGATAGCGCATCCGTGCGCGCCCTCGGCGGATGGAAAAACGTCCGGACAATATCCAATGAATACGCCGCCGGTTTTGGAGAAGCCCATAACCGCGCCGCCAGGCAGGCCGCAGGCCAGACGATCCTATTTCTCGATCAATCAGTCATCGTGGAATCCGGTTGGTGCCAGGCCCTCGTCGAACCGCTCCGTTCCCTCCCGCTTGCCGGCATCGTCGGAGCCGAGGCCGGCATGCTAAAACCGGACGGCGCCATCGAACTATTTGCAGCCCAGGACTCGGCCGCATTGCTCGAAGCCGATTTCTGCACCACGGCCTGCCTCGCCATTTCCAGGAACCTCTTCTTTCAGGCCGGCGGCTTCGACGGCAATTACCTCCCCGTCGAGGAAGTGAACCTCGGCATAAAAATCCGGCGAACCCGGCGCAAGGTCATCTATCAGCCCCGCTGCCCGATCACCAAGCCCGAGCGCCAAATCGATGCCGGGCGCCTCGAATCCGCACGGCCGAAACTCCGCCGCTGGGCTGAGGCAATGGCAAAACCAGCCTGACCGCATGGCCCCCGACCCCGACGAACTCCAGCGCCGCCTGCGCACGCGCATTGCGGAACTGGCTGCCGCGCACAAACGCATCGAGGAGATGCGCGAAAAACTAGCCTCGCTAAAAGAGACCAAACTCAAGCTAAAGGCCGTCCGCGTCGAGCGCGACGCCCTCAAGAATTCGCCCGAATACCGCCTCGGCCGCAAAATCATCCAGCCCTTCCGAAAACTCTTCGCGAAAAAACGCGTTGAGATGGAACCCTCCAGCCCCGCGGACGCCGCGCAACAGACCCGCATCTCGTATCACCAATGGCGCCTCACTCAGCTCCCCGCCGAGGCCCGTCTCCTTGAAATGTCCGCCGAGAGCCGTCGGTTTCCCGGCCGCCCGCTCATCAGCATCATCATGCCGGTTTACAACACATCGGCGTCAATGCTCGAGGAAGCCGTGGACTCCGTCCGCTCACAGGCATACGAAAATTGGGAACTGCTCGCCGTGGACGATGCCTCAACCGAGCCGCACCTCCGCCCTCTGCTCCATCGCCTCGCCGCCGCGGACACGCGCATCGCCGTCCGCCACCTCGATCAAAACTCCGGCATCGCCCTCGCTTCCAATGCCGCCCTCGCAATGGCCAAGGGCGAGTTCGTCGCCTTCCTCGATCACGACGATTGGCTCGAACCCGACGCCCTTTTCGAGATCGCCCGCGCGATAATCGCCAATCCCAATGCCGATTTTATTTACTCGGATGAAGACAAGGTCGACGACGCCGGCTACTTCCAGCAGCCCTTTTTCAAGCCCGACTGGAGCCCCGACGCCCTCCTTTCGACCAACTACCTCTGCCATTTCACCGCCATTCGCCGCGCGCTTCTCGAGCAGATAGGCGGCTTCCGCACAGGCTTTGACGGCGCCCAGGACTATGACCTGTTCCTGCGCGCCACGGAGCGCGCCCGCCAAATCCACCACATCCCGCGCGTCCTTTACCATTGGCGGATCAGCGCGCAATCCACTTCCGGCAATTCTTCGCAAAAGCCCGCTGCGATTGGCAACGGCGCCAAAGCCCTGGCCGAGGCAATCCAGCGCCGCGGCATCGACGCCGCCGTCGAGCCCGGCGCCGCGGGCCCCCGCTATCGCGTGAAATACCGCCTAAAAAATCCCGCGAAAATCAGCATCCTGATCCCGACACGCGACCAGGCCGGCCTCCTCTCGCGCTGCCTCGAAACACTCGGACAAAACACCGGCTATCCCAACTACGAGGTCGTCATCATCGATAACGACAGCTCCGATCCCGCGGCGCTCCGCCTCCTCCGCTCTACCAAACATCGCGTCGCCAAATACGAAGGCCCGTTCAACTTCGCCGCCATTTGCAATTTCGGCGCCCGCGAGACCACCGGCGAGCACCTTCTCTTCCTGAACAACGACACCGAATTCACCGACCCCGCATGGCTCTCCGCCATGGCCGAGCACGCCCAGCGCCCCGAGGTCGGCGCCGTCGGCGCGCTACTGCTATTCCCAAACGGCCTCGTCCAGCACGGCGGAGTAGTTCTCGCGGATACCGACGTCGCATTGGAAACTTATTTCAACTTTCCCTCCGACTCCTTCGAGAACGGCGGCATGCTCCAAATGATCCGCAATTACAGCGCCGTCACCGCCGCCTGCGCGCTCATCCGGCGCGATGTCTTCGAGGCAGTTGGCGGCTTCGACGAGGAGCATTTCGCAGTCAGCTTCAACGACGTGGACCTCTGCCTCCGAATCCGCGACCGCGGTTACTCCATTGTTTACACGCCCCACGCCCGCCTCATTCATCACAAATCCGCCTCGCGCGGCTACGGCCGCGGCAACCCCGCCGAAGCCCGCCTCCTGCGCGAAAAATGGCCCGCCATCCTCGCCCGCGACCCTTTCAATAATCCCAACCTCGTCCGCCGCCAAGGCGCCTACGGCCCGCTCGAGCGGTAGCAGAAGCGCCTGCTGGAATACTCTCGCGCCATTCCGCGCGGCGGCATCCTTTTTTACAGCAGAGTTCAAAGTCCTCTGCAAAAGGAACTCCCTCGACATACAAAGGTTCCAAAAAATTTGAGCTTGATTGGGGCTTTCAGCGAAGGCCCTGCAGTCGTGGGCGCGCATTTCGGCCATCAGGGGGTCTTCGGCTTTTTCCCATTTGTGGCGGTCGCGGAGTTCGCGGGCGGCGATGGCATTCGCGGCGTGGAGGAGCTTGAGAGAGCGGACGGCTTCGCCGATGAAGCGGAAGCGCTCTTTCGGGTCTTCGATTTCGGCGAGAATCTGGCTGGTGTCGGAAGCGAGTTCACGATATTGCGACATCAGTATCAATATTTTTCTTGATACGCGTTTCTCATTTGCGCAATTTCGCTCCAGGCCAGCCTGATTGCTCCTCGCTTTGATGCGTCCGTGCAACCTCGGGAGGTCAAAATCGATTTCCATGCCCATGCCACTATGAAATTCAGGTTCCTGACCTTCACTTTATTCGCCTGGTCTTCATTCCACGGCCTTGCCCAGAGTACTGCCCCGGCGGCGCCGAATAGAACCGTATCGATGAACCCCGCCCCGGCGACGCTGGACACTTCCGGATCGGCCTCCGTCCTGCCGGAAGTCGATGTGGTGGAGAAACTCAATGAAGCTCGCGACTCCATTGTTCCGAGCCTCGGCGCGACTTCCTACTCCATACCCGCCAGCCAGATTCAGGTCCAATCCCAGGGCGACAACGCCCCGATTAACCAGACCATTCTTCGCGCCCCCGGCGTCGCGGAGGACTCCTTCGGCCAGCTTCACGTCCGGGGGGAGCACAACAACCTCGAATTCCGCATCAACGGTATCCTGCTTCCCGAGGGAATTACAGGATTCGGGATGGAACTCGACAGCCGCTTTATCGACAGCGTGAGCTTGATTGATGGGGCGCTTCCCGCGCAATTTGGATTCAAGACTGCCGGCATCATTGACATCACGACCAAGGATGGCGCGGAATTGAATGGCGGCGCCCTTTCCTTCTATGGCGGCGGCAACAGCCACTTGGAACCCTCGTTCGAGTATGGCGGATTCGATGGAAAGTGGACCTATTATTTCGAAGGCGACTTTACCCACGATACCCTCGGCATTGAAAATCCCACGGGCAGTGACAATGCGATCCATGATACCACCAATCAATACCGCGCATTTGGGTACGCCTCCTATGTTATCGATGATACCAGCCGGTTCACCTTTTTCGGCGGCGCATCCTACCAGGATTATCAAATCCCCGACAATCCGGGCCAGATTCCCAACTATGACTATGAAGGGACCGCAAATTTCAACTCCTCCGACCTCAACGAGAACCAGCACCAGCAGAATTCCTACGCAGTGCTCGCGTATCAGAAATCCTTCGATGACTTCAGCATTCAGGCCGCCCTCTTCGAGCGTTATAGCACCGTCCTCTTTACTCCGGATACCGAGGGCGACCTTATCTTTAACGGCCTGGCCGGCGCCGAAAACCACAGCCTCAACAGCCAGGGCCTCCAGATTGACTCCAGTTATACGCTTAACGATCAGCACACGCTCCGCTTCGGCCTTTACGTGGACATCGAGGAGCAGCATGCGGCCGATCCGCTCGATGTCTTTCCCGCCGATTCCTCGGGCACTCAGACCGGCGACGTGCCTTTTACAATCAACCAGGGCGATTACAAGGCCGGCGGGCTTTACGGGGTCTATCTCCAGGACGAATGGAAAATCCTGCCCGCACTTACTCTGAACTATGGCGGGCGTTACGACATCGTCGATCAATTCGACCATCAGAACCAGTTCAGTCCGCGGGCCAACCTGACCCTCCAAGCCACGAGCAGCACCACGCTTCACGCGGGATACGCGAAGTATTTCACGCCGCCGTCATTCGAGGCCGTGTCGCAGCGCAATGTCGCCGCCACGAATAACACCACCAACCAATTCGCCGGCACCAGGGATGATCCAGTCCGCGCGGAACGCGGCGATTACTTCGATGTCGGTGTGACGCAGCAGATTGGCTCTGACTTCAAAACGGGACTGGACGGGTATTACAAGGAGGCGGAAAACCAGATTGATTCCGGGCAGTTCGGTGCGGCCATCATCGAGACGGAGTTCAATTACAAAAAGGGTAACGTGTACGGCCTCGAATGGACCAACAGCTACGACCACGGCGGCTTCTCCGCTTACGGAAACCTTGCCCTATCCCGCGCCGAGGGCACGGACATCGACTCCCAGCAATTTCAGTTCAACCCGGCTGCGCTGGCCTACATCAAGGATCACTGGATCTACCTCGATCACAATCAGGCGGTCACGGCATCCGCGGGCATCTCCTACACCTGGGAGAACACGAAGCTTTACGCTGATTTCCTGTACGGCAACGGATTGCGGGCGGGGTTTGCGAATGAACAGAAGCTGCCGCCTTATTATCCCCTCAACTTTGGTGTCGAACAGACTATCCATCTCACCAAGAACGAAGACGTCAAGCTCCGCTTCGACATCGTTAACGTCACCGATCAAGTTTACGAATTGCGCGCCGGCACCGGCGTCGGCGTCGGCGCTCCTCAGTACGGCCCCAGGCGCGCGTTCTACAGCGGTGTCAGCTTCGACTTCTGATTCATGATCTCCATCTTTCTCGAAGGCGGCCCCATGATGTGGCCGCTGCTTCTGACATCGCTCGTCGCGCTGACCGTGGTCTTCGAGAGGCTCGTATTCGTGATTCGCGAGCGTTCGAACCGGCAGCCGCGCACGGTCGAGGAGATATTGGCGGCGGTGGAGCGGGGAGACCTGGAGGCGGCGGAGCGTAAGGGGCTTGGTTCGCGCGATTTTGTGGCCAGGACGCTCACCCAAGCGCTCCAGCACCGGGATGTGTCTTATTCCAATGCTTTTCTGGCCGCGGCGAATGTCGAATTGCAGCGATTCAATCGTGGCATCGCTCCGCTGGATACCATCGTCACCCTGGCGCCTCTGGAGGGGCTCTTCGGCACGGTCACGGGGATGATTCACGCCTTCGGCCTGCTCGGGGCGGCGGAACTCGGCGCGCCCACGGCCATCACAGGCGGCATTGCGCAGGCGCTGATCGCGACGGCATTCGGCCTCATCATCGCGATGGTCGCGCTGCTCCCGCTTAATTACCTCAATGCCCGGCTCGAACAGGCCAGGCATGAGATCGAAACCGCCTCCGCCCAACTCGAAATGCTGCTGCTGCGAATCGAAAAGAAGTTACCGCCATGACGCCTATTCCGTCCCCTCGCAGCAAACGGCGGGTGCGAATCGAGATCATCCCGCTTATCGACATCATTTTTTTCCTGCTCGCGACTTTCGTAATGGTCTCGCTCTCAATGGTGAAAAACCGGGGGATTCCCGTACATCTCCCCTCGGCTTCGACCGGCACGCCGCTGGTGCAGGGCGACGTGGCGACAATCTCCATCGATGCCGGTGGCAGCCTTTTCTATAACAAGCAGCCGGTTACCAAGGTGCAACTCGGCGATGACCTGCAGCAACTGCTGGCAGGCGACGCCGACCCGCGCGTATTTATCAACGGCGATGCAAGGGCGCAATTCGGCGTCGCCATCGCGGTCCTCGACCAAGTTCGCGGCCTTGGAATTACCAGGGTGGCCATCGAGACCCAGCCCATGGCGCAGCCGGCCCAGCCCGCCGTTACGCCATGAAACCCGAGCTGGCCGCAAGCCTTGCAGCGGCGATTCTGATCCACGCGCTGGTTCTGTTCGGCTTTCGCATGGAAACGTCCGCCCGCCCGCTTGCGATGGCCGCCGTGCCCCCCACGGAGGAGGTGAACCTCGTGAAAGCCCCGCCCGCGCCAGCGTCGTCCGCCCAGCGCTTATCCACCCCCGAGCCCACTCCCGCACCGCCGCCCGCCGCGCCGCTGCCCACCCCCGATGCAATGCCCCCTCCGGACATGCCGACTCAGCCGCCCGCTCCCAGCCGGGACAAGGAGTCGATCCCGGCATCGACCCCGACCCCGAAACACACCAAGCCAATCCCTTACCAGAAGAGGAACGCTGTTCCCCATCCCCCGCCCGGCACGGCTGCCTCGCTGGCAGGGACCGCGGGTCACGGCGCTCCGGGTGGCGCTTCCACCGGCGCGCGCGCAAATTATCTGAGCAATCCGAGGCCGGATTATCCCGAGGAGGCGAAGCAGATGCATCAGCAGGGCATTGTCTATCTGGATGTCCTGGTCGATGCTGACGGGCGCCCGAACAATGTCTCCGTCAGTCGAAGCAGCGGATATTCCCTGCTCGACCATGCCGCTGTAGAGGCCGTGCGACGCTGGAGTTTCGAGCCCGCCCGCGCGGGTGGTCTGGCGGTCTCCAGCCGCGTAGAGATACCGGTCCGCTTCTCTCTTTCTGACTAACTGCTCTGCTGGTCATTTCGGGTTTGCACCCGCCCGGGGGAATATCCGCGCCCACGCACTCGGGAAGGTTCCCTGCGCTTCCCGTGGGATCAGGTGGCATCCGATTGATGAAAAGAAGATGGTTGTTGCTTCCCCATTCACGGTGCCCCCGCCAATTTTCCAGCCTCCCAAGCCAAAGGTCGTGGGTTCGACCCCCGCCGAATGCGCTTCCGTTGAACCGCGAAACTCGATTCAAACTCCCCCACTCACTCCCGCTGAATGAGAACCCGATAAAACCCC
>Ga0182024_10015735_pt1 | contig 14437 bp, 16 predicted proteins | sample P32metaG_FD_120480 | JGI IMG/M metagenome (GOLD analysis project Ga0182024, IMG submission 120480) | Permafrost microbial communities from Stordalen Mire, Sweden - P3-2 metaG (Illumina Assembly) | ecosystem: Environmental > Terrestrial > Soil > Wetlands > Permafrost | place: Sweden: Stordalen... | reverse complement strand
GCCGGGGGGGGGGCCGCCGCCCCCCGCGGGCCGGGGCGCCCCCGGGGAGAGGGGGGGGGGGGGCCCCGGGGAGGGCGCAAGGGGGGGCCGCCGCCCCCCGGGGGGGGGGGGGGGGGAGGGGGGGGGGGGGGGGGGGGGGGGGGGGGTTTTGGAGAGGGTTTGGGGACGGAGGGGGAAGGGGAGGGGTCCGCGGCGAGGGCGGCGGTTGCGGCCATTGCGAGAAGGATCAGGGTCAGGGGGAGTTTGCGCATCGGTGGTGGGGAGGTTAAGGCAGCATCAGGTGTGATTCCGCCGAGGATCGATCGAATGTGTGGAGCAGGACCGAATGGCGGCGAAGCAATTCTTGAATGATTGTTACCGGGCAATTGCCGATACGCAACCAAATGAATTTTGACGGATGGTTGAGCAGCAAACTGCGCTGCTGAAAATCTGAATCCTTTGAGACGATAACGAAGCCATGCTGTTTTGCATAGTTCCAGATGATGGTGTCGGTGGCTTCGGTCACGCCGACATCCCTGACATGGATGCTGCCCGGATAAGATCGTCAAGCAGCCGAGGGAGCCGCGGCGAAAGATTCTGATCGAAAAGCAACTTCATGCCGGAAGAGTCGCGAGCTTGCGTTCGCGGTCGGCTGCGAAAGCAAGGCAGGCGCGGATGTCCGTTTCCGTGAGGTCTGGAAACTCCGCCAATAACTCTTCGTGCGACATACCGCCCGCAAGGTACTCAAGAACATCGGTAACGGTCATGCGGGTGCCTCGAATACAAGGCTTTCCACTACGTTTGTCAGGTTCGATGGTAATGATCTCACGGTAATCCATAGATGGAGTTTAGACCGCTTAAGCTCCTTGTCCATCGCACGAAGGGAAGAATTCTCGGGGAATTACGGGACTTGGGAATCGATGGCTTCGTGATTCCATGGGTCCTGGCGCCCCTGCCGGGGCTCTGCCGCGTTCTTTGCCCAACTCCGGGCTTACGGCTCGCCCGGCCGCCGACCACCACTTCGCCCTACCGCCTCCTCGGCCCGGAGCTACTCTCTGGCAGGCCCTCCGGGCCTAAAGTGAGCCATTACCCCGCCGCAGTTGAAATCAGCGCGCGACTTGGATTTAGTCCGAGGGTTCGAGTTCGGCGATGCCTTCGTCGCTTTGGGTAACGCGGACGACTTCCTCGACGGTGGTCTGGCCGAGGGCTACGCGGCGCCAGCCGTCCTGGCGGAGGGTCTCCATGCCATCGAGGGCGGCGCGGTGCTTGAGATCCGAGCCGGGGGCCTTTGAGATGATGAGGCGGCGCATGCCTTCCGTGAGGGTGCAGATTTCGTAGATGGCGGTGCGGCCGCGGTAGCCTGTCTGGCGGCAGTTATCGCAGCCGGCGCCTTTGAAATACTTGAAGCCGGGGGAAACGAGGGCGCCGATTTCCTTGAGATAATCGACGGGATAGCCGGTGAGTTGTTTGCACTCCGGGCAGATGGTGCGGACAAGGCGCTGGGCGATGAATGCGCGGATGACGGAGGCGAGGAGGAAGGGCTCGACGCCCATATCCGTGAGGCGTGTGATGCCGCCGACGGCGTCGTTTGTGTGGAGGGTGGAGAATACGAGGTGGCCGGTCATGGCGGCGCGAATGGATATCTCGGCGGTTTCGAAATCGCGGATTTCGCCGACCATGATGACGTTGGGATCCTGGCGGAGGATGTGGCGGAGACCCTGTGCGAAGGTGAGGCCGATCTCGGGTTTGACATCGATCTGGGAGACGCCGGCGACGCGGTACTCGACGGGCTCCTCGATGGTGATGATGCGGCGCTGGACGGAATTGATACTGGAGAGGAAGGAGTAGAGGGAGGTGGACTTGCCGGAGCCGGTGGGGCCGGTGACGAGGATAATGCCGTTAGGCTGGGCCAGGAGGGAGTGGACGATCTGGCTCTGGCGCGCGCTCATGTCGAGGCGCTCGAAGCCGAATTGCTGCTCGGCGCGGGTGAGGAGACGCAGTGAGATGCTCTCGCCATTGACCGTGGGGATGGTGGAGACGCGGACATCGATGCTGGCGTCCGCGCCGCGGGAGAGATTGATGCGGCCATCCTGGGGGAGGCGTTTTTCCGCGATGTCCATGTGAGCCATGACCTTGAGGCGTGAGATGATGGCGGACTGAAGGAGGCGCAATTGGGGGGGGACGGCGACCTCGTGGAGAATGCCGTCGATGCGGTATCGGATGCGGAGATCGTTCTCGAGTGGCTCGACGTGGATATCGGTGGCACGCTCGGAGATGGCTTCGCGGATGATCTGGTTGACGAACTTGACGACGGAGGCCTCGGGATCGTCGGCATCGAGGTCCATGGCCTCGAAGCGCTCGTCGCCGGCTTCGAGGTTGCGGCCGGTGGACTGGAGGATTTCCTCAAAGGTCTCCGCGCCGACACCGTAAAGGGTCTTTATGTTGCGGATGAGGAGGGTACGAGGGACGAGGACCCAATCGAGTTTCTTGCCGGGGAGCAATTGCGCGGCGAGACGGCGGGCGGCGGTGTTGAAGACATCGTAAGTGGCGAGGCGGACGCCTTTATCGCCGTGGCCCAGGGGAAGGATCTGGTGTTTAAAAACGAAGCGGCTGGGGAGCATGCCGAGGCAGGCGCGATCGACTTTGGCGAGGTCGAGAGATTCGACCGGGGTGTTGAACATGCGACCGAGTTCGGCGGTGAAGCGCTGTTCATCGACCTTGCCGGAATTGAGGACGTGGACGGTCCAGGTGAGGCCGTTGGAGGGAGACTCGGCGAGTTTTGCGGCTTCCTCGCGGTCCTCGCAGCCGCTGGCGATGAGGACATCGACGAGGCTCTTGCGAAGGGGCGAGGTCATTGCTGAACCGACTTGGCTTCCTCGTAGCGGAAGTTCACGGCTTTGGGCGCGCTGGAAGCGGCATTGGGATCGATGGTGGAATCGATGTCGGGCTCCATGAGGAGGCGGTCGCGGGCGATATGGGATTGGTGGGATAATTCGACCGGACTCGTGGTGACGACGGGGCGCATGAGGATGATGAGCTCCGAGCGGTCGTTTTGCTTGGTCTTGTTGCCAAAGAGATAGCCGATGACGGGGATGCGGCCGAGGAAGGGAAGCTGGGAACTACCGCCGCCGACGGTCTTGGTGATGAGGCCGCCAAGGACGATGGTAGCCTTGTTGGCGACGGTGACGTTCGAGCGGATGTAACGGGTGCTGATGGTGGGGACGTTGCTGCCGCCGACATTGGTGGTGGTGCCGGAGGGGCTGTCGAGCTTCTGGAGGATATCGAGATTGACCTCGCGATCCGAATTGATGAGCGGGACGACCTCGAGCTGGAGGGCGACCTGCATATAATCGATGCTGGATTGAACGGCCGCGGTGGAGTTGAGGGCAGTTCCATTGGTGAGATTTGAAAGGGTGCTGGTGGGGACGGGGATCTGCTGGCCGGAGACGATGATGGCCTTTTTGTTATTGGCGGCGGTAACGAACGGGGTGTTGGTGATGTGGAAACGGCCCGTGGATTCGAGGGCGTTGACGATGACATCGAGGGAATTGGCAACGCCGAGGGCGGCTGTGAAGCCACTGCCGGCCCCGACCGCGGAGCCAAGGGAACTGGCGATGGGAGAGCCGGTGAACTGGGTGATGCCGACACCGCTCTTGCCGTTAAGGAAATTATTGCCGGTGACGCCGCCGGCGTTGCTGCCGGAGAGGAGATCGGCGAGGCGCCCGCTGGGATAGTGAAGGAGATAATCGACGCCGAAGTTGGAATCGTTATTGAGATTGAACTCGCCGATGACGGTGCTGATCTCGACTTGAGGGGAGGGGACATCGAGTTGATCGAGAAGGGTGAAGATTTTGTGGCGGACCTCGTCATTGCCGAGGATGATGATCGTGTTCTCGCGCGGATCGGCGATGATCTTGGTGTTGCCGACGGTGACTGCCTTGGGGGTGGTGTCACGGGGCGGAGTTTCGAGTTCTTCCTGGACAGAGAGGCCGCCGCTAGTGCCGCCGCTGCTATTATTGAAGCCGGGGTTTGTACTGTTGTTGGCGGGCTGAGGGGTGTTGTTCGGCGTAGATGTGTTGTTGCCGGCTTCCTCGTCCGGCTTGGCGCCGGGCTCGGTAATGGCTTTTACGATGACGTCGAGGATATCGGCGGCATCGACGTATTTGAGGGGGCGTTTGACAGGCTCGCCGAATTCTATGTTGGAGTCGTATTGGGCGATGAGATCCTCGATGAAACGGAGGTTGGCCGGGCGTGTGACAACGTGGATGCGGTTGGTGCGCTCATCGTAATCGACCTTGATCTTGCCGACGATAATCGTGTCTTCCGAGAGGCCGCTTTGAGCCGCGGAGACCTGCATTGCGCCGGGAGGCAGGGGCTGGCCATTGAACAACTGGCGCGGAATAGGGGCGGTGGAGGGGCCTGTGGTGGCTTGAGAGCTTTTCTCAAAGAGCTTGGTGAGCTTGTCGAGGACATCCTTGGCATTGGCGTACTGGAGCTTGTAGAAGCGGCTGACAACCTCGGCGGGCGGGACATCCGCGGCGGCGATGATCTTCGCGATATTGCGAAGCATGACAGTGCTTTCCGTGACGATGATCGCGCCGGGGAGGGGAACGGTGCTGGTATAGACTGAGGTGCTGATATACTCGTCAACGATGGCCTTGACGTCCTTGGAGTCGGCGTATTGAAGAGGGAAGAGGACGCTGACGATGCTGACATTGTCCGGGATTTGACTTAGGTCGGAGTAAATGTTGACGCCGAAACTGCGGGGGTTTTTGCCAGGGCTGATGACCTTGACGATGTTGCCTTCGGAAGCGACGAGGGAGTAGCCATTGAGGTAAAGGCTGGTCTCGATGATGCGGATGGCCTCCTCCGTGCTGACGGGTTTCGCGATATCGATGGTGACGGTGGTGGCAGCGCCGTTGTCGTAAACCAGTTGCTTGCCGGTGAGCTGCTCGTAGAACTTCAGGATGACAACGACGTCGGTATTCGGGAATTGGAGGCGGACCGGGCTTTGGCCGGGGGCGTTGCCGCCGGGGAGGGGTGCGGGACCGCCGGGCGCCTCCTGGACCGGTGTGGAACCCCCGGGGGCGCCAGGAAGTGGCGGGGGCGCGGGGGCATCGCCTGCCGCCGGGGGACTCTGCGGGAACTGGCGCTGGTACGCGGGTACTGTGTTCTGCGCCCAGACGGCTGCGAGGCCAAAGGATAAAAACAAAAGGGGACCCAGCCAGCGTTTCACGCGTGATATGTAGTCCCGAGGCGGGGGAAGGTCAACGGGGATTGGGGGAGATTGATGGATGATGGTCGAAGATTGATGATTGCCAAGTTTTGGCCAGCCGAGGGCTGGCGAACAACGGTAGGTTGACCTTCGATGAGCATCTGCGACCCGAGGTGGCGGATTGCATTGGACGAGGGCGGGCGGTCGCGGTAATGAGGGGCGATGCGATTTCTCCGGTTTTTTGGGACGATTGGGGCGTTGGCTGTAATTACCGGATGCGCCGGGCCGCCGAACCGCGAGGCGGCGTTGAGCGGCCTAAACCCGGTGCCGATGTCGGCGGGCGCGTGGGCGAAGGCGGTGGGGACATATACAGGATCAATCCGGGCCTCAACGATACGGTTTGGCTTTGAGGGATTGAGTGAGACGGATTCGCGGTTGGAGCTATCAGGTCCGGTGTATGCACCGGCAGTGCTGATCCGGATGGACCGCGGGTACTCGACTGCATGGAGCACCTACAAGGAATGGAAGGGCACCTTTACGAATATTACGGCGAAGCGTTACGGATCGCAGGGGACTGTATCGGCGACAACGCATGCGCCGAATCAAATGCTGATTGTGCTGAGGCGGGACGGCACGGCAAGCCACCACGGCTCCTGGATGGTCATGACTTTCCTCGAGGACGGCGATATTGGCGTGGATTGGATCGGGAAGTCGGGGTGGAGGGGATCGGGGGAATTTTCGCGGGTGCCTGACGGTGGGAGGGGGCAATAAGGGGGAGGCGTTGTAAATGGGAACCGAGAGGGTATCTTTCGCGATGCGACCGAGCGGCCCTCCCCTGGGAAAACCATGCCGAAGCCGTGTCACAGCCGTGCCGGAGCCATGCCGGAGCCGTGCCGTAGGACAGGTCCGTCCTGCGGCGGAGAGAGGTCCGTGCCCGGGTGGAGTGAGAAGGGGGAATGGCGGGTTTACGCTTTTCGAGATATGCCTGGCGATCTTCATCGGGGTGATGATTATCCTGATGGCGCTTCCGAGCCTGAGCGGGGTGCTGGCGGGGCAGAGGGCAAAGAAGCTTTTTTACCAGTTTGACGACCTTGCCCGGGAAGCCTCGAATCACGCGGTGACGGAGCGGAGGCCGTATGTGCTGGTGTGGGATAATTCCGGGGTGTCGTCGAGGCCGCTAGCGCCCGCGAGCGCGGCCGAGGAGAAGGGGATTGGACGGGTTGATTTTGGGGATAAGATGGCGCCCGGCCTGGAGCTGCATGCGGCGCTGGTGCAGAAGCCGCCGCGGATATGGACATTCTGGCCTACGGGAACGTGCGAACCGGCCACGATAACCTGCCATATAGCCGATGCGCCATGGACGGCGTCGTATGATGCGCTGACGGAGCAGCCGACGTTTACGTCGCCATGAGGAGAAAATTCACAATTGACGGTTTCTGGATAGGCGGGAATGGCCGGCCCGTGGCGCTCCGGCCGGGTCGAAATCAGGAAACCGGACGGGGAATGACCGATGGAACGGGCGGAGTTTTTTGCGGTGGGTTTGTGCTGATGGAGGTGATGCTGGGCGTGATGATTTTTGCGCTGGGGGTGCTGGCGCTCGGGAGATGCGTGAGCAATTGCATAACGGCCGAGGGGTACCGCGAGGAGACCGAGCGGGCCCGCCTGGTGCTGGAGAATCGGATGGCGGAGGTGGAGGCTGGGGAAATAGCGGTGGACAAGGCTTTGACGCAGGATGCGGGGGAGAGCTTCCCCGGGATGACGATAAAGCAGTCGCGGCGCCCGGTGGTGGCGAAGGATGAAAAGGGGGGCGTGATCCAAGGTATCTATGAGGTGGACCTGGAGGTGGACTGGAAGAGCGGGAACGAACCGGAATCGAAGGCGTTGTCGTTTTATGTCTTGCGGCAACGATAGAATGGAATGAATACGCCGATGACCAGATTCCGGCCCTCCTCCGGGGCTTATCGCGCCGGCGGGATTGGCGGGGGCCCGGGCCGGCGTGGGTTTACCCTGCTGGAGGTGATGCTTGCGGTGACGATCCTGGCGCTGGTGGCGGGGGCGATCTGCCGGTTTGTGCTGGTGAACTTGCAGGCGATCAAGATTTCGACCGACGATACCGCGCAGAAGGGGGCGGCGCAGGCGCTGGTAGCCGTGCTGAATGAGGAGTTATCCAATCTGCCGCCGGGCGAGCAGAATGCGATCCTGGGCCAGGCTCACAAGTTCAACGGGAAGGAAAGCGACGAGATCGAGTGGCTGACGGCGGCGGGAAATGGGCTATTCACGATGGCGGCGCCAGGGGCGTGGAAGGTGACGCTGACGTTGCGTCCGCAGGAGAATACGAACACTTACACGCTCGGGCTGCTGAGGCAGCCGCCGGGCAATAATACCAAGGAGGAGAATTGGCTGCCGCTGCTGCCGAATGTGGACGCGATTGAGATCCGGTATTACTCGCGGGCGCTCAATAGCTGGCAGGATAAATGGTCGGACGCGCAGAATCACCCGCAACTGGTGCGGGTGCGCATCTGGCGGACGGATCAGGAGGCGCCGTATGAGGCGATGATCGAATTGCCACCGACGCCGCCGAACGGACTGGCGACATGAGAATGGGAACGTCCAGCGGCGGTATGGGGAGAAGAGGGAGCGTATTGATACTGGCGCTCTGGGCGCTGCTGCTGCTATCGGCGGCGGTGATTCTGTGGGTGAAGTTCCTCCAGCAGACGATGACGATAACGACGCAAAGCAATAATGGCCTCGATGCGAAGGCGCTGGCCCACTCAGGGGTGATGGTGGCGCTGCACCCGCAGGTGACGCAATTGACGCCGATCATGAATCAGCAGTTCACCGCGGAGAGGGGATACAAAGTGCAGATGACTCCGGAAGGCGGGAGGCTGAACCTGAACACGATATTCTTCCCGCAAAACGGGCCGGATCCGAACCGGATCGCGATGTTCAAGCGTTACCTGGAGCGGCGCGGGGTGAATATGGCGCAGCAGGCTTACCTGATCGGGTCAATCCTCAACTGGCTGGACCCGAGCAACCTGGCGCATCTCAACGGGGCGCCGGAGGGCGATAATTATCATTTGCCGAAGCGAGGAAATTTTTTGAGCGTCGATGAGCTTGCGCAGGTCAAAGGGTCGGAACCGCTTGTGAGCCAGGCGGGCTGGGAAGATGATTTCACCATATATACCAATCCCGGAACGATCGACCTGCAATCGGCCAACCGGCGTGTGCTGGAGTCAATACCCGGCGTGGGGGACTCGACCGTGAACCGGTTCCTGCAAGTGCGCCGTGGAGCGGACGGAATGGATTTCACGGCGGACGACCACGTGTTCCAGAGTGTGCAGGAGGCGATGTCGTACCTTGGGATAACGGGGCCGCAACTGGAGATATGGGGCCAATATGTATCGCTGGAGAATCCGGTGAGCCAAACCAAGATGGTGCACATCAAGAGCACGGGGCAGTGCGGAAATATTTACCGGCACGTGGAAGTAGTTGCCACGAAGGGGAACATGCAACCTATAATATACTTTTGGAAAGAGCTTTAACCATGACACGGCCCCGGCCGCGGACGCGGATGATCAGGATCACCCCGGCGGCCGAAGGGTGGAGCGTCGGCGGAAGCGCCGATGGGGAGCCGGCGCGCCTTGCGCGGACGATGGAGGAGGCGGCGGCATCATTGCCGGCGGATGCGAGCGTGAGCCTGTCGCTGCCGGTGAGCGCGGTGTTGCTGGAGCGGATGAAACTGCCGGCGACGGACCGGGAGGAATTGGGGGGGATGGTGGTGCTGCAACTGGAGAAGACGCTGCCGTATAGCGGGGAGGAATTGACGAGCGGGCATGACATTATCCGGCAGGGGGAGACGGAGAGCGATGTGCTTGCGATAGCGGTGAGCAACGAGCAACTGGATGCGATATGCGAGCCGCTCCGGGGGCGGCGGATGCTGCCGGCGCAGGTGGGGATATATGCGAGTCAACTGGCGGCGCGTTATCCGGAGGAGGAGGTGCTGGCGCTGGTGTACAGGGAAGGGGACTCGACCGTGCTGGGGATCGCGCAAAGTGGGAAGCTGGTTGCGGCCCATGCATACCCGACGACGAACCGGACGGAATTCCTGACGGAACTGCCGCGGCTGATGCTTGCGGCGGAGCTGGAGGGGACGCCGATCAATTTCACGAAGATAGTGGTGGAGCGGGAGCTGGCGGGATGGATCGACGGGTTGAAAAGCCAGCTTGGCGATGCACGGATCGACCTGATGACAATGGATCTGCCGCTGGAGCAGGGTGCGGTAAACCTGGTGCCGGCCGGCTGGACGCAGGAGAAGCGGAAGCTGGAACAAAGCGCCAAAGTGCGCGACTGGCTGGCGCTGGCGGGAGTGATATACCTATGCCTGCTGCTTGCGGCGGCAGCATATATCATCTGGCTGCAGCGGCAGGTGGGGCAGGTGAATGCGCTTGTGGTGCAGGCGTCGCCGACGGTGAACGACATAGGGAGCCGGAAGGCGCGCTGGACTGCGCTGGCGCCGGCGACCGATCCCAACCGGTACGCGGTGGAGCTATTGCAACAGATCAATCAGAGTATACCGAACGAGGATCTGCATGTGACGGATTTTGAGCAGCAAAGCCCGTCGGAGTTCGAAATAACGGGAGAAGCGCCGAGCCTGGATGTGGCAAACCAATACTTGAACGGATTGCAGGACAACGCGGCTCTCAAGGCGTTCCACATAACGGGAAGTCCGCCGACGGTCCTATCGAATGACCATGCCGCGTTTGTGATAGATGCAGCGCTATGAAACTCTCCGACCGGGAAAAAATGCTGGCGATGGCGGTGGGCGTGACGGTTTTCGTGCTGCTGAATCTTTTCCTGATGAGCGCGTTTGCAAAGCGGAACGCAAACCTGCGCGCGGCGCTATCGCAGCAGCGGCTGGCGTGGAGCGGGATGAAGGAATTGCTGGGTGAAAAGGATCTCTGGGCGGCCCGCGACGACGCGCTCTCCGCCAAGCAGCCGAAGCTGAATAATGAGAATGCCGCGGGGGTGCAACTGTATGACATGATCAAGGAACTGGCGGCGCGGGAGAAGGTGACGATCCACGACACGGACCTCAACGGGGGGGTGGAGAAGACGCAGTGGTACCGGTCCGTGCCGGTGCTGGTGCAGACGAGTTCGTCCTGGCCGCAACTGATTTCGTTTTTGTACGCGCTGCAGCAACCGGACAAGTTCATCGTGTGCGAGACGGTGTCGATAAAGGTGGATGACGCGGATCCGACGAAGATGGATGGGAGTTTCAAGATCGCGCGGTGGTATCAGCCTTGAGGCGATGCGAAGGGGGGACTCTCCTGCGTTGCAGGCGGGGGGAAATGCGGTTAAGCTGCTGCCGCGATGGGTCTTAAATACATTCTGTTTTGGGCTCCACTGGCGGCGCTGACCGGCTTGATATGCTGGGGGGCGGCGCCGGCGGCGCCGCAGCCTGAGGCGGGTGCGCTGCCGACGCCGTACCCGGAGACGAGGTATCAGTTGATGAGCGGGCGCTCGCCTTTTGCGGTGGCCACGAGCACGGCGACGGCGGCGCCGACGCCGGGGTTCGCGGCGCAATTGTACGTGGACGGTGTGGCGCATGCGCTGGGGACCGATTTTGTGGCGATAAAATCGCGCGATCAGGACAAGCCGGAAGTCTATTTCCTGGAAGTGGGCGAGAGCAGCAAGGATGGGATGAAGGTGGAGCGGGTGGCGTGGTCCGACCAGATGGGAAAGAGCACGGTGGATGTGAGCAAAGGCGGGGAAAGGGCGACGCTGGAGTTTGACGAGGCGACAGTGCACTCTGGCGGAACGGGACCGGGGCCCGGCCTGCCGGGGATGGTGCGGCTGCCGACGCTGCCAATGGGGCAAGGGCGGCCGATGAATTTCCCGGCGCAGGGCAATGGGCAGCCGCAGTTCAATAATCGATTCTTCCAGCCGCCTACGGGGCCTACGGCGCTGGGCGGCAATCAGCCGGCCCGGCGGGTGAGGGGCCTGATCCCGAGCCAGTAGCGCGCCATGTGGAAAGGCCGCTTTCAGCAGGATACGGCGAGGCTCCTGAGCCAGTATAGCGAGTCGATCTCGTTTGATTGGCGGCTGTATCCGTATGACATCCAGGGGTCGATTGCGCACTCGAAGGGGCTGCTCGCGGCGGGAATATTGAGCGCGGAGGAGCAGGGGGCGATTGAGACAGGGCTTTTGGAAATCGGGGCGGATATTGAATCGGGGGCGTTTCGATTCGATCCGGGGCTCGAGGATATCCACATGAATATCGAAGCGGAGCTGACGCGGCGGATAGGGGCGGCGGGCGGGAAACTGCATACGGCGCGGAGCCGGAATGACCAGGTGGCGCTTGATTTGCGGCTGATATTGCGTGCGGAGACGGATGCGATAGTGGGGCTGGCGCGCGGATTGCAGAGGAGCCTGGTATGGCTGGCAACGGAGAATATCGAAGTGATAATCCCGGGGTACACGCACCTGCAGAGGGCGCAACCGGTGTACTTTGCGCATCATCTGCTGGCGTATGTGGAGATGCTGGAGCGGGACGCGGAGAGGCTGGGGGATTGCCGCAAGAGGATCGATGTGATGCCGCTGGGCTCGGGGGCGATTGCCGGGTCGACCATAGTGCTGGACCGGGCGTTGATCGCGCGGGAGCTTGGATTTGCCGCGATCACGCAGAATAGCATGGACGGGGTGAGCGACCGGGATTTTGCGTGCGAATTGCTGGCGGCGATAGCGATTGCCGGGATGCACTTGTCGCGGCTGAGCGAGGACTTGATCCTGTGGGCATCGGCTGAGTTTGGTTTTGTGACTATATCCGATGCGTTCTCGACGGGATCGAGCCTGATGCCGCAGAAGAAGAATCCGGATGTGGCGGAGTTGACGCGCGGGAAGACGGGGCGGCTGTACGGGAATCTGGTGGCGCTGCTGACGATGCTGAAGGGGCTGCCGCTGAGTTACAACCGGGATATGCAGGAGGATAAGGAGCCGATCTTCGACTCCGTGGACACGATCAAGGCGGCGCTGGAGGTGAACGCGGCGATGGTGCGCGAGATCAAGGTGAACGGGGCACTGGCGGGCAGCGATCCGATGCTGCTGGCGACGGACCTCGCGGATTACCTGGTGCTTGCGGGGGTGCCGTTCCGGCAGGCGCATGAGGTGATCGGGAAGCTGGTGGCGCATTGCATCAAGGAGGGGCGGACGTTCCCGGAGATTGAGCTTGAGACTTACCGGACGTTCTCGCCGGTGTTTGGGCCGGACGTGTACGATGTGCTGGATGTGCGGCGGGCGCTGGATGCGAGGAAGGCCGTGGGGGCGCCGTCGCTGGAGAATGTGCGGGCGCAATTGGAACGCTGGCGCGGAGCGCTGGGGTGATGAAACTTTCGCGGCGACGGTTGACTTCTGGGGGTCTGGAAGCAACGCTTTGATGACAAACCGATGTCCGGCCAGCAGCCTCCCCCATTTCAAACTTTCATCCAGGAGGGGCCTGGGTGGGAGGGAATTGGCAGCAAGCTCCAGTACGCGAATGATTACTTGCAGGTGTACCTGGCGACGGTGCGGACGCCGAGCCGGCCAGCGGGGGCGCTCTGGACGGTGGTGCACAGGAAGGCCGCGGCCGTGGTGGCGCCGATGAGGGCGGATGGGCGGCTGGTGCTGATACGGCAGGAGCGGATACCGGTGCGGGCGGCGCTCTGGGAATTCCCGGCGGGTCAGATCGACAGCCCGGGGGAGGGGGATGACGCGGCGATAAGGGCGACGGCGCGCCGGGAGCTGCGGGAGGAGTCGGGGTATGAACTCGGGCCGGGCGGTGAGCTGATAGCGATGGGATGTTTTTACTCGTCGCCTGGATTTACGGATGAGCATGCGTATCTGTTTCTGGCGCGCGGGGTGATACCGGCGGCCGGGGGCGCGGAGCCTGATGAAAATGAGGCGATCGAGGGGTGCCGGGCGTTCACGGTGGAGGAGCTGCGGGGGATGATCGCGGAGAATGAGGTGCGCGACGCGAATACGCTGAGCGCGTTTGCGCGGCTGACGGCGCTTGGATTTATCTGAGGACGCGATGGCAAGGCTGGATAGAATATTCAAGTTTCGCGAGGAGACGGATAACCCGGAGGCGGTGAAGCCGTTTCTGGATCACCTTGAGGATTTGCGCTGGATGCTGGTGAAGGTGGCGGTGACGCTGTTCATCGGGATGATAGTGGCGCTGGCCTTTCACGGGCCGCTGGTGGAGGTGGTGCAGAGGCCGCTGCGGCAGATAGACCCGCACCTTGTGAACCGGCTGCAGGTGCTGAGCCCGACGGATCCGCTGGTGATTATATTCGAGATTTCGTTTTACGCGGGGATCGTGATTACGTTTCCGATATTGCTGTTTTACATTGCGCAATTCGTGCTGCCGGCGCTGACGGTGCATGAGCGGAAGGTGGTGATGCCGACGATTGGGGCGTCGTTCGCGCTATTTATCGTGGGGGTGTTGTTTTGTTATTTTGTCGTGCTGCCGCAAACGCTGGGGTTCTTTTTCGGGTTTACGAAATCGCTGGAGTGGACGCCGAACTGGCAGGTGCGGGAGTACTTTGCGTTTGTGACGCAGATTACGCTGGCGTTCGGGGTGGCGTTTGAGCTGCCGATAGTGGTGCTGGCGCTGGTGTATATGAGGGTGTTGACGTCGGGTTTTTTGAGGCGGACACGGCCGTTTGCGATAGTGATCATTCTATGCGTGGCGGTGGTGATAGCGCCGACGCCGGACGTGGTGACGTTTATGTCGCTGGGATTGCCGATGTGCGTGCTGTATGAGATTTGTATTTGGCTCGGGTGGTTTGTGGAACGGGCGCGGCTGAAGAAGGAGACGGTGGAGTAGGGATCATGCCACCTGGCGGGCGGGCACAACATGCTCGCGAACCCACTTTGCAGTCTCGTCCAGGCTGAGGATTTTTCCGATCTCGCACCATGCCCGCAGGGTGCCGGGGGAAAAGTCGAGGTCGTCATCCACCCACAAGGGTACTCCTTGACTATCGACGGTCACTTTGCGGAATTTTGCTTCGTCCCGGAGCGGTTCGTAGAGCGGTCCCCAACTTAGAATCGGTGCAAGGTCAATCTCGGCGGCAAAGCCGTCTGCGAAGGTCAAGGCGAGCCGGTGGCCGCCCAAGGGGCGGACTTCGCGTACTTTTTCAGTGAGATAATTTTCCATGAGGTTAATCATTGGGTGATGCCACCGAGGCCGGGAGGCATCAGAGAATTATG
>Ga0182024_10015734_pt1 | contig 14437 bp, 12 predicted proteins | sample P32metaG_FD_120480 | JGI IMG/M metagenome (GOLD analysis project Ga0182024, IMG submission 120480) | Permafrost microbial communities from Stordalen Mire, Sweden - P3-2 metaG (Illumina Assembly) | ecosystem: Environmental > Terrestrial > Soil > Wetlands > Permafrost | place: Sweden: Stordalen... | reverse complement strand
GCGCAGCGGTATAAGCAGAACAAGACTTAGGGGTCAGGGACAGGGGACAGGGGACAGGGGACAGGGACGCGCAAGCGTACCGCATACCGTCTTCTGTTGTCTTCCCTGATCCCTGACCCCTGGCCCCTAATTGGAGATTCCCTCATGCGAAATCCTCTGCCCAGCGGTCGTTGGTTCTTGCTGATGCTCGGATTGGTGGCGATGCAGCTATCGGCTGTTTCGTCAGTGCAAGCGCAAGCGGCCAATCCGGAATTGGATGCATTGCTGACGCAAGGCGTGGCGTTTCCCGGCGGACAAATGCGAAAGCTCCGTCCACCGACGTTGGCCGATGGTCTAACCGCCCCCCAGCAGCAACAGGCGATCGAAGCCGTGCTGGCGATGAAGAAGGGAAAGCTGATCACGTATGAACAATTCACGGCGAAAGAGCACAACTCGTCTTATGTCTTGCTGGTCGACCAAGACCCGCAATATGACGGGAGCGTGCCGGGACACTCGATCAACGTTTGGTTTGTTGTCTACGCCAAATTAAAGACCGTTGCCGATCCCAAGTTCATGAAGCAGCAGTTCAAGCCGGATAAGACCAGCCGAATCGATACGCTAACATTGGAGGACCTCAAGGAGCGGCAAATCGTCCCGCGAATCATCGCGGACGGAAACGAATGGTTTGTTCACGGGACGTTCAAACTTCTTCAAACCGATGTAAGAGTGCAAGTCCAGGCGACCGAACGGGTCGTGGAGACAACGACGAAGGAATCGGCGACCCTCGCCGGCCAGATCGATCGCCGATTCGACCGCGATGTCATGTTTCCCAATGAATGGCGGCCTGCCCCACGGGGCGTCGTCGGTGAGCCGGCTAGCCTCTATGTTTCTTCCGGCGCCTACTCGAAAGTCACGAAACTGGTTCAACCAGCCGGAGCTCTGTTGGTCGAATACCACTTTGTCTACGAAGAACCCGAAAGCTGGTTCAACGGGCACGATCTTTTGCGGACAAAATTTCCCCAGATTGCGCCAGGGAACGTTCAGGATTTCCGTATCGCCGTGAAAGCGGCCGAGCGATGAAGCCGCAAGGATCGGATCATTCGCGGAGCCAGTGGCACACCGTGCCGCGCGGCAAAGTAAAGAGCACGGAAAAACCGCCCGGTCGATCGGAGCCGGTCCCCTTTTTCAACTAAGCCCCCTCCTTCCCGCAAAAATGGGAGACTCCCTCATGCGAAATCCTCTGCCCAGCGGTCTTTGGATATTGCTGGCGATGGGCTTAATCGCGATGGAACCGTCGGCGGTTTCGCCGGTTCGAGCTCAGGCCAATCCGGAATTGAATGCATTGCTGACGCAGGGCGTGGCATTCCCCGGAGGGCAAACGCGAAAGATTCGTCCACCGAGCATGGTCGATGGACTCGATGCCGCCGGTCAGCGGAAGGTTATCGACGCCATAATGGCAATGAAAATCGGTCGCCCGATCAATTTTGGTGATTTCACAAAAAACAATTTGAATGCGCCGTTCGTTTTGCTGATCGACGAAGATCCGACATACGATGGAAACCTGCCGGGCCATTCTGTAAATCTCTGGTTTGTAGTACATGGCGAATTGAAAACCGTCGCGGATCCGACGTTTCTCAAGAACCAATTCAAGCCGGACGAAAGCGGCCGTACCGACACGCTTTCGGCAGCGGATCTCCAACAGCGGCAAATCGTCCCGCGAATAATTCCGGAGGGAAGCGAAGGGTTCGTCCATGGGAAGTTTCGGATGCTTGACAAGGATGTGCGGGTGGAAATTCAAGCAACCGAACGGATCGTGCGGACCACGACGAAGGAATCGGCGACCGTCGCGGGGCAAATCGACCGCCGGTTCGATAGCGACGCCAAGTTTCCCAATGAATGGCGTTCGGTGACACAAGGTGTTGTCAGCGGAACACCGATTCTCTACTTCTCCCATGGCTCGTATGCAAAAGTGACGAAACTGATCGCACCCGCCGGCGCTTTGCTGGTCGATTATCATTTCGTCTATGACGAGCCGGAGGGGTGGTTCAACGGCGCCAATCTGCTCCGCTCGAAGCTGCGGGCAAAAACCGAAGGCGACGTGCGGACTTTCCGCCGTCAAGTGAAAGTCGCAGAGTCAGGCGGGTAGGAAACAGAACGCGGGCGCATTCGGTCCTTGCTTGCGCTGCGGGCTCATCCGCTCGATTACTTCCGCCGCATCGCTTCCACCGGTCGGAGGTTTGCGCCCCAATAGGCCGGATAGATCGCTCCGCCGACGCCGATCGCCACGGCCAGTAGAAAACCCTGCAAGATCACGATCGGTGCCACATCGCCTTGGATGAGCCCGGCCGTTTCGCGGAAGTGGCTGAGCACGTGCGTCAGGCCCACCGCGACAATCGCGCCGATCGTGCCGCCGGCAATGCTCAACAGCAGCGATTCGACCAGAATCATGCGGATCACCCGGATTTTTTTCCAACCGATCGCTCGCAACGTGCCGATCTCGCGGATGCGTTCGTAAACCGACATCACCATCGTATTGAGCATGCCGATGGCGCCGACCAACAGTGCGATCGCCGACGTAACCCAAGCCACGGCTCGGCTGAGTTTGATCGGACCGACGCTGGCGATGAATTCGTCGGTCGGCACGGCCGCCACGCTCGAATCAAGAGCTTCGATCCGCTTGCGCAACTCGGCCAGTTGAGCCGTCTTTTGTTCGGGCATCGCATCCTTGGGAACATTGGCGCGAACCATGAATCCCGTGACCTGGCCGGGGCGGTTCATGAACTGTTGCATGTCGGACAACAGGGCGACGACCGAGCCGCTTTCATAAACCTGCTTGCTATCGAAAATGCCGACGACTTCGGCACTTTCGCCGTACAGCGGAATCTTGTCGCCGACCTTGACGTTCAAATTGCCGGCCAACACACTGCCGACGAGCACTTTGTGATGGTCTTCCGGCTTCAGCAATCGGCCGCCGGGTTGGATTTTCAATTCGTCGTACAGCGGAGAACCAGGCGCCCAGCCGTTGGCGATGACGTTCGGAATGTCGTGATCGGGAAACGAAACGACATCCATCAGACCCCCGTTCACCGAAGCAACGCCGGGCACCTCGTGGATCTGATCTGCCATGGCAGCGGGCAGTCCGTTGTTCAACTCGGTGCTGCTGCCGACCCGTTGCACAACCAGATCGACGCCGCGCTGGTCGTACAATTCCTTGAATTGCCGCGAGAAGCTGTCGGAAATGCCGACGAGCGAGACGACTGCCGCCACGGCCACGCCCAGGCCGATCACCGTCAGCAAGCTGCGCGTCCGACGGCGCAGGATGTTCTTCCAAACGAAGCCAAAAAATAGCATGATCGAAGGCGGGGCATGGAGTTTGTTTGCGGTTGGCGGCCAGCGGACGGCTACCTGTGAACTCGTTGGTGGTGTGCAACCGGGGCGGTGTTGACCGGCTCTTCCGCAACCCGGCCGTCGCGAATCCAAATGATCCGCTCGGCCCGCTCGGCGACCTCGAGGCTATGGGTAATGACGATCAGCGTCATGCCCCGCTCGTCGTGCAACTGGTCGAACAAATCCAACACGTCCGAACCGCTGTGCGAATCGAGATTGCCGGTCGGCTCGTCGGCCAGCAACAGGGGCGCTTCATTGGCCAATGCCCGGGCAATCGCAACGCGTTGCCGTTCGCCGACCGACAACTGGTTCGGCAGATGCTTCGTACGGTGGCTCATGCCGACCGATTCCAAAAGTTCTCCGGCCCGGCGAACCCGTTGGGGGGCGGAGAGCGATCCCTCGAACATCGGGATTTGCACGTTCTCGATGGCCGTCAGCGTCGGGAGCAAATAGAACGATTGAAAAACAAAGCCGATCTTGCGGGAGCGGAAGTTGTCGAGGTCGCGCAGCGCGGAAAGGGGCTTGTCTTCGAAGTAGATTTCGCCGCTCGTCGGGCGATCCAACGTCCCCAACAGATTCAGCAGAGTCGACTTGCCGCTGCCGCTGGGACCCATGATTGCAACATATTCGCCGCGGCGGATCTCCAGCGAGACGTCGACCAGTGCGGTCACTTCACCATCCGTATAGGTCCGCCCAACGCGCTCGCAGCGCAAAAGGGACTGGGATGAATCGAACAGAGTGCTACTCATAGCGCAAGGCCTCCGTCGGTGCCAAACTCGCCCCGCGAATTGCCGGATACGCGCCCCCGATCAATCCAAGCAGCAGGGAAAGCAAAAATCCTGTAATAATCACTCGAAGCGACACGTCGGGCCGAACCAACCCCTCGGCCGCCGGCAAATGGCTGACGATCCGGGTCAGGAATACCGCCAGACACGTCCCCACCACGGCCCCTCCCAGGCTCAAGGCAAACGATTCGCCAAGAATCATTCGCATCACTCGGACCTTTCGCCAGCCGATCGCCCGCAGGATGCCGATCTCCTGCGTTCGCTCCATGACCGACATGATCATCGTGTTGAGCATGCCGATCGCTCCGATTACCAAGGCAATGGCAGAGGTCATCCAGGCCATCGCGCCGGCCAACTTGATTCCGTTGTCGTTATTCAAATACTGCTCGGTGGTCAGGGCACCCAAATGGTACGGCTTGCCATCAGCATCGCGCAAGTCGGCGATTTCCGCCTTAATGCGATCCACCACCGCCGAATCTCCCGCCAAGCCCGGTTTTAGAATGATTTGGAACTCCGAAACCTGATGCTCCCGATCCATAAGCGCTTGCAGTTCCGCCAGATGCACCAAGGCACCGCGATTTTCCAGCATCGACTTACTTTGGTAGATTCCGACCACCTTGAACTTCTTCAATTCGATCACTACGGTGTCGCCTGGCTTCTTTTCCAGGTTTCTGGCCAGAATCGTGCCAAGCATGACGCTGTCGTGGTCGGTCGGCGCCAAGACCCTTCCTTGGGCCGGATGTTGAAAGTCTTGCAACGCGAAACTGTCGGGGGGCAGGCCTCGCAAGGGAACCGGAAATGAGTCGTCTTTGAGCTTCACATTATCTTCCAGCACGGGCGTTAGCTGGCCGACCTCGGGAAGCTGGGCCAATTGGCCTCCGATCGCCTCGTCGAGCCGGGTGGTGTCGAAATCGCCGGCACCGATGTGCTTTACGATCAGGTCGACATTGTGCCCGGTGAGCATGTCGCGAGACGACTGCTCAAAGCCGTTCGAGACGCCCAACAGAGCCACGACGGCCGAAATAGCCACCGCCACGCCGATGCCGGTGAGCGTCGAGCGGACCTTGCGCCGGAAGACGTTTTTGCAAATGAATTGTGTGAACCTCATCGACGACCCTGGGCGCGATTCGGCATGGGAAAAAGACGGATTGGCGGAAACGCATGGGACGAAGAATCCCCCCACGGTCTCCCGCAAAGGCGTGTAAACCTAGCACTAACGTAGCCTGCCCGATGGGCTTGTGTCTATAGGATTAGGCCGGCCAAGGCTGACGGATACCCTCCCAATGAGCCGTTCTGAAAAGCGGCGCAAAGTGGCCGCAGCGCACACAAGCCTGACGCGCTAGCGAAGGAATACCGCTGGTGGACGCCTCGCGGCACCCTCCTTCGCTAGCGCTTCAGGCTGATATGAATAGTCCGGGTTGGGCTAGCGGGTTTGAACTTTCATCGCGGGCCGCTTATGATCCAAAGCAGTTTGGAAAGCCGTCTTATGTCTCTCCCAATTTTGCGATCGATTCTCTTGCCGGCTCTGCTCGCCGCGATTCTGGTCGCGCCGCGACCGCTGGCGGCAGAGGAAAACTGGCCGCAGTTTCGCGGGCCCGACGGACAAGGCCATTCCGCCGCCACCGGGCTGCCCATGCATTGGAGCGAGACGGAGAACATCGTTTGGAAGACGCCCATCCATGGCAGCGGCTGGTCGAGCCCCGTGGTTTGGGGCGACCAAATCTGGCTGACCACCGCGACGGAGGACGGAAAAGAGCTGTTTGCCGTCTGTGTCGATCGGCAGACCGGCCATGTGCTGCATGATCTGAAAGTGTTCGAAGTTGCCGCGCCCGCCGCGACGCGTGTCTACAACAGCTACGCCTCGCCGACCCCGGTGATCGAAGCCGGCCGGGTTTACATCAGTTTTGGCAGCGCGGGCACGGCATGTCTCGACACCGCCGACGGCCATGTCATTTGGCAGCGCCGCGACCTCCCCTGCAACCATTTTCGTGGGGCCGGGTCGTCGCCGATCCTGTTCGAAAACCTGTTGTTCCTTCATTTCGACGGATTCGATTACCAATACATCGTCGCCCTGAATAAGCAGTCCGGGGAAACCGTCTGGAAGCGAGATCGCGACGTCGATTACGGCACCGGCGATGGCGACATGAAGAAGGCGTTTTCGACCCCGCTGGTGATCGACGTTGCGGGACAACTTCAGCTCATCAGCCCCTGCTCGAAGGCGACGTTGGCCTTCGACCCGCATACCGGAAAAGATATTTGGCGCGTTCACTATTCGAGCTTTTCCACGGCGGCCCGGCCGGTGTATGGCGGAGGGCTGCTGTTTCTCAACACCGGTTTTGGCAAGGCCGATTTGCTGGCGGTTCGGCCAGGCGGCGGGGCGAGCGGCGGTGATGCAAAGAGCAATGAAGTGGGGGGCAGCGGCGACATTACCGCCACGAATGTCGTCTGGAAGCAGGGTAAGTCGATCGGTTCAAAGCCCTCGGCGCTGCTGGTTGGCGATTTGCTCTTCGTGGTTCACGACTCCGGAGTTGCCTCATGCATCGAGGCGAAGTCGGGAAGCGTGGTTTGGTCGAAGCGGCTGGGGGGCGAGTATTCCGCTTCGCCGATTGCCGCCGAAGGCCGCGTCTACTTCGCCGGCGAAAATGGCTCGACGACGGTGCTGCGCGCCGGCCGGGATTATGAGGAATTGGCCGTGAATCATCTCGACGATGGATTCAAGAGCTCGCCGGCCGTTGCCGGACACTCGTTAATCCTTCGCACGAAGACGAATCTCTATCGCGTCGAGCAGCGCTGATTCGTCATGCCGCTCGACGCGTTGCAGGCGTCGCCGCCGTTTCGGCTTCGGGCGGTGCATCGTCGGCCGAATCGTCTGCGACCACTTCGTAGGGCCGCTTTAGACTCAAGAAGTAGACGCAACCGCCGACCATTCCGCCGACGATCGCGGTCAGAAACCAAAGCAGCCCGAGCGTAACCCCCAATTCCTCGCTCACGCCGTACGATGCCAACATCCACGCCAATCCCCCCTCGCGCACTCCGACGCCGCTAATGCTGAGCGGCAGCGTCGTCAACAGAGCCACCGCAGGCACCGCGACGCAATAAGCGCCCAGCGGAATTCCTAGTCCCATGGCGCGGCCAATTTCAGCCACGGCCAGCACATTCAATCCCTGCACGACCAATCCCCATCCGATCGATCGCCGAAACACTTCCGGACGATCGTGATACGGCATCAGTTGCTCGGCGAGCCGTGCCGGCCGACTGTCCGCCGGAAGCAAACCGGCGACCCATTTCAACATTCGCAAACCGAGCGAAACAGCCACCAAGGCCGCAGCCAACAGACCGACGCCGACCAGAATCGTCGATGCAAGTGGGAGCGCAAACGCACGAGCCGTCAGCGCGGTTACCCCGATCACGCTCAGGCCGACAAGTCCGACGGCCCGATCGGCCAGCACCGTGCAGCCGGCTAAAACGCGGCCTGCCGTATTCGGGGCCAACCAATACGCCTTCAACACGTCGCCGCCGATCGACGAGGGCAGACAAAGATTGAAGAACATCCCCTCGAAATAGAGCTGCATGTAGCGTAGCCGCGAGAAATGGAAGCCTAGCGGCCGAGCCAACTCGGCCCAACGCCAGCCGCTGGCGACTTGCGAACCCAAATAAATCGCCAATGCCGCAGCCCAATGGCTCCAAGCCATCCCTTGAATCGCCGCCTCGACAGGTCGCCATTGCGTATGCCGGATCAGGTAGGCGACGAGCAATGCGCCCGCGCCGGCGCGAAGCCAAAACATCCAGCGCCGGCGGCCGGCACGGGCACTCGGCTTCGTATCCAACGCGACGGAATCTGCGTTCAAGCTGCTCATGCGAATGTCCTCACTTCCAATGTGCCGGAGGAGAATTCTTGCTGGCGATGATCGCCGGTGTATTTGTGGCGCCCGATTCGGCGATCGTCGATGGCAATCGCGCGACCAATACCATGTCGCCAGGTCGGCAGAATCTTGGCTTTTCGCCGATGATCTGCAATTCGCCTGGCAGCAGTGCCTGGAGTTGCTTGAATCCTTCGGGATCGGTCGCAACCAGCGGATGTTCGCCGTTGGCAAAAAGCGCCGCCGCTTCGGCCGAAGTGCCAAGCTCTTCGACTTTTCGATCGGCGTAATACACCAATCCAACGAAGGCCAGGCGAAACTGGCCGAGTTTCGACGGTGCATCGTGCAACTGCCCGACGAACTCGCCCAAGCGGACGCCGTTTTGTTCGCGGCTCAACGGCGTCGCCACGCCTCCCAGCACTGAGGCCAACAACAATGCCGTGGCGACCACCACGGAGGCCATCGCCAGCCTCGGCCGAAGCCGCCGTTGAAAAAGCCATGCCGACACCGCTCCGGCGACCGGAATCACGCCGATCCAACCGAAACCCGCGGTTTCCGGAAACCATCTCGGCAGCCCCATCAGCGCGATGGTCAGGCCGACGCCAGCCAAGCCAAGCGTCCACCACGCAAATGGCAAGAGTCGGTGTCCCGAAATCTTTTGCGGAGCGGCGACCCAATCGGCGATCCAAAGCCCGACGAGAATCGCCAACGCCGGATACGCGGGCAGAATGTAGTTGGGCTGCTTCGTTCCGCAAATCGAAAAGAACACGATCCAAACTGCCGACCACCAGAGCAACAGACGGCAAGCGGCAGCTTCGGGCTCATCGCGACGAATTCGCCGGATCGCGGCCGCCAATGCAACCGGCAAGAACAGCGACCAGGGGAAGAAGCAGCCCATCAGCGTCAGCGGCGGAAACAAGAGTAACCCATGATGCCCTTCGCGCGGCTCCATGAATCGCTGAACATTGTGTTCCCAGAAGAAACCGCTCAACCATTGCCCATGCGTGCGGATTCCGACCCACGCGTACCACGGCAGCGCGACGGCCAGCACGGTCAGAATCAATGTGACCGGCCGCATCGCAACGACCGCGGCGGGAGCATCTTTCGCGAGAGATCGCAGCCGCCAGAACATCAACCGAGAACAATAACTCAATTGACTGCCGAGATTGACGAACTCCGGCCGCTCCAGAGGAGGCAGCAACGTTGCGCGTTCGCTAGTGGATCGTCGCGATCTCGATCCTTCAAAAAATACGAATCCACCGATTGCCGCAACCGGCAACACGACGCCGACCGGTCCCTTCGCAAGCACGGCCAGCCCCATCGCCGTTCCCATGAGGACGAAGCTCGACCACGATCGCGGCACAATCGCCTTAAACCGGCCTTCGCCCTCTTCTTGACCCTCACCCCTCGCCCCTCGCCCCTCGCCCCAATTTCCTCTCCCGATCCCCACGACATACGCCAAGAGCGCCATCGTCGTGCAGAAAATCAACGTCGAATCGGGTGTCGCCGCGCGGCCGACCATGGCGAACATCAAATTCGTCGCCATTGCCAAACCGGCCCACAGGCCAACCTCGGGACGGAACAGTCGCCGCGCGAGATGGTAGGTCGCCAACGATGTGCCGACGGCCAGCAAGGCTGAAGGAAGTCGTGCTGCGAACTCCGTCGTGCCCAGCAGTTGGTACGAAACCATCGCCAGCCAATAGAAGAGCGCCGGCTTATCGGGCCGTGTTCGGAAATTGAACGTCGGCACGACCCAATCGCCGCGGATCAGCATTTCCTGCGCGCAACGGGCATTCTTCGTTTCGTCGTCGTCCCACAGGCGCGGTCCACCAAGCCCGGCGAAGAACACGACGCCGGCAACGAAGACGATCCAGGCGGGGTGGCGGAGGAGCATCGGGCGGGGGACAGGGGACAGGGGACAGGGGTCGGGGGACAGGGGTCAGGGGACAGGGGTCAGGGGACAGGGGTCAGGGGTCAGGGACGGACGCGCAAAACCGCAAACGAGCTTTCCGACGCCGTTTGAAAGCGAGGCTCGCTTGCGGCCAGCGCGCGTCGTGCCGCACCGGTCGCTGAACTATCTCTGATCCCCAATCGACCGATTCGCCGTCTCAACTACGGTTCCCGCCGGGCGGCGACCGACGAGGAGCAACTCGCCCGGTTTCAAGAACCGTCGCTCGCGGGCCAACACCACCGCGTCGGCCGGCAGAATTGGCCGCAGCTCTTCCAAGCCTTGCAAATCCGTGATCAGCAGGACGTTGTCCAAGTTGTCGAGCCATAGTCGAGTGTCGTCTGGATTGAAGGGGTCCGACGCGCTATCATTCGCTTGCTCGCGGGCCAAGGCGACGGAATCCCGAGGGTCGCGCGTGTTGGCAAGTCGTACTCCCATGATTGGCTCACTACGATTGGCATAGTAGACGAAGTCGGGCAGACGGATTCGATAGGTCGCAACCGGAGTCGTCTTGTCGCCGAAGCGATTGACGGCCTCGACCAGCCGCATGCTCTCTTGCTGCCTGCTGAGTGGCACCGCCGCGACGGCAAACATGCCCACGAACAAAGCGACGGCCATGCCGACGATCGACGTGGCAGCAAATGCCGGCTGACCTCGCCGCTGGAAAAACCATCCCGCTCCGGCGCCGGCCATCAGGATCAGTCCAAGCCAATTCGAGCTCGGCGAGCCGGGCGCCCAATGCGAAACCAGCAGCGGCAAAGCGACGACGAACACGATTCCCAACGTCGCCAGGCCGCCCCACGCCACCTTGAGCCATTGGTGACCCATGACCTTTTGGGGCGCCGCGATCCAATCGGCGATCCACAGCCCGGCGATTATCGAGAGCAGCGGATAGGTCGGAGCAACATAGTGCGACAGCTTGCTGGCCGATAAAGAAAAGATGACGAACCAGGTCAGACTCCAGACGGCCGCGAACATGCACGACTTCGCCTTCGAATCGCCGCCGCGCAATCGCTTCACCACCGAAATCACACCCAGCACCAGCGCAAAGTCCCAAGGGAAGAAACCAATCAGAAGCGCAATCGGGTAGTAAAAAATCGAGCCGGCATGTTGTTCCATCGTGTGCAGAAAGCGATGGACGTTGTGCCGAAACAGAAAGTCGTCGGTCCATTGACCATGCGTGAGAACTCCGACCGCGACGTACCACGGCAAAGCAACCGCCAACACGACGGCCGCCAATGTAAACGGCCGCATGGCCCAAGTGGCTGCGGGAAAGTCGATGATCGTGGCCTTCATTCGCCGAACGGCAATATGCAAGAACGAAGCGAGCCGGCTTTGGAAAATGGCGGTTGTCGATAGAGCCTGTTTGCGACCAGGCAGGTCGGGCAGCGGATCAGAAACCGTCGGCGCCATTTTCGCCGCGCCCGCGACCAACACCCATATACCGAACGCCGCCACGGGTAGCAGCACGCCGACGGGGCCCTTGATCAAGATTCCGACGCCCATCGGCGCATACATGCCGACAAACCACCACCATGACCGCGGCATCACCGCACGAAATCGCGCGAGAGCGCTCGGCGCAACGGTTGGGCTATTTTCGACCATTTGCCCTTCCGCTTCTCCGCCGCTCCACATTTCCCTTCTCGTCCCGAAAACGTAAGCAAGCAGCGAAAGAGTCGTGCAGAAAATCAGCGGCGAATCGGGCGCCGCGGCTCGTCCGATCACGGCGAACGACGCGATCGTAGCGACGATCAACCCGGCCCAAAGACCGACTTCCGGCCGGAACAACCGCCGGCCCAAGTGATAGGTCATCAGTGCCGTGCCGAGCGCCATCAAGGCGCAAGGAAAGCGAGCGGAGAACTCCGTTTCCCCGAACAGGGTGAACGAGCCCATCTGCAGCCAGTAAAGAAAGACCGGCTTGTCGGTCCAAAGATGATTATTGAACGTCGGAACAATGAAATCACCCCGGCGCATCATCTCTTGCGTACATCGGGCGTATTCCGGCTCGTCTTCATCCCACAGCTTCGGCGCGCCCAAACCGATGAAGAAAACCGCGGCCCCGGTCAGAACGATAGCGAGTTGGTGACGAATAAGGGTGCGCATGGCCGCCGGGCTTCCTTGCCGAGGGTGGGTCGATACGGGGGCGGAACTGTAGGAGATTTGCGCGGATGGGTCAAGGCGAAGCAGGAGTGAATGGGCGGTTGGGGGCGATTTCCCATTCGTATCGTCAATGGGACGCGACCCGCGGCCGAGAATCATTTGAGCAGGATCGAGAATCCGGCCTGCTCGAAATGATGGTCTGTCGAAAGCGCCTCTTGGAGGCCACGATTGCGCATGAGTACCATACTAACCGCGTCGCACAACGAGTACGTCTTGTCGAGCTGTGCGGCGAGCAGGCTGATCGCCTGGTGATGCAGCGCTCGGTCCACCCAAATCATTTCAATGTCTCGGTCAACCGAAAGTTGAGCTACGAAACGGATCACAGGATCCCGCGGCAGCCGACGCGCCTGCGCGAGCGCGATCAATTCGGCCAGCACGTAGTTGTGCGTCAGACGTGTTGCCCGGCTGTCGTAACATGCAACTGCGTCATCGTGACGAGACTCCGACGCATCCAAACACGCAAGCAACCCCGAGGTATCGAGCAGCATCAGGTGTCGGCCCCGTAAGACTGAGCCAGATCCTCATCAATGCGGGCATTGTCTGCCGAGCGCGCATCGCCACTGGAGAGCGACCCAAAGGAGGCTCGCGCACACGCCGCCTGATTGACCGGCTCGGGCTCCACCTGAATTTGAACGCTTACTTGAGCGCCGTCGGGCAAAGAAACCGGCATATCGAGAACCACGAGACCGTTTTCAATATGGCCGTGATAGATCATTGCGGCTCCCTTCATTTTGCGAGTGCTCTAGCCATTATATCACGCCACGGCGGCATACCAACAGACCTCCGGCTCACCAGGCATCCCAGGGGTGCAAGTCGCACATTGCTCGATCGGCAGAGGTTTCTTCCCAACGGGTGGGGGAATTGCGGAGCAAGTCGCGATTGTTCTGTTGGGTTCGACCGATTTGCATTCCCCGGTACGCGCACGCACGGTCACCGATGGTAGAATTGCGATATGAAGAACCAACTGATTCCGCCGCCAGAACTCGCGCCGCCCGGCATTGGCCATCTGTCGGTCAAGGAAAGAATCGAACTCTGGGCACAAATGGTCGAGGAGGGGGATCAACTGGTGCTTGCCGCTCTGCGGCGCGAGCTCGGGCCGAATGCCGATTTGGCCGCCGCGTTCACGCAGTGGCTCGACCGCCGCGCGGACGAGAAAATTCGTGAACTGCGAATGGTCGCGCAATCGTGCCGCCGGGAGCAGGAATTGGCAAGGGCGTTTCCGGGTGAACAAGTCCCGCCGAGCGTTTAGATCTAAGTGCGGCGGCGTCTCCGCTTTGCCCGGAGGTAGAGCAGTGGAAATACGAGAACAGCCACAATGGCGTAGAACATCACGTCATCGGTCAAGAATCCAAAGACGTACTGGATGACCGGCCGTCGCCTGATCGGATCCTGATTCTTGCTTGTCGAGAAGTAAACATCGGCCGGGGCCAGACGATATGGCCAATGATCCTCGAACTCCGTGAGCCACCATTGGCCTGGCCCGCTTGATTCGGGCAGCTTAAGCAGTTCTAGCAACTGCGTGCGGTCGTTCGCCGCGAGCTTGCCCGCCCAGGCGGCTCGGCCGGTCCAGGGAACTTCACTGGTCAACGCCCCTTCATAGCGCGCGTCGGAGATGAAGTAGATTCGCAGCAACCGGTCGGACACGCCGAGGGTCTCGGCGGCGCCCTTGTAATCTGGCTCGCGATAGGGAAACAACGGGCGATCGGTTCGAAACGAGATCCGCAGCGCTGCGGCAGCGACCGTTTTGTTTTTGCCGTCATCCTTGTTCTTGGTGATCTTGAGGGCTGTGATCTTCCAACCCTCGTCGATATAGGGCTTCGCCCAGGCCGCGATTTCGGGGGAAAACGCATAGCCATTGTCCTTCAGCCAATCGACGAGCGCGTCGGACGATTTTGCCTCCAAAACGACCGCGTGAAAGCCCGCGACTTCCTTTTCGGTGAGCACGCGAATCTGAGCCGGGGAGGTGCCCGCGTCCCTCACCATGCCACAGCCGCAGCCTAATCCTCCGCTGGGTCGAGTCTGGCAAACGATCAGCGGCTCTGTCAATTTCTGGAGCAACGGAAACGCCTCATTGCCAGACTCCGCCAGTTCGGGCTGCGACGGCGAAGGCACCAGAAAACCGAAATCATCTGCCTTGCTCTTGAACGATGCCTTTCGGATAAAGTGCTCGGTGTTCGTCGCGGGATCCCAAATCAGAATCACCGTCTGATCGGCATTCACCACCGGCTCACCCGACGGCGGCGCGGGGCAGCAAGCCAAGGCGCCCGAAGCGCCGATGGCCGCCGTGACCGTGACCACGCAACAAGTCCGCAGCCAAT
>Ga0182024_10015733_pt1 | contig 14438 bp, 13 predicted proteins | sample P32metaG_FD_120480 | JGI IMG/M metagenome (GOLD analysis project Ga0182024, IMG submission 120480) | Permafrost microbial communities from Stordalen Mire, Sweden - P3-2 metaG (Illumina Assembly) | ecosystem: Environmental > Terrestrial > Soil > Wetlands > Permafrost | place: Sweden: Stordalen... | reverse complement strand
CGCACCACCACGGTATTCACCGCCCCAATCTCCGCCGCCAGGGGATCGCATTCCTTCAAATATTTCAGAATCGTCTCTTTGTGCGGTATCGTAACGCTGAATCCACGAATTCCGAGCGTTTTCACCGCATCCAGAAAATCTTCTAGTCTATGCACCAAGAAAGGCACATACACCGCGTCCACATCTCGCGCAATAAATCCCGTGTTGTGCAGCAGCGGCGACAACGAATGCCCCACAGGATTACCGATCACTCCAAAAACGCGCGTCCTCCTCGTCAACTCATGCGCGCGATATAAATGCATCATGTCGCGCAGCGAAACCTGTCCCGGAGCCGTTACCTCTCCCACCGGCGCATACGCTAACGCGCTGCCTTCGCGGAGTGCCAGAATCCGCGCCGGCAGCCCAACTTCTCCCATCGGCACAGCAACAAAATTTTTCGAACCTCGCGCCAATCCCAAAAGCCGCACGCTGTCCGCAATCGTATTCGCCCTCGCGGCAAGTTTCACCGCGTCGACCCCACTTTGATCCGCCACCTTAATCTCAACCGCCGACGCTGGTGTACCCTCAAAATCGTGCACTGACAGCAGCACCCGTGACGGCACTCCACACCCGCGTACGGTTCTGCCAGGTAACTCGCGCAGCGTTTCTACTTCTAGATCGCACCACACGCATCCAGCTTCCCGCGCTTGCGTCAGCCAATACATTTCCGCTTTAATCGCGCTCTTGAATCTTCCTCCGCCAAGTACCCGGCGGCATGTAGCCACCAGCACCACGTGCGCACCAAACTTTTGTCTCGCTACCCACGCCAGGAGCCTCCTCCGCTCCGCATCGCTGCGCAACCAGTCCAGCCGTAGCTCTACCGTCGAAGTTTCCCGCAGTGCAACCCGTACCTGTCTCATCATTTCCGCCGCCGTCGCAGTAGCAGCCACCGCGCAAACCCTGCTCTCCCCCGTCCCAAATGCCCCCATTAGCAGCCCCGTGCGCTCCATATCATTGAAAACAAGCCTCGTAGCATTGCGTATCCTCGCAGTATCAAACTTGTAAAGCAACTCTGGCCATTTTGTTGACGTCCCTCATGGCCCCTGCTAATTTCGGTCTAGTAAGTTCTAGTACCGCCACACGACGTGTTTTCGAAGGAGTATTGCAATGCGCGCTAAGCTAGCAGGACTGACTTTCTCCCTATTTTTCGCTGCCGCCATCATTTCCGCGCAGGAAAGTGCGCCGCCCGGGTCAGCCACCAATTCGCCTGACTATTCCGTGGTGAATTGTTCCGGCTTCGTCACCAATAGAGTTCCAGAGGACATTCGCATCATCTCTGGAGAACAGTCCAACCTTAAGATCACTTTTGCTCACGGCGATTACGTCTACATCAACCGTGGCAGTGACAAAGGCGTCCAGGTCGGTGATCGCTTTTCCGTGGTTCGTCCCGATAAAGACCCCGTCGACGTCCCCTGGTTCAAATGGCAACACAAACTAATCAAAGCCATGGGCCAGATCTATACCGATGCCGGTCAGGTTCGCGTCGTCAATGTTCACCCCAACGTTTCCATCGCCCAGGTTTCTTTCTCGTGCGGCTATATGCAGCGTGGCGATATCGTGCGCCCCTACGTCGATCGCCCCAGCCCACCCTATAAAGACGCCTCGACCTTCGATCATTTTGCGCCGGTTAGCGGCAAGCGCGTCGCTATGGTTGTCGCCGCCGTCGATTACAGCCAACTGTTCGGCAAAAACAGCACCGCCTACGTAAACCTCGGCAGCAATCAAAGCGTGCGCGTCGGCGATTATTTCCGTATCTTCCGTTATCAAGGCACCCTGGCGGAAATCGCGCCGCAAGAGAAAAACTATCAGTACGAGTTATATGGTTTTGGCAGCGCTCATGCCAAATACACTTGGAAAGATTTACCCCGTGAAATCCTCGGTGAAGGCATCGTCATCAACGTTGGCCCCAACGCCTCCACCCTCCTTATTACCTACAGCTCGCTCGAGGTCTACGCTGGCGATTACGTGGAACTAGAGTAGTTCCCAACATCACCTCATCTAAAAGTCCGCGACCGTCTCCGCCGCGCTTTTTAAATAGCTTCGTAAATCGCGGCTAACTGGCTCCTGCCCGTTTCGCGTCAGAAAATACTTCGCACGTGAATCCTTGGATTCGCGCCGATGTCCACCGCCAAGCATCTTGCGGCAGCCTCGCCTTTCGGCACGTTTCTGCCAGAAATTGCTCCCGATTCAAGCCATGTTCCGGAGCCACTTGCGGCAACAGCAACCCTCTGTGATTTTCATCAGACACCACCAGTCCATGACGCCCGATCTCGATCTCTTCCGGCCGAATGGGGGCGAGCGGCGAAAGCACCGAAATCTCAATGTTCAACTCCCCCAATTCTTCGCTGCGCATTGCTGGAAATCGCGGATCGCGCAACGCTGCGCTCGCTGCACAACGCACCGTAGCGTCTCCCAACGGCTCATCACCTTCGGTCGTGCCTATACACCCCCGCAACTCACCCTGCACGTGCAGCGTGACGAACACACCTCGCCGCTCGCCAAAAATTCCCTCATTTGGAATTGTCTCCGGAAGTTTCCCGCGGGTGACCGCCTCTACAATCGTCTTGCGCGCCAGAGCCAACAAATTCTGACCATCAACCTCAGAGAGGTACGGCATCCTGTGACTTCTTGCGGCTTTCCAGCATGCTCAGCCGCCGCCGCTGCTTGATGCGGTCGTCCACGTTTCCCCAGAAGCGGTGAAAATATTGCGCCGCCGAGATCAGCGCACTCACCACCACCAGCCATAGCAACAGCATCGCCAGCGGCTTCAAATATTCATGCCGCGCCCCCGCGATGACCACCGCCACTGCGCACACCTGCAAAACCATCTTGGTCTTTCCCAACACCGACGCCTCAATGGTAAACCCTTCCGCCAACGCGATATTTCTCAATCCTAGAACTGTAAATTCCCGGCCGATAATAATCACTACCATCCAGGCCGGAACCAGTTGCATATCTACCAGCGAGACGAACGCCGCCGAGATCAGTAATTTATCCGCAATGGGGTCCAGCAAAATACCGAGCGTCGTTACTTGCAGCCGCCGCCGCGCCACATACCCATCGGCCCAGTCCGTTGCCGCCGCCATCAGCAAAATCAAAACTCCCCAGAATTCAAAATGCATAGGGAATCCCCACAACTCCACATTCGGACTCCGTGTTAGCAGGATGACAATCAGGACCGGTACGAAAAAGATCCGTAACAGCGTCAGTGAGTTGGCTAGATTCATACGCGCATACAGGCTGGCAATGACCGCCCCAAGCCTTCCGACCACCGCCGAATCACTATAGTCTTGAGCCACGTACCCGTCAACGCTTCGCAGTGCTGACTTAGGTACCTACGTTTGACCGTTTATACCTATTCGTTTTTTTTCTGGCGATACTTATTCGTAACCCTTAGCTTCCAAATCTGTGCAAATGTGTGATTTACAAGCGCCAAGGGGCCACAATGCCCCGTTTTGGTGCTATGTAGCGCGGGCTCGTGCATATCAATGAGGGTAAAGGACTTATACAGATGATCTGCTCGAACACGCCGCAATAACACAAATGTTCTTCAAGCTATTGAAAAACACCGTTAACGTTTCCCACAAAATTTTCCACAACCCGCAAATGCCCGGTTTATACGGATTTATCACAGATAGGGCCGTCGCCACCGCCCGCAACGGTATCACTTGCCGTTTACTTTAACGTTACTATAGGGTTTCGCGGGACACTGAAAATCGCATTGCTCCTTCGATTCTAACCGCTCTAATTAATTTCGATTCAAGGTGTGCGAAATGTCGTAGGGCGCCTTGGATGTTTCGCGGATGAAAGTGAAGCGGTTACCTAAAATAGTTTCTCACCACCACTTCAAATCGGCCGCGGCCCTCGCAGTAGCCTTACCGGAAGCAGCAACATCGCCTCAAGCAGCCCAAAAACTCCATGCACCGCAATTCCTACAATTCGGAATGGAAGCAGGATCAGCCACACAAACGGATAAAGAACCAGGGCCAGCAGCGCCACCGGCCAGCAGAGAATGAAAAGAATACACCACAAAATAAACGCGGCCATGATTGCCTCCCACATCTAATTACGTCAGAGCCAGCTTGGAAGTTCCCTCAACCACATACTCGTTTAGCCGCAAGCGCCGCGCAATGGACACCGGCACCTCGGCATCCAGCAGCATATCTTCATCTTCCACTTCCGATCGCAGCACTCTCCCCAGCGCGTGAATCAACGCCAAAGTGCGTCCTTGCGACAATGGCAATCGCAGCGAAAGCGAAACCAGCGGGTCCGTCGGCAGCGCCACATCAATCCGCCGCAGCAATTCATCGAGGCCTTCACCGGTCAACGCTGACACCAGCACCGGTCCCTCATCATGCATCATCTTTCCGTTGGCACTCGCCTTCAGGCTCTCTCTTTCTTCAGCCGGCAAGCGGTCCACCTTATTCAACACCCGCAATATCGGCCGGTCCGCAACCCCAAGTTCCTCGAGAATCTTGTGCACCTCTTCGTCCAACTCGTCGTGATGCGTGTTGGAGATATCGCTGACATGCAGAATCAGCGCCGCTTCCTGTACTTCTTCCAGCGTCGCTCGAAACGCCGTCAACAAACTCTTCGGCAAATCGCGTATGAATCCCACCGTATCTGAAACCAGCACCCGTCTGTTCGAGGGCAAGCGAACGGCCCGAATCGTGGGATCCAGCGTCGCAAACATGCGCGCCGAAACAAGTACCTCCGCTTGGCTCAGCGCATTAAATAGCGTCGATTTTCCCGCGTTGGTATAACCAACCAGCGCTATCGTGCCCAGCGGCACCGCATTCCGTGCTTCCCGCCGCAACGCCCGTTGCTTGCGTAAATCCGCAATGCCGTTTTGAATCTTTCCCACCCGGTCTCGAATCCTCCGGCGATCCGTCTCCAATTTCTTTTCACCAGGACCGCGAACGCCGATGCGTCCCGCTCCTCCCGCGCCGCCCGCTCCCCCGCCTCCGCTTTTGCCTCCCAATCGCGACATCGCCGTGCCCTTCCCGGTCAGTCGCGGCAGCATATAATTTAATTGCGCCAACTCCACCTGTAGTTGCCCTTCACGGCTTCGCGCATGCCGCGCAAAAATATCCAGAATCAGTTGCGTGCGATCAATCACTCGCCGCTCCGTCAACTCCTCAATGTTCCGCTGCTGTACCGGAGAGAGATTGCTGTCAAAGATAATCAGCGGTGCCTGGTGCGCATTGGCCTCCGTGCGAATCTCATCCAATTTCCCGCGTCCCACCAGCGTCGCCGAATCCGCGGAATCACGTACCTGAAATACCGTACCGACAATTTCCGCTCCGGCGCTTTTCGCCAGCTCGACTAATTCCGCTAAAGACACTCGCCCCTGCTCACCCGCGGGCATTCCCGGAAACCGTGGCGCTCGCTTCCAGCCCACGCCCACCAGCAGCGCGCGTTCCGCGTTCGAAACATTGTGTTGTGGTGTCTTCGTCAAAAAGTGCGACCTGTCAGCACTAAAGAACCAATTGCGGAGGGGTCCTGCTCATCTTCGTGATTATACCCCTTCGCATTTTTCACCGCGACTGCTGGCCCCCATCTCTTTGCTGACCCATCCGACAATCTCGCGCTGCACCGCGGCATCATCTCCCGGCCCCGCAAACCAGCGGATCGACTTGTCCTTCCGAAACCACGTCATCTGTCGTTTGGCATACTGTCGGGTGGCCAGTTGAATTGCTGTACGTGCTTTCTCCATCGTTAGTTCCCCGCGCAGCACCTGCGCCATTTCCCGATACCCAATGAAATCAAAAATCTTGGCGTTCTCCGCGATCCCCGCCTCAAGTAACCCCCGAAACTCATCAAGCCATCCACTCTCAATCATCGCGTCCGTACGCGCATCAATGCGCTCGTGGAGCATCTCCCGAGAAGGTATCAGCCCAATCTTCACCGTCCGCCATCCCTCCAATGGCTTCCGCCCCGCCCGATGTACCTCAGAAATAGGTTTGCGCGTCAGGATGCAAACTTCAATCGCCCGTATCAGCTTTTGCTCATCAGCCGGCGCAATCTTCGCCGCAGCCTCACGATCCATCCGCTGCAGCACGCCATACAGGTGCATCGCACCGTGTTCCCTCGAAGTAGCCCTCAGCCGTTCCCGCAATTCCTCCGAACGCAGCGGCAATTCCGCCAATCCCTCCAACAGCGCGCGCATATACAGCCCAGTCCCCACCGCAAGAATCGGCAGCTTCCCCCTCTTGCGCATATCCCCAAGGACCCCCAGCGCCAAATCGCGATAACCTCCCGCAGTCGCCGCCTCCGAAGCATCCAGCACATCAATCAAGTGATGAACGACTCCTTGCCTCTCCTCCGCCGTTGGCTTGGCCGTTCCAATATTCACACCGCGATAAAGCTGCGTCGAATCGCAAGCAATAATTTCCGCATGCAACGCGCGCGCCAGCGCCACCGCCAATGCGGATTTACCCGATGCCGTTGGTCCCACCACGACAAGCAAAGGCAAACTCTCCAACTCAATTGTGTTCATGGAAAAAAAATGTGCCGCGCGCGAAACAACAGCACCAGCAGCACAAGAAGCGCGAGCACCAGGCTGCCCACGATTTGTTGTCGCAACGGTTTCACCGATATTTCACTGATACGCAGCTTCGAGGGGCAAATTGTACAGGAAGTAAAAGCGCAGTTCGATATACGGCCCGCTAAACGCCGGAGGCAAAGGCTCAAACGGATTCGACGACCGGATCGCCGACACCGCCGCGCGGTCGAGCGGTTCTTTCCCGGATCCCAGCAATCGCGTCGGCTCCCCCGTTGGCACACTGCCGTCGCGCATGATACGGAATTGCAGCGCCACTCTTCCGCGGTCCCCCAACTGCGCCGACTCCGGCATCACCGCATACCAGTTGCGCCGCACACTGGCCACCACCCGCTTCATGTAATCGCTGAAGTCCACGCCCTCCGTCGGCGTGAGAATCTCATACCCGTTTCCATATGTCCCCGCGCCCTGGCCGCGACCGCCGCCTCCGCCCGGTGAAGGAGCAGAGCGCGGCATCGGACCAATCACGCCTCCCGAGCGTCCGCCGCTGTTCGGATCTCTCGTCGCCTCCTTCAATGAATCCTGAATTGAGCGCCTCGCCGAATTTTGCGGCAATTCCAGATTAGGCCGCGGCAACGGCGTATCCGGAGCTTCCAGTTTCAGCCCAGGCTTGGGCGTGTCCACCTTAGGTGCCGGCGCGGTCGTTTGCGGCTCTGGCGCCACTGCATTTTTCTGCGGTATCGGCGCGCTTGGCAATTCTTTTAAGGGCTTTGGCGGAACCGGTGCGGGCGCAGGCGTAGGCTGAATAACCGGCGGCGCGACCTTTCTCAGCACTCGCGGATCAACATGTACTGCAGGTGGTCGCTGTACCGGTCGCGGCGACGGCTTTGACGATTCGAATGCCCCCGGCGGCAACAACAATGTCAGTTGCTTCCGCGCAATATCCACTTCCTCCGCCGTCGGTTCATGCTTTGGAAATAATCTCGCCTGTAACAAAATTGCCGCAATCAGCGCAACGTGCAGCACCACCGAAGAAATCCGCGTGATCAAATCCGCGCGAGCTTTTTCCGGCGACGGCGGTGACACCATCAAATGCGCTTCGCCCGTCGTGAAAATGTCCGGATCAACCAGGTCGGTATCTACCACCGGCAACGACGCAGTTGGCTCCGGCGGCGCCGAGTTCTGCGGCACTGCAATGCGCTGATCCATTTCCGTCACTTGCAGCGGAATGGAAACGTCCTCCACCACCGAGTACGCTTCGCGGTGTATATCCCGCGGCACCACTACGCGCGCAGCGATAGATTGCAGCGGCAAATTTGTGGGAATGTTGGAATGCCCGTTCAGCGATACGATCGGCAGCATCGCCGGAACCAGCGTGCGCTCGTCCATCGTCGTCGGCCGCCGTCGCGCGCTCGCCGCTAACTCCTCTTTCGCGGGTAAGCGAGCGTCCCGGGGTACAAGTGTGCGTTCAATCATATTTAGGCTGGCTTGCCTGCTGTTCGTGTAGCCAGTTGGACGCGCTCCGCGTGTTCATGGATGCTTGTCATTACTCGTCCCGCCAACTCCAGCGCCGCGCGCCCCGCCGCGCCGTTCACCCGCGGTTCCTGCCGTGATCTCACCGACTCCACAAACGCGTCCAACTCCGCATGCAACGGCTCAATCGCGGGTGCCGGCAACTTCTCAAAACCAAATTCAGGTTGCGGCCCTGCTTTCTTTACGCCAACTCGCAAAGCATCCCGCCGCGCGTAATCCAGCGATATGTATTCGTGTTGCTGGAAGAATCTCATTTTCCGCACGCGCTCGGTGGAAACGCGGCTCGCCGTCACATTGGCCACCGCTCCGCCCTCAAATTCCAGCCGCGCATGCGCGATATCCACCTTGTCGGTCAAAACTGGTATCCCCACCGCTTTTACTTCCGTCACCGATTCCTTCACCAAAGCCAGCAAAATATCCAGATCATGAATCATCAAATCGTAAATCACATCCACATCCAGGCTGCGCGCCGTAAACACTCCCAACCGGTGCACTTCAAAAAATAACGGTCGGTTCACAATGGGCTCCACGGCGATGACCGCAGGATTAAATCGCTCCACATGCCCGACCTGCAAAATCCGCTGATTTCTTTTCGCTGCTTTCAACAGCGCGTCTGCCTGCGCCAGGTCGGTGGCCATCGGCTTTTCCACCAGTACATCGATGCCCATGTCCATCAACCGGCAACCGACTTCGCTGTGCGCTTCCGTAGGAACGGCCACGCTGGCCGCTTTCACACAGCCACGCAATTCCTCCAGGTCTCCAAATACGCGCGTATGAAATTCCTCGGCCACCGCCCGCGCTTTTGCTGCATCTCGATCGAAAATGCCTAGCAGTTCTGTATTTTGAAGCTCGCCATACACTCGCGCGTGGTTGCGTCCAAATTCACCCGCCCCCACCACGGCAACCGGCACACGCTCCGGCGCTGCGCTCATCCTTGAGTTATTCCCTTGTTTTCAGCTTTTGGTTCCGCGGCCTGTGGAGTAACGGGTGGAGAAAAAGCCTGAATCGCGATCCCTTTGTCATCGGCCAGCGCGATCAATTTCGCGCGGTCAAACAACAGCGTCCGCCCGGCATCCACAGCCAACGCCGTCACCCCCGCACTCCCCATTTGTTCGATGGACGGTAACCCGATCACAGGTACGTCGAAGCGCATGTCCTGCCCCGGCTTGCTCACCTTCACCACCACCAGCGGCTTTCCTCCAGCGATCCGCGCAGCTCGTGCTACCGCTTCATCCGTGCCTTCCATCGCTTCCACCGCCACGCAAGCGCAATCCGAAATCACTACCGTCTGTCCAATATCCATGCTCGCAATATTTCTCGCCACCGTAAAACCGTAAGCTATGTCCGCGGCCTCACGCTCATCCGGAGCCCGTCGCGTAAGCACTCCCGCTTCCGGCACCAGCGGCTTCAAAAATAAAGTCGAATCCACCAATTGAATCCCTTCATCTCCCAGCACTCGCGCCACCGCGCCAATCAAAGCATCCGTATTTTTTCGCGGCAACGAAAACAAAAGTTTAGCCAGCTTCCAGTCCGGCCGTATCGAGCTGAAAATTTTATTGTGCTTAACCTGCCCCGCCATCACCGCGCGGGTCACGCCTTCCTGGTGCATCAAATCAATCACCTTGCTCAACTCCCCCAGACTCACCCAATGAATCCGCGAAGTAAATTTCTCCAGCTCCGCAGAAGCCTCTTCTTTCAACGCAATCACCGCCATGTCTAACCCCTGGCTCCGCGCCCCCTCCAACACCAAAAACGGAAATCGCCCATTCCCCGCAATCAATCCCCACTGCTCCGTCTTCGCGTCAGTGCTCAATTTTTAGCCTTACCTCAGCGTAAATGACGCGGTGCCCCACCCTCGGATTTTTGGAGGGTGGGTCTTGTAACGTGGAATCATCAAAATCCTGCGTCGAAGTACTCCTCTGATTTTTCGCAGAACCCACCGCTCCTACTTCACAATCCCACGTTCCGCCGCGTCAATAAATCTCACCAACTCCTGCACATCCTCAGAATCCCCCAACGTCGCCCGCATCTCCGCCACCGCCTGCGATGTATTCATCTTCGATTGCAGCAACAACCGATAAGCCCTTCCCAATGCCTGCAATCGTTCCTTAGAAAACCCCTTCCGCTCCAACCCAATCGAATTTACCCCGTAACTCTTCGTACTCCGCTCCGTCACCACCCGCGAAAACGGCGGCACATCCTGCGTAATCACGGTCGAAGCCCCCACATACGCATACATTCCGATACGACAGAACTGGTGCACCGGCGAAAACGCCCCAATCGTGGCGAAATCTTCCACCGTCACATGCCCCGCCAGCGTCGCTCCATTGGCGAAAATTGTTTCGTTGCCGACATGGCAATCGTGCGCGATGTGCGAATACGCCATGAACAAACTCCCGTTCCCTATCGTCGTTTTACCGCCGCCCCCCATCGTCCCGCGGCTCACCGTCACATATTCGCGAAAAGTATTTCCCTCACCGACAATCAGTTCCGTCTGTTCCCCATGAAATTTCAAATCCTGCGGATCGCCGCCAATCGAACAAAACGGATGAAACACGTTGTGCCGCCCAATCGTGGAAGGCCCCTGAATCACCGCGTGCGCATCCACGGAACATCCTTCACCCAAACTCACGTGCTCGCCAACAACCGCGTAAGCTCCAATCTTTACCCGCGCCCCAATCCGCGCGCCCGCCGACACCACCGCCTGCGGATGAATCTCAGCCTTAGTTTTAGTTTGCGTGCTCACAAATGGTCAGCCCTTAGGTACCGCGTGTCATTGCACCAGCATCATTAATCGATCTCTTAACGTGGGATAACCAAAACGGCGGCGGCGAAGAACTCGTCCGATTGTCTCCACGAAAGCCTCAATTTTTTCCCCTCACTTCTACCTCACTAACGCGAAGGGTGCCCCACCCCTCGGCCTTCTTGAGGGTGGGTCTTTTAACGTGGAATCATTGCAAATGCCGGAGTCGAAGGTCTTCCATCAAGCGCGCGAGTTCCCAGGCGTACTCATCTGCTCAGCAGCTTTAGGCTTGTCCAGGTCTTCCCGGTCCACCATCTTGCACATCAGAATCGCCTCAGCGGCCAATTCTCCGTTAACCGTCGCCCTTCCATCCAGCTTGCAGAAATCCCCACGCCACGAAATAACCTTCACTTCCAACTTCAATTGCTCTCCCGGCACCACTGGACGCCGGAATCGCGCCCCATCGATAGCCACAAAATACAAAAGCTTGTTCTCGCGCTCGCGCTCCGAGACCTCCATCAACAGTAGCAACCCACCCGTCTGCGCCATCGCCTCAATGATCAGCACTCCAGGCATGATCGGCTTACCCGGAAAATGCCCCTGAAAATACGACTCATTGATAGTCACATTCTTGATTCCCACGATGCGCTTCACGCGTTCCATCTCTTCAATCGCGTCCACCATCAGAAACGGATAGCGGTGCGGCAAAATCCTTTGTATTTCCGTCGTATCCAGAATCATTCGCACCCCCGTCGCGAATACCTCAAGTCCTGCGGCGTCCGGGCTTACCCGGCAAACTTACAATTATATGCGACCAGGCACCCACAACGGACGCGTATCTTGTGCCCCAAATGCAATATCCCCTGATTTGCCGCCTGTCTCTCTGTGCGGCCGTGCTCGGTCTTCGGTTGATTTTGGCTTCGCTTCGTTGCCCATTCGTCGCCGCATTGTTAGCATGTTCGCACAATGCCCGCTCTCATTGTTGCGCAGAAAATCAAAAAATTCCTTCAAACAACGCTGCCACAAATGATCGACACGCTTCGCCGATTCGTGATCGCCGAATCACCCAGCCTCGAAAAAGCATGCGCTGACCGCTGTTGCGGGATCATCGCCGCCGAGTGGCACAAATACGGCTTGGAAGTCCATCGCATCCCGCAAAAAAATCGAGGCGACCATCTGCGCATCGTATCCCCATCAAATTCCTCGCGCGCCACGGGTCAACTCCTCGTCCTCGGCCATTACGACACTGTCTACGCCTCCGGCACCTTACCAAAAATGCCTTTCCGCCTCGCCGCGGGCAAAGTCTACGGCCCGGGCACCTTCGACATGAAAGCCGGCATCGTGCAAGCCCTCTTCGCGTATCGCGCGCTCCACAAACTAAACCTTGCCCCCAACAAGCGCATCGTTTTTCTGTGGACCTCCGACGAAGAAATCGGCAGCGATTCCTCCCGCAAACTGATCGAAACTGAAGCCCGCCGCAGCGATGCCGTTTTCGTCATGGAGCCCTCCTTTGGCCCGCGCGGCCTGATAAAAACCGCCCGCAAAGGCGTCGGAGAAGCCGAAATTATCATTCACGGCCGCGCCTCTCACGCCGGTTTGGCCCCCGAAGAAGGCATCAACGCCATCCACGAGCTGTGCCATCAGTTGTCGCGCATTTTGAAATGGAACAATCCGAGCCGTGGCACCACCGTCAACGCCGACATCATCCAGGGCGGCACCAGAACAAATGTCATCGCCGATCGGGCTCGCGCCGTCCTCGATCTTCGCGCCACCAGCATTTCAGAAATGAGCCGCGTCGACCACCAGCTCCAGTCCTTGAAACCACATCTCCGAGGCGCGCGACTCGAAGTCCACGGCGGTTTCAATCGCGCTCCGCTGGAACGCAAAATGAGCGCAGCCTTATTCCAACGTGCGCAATCGCTCGCCGCGCAAATGAATTTATCCCTCGGGGAGTGTGTAGTAGGCGGAGGCTCCGACGGAAATCTTACCGCCGCGTTGGGAATCCCCACCCTGGACGGCCTGGGCGCCGTGGGAGATGGCGCGCACTCCACCCATGAGCACATCCTGACCGCCGCCATGCCCATCCGCGCAGCGCTGCTGGCCGCGCTCCTAGCCACCAGTTAAACCCTCACCTCTTGTTATTTGCCAAAAAAATAGCTCTTAGCGCGAGTATGTTCTGCGCAAATAATCCGCGCTCGATCTCATCACGTCGTCGTAATCGCTATGCAGCACATCGTGCAACGCGCTTTCCGTCGAACTCCCCGACCCAATCCGGTCCAGTATTCGTTCCACATCTCCCATGCCATCAGCCTGCACAATATATTCAACATTCGCGAGCGCCCACGCGTACGCATAAACCGCCGCATCGCTCGGAAATCCCATCCACGATCCTTCCAAGCTCCCTAGAGAAATCGCGTGCCCATCACCGTAAATCTCCAGCAGCGCCGCGGCATTCTCGCCGCTGCGTTTGCCTTCCATCCACTGCGCAAGTCCTTCCTGTATCCACGTTGGCGCCCGCCCGTGCGTCTTCTGCTGCACAAAGCTATGCGTCAGCTCGTGTTTCAACACTCGCGACAGCTCATCCGTCATGCTGCTCAACCCCTGCACCGGAATGCGCAATCTCCCATCGTTCAGCGCTCCCACCCATCCAGGCGCGCGCGTAATGTCCGCAAACGCTTGCTGCGTGTACAAAATCACGCCAATCGAATCCGGCGGCGCAAAGTTCAGCTCCGCATTAATCCTGGTGTAATGCGTTTCCAATGTTCGCAGCACTTCGCGCGCCAGCGCCGGTTCCGCGCCCCCGCTGTAGCGCAGCGTAAAATGCGCACTCTCATTTTCCTTGTAACTCTCCTCTTCTCCCTTGTCACGCTCCGCTTTTTCCAGCGCCACTTGCACTTCCGCATCCGGCCGCAACGCCAAAGCCCGCTTCCATTCCGCCACCGCCTCCGGCAATTTGTTCATCCCGTAATAAGCCCAGCCGGACAACTTGGCCACGTCCGCATTGTTCGGAGCAATCCGATGCGCGCGTTCCAGGTAATCTAGCGATTGCCGGTACTCACTTCTGCGCAAATGTAAATACGCTACGTCCATCAGCAGCAGCGGTTCCTCCGGTGCATACGTAAGCGCCGTTCGCTCGTCAGCCAGGGCATGATCCATGTCCCCGTGCGCTAGTTCAAAGTTTGCGGCCGCATGATGTGCAACCGCAGCATTCATTCCCGCGACCGGTGACCCGCTACGCGTTTCAGACTCCAATTTCGCAATATATTGGCGGTCAATCGCTCCATCGTGTATCACCGCGCGTTCTATTTCTCCGCCGTTGCCGCCCGCCGCATCCATGGCGGGCGGAGTAATGGCCATATTCGAGGTGTTATCCGCCGCCGATGCTGCCCCTCCGCCCCCGCCGCCCTTCTCTATGTGATCGACGATTGACTTGGGATGTCTCAATTCCCCGACACTTGTTTCGTAACGAATCTTGTCGCCCACCTCCACCACATTGTTCCCCGAAATTCGATGCCCATTCTTCAAGACAATGGTGTCCGCCCACGCCCCCGCGCTTCCCACCGCCAGCACAACACTAAACACCCCGGCTCGATAGCCGCGTCCAATAGAGGGAAGCCCCAT
>Ga0182024_10015731_pt1 | contig 14439 bp, 10 predicted proteins | sample P32metaG_FD_120480 | JGI IMG/M metagenome (GOLD analysis project Ga0182024, IMG submission 120480) | Permafrost microbial communities from Stordalen Mire, Sweden - P3-2 metaG (Illumina Assembly) | ecosystem: Environmental > Terrestrial > Soil > Wetlands > Permafrost | place: Sweden: Stordalen... | reverse complement strand
TGGTCGCCGCGCTCCGCGTTCACGATACTAATCGTGCCCGACCGGCAGTTGACGAAACTGAAAAAGCCGCTTAACTGACAATGAGGCCGCCACTCAATTCCAACAGCGGGACGGGCATCGCCACCGCTTGTCTGCAACCATCTTCCACCTACCGATTCTCCAACCGGGCATATTACGATATGAACTAATGTAGATCAATCCAGATCGTTAGGGAGTATTTATCTCCACGGAGTGTACGATAGAACTCCGTCTAATTACCCCTTATACCATGGTTTTCTGTATGATCTCCATAACTGCAAATTTAACAGGCTCTTTTGAGACTCGTTACTCATCCGTCTAGTGAGTAGTAAAGCCGCGACAAATGGCGCTCGGCGTCGATATCGCTCGCGCGAACTGCTGGCGATTTTCTGCCGGTCCAGATGCACTGCGCTCATTGCCTTCAAAGAAGCTCGGGGCGTACAGGTTTGATTCGGCCCTCACGTCAAAAGAACCGGTAAAACAGAAGTTTTTGGTGCACAGCTACACAGAAATGAGGCGCGATTAGACGACTGACCCCGCCCGATCGGATTTCCTAAGATATGAATCAACACAACGTATCCGACTGTAAGTCGATACGTATGACGCTATCGATGTTTCTCGGCACGAACTCTACGCACATATGAACTACGCAAAAAACGGTGTGTTGCCGCTGATTACCCCCATTGTCTGTCACTTTGTGCCATATACGACAGACGAATACGCACAATGTGTAGTGAATAGTGAGAGTATAGTAATGACGCGCGGCGGGGATGTCGCTTGCGCGAACTGCGGGCGATTTTCTGCCGGCCCAGATGCATTGCGCTCATTGCCTTCAAAAAAGCTCGGGGCGTACGGGTTTTGATCTGGCCCTCACCTCAAAACAACCCGTAAAATAGAAATCTTCAGTGCGCAGCTACGCAGAAATGAGGCGCGACTAGTGGCTGCGCCGTTGATGAACGGAGAGGTCCGCGGTCCAGAGCCGGACCGGCTTCCGTAATCGCGCGCGAGGACGCGCGCTGAATAAGGTCCCTCACCAGGTCGCGATAAATCGCGACCAACCTCTCCCTTCGGGAGAAGGAGAAGAGAAGCCGCGCGATGGCGATACGTTCAATGTCGAAATCGTGGACTATCATTAGAATGAAGAAAACGACGGCGGTCGGAAAAATCATGCGCAAGAAAAAGATGAAGCCAATTCATCCCGGCGAGGTGCTGCTAGAGGATTACCTCAAACCGCTTGGGATGTCGCAAAACGCCTTGGCGAAGGCCCTCGCGGTGCCGGCGGATCGCATTTCAGAAATCGTTCGCGGGCGGCGCGGCATCAGCGGTGATACCGCCGTGCGGTTGGCGCATTACTTCGATACTACGCCGGACCTGTGGATCGGGCTGCAGGCTGACTATGAGATCGAGATGGCGCGCGATCGCCTCGGTGCGAAGCTGGAGAAGATGCCGCGCCTGCAGCGCACCGCCGCATGACGCGTCAGCGCGGATGGTAGTCCTGCAGCGCCTTGACCTCGAAGGGCTGCGTCTTCAGCGCGCGAATTCCCTCGACCGCGGCCTGCGCGCCGGCCATCGTCGTGCAATACGGCAGACGCATGTCCAGCGCCGTGCGCCGAATCGAAAATGAGTCCGCAGTCCCTTCGGCATCAGGCGTATTGATCACCAGCGCGACCTCGCCGGCCTTCATGCATTCGACCACGTGCGGACTTCCCTGCTTGACCTTGTTGATTTCCGCGCACGGAATTCCGAGGCCCTTGATGTGGCGCGCGGTGCCGTGCGTGGCGAGGAGCCGGAAGCCCATCTCATGAAGGCCTCGCGCGATCGCCTCGAGCTGGCGCTTGTCCTCGTCGCGCACGCTCACGAACACATTGCCCTCGAGCGGCAGGTCGGTCGAGGCCGCCAGCTCGGCCTTCGCAAACGCCATCGCGAAGTTGCTGTCGATGCCCATCACTTCGCCGGTCGATTTCATCTCGGGGCCAAGCATCGTGTCGACGCCGATGAAGCGCGCGAACGGGAACACCGATTCCTTGACCGAGACATGCGCCGGAATCCGCTCGCTGGTGAAGCCGAGCGTTTCGAGCTTGTGCCCCGCCATCACCAGCGCGGCCAGCTTCGCGAGCGGCACGCCGATCGCCTTGCTGACGAACGGAATGGTGCGCGAGGCGCGCGGGTTCACTTCGAGGATGTTTATCTCGCCCTCGAAAATCGCGTACTGCACATTGATGAGGCCGATGACGCCGAGCTCGCGCGCCAGCATTTTGGTCTGCTTCGCGAGCGCGTCCTGAATCGGCTTCGTCAGCGAGCGCGGCGGAAGCGCGCATGCGCTGTCGCCCGAATGGATGCCGGCGTTCTCGACATGCTCCATGATGCCGCCGATGACGACCGTCTCGCCGTCGGAGATCGCATCGACGTCGACCTCGACCGCGCCTTGCAGGTAGCGATCGATGAGCAGCGGATGGCGCTCGCTGGCTTGCAGAGCGTTCGCCACGTATCGGCGCAGGTTGGCCTCGTCGGGAATAACTTCCATCGCGCGGCCGCCGAGAACATAGGACGGCCGAATCAGGACGGGATAGCCGACCTCATTGGCGCCCGCGATCGCATCGTCGAGGCCGCGCGCGAGGACACCCTTCGGCTGCTTGAGCCCGAGCTTATCGACCAGCTGATTGAAGCGCTCGCGATCCTCGGCGCGATCGATCGCGTCAGGCGAGGTGCCGAGAATCGGGACGCCCGCTTCGGAGAGCGGTACCGCGAGTTTCAAGGGCGTCTGGCCGCCGAACTGCACGATCACGCCGGCGGGCTTCTCGCGCTCGACAATCGCCATCACGTCCTCGAAGGTGAGCGGCTCGAAATAGAGGCGATCGGAAATGTCGTAATCGGTCGAAACGGTTTCGGGATTGCAATTGACCATGATGGTCTCGAAGCCGGCCGCCTTGAGCGCGAGGCTCGCGTGCACGCAGCAGTAATCGAACTCGATGCCCTGCCCGATGCGATTCGGGCCGCCTCCGAGTATCATAATCTTACGGCTGGTAGCATCGGGCTTCGCCTCGTCCTCGCCCTCGTAGGTCGAATAGTAATAGGGGGTGAAGGCGGGGAACTCGGCGCCGCAGGTATCGACCAGTTTGAACACCGGCGTGATGCCCAACTCGCGCCGCTTGTTGAGGATCGTGAGCTCATCGGCACCGCGCAAATCAGCAATGCGCCGATCGGAGAAGCCCATCGCCTTGAGCTCGCGCATGAACTCGGGTGTGAGGTCGTCGTGCCCTGCCCTGTCCTCAGTCGCGACGATTTCGGCGACCGCCTCGATGAACCACGGATCGATCTTGCTCAGTTCGAAAATCTCCTCGCGCGAAATGCCGAGCCGGATCGCATCGGCCAGGTAATAGATGCGAAAGCTGTTCGGAGTCTTTAGGCGCGCGCGAACCTCGGCCATCGCGGCCTCGTTGCTGAGGCCCGCGACTTTGCTTTCGAGGCCCCACGATGAAATCTCCAGCGAGCGCAGCGCCTTCTGCAGCGATTCCTTGAAGGTACGCCCGATCGCCATCGCCTCGCCGACGGATTTCATCTGCGGCCCGAGCTCATCGACCGCGCCGCGAAATTTTTCGAAGGTGAAGCGCGGAATCTTGGTCACCACATAATCGATGGTCGGCTCGAAGCACGACGGCGTCATCTTGGTGATGTCGTTGGGAATCTCATCGAGCGTGTATCCGACCGCGAGGCGTGCCGCGATTTTCGCAATCGGGAAGCCGGTCGCCTTCGATGCGAGCGCCGAGCTGCGCGACACCCGCGGGTTCATCTCGATAACGACCATGCGCCCCGTCTGCGGATCGATCGCGAACTGGATGTTGGAGCCTCCGGTGTCGACGCCGATCTCGCGGATGATGCGCAGCGACGCATCGCGCATGAGCTGATATTCCTTGTCAGTCAGCGTCTGCGCGGGCGCGACCGTGATCGAATCGCCGGTGTGCACGCCCATCGGATCGAGATTTTCGATCGAGCAGATGATGACGACATTGTCGGCGCTGTCGCGCATCACCTCGAGTTCGAATTCCTTCCAGCCTTCGACGGATTCCTCGATCAACACCTCATGACTGGGCGACATGTCGAGGCCGAATGCCACCTTGCTGCGGAAGTCGTCGGGCTCGCGCGCGATCGAGCCGCCGGTGCCGCCCAGCGTGCGCGACGGCCGAATGATGAGCGGCAGCGAGAGCCGCGCGCGAATCTTCTCAGCCTCGTCGAGCGATCTGGCTACGCCGGAGGCCGGTACCTCGAGGCCGATCTTGATCATCGCCGCCTTGAAGAGATCGCGATCCTCGGCTTTCTTGATCGCCGGCAATTTCGCGCCGATCAGCTCGACGTTGAAGCGGTCCAGCACGCCCGCTTCCGCCAGCGCGATCGCGAGGTTGAGCGCGGTCTGACCGCCGACGGTCGGCAAAATTGCGTCGGGCCGCTCCTTCTCGATGATCTTCGTGATGGACGCCACCGTCATCGGCTCGATGTAGGTGCGATCGGCGAGTTCCGGATCGGTCATGATGGTGGCGGGATTCGAATTGATCAGGATGAGGCGCAGGCCCTCCTCGCGCAGAGCTTTCAGCGCCTGAGTGCCGGAGTAGTCGAACTCGCAGGCCTGCCCGATCACAATCGGGCCCGAGCCAATCAGCAGAACCGATTTCAGATCTTTTCTAAGCGGCACTTTTTACGTCCGAATGTGTCGTTGATGGTGTCATCGTGCGGCGGCCTCATCGGCGATCACGTGGTCGAGCGACTCGGCGCCGTAGCGCGGAAAGGCCTGGACCAGTTTTCGAAATCGTGCGAACAGATATCCAGCATCATGAGGTCCCGGCGAGGCTTCGGGATGATACTGCACTGAGAAGAACGGCACTCCGACGCCGCGCAGACCCTCGACTGTGTTGTCGTTGAGGTTGACGTGCGATAGCTCGGCGCGGCTGCGGACCGAGTCGGCGTCGACCGCGAAGCCGTGGTTCTGCGAGGTGATCTCCACCTTGGCGGTGCGGAGATCCTTGACCGGATGATTTGCGCCATGATGCCCGAAATTCAATTTGTAGGTTTTTCCTCCGAGCGCGAGGCCGAGAATCTGATGTCCCAGGCAAATGCCGAACACTGGCTTCTTGCCGAGCACGCCGCGCACCGCTTTGTGCGCATACGGCAGCGCCGCGGGATCGCCCGGGCCGTTAGAAAGAAAAACCCCGTCGGGATTGTGCGCGAGGATCTGCTCGGCGGTCGACGTGGCGGGCAGCACCTTCACGCGGAAGCGCGTCGAGGTCAGCCGCCGCAGGATGTTCAGCTTGATTCCGTAGTCGAGCGCAACGATCAGCGGCGCGTCGCGAAGCTCGTCGCGCAGGTTGCGATAGCCGCTTCCAAGCTGCCAATCGCCGAGGTCCCAATCGTACGGCTCCGCGCATGAAACCTCGGTGACCAAATCGCGGCCGATGAGGCCGGGCGACGCCTTCGCTTTGTGCACGACAGAATCGGGATTGAGGTCGACACTCGAAATCACCGCCTCCTGCGCGCCATGCATGCGGATGTGGCGCACCAGCGCGCGCGTGTCGATTCCCTCGATTCCGACGACGCCGGCGCTCTTAAGGTAGTCACCGAGCGACTCCTCCGAGCGCCAGTTCGACGGGCGCGGCAAGTATTCCTTGACGATGAAGCCCTCGACGTAGACGCACGCGGATTCGGCGTCCTCGCGATTGATGCCGACGTTGCCGATTTCCGGATACGTCATGCACACCATCTGCCCCTTGTAGGACGGGTCGGTGAGCACTTCCTGGTAACCGGTCATCGCGGTGTTAAAAACGACCTCGGCGACCGCTTCGCCAATCGCGCCGAATGCGCGTCCGCGAAAAGTGCGGCCATCGGCAAGCGCCAGTATCGCTTCATTCTTCGGCATCAGACGCGCGTCGCTCGGTTTGTGTCGTATCTTGCGTCGTACACGATTTCACCTCCGACGATTGTCAACCTTGCTTTGCCCCGCAGCCGCATCCCGGCGAACGGAGTGTTGCGGCTCTTTGATAGAAATTTCGCGGGCTCGACGAACCATTCCAAATCTGGATCGATGATGGTGATGTCCGCTGCGATGCCGCACGAGAGCGCGCCAGCTTCCAGCCTCAGCAATCTCGCCGGATTAGTAGACATCATCTCGACCATCCTTCGCGGCGAGATGACTTTTTTGTGAACGAGTCCCATCGCGAGTCCGAGCGAGGTTTCCAGTCCGATGATGCCGTTGGCCGCGCGCATGAACGCGCTGGCCGCATCATCAGAGAGATGCGCGCCGGATGCGCTCATCGGAAAGCATCCGGCGAGATGCTCGAGATTTTTCGAAGCTGGATCGTGCGGCGCATGATCGGTCGCAATCATGTCGATCGTTCCGTCGGCCATTGCGGCGCGAATCGCTTCGAGATCACTCTCGCTGCGCAGCGGAGGATTCATCTTCGCGTTAGGACCCCATTCGAGGACGGCGTGCTCGTCGAGCCAAAAATGATGCGGCGTCACTTCGCAGGTGACGTTGGCGCCGTTGCGCCGCGCGTGCTTCACCAACTCGATCGATTCGGCGCACGAAAGATGCGCGATGTGCACTGGACCTTCGGTGCCGATGGCGAGTGCGAGGTCGCGGCGAATCCGCGCAGTCTCGGCCGAGTTCGGATAACCCTTCACGCCGAGGCGCTTGGAAACCTCACCGGCGTTGGCCGCACCCTCCTCGGAGAGATGACGGTCCTCCTCATGTAGCGAGACGGCGAAGTTGAGAAGCGCGAGTTCGTCGAGCGCGCGCGACAGAATCACCTGGTCATCGATGGGAATTCCGTCATCGGAAAAAAGACACGCTCCAGCCTCAACCATCGCAGCGAAATCCACCAACTCGGCGCCGCGCAGTCCTTTCGTCACCGCCGAAACCGGAATCAGCCGCGATGCGTGGACCTCGCGCGCGCGATCGAGCATGTAGCGCGTGATGTCGAGCGTGTCATTCACGGGCGAGGTATTCGCCATCGCAGCGACGGCGGTAAATCCTCCGGCGGCGGCAGCGCGAAGGCCGGTGGCGATAGTCTCTTTTTGCGGAAATCCCGGATCGCGCAGATGAACGTGAGGATCGATCAACCCGGGCGTCACCCAGCACCCATGCACGTCGATGGTCGACGCACCCTCGGGCGCGCGAATCTGCCCGGGTTCTTCGACCGCTTGGACAACGCCATCAACCACCAGCACGTCAGCGTCGGCGTCGAAGTCGTTGGCGGGATCGATGACGTGCCCGCCGCTTAGCAGCATCGACTTCACCGTGCGGCCTCCGGTTCCTTCATCGAATCGACCATCGAATAGATCGTGACGCGGTCGTGCGATTTGTGATTGCCTTCGCCATCGACGAGGCCGAGGCGAACCTGCACGCGTTCCGAGCGCGAGGTGGGAATATTTTTGCCGACGTAGTTGGGCCGAATCGGCACCGCGCGATGCCCGCGATCGATGAGCACTGCGAGCTTCACCGCGGCCGGCCTGCCGGTGCGCCACAGCATCTCCATCGCGCGCTGCACCGTCCATCCGCTGTTGAAGACGTCGTCGACCAGCACGATGACGCGCCCCTCGGTGGTGAAGTCATCGTCGGGACCATCGATGGAGCGAATCGGATCGCCCGCGCCGTAGACGTCGATGAGCGCAGTTGGAACTTTCACTTTGGTGCGCGCTTCGATCAGATGACCGATGCGCATGCCGAGCAGCGCACCGCGGCTGACGACGCCAACGATGGTGACCGACGTGACATCGCCGAGGTCCTGCACGATTTGATCGGCCAGCGATTCGACCGCGCGCTCGACTTCATCGGCATTCATGATCTCGCGCTGCGGACCGCGCTTGTACGGCTCGTTACCGGCCTCCTCGGCCTGCTTGACGCTGTCGAAAACCGCGAGCGAGCCCTCGGCGATCCAGTTCCGAACGTAATCGGCGAGACCTTCGTCGTATCGATAATAGCGATGCGAGCTGGCGTGGCCGACGAATTCAACCGGCAGCTCGCGCTCGCAATAATCGCATCGCAGCAGCAGCGCCGAATCGGTACTGGCGCGCGCGAGGCGAAAGCGCGGCTTCAAGTACGCGCCCTCGAAGCGCGTGATGCAGTTGGCGTTGTTGCATCGCGGCGCGCTCTCCGACTTGAAGCGCATCGGCGCGATCCCCTTGGGGCTCGCGCGGTCGGTGGTCTCGGCGTTCTCAAGCATCCACGCGATGAGCGCCATGCGCACCGGCACGCCGGCTGCGGCCTGCTCGAAATAAACTGCGCGCGGATCGGCGTCGAGTTCGTAGGCGAGCTCGGTAGTGCGCGGCAGCGGATGCATCACGACGGCGTCGTGAGTGCGGCTGCCCTTGAGCGCGCGCGCGTCGAAGCGCACATACTCGCCGCCGTCCGCGCTCTTGTTGGCCAGCCGCTCCTTCTGAAGCCGCGTGACATAAAACGCGTCGAGGGCTTTGGGCGCCTGGCCGGCAGGAATTTTCTCCAGCGGCATGTCGGAGGTGAACAGCGCCATCTGATGCGGCCCGCGCGGCGTCAGATAGAGCGCGTCGAGGCCGCCCGCCAGCGACTTCAGCTCGTCCATCGAGACGGTCGCGAAGCTATACTGACTTTCGGCGCGGACCCGCTCGAGCACGTACTCGGGAACATCCATGCCGGCCTGCGGCACCGCGAGGATATTCGCGCCGAATCGCGTCAGCGCATAAATCAGCGAATGAACGGTGCGTCCGTATTTCAGATCGCCGCATAGCGCGACGGTCAGTCCGCGCAAATGCCCCTTCTTCTTGCGCAAGATGTAGAGGTCGCACAGCGTCTGGGTCGGATGCTCGCGGCTGCCATCGCCAGCATTGATGATCGGGCATGGCGCATACTCAGCGGCGACGCGCGCCGCACCATCATGCGGATGGCGCATCACGATCAGGTCCGCATAGCCGCTCACGACGCGCACCGTGTCGGCGAGGCTCTCCCCTTTCGCGGCGGAACTCGCGTGCATGTCGGCAGAACTGATGACGGCGCCGCCGAGGCGATGCATCGCGGATTCGAAACTGAGGCGCGTGCGGGTCGAGGGCTCATAGAAAAGCGTGGCCATGATGAGGCCGTCGGCGACCGTCAGCCGCTCCGCGTTTTCGAGCGCCGCCGCGAAACCGTCGGCGAGGGTGAAGATGCGCTCGATCTCGGCGATGCTGAGATCCTCGATCGATACCACGTCGTATTTGGGCAGCCGTGCCATGCTACTTCGATTCGCCTATCAGCACTCCGTCGAAGCCATCGACCTCGTTGAGCTTCACGTAAACGCGCTGACCCTTGGGGGTCGGAATATTCTTGCCGACGTAGTCCGCGCGGATCGGCACCTCGCGCTCGCCGCGATCGACCAGCACCGCGAGCTGAATCGATTCGGGGCGGCCGAGATCGGATATCGCGCCGAGCGCCGCGCGCACGGTACGGCCGGTATAGAGCACGTCGTCGATGAGGACGACGCGTTTGCCATCGAGTGAGAACGCGATGTTGCGTCCGAGGAGGCGCGGATCGCCGGGCGCGCCCTTCTTGTCATCGCGATACGAAGAGATATCGAGGGTGCCGACCGGTACGTTCGCCATCCCGACATTCTTGAGCGCGGCGATGAGCCGCTCAGCGAGCGCCGCGCCGCGACGCACCACGCCGATGAGCACGAGGTTCTGCGCGCCGGCATTGCGCTCCGCGATCTCATGAGCGAGGCGCTTGACCGAACGCGTCACAGTTGAGGCATCGAGCGCGAGGGTGGTGGCGGGTGCGGTCGCCATCTCAGAATCCGCCCTGGCGCGCGCGAAAAAATACCCGGCCGCGCGCGCGGTCGGGCTGCATATTACACAACTTCATCATGGTCCCCTTCTCACCCTCGCAGGAGTGAAGTTAAAGGCTGCGATTATTAAACAGTTACGTCGAAGTCAGATCAAGCGAACTCACCTCAACCGTGAAAAATTACTCACAGGGGGAACGATCGATTGTGGAAATCCGAAGAGGCTATCTTCGGCGGCCGGCGCCCTCGACCTTCTTGAGACGCTGATCCTGGTCCTTGACCTGCACCGTCATGCGATCGTCGAAGCGCTCGAACTTGCGGCTAAGGGTCGCCACCGCTTTGTTGGTCTGTTTGATTTCCGCGCTGAGCTTCTTGAGGCTCTCGGCGACGTCGCGGCCCAGCTCACCATTGGGGGCTGGATGGCTATTCGCAATGGCTTCGGCGCCCGGGGCTTCCTGACGCGAGGATATCGCGCCGCGCAGATTCGCCTCCGATGATGCGACCTGTTCGCGGAAGTCCACCCGCGTCTTGCCGATGATCTCATTGAGGCGAACCATCTCGGCGCCGAAATCGGCGTGCAGCGCATTAAGCCCGTTGCGATTCTCGCCAATCTGATCGGAGAGGAAGCGGATCTGGCTGCCGACCTCGGCGAACTGGCCGAAGATCTCTTCCTTCAATTTGTCGACTTTTCCGCCGAAGCCGGAAACGGCCTCGACCACCAGCTCGAACCTTGCCCCTAACTCTTCGAGCATCGCGCCAATTCTGGTCAGCCCTTCGTCAGCCACCCCTTCTCTCCCTCGCACAGACGGCGGTTAGTAGACGATTTTGCCGAACCTGCTCCATCGGATGGGCAGGATGCCGGCCCCGTCGCTGTCCCAAGACCAATAGATGAGAATCGCGCGGCCCTCAACCTGGTTGGTATCGACGAATCCCCAGAAGCGGCCGTCGTAGCTGCGGTCGCGATTGTCACCCATCATCAGAAGCTTGCCGGCCGGCACCGTGACCGGACCGAAGTTGTCACGCGGCGACACCGGCGATCGCTCTTCCTGGTTGACTTCAAAATGGGCGTGGGGATCGTCCATCGGCTGCCCGTTGAGGAAGACTTTTCCGTCCTTAACTGCCACCGTATCTCCGCTGACTCCAATCACGCGCTTGATGAAATCCTTGGTGGGGTCAGGCGGAAACACGAACACCACCACGTCACCGCGATGAACCGACTCCAATGGAAAAACGTAATGGCCCCACGGAATTCCGGGGATGGTCAGTCCAAAAAAGGAATCGGGAAGGCGCAAACCATAGAGCAATTTGTTGACCAGGATGTGGTCGCCGATGAGCAGCGTCGGCTCCATTGAGCCGGATGGAATCTTATAAGCCTGAACGAAAAACGTGCGGATGATGAGTGCCAGGATGAGCGCAATGCCGAAGGCCTCGCCATATTCGCGCACAGCCGATTTCTGCGGCGCCTGAGCCTCGGTCCGAGGCGCTTCGCCACTGGGCTTGGCTAGATTGCGAGCGGGTTCAGCCACGGCGTCGTTCACTCCCCGACCTTGAGCAAGGCGAGAAACGCCTCCTGCGGAATCTCGACGCGTCCAACCTGCTTCATGCGCTTCTTGCCTTCTTTCTGTTTTTCGAGGAGCTTGCGTTTGCGCGTGATGTCGCCGCCGTAGCATTTCGCCGTGACATTTTTACGCAGCGCCTTGACGCTCTCCCGCGCGATGATTTTCGCGCCGATGCTGGCCTGGATCGCGATTTCGAACATCTGACGCGGAATAAACTGCCGCATCTTTTCGCACAACGCACGCCCTCGATCATACGCCTTATCACGATGCACGATAATTGAGAGCGCGTCGATAACCTCGCCGTTGATGCGAATATCCAATTTAACCAGAGGCCCCGCGCGAAAGTCCAGAAATTCGTAATCCAGCGACGCATAGCCGCGGCTGACCGATTTCAGACGATCATAAAAATCGAAAACGATTTCCGCCAGCGGCAACTCGTAATGCAGAATCACACGATGCTCGTCCAGGTATTTCAAATCTCGCTGCAAGCCGCGGCGATCTTCGCATAGCGACATGACCGCGCCGAGGTACTCGTCCGGCATGTGGATCGACGCGAGGATGAACGGCTCCTCGATAGCCTCGATGCGTCCTTCGTCGGGCAGCCGCGACGGGTTATCGACCAGAGCCACGGCGCCGTCGGTGGTGCGGACCTGGTAGGCGACCGTCGGCGCGGTGATGATCAGGTTGATGCCGTGCTCGCGCTCCAGCCGCTCCTGCGTGATCTCCATGTGCAGCAGCCCCAGGAATCCAGCGCGGAAGCCGAAGCCCAGCGCCTGCGAATTTTCCGGCTCGCAGATAAAGCTCGCATCGTTGAGGCGCAACTTCTCAATGGCGTCACGCAGCGCGGGGTACTGGTTGGACTCGGTAGGATAGAGCCCGGCGAAAACCATCGGCTTCAATTCCTTGAAACCTTCGAGTGGCTTTTGCGCCGGATTGTCGGCATCGGTCAGCGTGTCGCCGACGCGCAGGTCCTGCACGCTACGGATGTTCGCGACGACGAATCCCACCTCGCCCGGCCCGAGCGTCTCCGCGGCAGCCTCATGCGGCGTGAAGTGGCCCAACCGCATTATCTCGCCGTCCTTGCCGGTGCCCATCAGGCGAACTTTCATACCCTTGCGAAGCTCGCCGCCGAACACGCGCATCAGTCCGATGACGCCTTCGTAGACGTCGTACCAGCTATCGAAAATCAGCGCGCGCGGAGCCGTTTCGGCCGGAACCTTGGGCGGCGGGATACGCTTCACCAGCGCCTCGAGGACATCATCGATGCCGATGCCCTCCTTCGCGCTGGTCAGGATCGCGTCCTCGGCACTGAGCCCTATCGTCTCTTCGATTTGATGCTTGGTGCGCGCGACATCGGCCCCCGGCAAATCGATTTTGTTGATGACGGGAATTATTTCGAGGCCGTGATCGAGCGCCATGTAAACGTTGGCGAGGGTCTGCGCCTCGACTCCCTGGCTCGCATCGACCACCAGCAACGCGCCCTCGCATGCGGCGAGGCTGCGCGACACCTCGTAGGCGAAATCGACATGTCCGGGAGTATCAATAAGATTCAGGATGTAGGTTTTCCCATCTTTGGCGATATAGTTGAGCCGCACCGACCGCGCCTTGATAGTGATGCCGCGCTCGCGTTCGAGATCCATCGAATCGAGGAACTGTGCCTTGAGCTCGCGCTGCTGGAGCGCACCAGTGCGCTCCAGTAACCGATCGGCAAGCGTCGACTTGCCATGATCGATATGCGCGATGATCGAAAAATTGCGAATGAGTGAAGGGTCGGTCATTTAATAGTCAAGCTGATTTGCCGGCGCGATCCTTAAAGTAGCTAAAAGTCTGATCGAGGCCATGCGCGAGGTCGACCTGCGGACGCCACTTAAGGAGTTCTTCGGCGCGCGCGGGCGAAATCACCGAGCGGCTCTGCTCACCAGGACGCGCTGGCCCATACTCAGGCGCTCGCGTCACGTCCGCGACAGTGCCGAGCGTGTGATAGAGATCGTTGACGCTGGTTTCGATTCCGGTGCCGACGTTGATTGCTCCCGAAACCTTGGCGTTCGCGGCGGCAACATTTGCGCGGACCACGTCGCCCACAAAAACATAATCACGTGTCTGCTTGCCGTCGCCATAAATGGTGCATGGCTTCCCCTCCAGCATGCGCCCGCAGAAAATCGCGACGACGCCCGCCTCGCCATGCGGGTCCTGCCTCGGGCCGTAGACGTTTCCGTAACGCATCGCGGCGTAGTCGATCCCGTACTGAACCTTGTAGAAGAACAGGTATGCCTCGGTCGCGAGCTTCGTGATGCCGTAGGGACTTACAGGATGAAGCGGATGGTCCTCGGACGCGGGGAAGGTCTCCTGTTCGCCATAAATTGCGCCGCCGGTCGAGGAAAATATGGCGCGACGCAGCCCGTGCTGGCGCGCCGCTTCCATGAGGTTGAGGAAGCCCACGACGTTCACCTGCGCGTCGAAGGAAGGATCGGCGACCGAACGGCGCACGTCCATCTGCGCCGCCAGATGCACAATGACCTCGGGCGTCTCCGCCTCGATCGCGCGCCGCACTGCGTCCGCATCGCGCAGATCGATCTCATGAAACCTCGCCGCGGGATTCACCTGATGGCGCTTCCCCGCCGTGAGGTTGTCGATGATCGACACCTGATGCTGCCCGGTCGAGACCAGCGCATCGACAGTGTGCGAGCCGATGAACCCGGCGCCTCCGGTAACCAGAATCTTCATCGCGAGGTTGCGCTCCTAGATCGTCCTAAACGGGCCGTCGGCCGATCGAGTAATACTTGAACTCGAGCGCCTTGATGAGGTCGGGCTCATATAGATTGCGTCCATCGAAAATGACCGGCTCTTTCAGCATCGATCGGATGCGTTGGAAATTCGGATGCCGGAACTCGTTCCACTCGGTCAGAATAATCAGCGCGTCCGCACCGCTCAGCGCCTCGTAGTTGGTCTTATGATAGCTGATTCGGTCGCCGAAGATACGCCGCGCGTTTTCCAGCGCCTCCGGATCGTGGGCGCGCACTGTCGCGCCGGCCTGCAGTAGCTCCTCGATTACTACCAGCGACGGCGCCTCGCGCATGTCGTCGGTG
>Ga0182024_10015730_pt1 | contig 14440 bp, 7 predicted proteins | sample P32metaG_FD_120480 | JGI IMG/M metagenome (GOLD analysis project Ga0182024, IMG submission 120480) | Permafrost microbial communities from Stordalen Mire, Sweden - P3-2 metaG (Illumina Assembly) | ecosystem: Environmental > Terrestrial > Soil > Wetlands > Permafrost | place: Sweden: Stordalen... | reverse complement strand
GTCTATTGGCAGGCATGGACGGCTACCTTTCAAAACCAATCAATAACGATGAACTATTTGCGATTCTGGGAGCCATCCAACCAAGCGCATTTGTTTCCCAACCTACCTAGTCGATCGTAGCCTCCCTCTTCAAGTTGATACGCTTTCCTTCAACTGCGGAAAATCCAGTTGGGGAGAAACATTGGCTCCAATCCTAAATCTGACGGGGTCGAAAGAGAGAGTGACCTGCAGCAATGGGCCGGCCGTTTGGATTGTGGGGGACGATCACAGGGTTGGAAAGCGCAGACTGACTTTCCGTAAGATCCTTTGCTTTCAGAGTTCGTTTCCCAAGTCCTGCGTCTTCTCGGAAGCTGTGTTTTTGGGCTCCAATATCTTGCGCCATATTGGTATAGGATCGTTTCACTGAAATTGGCAAATACTTCCGCAATCCACCGCGAAGCCCATGCTCTTGGCGCTTTGCATGTGCCGCATACCTTTATGGATGTACCCTTCCGATCAACATTCAGCAGTTGCGGGATCGTTTTCGGTTGCAATTCCACCGGATATGTACTATCAACCATTGGTAAGGCTAAGAAAACGGTCCCGGCAACTTCAACTGCCAAGGAGTACCCATGAGATCCAAGTTATCTGGACGAAGGAAATTCCTGAGGGATAGCGCCGCATTGGTTGGTTTGGCGGCGGGAGTCGTGCCGGCCGCCGATGCCCAGATGGCGCATTCTGAGGCACCCACTAAAGAAACCAAGGAGGGCAAAGATCTGATCGCCTACGGCGAGCGCTCCCATTACGTGAAATCGGTTCGCATTCCTGTGATGGAGAGAATGTCCCCCGATGAGTATGGAATGACGTTTCACGTATTGTCGCCGCTGCAGGATTCGGTGGGAATGATTACGGCCTCGTCGCTGCACTATGTGGCGACGCATCGGGGCTCCTATGTCCCGGACATCAATCCCGAGGAACATCGGTTGATGATTCACGGCATGGTGGACCGGCCGCTGATTTTTACGATGGACGACCTCAAGCGTCTGCCTTTTGTAACCCGCGCTCATTTCCTGGAATGCAGTGGAAATCGCGCGAAAGCCACGCATAAGAACGTGCAGGAGACTCACGGGATGACCAGTTGCTCCGAGTGGACCGGCGTGCCCCTGTCTCTATTGCTCAAGGAGGCCGGCGTGCAGAGCGGGGCGTCCTTCATCGTGGCGGAAGGTTCGGAGACCGTGAAGGGCGCAACGAGCCTTCCGCTCGCAAAGGCCATGGACGATTGCCTCGTCTGCTACGGCCAAAATGGCGAGGCGGTGCGTCCCCAGCATGGATTCCCGCTTCGGTTGATCGTACCCGGGTACGAAGGAATTCATAACGTGAAGTATCTGCGGCGAATTAAAGTCGTGGAGAAACATTACATGACCTACAACGATTACGGACATCTTGCCGCTGATTCCCGCGTCGCTGCTCTGAATCGCCAGGTTGGGCCGAAATCGGTCATCACCTTTCCTTCTGGGGACCAAAAGCTGCCCGGCCCCGGATTCTACGAAATCACAGGCCTGGCTTGGTCGGGATCGGCTGCCGTTCGAAGCGTGGACATTTCGCTTGACGGCGGGCAGACCTGGACGCCCGCTGAACTTCGATCCCCTGCATATCCCATGGCGCATACCCGGTTTGGCTTCCACTGGACGTGGGACGGCAAGGAATGCGTGATGATGTCACGTTGCACGGACGAATTGGGCACCGTGCAACCTTCGCGGGCCGAAATCGCGAAATACTGGGATAAACCAAATGACGCCGATCTCCAAATACGCGGCCTCGACAATAGTATTTTTCCGTGGAGAGTGGCCAGCGATGGGAGCGTTCACAATGGGCTCGCGTAAGATTCTCATGCTTTTGATGATTCTGGGCCTAAGCCAGATTTGCAAGGCGCAGTCACCCACCTATGGCGTGGGCAGGACTCCTACTCCGGAAGAAATTCACAAGTGGGATATTTCCATCGGCCCTGACGGCAGAGAGCTCCCGCCAGGACACGGAACGGCCGCGGAAGGCGCGGGAGTTTTCCTTCGCAAGGGCTGCTTTACCTGCCACGGGGAAAAAGGGTCGAATGGCCCCGCTCCTACTTTGATTAAGAGCGACGGCAAGACCAAATCCCCATATCCCTGCATGACACCTTGCGTGAATGATTTAAACGTGATGTCGCTGCACGCTCCGTACGCGACGACGATGTGGGATTACATCAACCGCGCCATGCCGCTCACCAAAGAGGGCACACTCAAGCCCAACGAGGTATATGCGGTCGTGGCTTTTCTCCTTTACAACAACGGCGTGATCAAAGAGGACGAGGTGATGGACGCGCAAAGCCTGCCAAAGGTAAAAATGCCAAACCGCGATCACGTTGGTTTGGCTCCGGAATGGAAGCATGGGACACCAAGGCTTCAGGGTTACCCCTGATCCACGGCCTGATAGGAAACTCAAAGCGCTAGTTGGGGGGCTAGCTTCTATTCCGGTAGGGAACTTCCGGAATTGATTTTTTTCTGGAATGAACAGGTCGGCTTTGGAACTGAAACATAATCGAAATCCCACCCTCTAATAAACTCGAAATGTTTGGCCTCCCATACAGCCGCCGCTATTTCTAACCACCGAAAGTTTCGCGTAGAGCCACATTCAAGTCATCGAGTGCACTGGAGCAATCGCCAGTGAAGCTGGAACCGTGCATGACGGCGAGCGTTTTCGGGTTTAGGGCGGCTAGCTTCTTGAGGTTTTGCGCCGTGATGTGCGTGTAAGGAACGTATTCCGCAAGGATGCCCGCTTGATAGTGCTCCATTGCGTGACGCGAGCGGTCCACAATATCGCCAGCGGTAATCGGTTCGACGTCACCGTGCTGATGGAACAGGTCTGAACACAGAAGCGTCTTTTGCGTTTCTTCGAAGATCACTCCGGCATCCCAGCCGTGTGGCAGATGCGGAGTGCGGCAGTAGCGAAAGTGGTATTTTCCTGTCGTGAAGGTCTCGCCGTCCGCGAGGCCGCGCGCCTCGCGGCCTGTGAAGTCGTTCACGCACACGAGGGCGCCGACCTGGCTGCAAATGACGTCAGCTTTGGGCGCTGCGGCCAGCCACTCGTTCAGCGAGCCGCACTCGTCGGACTCGAAGTGGCTGAAGCTAATATGGCGCAACTCGGAAACAGGAATGAGTTTTGAGACCGCTTCGCAAATTTCCGCGTGCATTCTCCGCAGCCCCGTGTGGAATAGCAACGGCTCATCGTCCTTAATCAGGAAATGGTTGAACTGCATATTCGCCCATGGAGCGAAGATCGATATGCGATACACGTTTGGCGCGATTTCCGTGATGACTGCCATGCGGCCCTCCTGAATTGAATTCTTTGATCGGGAATTTCATTTTTATTTTCCGACAAAGCGATAACGTACACCTGACCGCATTGCTAAACAATGGTCCAGCCGTTATTTTTGAGCGATTGCAGGAAGGAATCGCGGACCGTTAGCGGGTCTCAGCGGGCTATTGCTGGGCGCTTTGATTTTGGCGTGACTGAAGTTCCGACAAGTACTGCCTGGCCAGATCCTTGTCCTGCCGGTTCGGGGTGTACTTCACGTATTGCTCGATCTGAGCGCTGGCGTTGGGTACATCTCCCTGTTCGCCGTAGATTTGGGCGAGCAGGAAATAAAGGTTCGGCTGGCGGTGCGTACCGTCCAGTGAAATCGCTTGCACTACGTTCTTTTGCGCATCCGCATATTTGTGCAGATGGAACAGGGCGAAGCCGCGGTAGTAGTTCGAATATAGATCGCCCTTCAGGCTCAGCCCCTGGAAGCGGTCGGACCAAGTTTGCAGATCGCTCCAATTTTTCTCGCGGCTTAAAAGTCCAGCCAGGCAAAGATACGGCGGCAAATAGGTTGGATCCACCTTGATCGGTTTGGAACAGTCGTCGTGAGCTTCGGTCATCTTCTGCTGGCCGAGCATTACTTGGCCGAGTAGGACCCATGCGGCGGGATAGTTGGGATACTTTTCAATCGCATCGCGCAAGTGCGCTTCGGCTTTTGCCAGGTCGATTTTTTTGAAGGCGTCGCAGGCCTTTTGAAACTGGCTTTTCGCGTTGCCTGGAACACCAAGTCGGATGGCGCTCACCGAGCTGCCGCGAACGTCGGAAAGGTCCCAAGGTAGACACGCGTCGTCTTCATTGATGACGATTGCTTGTTTTGGGAATGGTTCGGATGTCGGGACGATGATTTCGGAATTGTCAGGTTGTGCGCCGGGTTGCGACGGCGGAAAGGGATAAGCAGGTCCTCCGCCGGTCGGCGATCCATGCGATCCGCCACCGACCACTACTCTCGGGGGCGTGCCACCACCACCGCCTTTTTGCGCGTGGAGCGGCGATGCGCACAGCACGATCATGGCAGCCCAAAGCAATACGGACCTTGGCGGCAGGAAAACGGAGTGAATCCGACGGGCTTGCATTTGGCATATGTTACTCCTTTTTGCGAACCTTTGAATGCAGTTCTTCGAAAGGGAGGCGGGGTGTTTTTGACCGGCGGTTAGCGCAGCCTTCGATCCGGTTTTTAACTTTCGCATGGACGAACCCCCATGAGTATCGAGAGGGGATTCAAAGGAAAACCAGCCCAGTTCAGGTCATCCTCTAAAGGAAAAGCCAGAAAGCCGCTATCGTCCTTCAAGCTTTCATTTTCTTCCAAGCACCGTTTATCCAGTCGGGCCTCGATCTGCGCCGCCAAGCTACAGGATTTAATGTATAGCCGGACTGGGGAAGGTCTCTAAAATGGAAAGGGAGATTGCTATGAGCTGTAAATCGTATGCAAAGCTCTTGCCAAAGTTTAGAGACGGAGGCTATTTTGCTTTTTCGGTCGGCAGAAATGCGTGCGATTGGCGTGCGATTTCTTATGCTGCACATACGGGCAATGCCACCGCGACGAATATATGCTCCACTCCTCATTTGGGATGACAGAAATTTATCCGCACGGTTGCCATTTTATTTTCAGTTTATCGGAATATGGACGAAGAATTTGCCGGACTCGGGAGCACCCGCGTAATGCGCGGCGAACTTGGCTCTGCTTTCACATCGGTAACTGGAATACAAAAAATTTGGAAAGGCAGGATTGTGTGGCTCATCTGTTTGCTTTTCTGCGCGTTTCGATCTGTTGCGCAGGATGCACAACCCGATACCTATGCGGGATTCGAGGGGCAACACGTCTCGAAAGTGGATATTTCCGCCAAGCCGACGATGGACGTAGAGACGTTTCGATCCGCGATTGTGCAAAAAGCGGGCCAGCCGTTTTCCATTCAGGCAATCCGCGACAGTGTTGCGGCGCTGCAAAAGACCCAGAGGTTTTCAAAAGTTCAGGTGAGTATTGAACCTGAGCAGGCGGGTTTGAGCATTCTTTTCATTCTGCAACCCACATCCTATGTGGGAATTCTAAGTTTTCCGGGCGCGACAAAGACATTTGGCTATACGCAGTTGCTGCAGGCCGTAAACATTTCCGAGCAGGCGGCATTCGTCGATGAATTGCCCGCGCAAGGAGCTGCCGCGCTTGTTCACTTTTTTAATATTAATGGATATTTTGAGGCCCAAGTCACACCCGAAGTTCAGCGGGATGATGCGCACCGCATCGTCAATATTCATTTCGATTGCCGGCTGAATCGCCTCGCGAGATTTGGAGAAGTCAATATTCAGGGACTCAGCGACGATGAAACCACGCGCATACGAAATGCACTCAAATCATTTGGGGCGAAAGTCAGAGGAGCTTCCCTAAAACCAGGAAAAAAATATTCGCAGCAGGAGATCAATAAATCCATCAACTATATGCGACTGCGGCTTCGCAAGGAGGGCAGGCTCGCGCCAAAAGTGGATTTCGTCTCTCCTGCGTACCGGGCCGACACCGGACGCGCGGATTTGAATTTTCAGATTGACGAAGGGCCGCATCTTTCGGTGCGCGTGACGGGAGCGCGAATGTTTAAGCGCACGATTCAGCGTCTCATCCCCATTTACGAAGAGAACTCAGTGGATCAGGACCTCGTGGATGAGGGACGCCGCAATCTCCTTTCTTACTTTCAGTCGAAAGGATATTTCGACGCGACCGTCGAAGCCCGCATGGACAAGCAGGAAGATTCCGTGAGCGTCACGTATGAAGTCAAAAAAGAGGCAAAGCATCGGGTCGAACGGATAAATTTCCAGGGCAATCATTATTTTGAAGACAAGCAGTTGCAAGCCCTCGTCCCGGTCAAAAAGGGATTATCCATTTTTGGCCACGCATTCTCGCACGGAACGTTCAACGAAGACCTGATGCGGAAAAGCGTGAATACCATCCTGGCCGCTTATAAGGACGCAGGTTTCGCGGACGTTACTGTTTCTCCAAAGGTCACGGACTACGCTCCGCAAGTCGATGTTAGTTTTCAAATTTCGGAAGGTGAACAATATAAAGTTGGCGACCTGAAGATTGAAGATCACGGCCAGAATACGACTGGGACCCTCGGCGACCGGCATGCATTGAAGCTTTTTCCCGGTAAGGCATATTCCGCGATTTTGCTGCAGCAGGACAGGAACACGATTCTTGCAGGTTATCTGAATCGCGGTTATGAAAATGCCGAGTTTCACTCGGCTGTCAGCTTCGAGCCGGCAAATCATCATCTGGTCGATGTGGTCTATACAATTGATCCTGGGCCTCAGGCAAACATCAGCGAAGCGATTATCCTGGGGACTCAGGTTACGCGCGAAAAGTTCCTTCGCGAAATCGCGGGACCGGAGATCGGTAAAGGGAAGCCTGTCAGCCTGGGAAATTTTCTGACATCCGAAAGCGCTTTGTACAATCTGAGTATTTTCGATTGGGCAAGCATCAAGCCGCTTGCGCCGGTAAGCGATCAGCAACAGGAAGAAGTTTTGATCAAGGTTCATGAATTGCCGCTGAACTCAGTCGACTTTGGCGGCGGGTTCGAAGTGCTCCCTCGAAGCGGAAATATTCCCGTCGGGACGGTAGCGCTGCCGGGAATTCCTCCGATCGGCGTGGGCAGTAAATTCACAGCCAGCCAGCAAAGTTTTTGGGGACCTCGCGTTTCCATTCAACTGGCGCGCCACAATTTGCTAGGCCATGCCGAAACCGCCGCACTGGGCCTAGTTTATTCGCGCCTCGACCAGCGCGGGACGTTTACATATAGCGATCCGCGCTTTCGTGGCTCATCCTGGAATTCTCTTTTCAGTTTGTCCGCGGAGCGAACCACGCAAAGTTCGATCTACACGGCTGAACTGCAGCAAGCGTCCTTGCAGCTCGAAAAGTTTCTCGACAAACGGCGCACAAAAAATTTAATTTTTCGCTACACCTACCAACACACTCTGCTGACAAATATTACGATCCCCGATCTGGTGCTACCTGAAGATCAACACGTACGCCTTTCCACTCTTGCTGCTCAGTTTGTGCGTGACACTCGCGATAAGCCGCTTGATGCGCATCACGGGGTTTATGAAACCGCGACGCTCGAAGTTTCTCCCACCAAGCTGGGCTCCAGCGTCAATTTTCTGCGATTTGTTGGTCAGACTTCGTTCTATAAACCGCTGACTCCCTGGCTTACGTGGGCCAACAATTTTCGCCTGGGCCTTGCAAAACCATTAGCAGGCGGCGAGATTCCACTGAGTGAACGATTTTTTTCGGGAGGCGCGGATTCGATTCGCGGATTCCCCATCAACGGAGCAGGACCGCAACGGCCAGTTTCAGTGTGCAGCAATCCAAGCGTTGCCTCGACGTGCACATTAATCAGCGTTCCCGTGGGCGGCAACATGCTTGCGGTGGTGAACTCCGAAGCGCGCTTCCCGATACCCCTAAAGAGTGGCTTGGGCGGCGTGGTTTTCTACGACGGAGGAAACGTCTACGACAGAATAAATTTGCGGCAGTTTGGTGACAATTTTACGCACACGGTTGGCTTTGGTATTCGTTACGAAACTCCTGTGGGGCCGGTTCGATTCGATATCGGGCGCAGGCTGACGTCGGTTCCGGGCGTGACCGCAACCGAATATTTTGTGACGCTCGGACAGGCCTTCTAATAGTCGGGCTTCAAGCAGGTCGGAAAAGTGATTGGGTGAAAAATGAACGGTAAACGAATTGTTCAATTGGCTTCCATATTTATCGGCGCATTTTTAGTTCTTCTCGTGTTGGCGGCCATCGTGCTGGTTCACACAACTGCATTTCAAAAGTTTGTGTTGACGCAATTGGAACAAAAAACTCAGGAAAGCGCGGGGGCGCGCCTGGATATAAACGGGATAGCCATCAACTGGAGATTGCTGACTCTGGATCTCTATGGAGTCGTTCTGCACGGGAAAGAAGGAGAGTCTGAGGCACCGCTGTTTGCAGCTGATCATTTGCGAGTTGGACTGAAAATTATTTCCCTTTTGCAGAGAAAAGTAGATTTAAACGAAATCGTGTTGGATCGTCCGGCTGCCCATTTCCGCATCGACCGTAACGGCAATTCCAATCTGCCGCAGTCCAACTCCTCCAGCAACTCCAGCTCAACCGTGAACAATCTTCTGGATATTGCAATTCGCCATGTGCAGGTGAACTCTGGAGTGCTTTATTACAACGATGCACAATTGCCACTCAATGCGGACCTCCAGGATTTGCACGCGGACATTCGCTTTAATCCCGTAATCAGCGAGTATCGCGGCACAATCGGATACAGCGACGGAAACATTGCGGCCGAAACATTTAAACCAATTCCGCAACGCCTTCAATTGAGCTTCACCCTGGACCGTTCCGGTTTTTCCGCCGATCCGATTACGATTGCCACCGAACAATCGACTTTTAATGTGCGAGCGAAACTCACAAATTACGAGCACCCGAAGATCGATGGCACTTACGACGGCATGCTTTCCACCGTTGAACTGGCTCGATATACAGATAGCGAATCGATTCCAGCGGGGAAGGTCGCGATAACAGGAAACTTGCATTATGAATATATTCCGAATAAATCAGCGGTTGACAGCGCCTATGTCGATGGCCATTTAGACAGTCTGGAACTTCTGGTAGACATCGGACAGATACGTATGGTCCCGAAATTCATCCGCGCCGAATTTAAATTGCAGGACGGCAATTTGAGCGTCAAAAATGCAGAGGCTGACTTGCTCGGCGGGCATGTCAGCGCGGATTACGAGTTAACGCACATCAGCGGAAATTCCAGTTCGCGCGTTCATGCAGCTGTTCGCGATGTCTCGCTTCAAGCGATGGATAGGACCGCAGGAATACGAAATGGCGAAGCGGTAAAAATCAGCGGGCATGTCACCGGAACGGCGGAAGCGACGTGGACTTCCAGCATTCAAAATGGGATCGCGCGTGCGCATCTCGAGATTCGCAATCCGAATCCGCCTTCTGTGGGCGATCGGAATGTTCCCTTGAATGGTCTGATCGATGTGGCTTATGACGGCGCACAAAATACCGCCTCATTCGGGCAGTCTTATCTCCAAACAGGAAATACGAAGATTTTGATTTCAGGTGTGCTGAGTCATCATTCGCAGCTGAATGTCCAGGCAAATACCACAGACCTTCATGAAGTGGCCGCACTCGTTTCCGCATTTGAAAGCGGCAGCTCCACCAGCACAAATGTTCCGACAACTACCATGCCCGATTTCGGCGGGTCTGCGCGTTTTAACGGACAAGTTTCAGGTGCAGTTAGGCAGCCGCGAATTAAAGGAGATCTATCCGCAAATGATCTGCAAGTGCGGAACGCCCACTGGCGAACTTTCCACGCCACGCTGGATGCGGCGGCGTCCGGCGTAACTCTCCAGAACGGTTCTCTGGTCGATACACAAAATGGACAAATTAATTTCAGCGGACATACAGATTTGACCGGATGGTCTTTCACGCCCTCCAGCCCGCTGACACTGCAACTGAGTGCGCGCCAAATTTCGGTTGCGGAGTTGCAGGAATTTCTGCAGTCGCAATATCCGGTGACGGGAATAATTGCGGCGAATATTTCCATTCATGGCACGGAGCAAAATCCGCAAGGCCAAGGGTCGTTGCAGATTACCAAGGCATCCGCGTGGAATGAGCCCATTCAAAATCTGAGTGTTAATTTTAATGGCGACGGAAATTCCATTCACTCCGATGCTAAATTGGTGATTCCTGCCGGGAATTTAGCGGCATCTTTGACGTACCAGCCTAAAACGCAATCGTATGAAGTCCATGTGAATACCGCAAGCCTGAAACTGGAACAACTCGAATCCGTTCAAGCTCAGAATCTTGGCGTTGCCGGCGATCTGACGTTGTCCGCACAAGGGAGCGGCAGTTTTCAGAATCCGGAAATCACTGCGAATTTGCAAATCCCGAAGCTTGACATCAAGGATCAAACGGTGTCTGACGTACAGGCTCAACTGAGTCTCGCAAATCAGCGCGCGAACTTCACTTTGAGTTCCAAAGCGGAGCAGGGATTCATTCAAGCAAAAGGAAATGTAGGACTGACCGGCGATTATCCTACAACTGCGTCCATCGATATTCGGGACATTCCTGTTGCGCTTGTCCTGGCGCGCTATTTAACAAAAACGCAGGAAATCCAGGGAGAAACGGAAATCCATTTGAATTTGGATGGCCCGCTGAAGGATCCATATGCGATTGCAGCGCAGCTTGAAATTCCAACACTGAATGTAAATTACCAGGCCGCCAAGATTGGCCTCGCCCGGCCGCTCCGCGCCACATATCGGAACGGAGTCGTCAATATCGATGAGGCGGAGTTTAAGGGAACAGGAACAGATCTGAATTTGAAAGGCGTGATTCCGATCAAAGCCGGTGTACCGCTGAATGTTACAGCAAATGGTTCGCTCGATCTTTCCGTGCTGCAAGCGTTCACGACCGGTGTGAAAAGTTCAGGAAGCATTAGCTTGAATATTTCCGCGCGCGGCGACCTCACGCATCCTGCGATGCAGGGCAAAGTTAATATTGTGAATGCCACTGTGTCCACGGAAACATTGCCGGTGAGCATTGAGGGAATGAATGGGGAAATTCAAGTCACAGGGAATCGACTGGAGATTGCACAATTGTCAGGCTCGGCTGGAGGAGGCTTATTAGCCGTGCGCGGTTTTATGACTTACGGCAATCAGGAAAATTTCAATCTGGGTCTTGACGCAAAAAATGTGCGCATCCGATATCCGGAAGGAATTCGTTCCGTCTTAACCGGGAATCTCACTCTTGCCGGCAATCAAGCGAACTCACAACTTTCGGGGCGAGTGTTGATCGATCGGCTCTCTTTCACGCAACAATTCGATCTGGCGACACTTCTTGGCCAGCTTTCCACAGACACGCCTGACACAACATCTGCAACGATTGAAACCAACATGAAATTGAATGTAGCCGTGGCTACGGCTCAGGATATTAATCTTGCAAGCAGCAAAGTAAGTATGGGCGGAGCCGCCAATTTAACATTATCCGGAACGATGGCTGCTCCCGTGGTATTGGGACGCGCGACGCTGACAAGCGGCGAAATGTTTTTCATGGGGAAGCGGTACGAAATTGAAAATGGCACGATTGCATTCGCCAATCCGGTTCGCACGCAGCCCGTTGTGAATTTGTATGTAAAAACGACGGTGCAGCAGTACAACATTACTTTGAATTTCGTGGGCCCGGTGGACAAGTTAAGGACCAATTACACATCAGATCCTCCGCTGTCGCCCGCCGATATCATCAATTTGGTGGCGTTCGGCAAAACCACGGAGGAGTCAGCCACAAGTACGAGCACGCCTGCATCGCTCGGCGCGGAATCCGTGCTTGCGCAAGGCGCGGCCAGCCAGTTCAGCGGCAAACTCGAAAAGTTAGCGGGAATATCGCAATTGACCATCGATCCGCTTGCGGGTAATAGCCAATCCAATCCCGGCGCGCAGGTTGCCATTCAACAGAGAGTCACCGGGAAAATTCTGCTGACATTCAGCACGGATGTAACATCCACGCAAAATCAGGCGATCCAGGTTCAATACCAGGTGAAGAAGGGTCTATCGGTTTCCGTTTTGCGCGACCAATACGGGGGCTATGCCGCGACTGTGCGAATTCACAAGACATTTTGACGCATGAACAAATTGATAAAGATACGCCAATCAAGAATTGAGCAGACGCGGTTCGATGCGTTTAGCGGTACTATTTTAAACCTTCGAAATCCCGAAAGTTCCACTACACGATTAATGGCAGGTCGCTACTTGATTGCCCCTATGGTCGAGGCAACCCAAAACTGTTTATGTATGAATACAATTCTATTCCCATGGGTGAACCACACGATTTTCTGTATTCGAGCGATTTGAAATTTACAGATCGGCTTATCGCCTCAGTCAATTTATTTACCAGCTTACTTAAGGAGGATTATTCAAAATGGATCGCGTTGCATATGATGAAACCGGGATAGCGAATGATTCGAATACATCGGGAGTTTCATGGGAAGCGGTGATGGCCGGCGCATTTGTCGCGGCTGCGCTTTCGCTGGCCTTGTTGGCGCTTGGCACTGGGATCGGGTTTTCCGCCGTTTCGCCTTGGGCAAATGCGGGAGCATCCGCTTCGTCCGTAGGCTGGGGGGCAATTATTTGGCTGGGCCTTATGGAACTGGTCTCGTCCTCCATGGGCGGCTATGTGGCAGGCAGGCTGCGCACGAAATGGGTACGAGTTCACGCGCACGAAGTTTATTTTCGTGATACGGCGCACGGGTTTCTTGTTTGGGCGGTGAGTCTGGTAATTGCCGCGGCATTTCTAACCTCGGCGGCGAGCTCCATGATTGGCGGAGCCACGCGCACAGGTGCGGGGGAAGCATCCGCAGCTGGTCAGCGTGGGAGTGAGGCGTCTCCGAATGGCTATTTTGTGGATACGTTGCTGCGGCCCAATTCCTTTAATTCTAATCAGGACAATAACGCGGCGCGCAATGAAATTGGAGTGATTCTTGCCAGCAGTCTTCGACAAGGAAATATTTCTCCGGCGGATAGGGCGTACCTCGCGCAACTGATTGCCGCAAAGACGGGAATTAGCGAACCGGAGGCGGAGAGACGGATCGATGACGTGTATACGCAAGCCCGTCAGGCTGCGGATACGGCGCGAAAATCCGTAGCTCATTCGATGTACTGGACTTTCCTTGCTCTTTTGATCGGTGCTTTTTGCGCCAGCATGGCCGCAACCATTGGCGGCAGGCAGCGCGATAATGCCCCGGTTTCGTAAAAAAATCGAAATTTAAATAGGAATAAAGGAGAAAAAATATGCGTTCTATTTTATTGCTGGTACTCGGCGTCCCCATTCCAATTATTATTGTGATTGGTCTGTTCAGCCATTTTTGATGGCACAAGGAAATCACAAACTGAATTTACAATCTGTGGGAGCGGAGGCTGGCTCCCGTAAGCATTTCCAATTCGAAATACCCTCGGATCATTCGAGCGGCATTGCGAATTTTCTTTTTATTTGCATATGCTCATACTATAAATTGTAAAAAAGATTTAAAGTGATTTGCGGATCATGGATTCCAAATCTCCACGCCCCATGCCTCTTTTCTCGGGACGACACGCTTAGGAACATTCAAGAATCGCCATTCAGGTTATTGGTTACCTGCCTCTAAAGTTGGTGCTACAATTTTGTGGGTTCGGAGAGCCGAAAGAGTTTATGTGGTGCGGAAAGATATGCATGCAACTTTGCCCCGTAACGGTTGCGATTTGTGCAAAAATCGCGTTACTTCCCGGCATGTGATCATTTGGGCGTTCGACAACATAATGCGAGGCGAAGTCTTGTTCGTTTTCCAAAATTTGCGGTAGACCAAATAAAAAGGAGCGTTAACATGAAATATTCCACAATTGGCCGCCTTGCGGCGGGCCTGAGCCTTACATTTGCGAGTGCATGTTTCTTGACAGGCTCTCACGCTCAGCCGAAGCCCGCGGATTCCGGCTACCATTTGCTGAAGACAATTTCGCTGCCCGCAGCGCCGGGCGGTGGTGAGTATTACGACTATATTTCGGTGGATGCGGCAGCACGCCGCGTTTATGTTTCCCACGGCACGGAAGTTGTTGTGCTGAATGCCGATGACTACTCGGTGGTGGGCAAGATCGAAGGTTTGACGCGCTGCCATGGCATTGCGATTGCCAAGGATTTGGGCAAAGGATTTATCACCGACGGTGACTCGAAGGAAGGCGCCACAGTGCAGGAAGCGGTGGTTTTTGATTTAAAGACTTTGAAGGTAACCGGCAGAGTGAAGACCGGTCAACCCGACACCGACGCAATCATCTACGAACCCGTGACCAAGCACATTTTCACCTTTAATGGAGACAGCCACAACACGACAGTCATCGACGCGGTGAAAGAATCCGTCATCACGACCATCGATCTGATTGGGAAAGTGGAATTCCCGGCCGTGGACGGCAAGGGAATGATCTACGACAACAATCCGGAAAAGAACGACATCGTTGCAATCGACGCCAAAACGAATACGATCAAGTCACGCTTCGCGACCGC
>Ga0182024_10015729_pt1 | contig 14441 bp, 9 predicted proteins | sample P32metaG_FD_120480 | JGI IMG/M metagenome (GOLD analysis project Ga0182024, IMG submission 120480) | Permafrost microbial communities from Stordalen Mire, Sweden - P3-2 metaG (Illumina Assembly) | ecosystem: Environmental > Terrestrial > Soil > Wetlands > Permafrost | place: Sweden: Stordalen... | reverse complement strand
CAAGGATCCAGATTGAGGTCGTGCAGGCCCGTTTCGAAGAGGCATCGCTGGCACTGGAAAATCTGCGTAACGTCGAAATCGAACTTTGGTCGGACCGGTTTTCTTGTTGTCGATTGGGCGTCCGCACTCCGTCACTCACACTTTTCTCATCGCTCAACTATCTAGCCCGATTCAAAAGCGGCCGACCTTTGGGATTGTTTCGCCACCAAGGACTTTCCTTCGATGTCCGGCGGCGAGCGATGGCGGACGCTTTTGGATGGCTGGCGTCGGACAAGCCGAAACTGGAAGTATCCCCGGAGGTCGAGGAGCATTTGGCTGGCGAAGAGGCGAAGCAGAACGAAGTGCTCCTGCTGGCCGCCACCGAGAAGGCACAGTTCGATATTGGTTTCGGTGCCAAATTGGAATCTTTAAGGAAGGTAGTGCGGATTCGCCAAACGACATCTCTCGTCGGGACGCAATCTTCTTCACCTCTCCCTCACTGCAACCAAGTCGTGGCCGGCATACCTCCGGCACACAACTTTTTCCCAAGGTTCGCCTGAACTGCGCGTCCTCGATCTCTTCCAGCCATGTCCAAACGCCGTTCCCAGTTCAGTATCCTGTCTTGTCTTCTGATGATGACGTGCGCCCTGTGGATCGCGTGGGCCGACGAAGGCTCGCCCACGAATACAATCGTCGTGACACCCAAACCGGCTCTTGCAGGGTTGCTGCGCAATCCGGCGATGGGATGGGTTCTCTATTCGGAAACACTGGGCAGCGATTTGTTCAGGAATGCGGACGACTATTGGAAACAGGCCGATCCCAGTGTTCCGTCGGCGTCCATTTTCTACATCCGTTGCACATGGGCACAAATGGAGCCGGAGGAAGGTCATTATGCCTGGAAAGAGGACGCGAATTTCCAGGAACTGATCGATGGCGCCTTCCAGCGACATCTGAAACTTGCTTTCCGCGTCGTCACCAACAGCAAAGATTGCCGACAACAGGCAACGCCGGATTGGGTCCATGCAGCCGGCGCTGACGGCTATACGGAAAAAGGAACCGGCGGCAGGGACTTGTGGACCCCATCCGTCAAGGATCCCGTCTTCCGCGAAAAGCTGGAGAAATTCGTCCAGGCTTTCGCGAAGGAATTCGACGATCCTTCCCGCGTTGATTTTATCGACGGCTGCGGCCTCGGCTGGTGGGGTGAAATGCATCATCTTAACATCGATTCAACAGATAACTGGGAAGTGTACGAATGGATTTGCCACACGTATGGCGCCGCTTTTCATCGGGTCCTACTCGGAACCCAGGTCTTTTCCCCTCTCTCCAACTTCGGGAAATATGACGATATGGCCTTTTACAAATATGGCTATGTGGCCAGAAGAGATTCGCTTGGCAGCTCGTGGATGCCCGCCATAAACCGGTTTCAGGAACTCTATCCCAAAATCCCCTTCTTCGGCGAGTCGTGCTACTTCGCGCTGGATACGATGGGGGATTGGAAAAAAGACCACAAGAATTTCCAAACGGTTCGCGACGTGCTCCAGGCGGCCTATAACGACGCCATCGCCTGCCACGCCAATACCTTGGACCTTCGGGAACCCCGCGACGCCGCCGTGGCGATGCGCGAGGCAAGCGATCTGGTCGCTTCCTTCATCGCCAAGGGGGGCTATCGGCTCTACCCCGTTTCGGTGGAATTTCCACCCACATTTACCGCGAACCAGCCCGTCATCATCAATCACACGTGGAAGAATCTTGGGGTTGGCATCATGGCCAACGACAATCCGCGGTGGAACCGGAAATATCATGTGGCCTTTGCTCTGCTCGACCCGGTCACGGAAAAAGTCGTCGCCACGGCTGTCGATCCGGATGCTGATCCCGGCACCTGGGTCACCGATCAGGAAGAGTCCAACGTGTACCATGCCCAATTCCTGCCGCCACCGGCGCCTAACCACTACCTGCTCGCCACGGCGATCGTCAACACCCTGAATGGCAACCAACCCGAAATCCAACTGGCCACGACCGATCTGCAGCAGAGCGACGGATGGAGCATTCTCGGCGATATTAACGTGGGAACTGCAAAGGGGACTGGACCATGAATAAAAAATCGTGCTGCGCTCCGACCCGCCCTGAGCAGCTCGGCAGCCCTGAACCGTGCTGCAGCCAGTCAGCGACTTCCGCGCCGCGTCCCTCGTCGGCCGCATCCACGTCTTGCCTCGAAGAACAGATTCCGCTTTCCGGAGGAAGTTTTTTAATGGGCACCGACGATCCCGAAGGCTGGCCGGCCGATGCCGAAGGGCCGGTCCGCGAGGTGGAATTGCGTCCCTTCCTTCTCGATGCCACTGCGGTGACCAATCGTCAGTTTGCCGAGTTTATCGGCGCCACGGGCTACAAGACCGACGCGGAAAAATTTGGCTGGTCCTATGTCTTCATAAAGCAATTGCCCAAGGGCCGACAACGGGGCAATTTTGTGGCGCGCACCCCGCAAGCTTCCTGGTGGGTCGGCATCAAAGAGGCGAGGTGGAACCAACCCGAAGGTCCCGGCTTCTCGATCGATGGCCGCTGGGAACATCCGGTGGTTCACGTTTCGTGGTACGACGCGATGGCATTCGCCCGCTGGGCAGGCAGACGATTGCCCACCGAGGCAGAATGGGAATATGCGGCCCGTGGCGGGTTAGTGCAGAAGCGGTATCCGTGGGGAGACGAACTGACCCCCGAAGGAAAGCACCTATGCAATATCTGGCAGGGCAAGTTTCCGGAAGAAAATCGCCCCGAAGACGGCTATCTGTGGACCGCACCGGTCAAGGCTTATCCTCCCAACGGTTTTGGGCTTTACGAAATGGCCGGGAACGTCTGGGAATGGTGCGCCGACTGGTGGGGAACTTCCTGGGACGGCGCAACCGCGCCGAGAATCCCCTCCCCAACCGGGCCCACAACAGGCACGGACCGCGTTATTCGTGGCGGCTCGTTCCTTTGCCACAAATCGTATTGCAACCGCTATCGCGTGGGTGCGCGGAGTCACAACACGCCCGACTCGACGACAAGCCACACTGGATTCCGGACAGCCGCTTCGGTTCCCATCGTCTAAGGACATTTTATCAGCCTTTTAGTGCGTTCCTTTGCCAACCCGGGCCGACCGGACCGGCATTTCTCATGAGAGGGATATGGATAAACCGACTACGGCTCAACCGTAAATGTACCGGTGCCAAAAGGGCCGGTGGGGGAAGGTTGGGTCAAACTAATGTCCGATGTGCTGCCTCCCGTGTAGTTGATCGTATTGCCCGACACGGTTCCAGTCAGGATTGAACTGGATAAAGGTGAACCCCCGATGGCGACGTTTTTGAAGTCGGTGTTTATCACCTGACTTGTTCCCGAATGAAAGTAGAGGTGCACGTAGTTTGCCCCGTACCGAAAGTGGTGATTTGCGGCAGCGCAATATTTACGAAGGCAACATTACCGTTTAGCTGGTTGCCGCTGGCTCCCACGCCCAGACTCAGGTGATCCTGGCCGGAGTACCCACTTGCCGATACGGATTCGACCGTCATGTCCCGGAAGATGAAATTCGAATAAATATCGGGACCATCGGTGTTATCGAAGCCGATGACCATGCGACCGCCGGGCCCTCCGTGAATAACGGTACAGTTTTGGTAGCCGACGTACTGAGTTGTGTGGTTTCCTCCCGAATACATGACGCCAAAGGAGCCGTCGCCGGTGGTCCAGGCGATGCAATTTTCAAACGTGAGGTTGAGATCAGGAGTGGTGCCGGTGTCGTCAATGGTGCCGTAGTTATCCTCGGCGCACACCGAAAAGGTGCTTTGGACTTCCATGCCATTGACACCCGAAGCGACAATAAAGCCGGTGTTTCCGTCCGTCGTGATGAGCTTATGGTTGATGAAGTTGACCTTGATCATATGGTTCTTGGTTTCAATGTCCGGCTGGCAGGAATCGCGATCGATTATGTCATGTATCTCGTCTCCAGAGTAAAACTTGCCAATGCCGTAGAGAAATCCATTAAGACTCGGAGTCTGGCCGTAACATTTGAGGACCAGTCGATCGGAGTTGATGCCGCGACCTCGATGGGATTATCGATATATAGATCGCACTTTAGATTTCTAATCGAGTATAGACATTTTCTCGTATAGATTTGGTTCTAGTATTCATGATACTTGCGCGTTGCCAAGAGTCCCTGCATTTTTCTCATGAGCCCATATTCAGAAATCACTCTTCACCAACTTGGGAAGGCTCAAAAAAGTGCCGACGCATGACGCTGCTTTATTGACTCGAAAGTGAAACGTGGGCCGAGGTCAGTCCGTTGGAATCTGCGTTAAGGGTAATCGATCCGGGCTCTTTTTTGTGCGTGCGAATCACAACCAGGACCAGTCCGCTAAAGGCCTTCCTCGATGTATCTTGGAATGATGTGGGATCAGTGGCGTCGCCGTTATCCACCGCGACAATGTCCCCAGGTCCTGAGATTCTGAAGCGCACAAGATTGTCTGCATCAGGAACGGTCACTCCATCCTTGTCGGCAATCGCCACGGTCACAAAGGACAAATCGGCTCCATCGGCCTTGAGTGTGCTGCGATCGGGCTGGAGCGTTATTTGCGCGACAGTACCGGTCGTCTTCACTTTGTCACGCGCCCATTCCTGGCCATTTTTGTAGGCAACCGCTTCCAGCTCACCGGGCTGGTAGGGAACGTCCCACCTCAATCGATATTCGAAGGGCTTCTTGGTTTGGCGACCTAACGACTGGCCATTGAGAAACAGCTCGCCTTCGTCGCCGGAGGTATAGAGATAGACAGGAGTTACCTGACCGACGCGATCCGGCCAATTCCAATGTGGCAACAAGTGGGCCATGGGAAAATCGGGACGCCAATGGGACTGATAAAGATAAAACCGGTCCTTTTTGAACCCGGCTAGGTCGACGATACCGAAATAAGAACTGCGCGAGGGATTCACGAACTCACCCAAGTCGTCGATCTGCTTTTGCAGTTTCGCCTTGTCCTGCGGATTGGCCATGTTGAGCAGGGTTGTCTTGTCGCGGTTAAATGGCGTCGGCTCGCCCAGGTAATCGAAGCCTGTCCAGACGAACTCCCCCGCGACGAATGGATTTTGCTCCTGAGCCTGAAATTCCTGATCGGGCAAGGTGCCCCAGCCGGGTCTCCAATTGTCGTAAGAACTCACCTGAAATGGCTGGACACTTTTCTCGATCGGGAAAAAATACACCCCGCGGGAACTCACGGTCGAGGAGGTTTCCGTGGCGAGGAGCGGGATGCCATTGTTGTCCGGCGATTCGTGAAATTTGGCGTAGCTCGATGGTTTATAATTGTAGCCGAAAACATCGACGTTTTTCTGGAAACCATTGAACCCGCCCGCCACGATACTGCAGGCGATCGTGGTGGACCGCGTCGGGTCCTCCTCATGGGCGATATTGTCAAGCCGCTTTTGCATGGGCGGTCCTGAAGGCTTCCACTGCTCATAGATTTCGTTGCCCAGACTCCAGAGAATGACGCATGGATCATTGCGAAAATGGCGGATCTCGGCCCGCAAGTCCTGCTCGCTCCAATTATCGAAAAGCAGGTGGTAATCGTTGGGCTTCTTCGCCTCTTTCCAGCAATCAAACGATTCGGCCATGACCAGGACACCCATGCGATTGCAAAGATCGATCAATTCCGGCGACGGAGGATTATGGCTGGTACGAATGGCATTGCATCCCATCTCCTTGAGGATTTCGATCTGCCGTTGCAACGCCCGCGCATTCAAAGCCATGCCCAATGCACCGAGATCGCTATGCATGCAGACGCCATGAATGGGCACCTTCCGTCCGTTGAGTAGAAATCCCCCTTCGAAGTCGAACTTGATGGTGCGGACACCAAAATTGGTTTCTTGGCTATCGATGACGTCGGTGCCTAGCCGCACACTGCTGACCACCGTGTAAAGATTGGGCTTGTCGATGTCCCACAGCTCGGGATGAACAAGCTGAAGCTGGCGCTCGGACATTGCGCTTTCTCCAGCGGGGACGGTGACCGGCACCCATTCGGAGGTGGCCAGCGCCGAGCCCGTCTTGGCGCCATCCGCATCCACCGCGTAAATGGCATCCTGCACCTCCGTTTGGGCAGATCCGATCGAGGCGTTATCCAGCGTCGTCTTGATATCGACTGTGGCCGCATCCGAAGTGACTTGGGGAGTCGTCACCTGGATTCCCCAATGATCGACATGAACGGCATCTGTCTTAGTCAGCCAGACGTGACGATAAATACCGGCGCCCGGATACCAGCGGGACGAATCGGGAGGATTGTCGAGGCGAATGGCGAGAACATTCTCTTTCCCAAGTCGGATGAACGGCGTGAGATCAACCTCGAATGAAGCATAGCCGTAGGGCCACCCGCCCGCGCATTGGCCGTTGATCCAGACCGTTGCATAGGACATGGCGCCGTCCACCTCGAGGAAAAATTGTTTTCCTTGGTCCGCGGCTGGAACATCGAAATGCTTTCGGTACCAGCCGACGCCCCAGAAGTGACGCTGGCCCTCCTCATTCGGAGCATCCTGGAGAAAAGGCCCCTCGATCGCCCAGTCATGCGGCAAATTGAGACTTCGCCAACTACTGTCATCGAAATCGGACTGCGCGTATGAGACTTGGTCGACGGGATTTCCCGTCGGCCGGTTCGTTCTCGCCATAGGATCGGAGATGAACGAATCGCTGGTCGGCAGCATCCATGGCTTCAGCACACTGTAGGGAAGCTTACCTGCCAAGCCGGCCCGGTCATCTTTTTGAAAATGCCAATTATCGTCGAATAAAATTCGCTCGCGAGGTGACGCTTCCGGCGCGGGTTGGACCTTTGCGCTGACAGAAATAATAGCGACCACGATGACAAATCTAAACAGGGAAACGTTCATGGAAATGAAGGAAGTAAATGAAAAGTTCAACACCTGTGGATGTGGCCGGCCCGAAATCAATCCGATTCTTTCTGGATTTGGATATCATCGAAGTACAACGTCGCGTTACCAGCAAAACGGAATTCCATGCGATAGCCCCAGCTGGTGACAGTCGGATCGTCCGGATTCAAAATCTCAACTTCAGAAGTCGATTCTGTCCAATCCGAGCCGACGTCGACCGGATTCTCCACATCGTATCCGTGAAAGCCTTGCCTGTTCCAGGAATCCGTGTTCCGCAACTTATATCGAAGATTCGAGACCTGCCCGACCGACTTCACCCAGAAATGGACCCGATATTTCTTATTAAGATCCAAGGGGAATCGCTGCCAACATCCGACGACATGTTCCCTCCATTCATCTTCTACGGGAGGATAATAGCGCTGGGCGAAATAGGTATTCTTGACCGGCCAGACAAAAAATTTAAGCGCGTATTTGGAGTTCTCGCCCTCGGGAAAGTGAAAGCCCGGTTCAGCGTGCGAGTTGACGCAGGCAATCAAGTCGTCAGGCTCGCCCCACGCTCCATCCTTGTACCAGTCTCTCGGAGCAAGATAATGATAGTCTGGCGGTAGAATTCCCTTTAATGGCGTAGCTAGAGTGCTAAACACTGGCGCGCCCAATTTGCCAGTGTTTAGCGCATAGAGAATTGTTCCGTCATCCCTTCCGATCAGGAGATTCGGCAGGTGATTGCCCGTAAGGTCGCCGACCGCGACGGTTATGGAATTGCCCAGCTTTTCCACACCCGCAACCTTGACGTGGACGCCGGACGCAAAAGTGGGGTTCTCGGAATCCGTTGAGTTATTGAGATAAAGATTCAAATAACCGGTGCGATCTCCACAGATGATATCAGGCTTGCCATCATTGTTCCAGTCGAGGACCGTCGGGGTGAGTTGTTCAAGCCCCATACCGGGTATGATCTTCTGGGTGTGATCCTCATCGAAAGAGGGATACGCGCTGGAACCAGTATTGCGCAACAGATAGATGCTGTTGGCTGAGTAGGACCCATCGCCCATGATCAAGTCCAGCGTATTGGGCGTCCCAAACATGCTAGTGAAACAGGGAGCAAGATAATTACACCAAAGGACGCCCTCCTTGCGAGTCTTGATAAGCATGGAATCACGGTCATAAGTGGGTCTAAAATCGGGCTGTGACGAAGATCCGACATTGTGGATACGAAAGAGCTTTCCTGAATAGGTTCCCGCCACGACGTCTAGGCGCCCATTGCCATCAAAATCGACGAGTTGAATACGGGGAACAACACTATCAACGCCCTCCGTGTTCCAAGTCACCCTCTCCTCACCCAGCCAGATCGGGATGACCTCACCTTGGGTAAAGATGGGGTTTTGCGGCGTTCCGCTGTTGGGAAAGAACCAGAAAAAACCCCTGCTATCGGCGAGCACCAGATCAGGTTTTCCGTCTCCATTCAAATCACCAATGGCAACACTGGGGCCAAAATTGGAACCACGAATGCTTCCGTCATCCCCGACGGCGAGTTGATTGCCCTCGAGCCCATGGATGTTTCCGTGATCATCCACTCCTGCCCAAGGAACATAGGTGGTCGCCACGTTGTCAAAACTGCCGGCTGAAAAAATGTTCGGGCCGTAATTCTGCGCCCTGATAGGAGATGGGAGTAAACAGACCAGCGCCACGACAGCGAGATAAGAATGACGGGAGCAGTGGAGCGATGGATACACGGTCAAGATCCTTTACTGTGGCATGGGGGTCAGCGGCTGTTTCGCCAGACCAGGCCCCTCCCAGTCAACGTGGAGACTGGAAAGCCCTGCGCCATGAACGTAACTGATTACCGCGGGAACCGACTGCCCCGCTGATAGGGCCGCCGAACCAGTCGCCACCGCCCGCTCGGGTTGACTCTTGTCGACGACGATCTTGTCGTTTACGACCACCTTCACGAGGTTGTCGCCATCAACAGTGAAGGTATAGTCACCCGTCTGGGGCGCGACGATCATACCGCTCCAGCGGACCGACCAGTTGGTGGAAGGCATCTTGATCGAACTGTCGGGAACATTGGTTCCCTTTTCATCATTGAGATCGAAGTCGATCATCGGCGTCACAGATTCCTTCACGGGTGTGGTGAAGGTGGGATCAAGGAAATATTGGACCTTGAACAGCGGGGCCTTGGCAAAGGCGTCCTCGCCCAGAAGAGCCCTCACGTCGTCGACGGACCAGGGATGACCATCGGGATAGACGAGGCCGTGGAACGGCGCAAGATTCTCGTCCTTGGCGGGATTATTCCCTTTCTGGTCCCAACTAAAGCGGCAATTATCGCGCCCGATGCCGAACTCCCACATGATAAAGCCCACCTTGCCTTTGAAGTTGCTCACAATGCCGGGCACCGTCTGATTTTTCCGGTTCATGCACTCGGTGCAGAGAGACGTAATCGGCTCTCGCCGCAGCCAGTAGGCAGGATCATACTGATGCCACGACTTGAAGTCAGAATAGGCGTCACCCTTGAATTCGCCTCCGGTAGCCGTTACCGGAATCTGCGAGCCGGTTTCGTGGACCCACTGGAGTGAATCGGCCATGAGTTTCGATACCGCGTCCGACCCTTTGTCAGGTTCATTGTAGGTCTCCCAAAAGGCGATCCGGGGGTCGTCTTTATGAGCGTTAACGACGTCCTGAACGTAGGCCTTGAGGCTCTCCTTGTTCTCGTCGTAGTGATTGTTGAGGAGGTCCTGGCTGGGCCCCTTCAGCCAGCGGCTGTTGTGCACCCCATCTATCGGTGCGGGATAAACATAGTTCGAGGAGAGGATGTCATCAGGCGGATTGTTCCAGCACGAATCGAAGAAAACGAACTCGACTTTGATATGGTACTTGTCGGCCCGGGTCAGGAAGTCTTCGATGTCCTCCAGAAAGGCGTCCTTCTTTTTCAGGTAGATCGAATAGTAAAGATAAACGCGAACGCAGTTGATGCCGTAGACGGAAGCGTAGTGAAGCTCCCAGTCGTTGATTTCGGGATCATATTCATCCCATTCCTGCGCCTCGTTGACCACATTGGTCGGAACAAAAACCGCTCCTTGGATCCAGCGCCAATCTTTGAGAACCGTCAGCGGTTTTTCATTCGCTGAATCGTTATTGCTAAGTTCCGGCGCATCCCCCGGATTAGAAGTAACGGGCGCGGGCTCGTTTTGTGAAAAGACTCCCTGTGGCAACGCAAAGGCGGCCACCAAAATCAAAAAAATCTGAGACCGGAACTTCAAGAGGAATTTACGAATCAGTTTCAAGGGAAGACAAGAGTTGTCCCCCGGCGGTTAACATCCACAAAATAAAGAGGCGATGAGCACGAATCAATATATAGAAAGCCCGATTTCATATACATATTACGCACGAAAGCGCAGTTTTGCGTGAATGAGGAATGCTGCAGAAAAAGCGCGACTCGTATCTAAAACAATTACCCGGGACTTCGCCATGACCGGAAGTGTGCCCTAACCGTTGCTCAGGCCGAATGTATCCTTTGGTCCGTTGATTGACTGTTTCGGAGTTTTAAATTCTGTCTTTAGACCGAGGGCGCCGGTCACTTTGTGCCGAAGGCGTAGATGGTGGTCGACTTGAAGGTTGTGCCCGGGCGCAGCACAACCGAGGGAAAGTTCGCGTGATTCGGCGAATCAGGAAAATGCTGCGTCTCGAGGCAGAAAGCGCCGTATTGCGGATAAGCCACGCCACCTTTCCCAATCACCTTTCCATCGAGAAAATTCCCGGAGTAAAACTGAAGGCCGGGCTGATCGGTCGATACCTTCATGGTGCGTCCCGTGGTTGGTTCGTAGACCTGCGCCGCTATCGACCATGCCCCCTCTCCCTTGTTAAGAACGTAATTGTGGTCATAGCCGATCGGGTCGCCGCCGACGTCCTTGATCCTGCTGCCGATGGCCGTGGGGATTAGGAAGTCCCACGCTGTACCCTTCACAGGTTTAATCTCACCGGTGGGAATTAAGGTGGAATCGACCGGCGTGAAGGCATCGGCATTGAGGTAGAGCTGATGATCAAGAATCGTCCCGCCGCCTGCCAGGTTGAAATAGGTATGATTGGTCAAATTGAGAATCGTCGGCTTGTCGGTCGTGGCGCGATAGCTGATTTTCAGTGCATCATCATTGTTCCAGGTGTAGGTGACATGAACCGTCAGGGCGCCGGGATAGTTCTCCTCGCTATCAGGACTGACGCGGCTAAATTCTACCGTGGGCGGATCCTGACTGATAATACGCGCCTTCCAGACTTGCTTGTCGAAGCCGTGAATACCGCCGTGAAGCGCGTTCGGTCCATTATTGACCGCCAGTTGATAGGTCTTGCCGTCGAGAGTGAAGCGCCCCTTGGCGATCCGGTTACCGTAGCGGCCGACAATGGCGCCGAAATAAGGACTCAACTTCGGATAGGGATCAAACGTATCGAATCCGAGAGCAACATCGTCCAATTTTCCGTGGCGATCCGGCACTATAAGCTTCACGACCGTGGCTCCCCAAGTCATCAAGCTGACGCTGGCGCCGGACGCATTGGTCAGGGTATAGAGCTTGACCGGCTCGCCCGAGGGCGCAGTGCCGAAGGGGGTATCTTTTACTTGAGGCGTTTCAGCAATCGATTGACAGGGAAGGGATAGGAGGACGAACACAAGACTCAACCGCGAGGTAAGATGGGGCATAGGAGGAAGTGGAAAGCTTCCGTCGCAATGCTCGCAATGATCTCTTAAACAATTCAAGTGGACTGAGTATATAAAATCGGACAGCAGTCAGGCCAGGGTGCCGATGCGCGCCGCAGGATAATTTTCCATGGACTTTCGATTCAAAGCTCCCCGATCCTCGCAGAAGATGGACGACCCTGCTGAAGAACGCTTTCAACGTGCGGCGGAATATTGAAATTATATAAAAAATCGCCATTTATATTTAGTTTGACACTTTCCATCGAATTGCTACTTATTCTACTTTTACGACATCACGCTACAGTCCCAGCGCTGATGATGGTTTCGCCGATGAATCCTAGCCTCTTATCCTGATGGCAAAATCGAAGCATGTTCTTCTTTTTTTGCGCCGATATCGCCGTGAAATCCACCAAGCGATCCATGACTATGCCCAAACCAGGAACTGGAGCGTTGAATTTCATCTCAATCTCCCCACATCCTGGCGCGGCGAGGGAGTGATCGCGGACTGGATCAACGCATCGGAAATCGCCCAAATATGCGAGCACAGGAACATCCCGGTTGTAACACGTTCCCAGCGCACCGAACATCAGATCGGACGACTGGGAAGAGTATGCGGCGACATCCAGTCCATGGCGGAGATGGGGGTCAATTACTTCGCCATGCGCGGATTTCGCGACATGGCCGGCATCGACATGTTTACCTGGGGAAAGGCCGACCCATGCTGGGAGTTTTTCAAGGTTGCGCAGGCTAAAGGCTATCGGGCCTCGCATTTCTGTTACGCAAAAAACCCCGACGATTTTGACTTTCACGCCGCCGTCACTCGTCTACGAGCCTTTTTGCGCACTCTCCCCAAACCATGCGCGCTTTTTCTGGGCGGAATGCATTGCGCAAACGTCGTGTATCGCGCCTGCGAACTCGAACGAATCAGCATTCCACACGAGCTCAGCATCCTCACCAACGATGATGATCCACTTGTCTGCGAGAGTTTTCGCCCCCAGCTTTCCGGCATTTCGGGGGAAATCAACCACATCGGTCTCGCGATGGCCAAGATGCTCGACAACATGATGGCGAATTCCTCCATGAATCCCCCATCAGCGATCATTCCCCCCGAAAAGATCATCACGCGCCAAAGCACCGATGTCCTGGCCGTTTCCCATTTTCCTACCGCGCGCGCAATAGCCTACATTTTTGAAAACTACGGTAAGCTCATCGGCGTGGAAGATGTCAGTCGGTATTCGGGCATTTCACTCAACGCGCTCCATAAACATTTTCGCGGTCATGTTGGAAAGTTGCCGAGCGATTTTTTACGGGAGGTTCGCATGAATCGGGCCAAGGAACTTCTCGAAGAAACCGACCTCACCCTCGACCAAATCGCCAAACAAACCGGATACAGCTGTGCCATGAGCTTTTACACGGCGTTTAAAAGGCTTTTCCACATGACGCCGGGCACCTTCAGAAGTCAGAGTCTTTCCAAAAATTCCGAGTACGAACCTCCGCCGAGACAAAAAGTAGGCGCTAGAATGGCAATTTTTTCCTAGACATTCGAAGCTTCGTCGGATAACCGCCATACATCGCGCCAGCGCAGGCTCGCCTCGGTCCCCATGATTTCGAAAGGAAGCCAGACATACGTTCCATCGATCGGGTTCTTGGGACTCCATCGGTCCCCGACGTAGATTACGACATTGCTGCCCGCAGGTTTCAGAAGATAGGCACTTTGGGAATTGAACGTTTGGGCGTTATCCTTCCCCACGCATGGATTGCTCAGTTCCTGCCATGGGCCGGCGACGCTTCGGGCGACGGCATGACGGCATGGATTCGGCGCCCATCCCGTGCAGTACGAACCCACCAGGTGGTACCAATCGTCGTGGAAAATCAGGGCCGGCGCTTCCAGATAAGTATCGTTAAAGGCGCGGGAAAAATCAGCCTGGCAATCCAGATAGTCCGGTGTGAGCCGGGCCAGTTGCAATGTTGCATTTTTTTCAGAGGCACGAACCTGCCAGACGACTCCATCCTCATCCATGAACAACGTCATGTCGCGCGACATTTGGTTATTCGGCCGAAACGCCCGGATAAACCTGAACGGACCCCGCGCGCCTTCGACTACGGCAACGGCTACCTGGGCCGAGCCATAGCCAGCCCCTTTTTTCTCATGATGAGCCCATAGGACAAAGGAGCCATTGCTTCGGTTATGCAGAACCTTGGGACGCTCAAGAATGCAACCTCGTTCAAGGTCATGCCCGGACTCGTCCGTGACGGAAAGCACAATGCCTTCGTTTTTCCAATTATAGAGATCCGAGGAGGAATAACAGCCGATTCCCCGCTGAGCATAATTGCCAGCCTCCCCCGGGGTCTTAAATTCCCCGTACCAGTAATAGCGACCCTCGCTATGCAGTAATCCGCATCCGTGGGCATTGATCGGAATTCCATCCGTATCGAGCCACGGCTTGGCCGACCGAAAGCAACCATTAATCGGTTTAGTCATATTGGCTGTGCCTGCAACCGTAGCGAAACAAAGCTTCTGCTGGAACCAAATCGCCGTCATGCCTCCAAATGCCGTGCCAAGAAATCTGCCGCGGGTCATGGGTTCAGGACGTGAAGACGCGGACTGTCGTCTCATGGGACAAGCGGTCAAGTCGAGGATCAAATTTCATTTCCAGCCCGCATGCCCACAGGGCATACCTTTGGAGGGTGATGCGAATCGATTGGCTTAGTCTATTTTATTCTTGCGGCGCTGGATGAGGATCAATACGGCCAGCCCACCGATCATGAGCGCCCAAGTGCCGGGTTCGGGCACAACTTCGAGGTCGCCGTTGAGGAGATAAAGCTGCGCGTCCGGATAGACCGTGCTGTCGGCCACCAGCGGTGTCACGCCATCGGGTCCAAACTGATTGAT
>Ga0182024_10015728_pt1 | contig 14443 bp, 20 predicted proteins | sample P32metaG_FD_120480 | JGI IMG/M metagenome (GOLD analysis project Ga0182024, IMG submission 120480) | Permafrost microbial communities from Stordalen Mire, Sweden - P3-2 metaG (Illumina Assembly) | ecosystem: Environmental > Terrestrial > Soil > Wetlands > Permafrost | place: Sweden: Stordalen... | reverse complement strand
GCCATTCGTCAAGGAGCGATCCTGCGGCTGCGTCCGATCATGATGACCGCGCTGGTGGCGGCGCTCGGGCTGTTGCCGGCGGCGCTGGCCACCGGAGTCGGCACGGATACCCAACGGCCATTCGCCCTGGTGATCGTAAGCGGCCTGTTCACGCGGCTGTTGATCAGCATCTTCCTGATGCCCGTGCTCTATGCCCTTGTGGCTCGTTCGGAAGATCGGCTGGAAGTGTGATACCGCCTATGGGGTATAACCCAGCAGTTGATTATGGGGACACCGCCGCCAGCTAAACTCCATGAGTTCCACCGGCGGATGGATATGAAGTGGCAAACGATTACTTCGTCTTTCTCTTTGATGCGTTGTTCTTCTGCATCTCGGCCAGTTTCCGACATCGTACGAATTGAGATTTATTCGTCTGTCTATGGTGACACATACAATCGTTGCGGTCCGCGCGTGGAGGTTAGGTGCTCGGAGCCGATGGCGCGGCCAAGCAGCTCGCCCCAGCGAATGTTGCTCTGCTGCATGAACGACGCCAGAACCTGCGGCCAGGGCCGCGAAGGGATCGGTGGCGGCTTGGGCGCAGCGACCGGCGGCGACTGCAAAGCGGCGTTCTGTGACGCGGGGTCATAATTGTTGTGAGAAGCAGAGTTTTGAGAATCATCACTCCGGTTTTCGAAACCGGCGCATTCAACCACTCTGCCACCGCTCCGGGAGGACGCAAAAAAATATCCGATTCCCGCTCGTTCGTCAAAACCGTCGGCTCGCGAGCCGCGTCTCAGCAATTCCCTCCGAAGTTGAAAATCCGCTGCCGAACCAACGCCAGTCACGGCCCGCGATTAGGCGCGTGCGACACGTTCACGGCCGCGAACTTTCCCGCTCCCGCCTGAGATGCGATGGAGTAGGATGTTGGCGGCAACGTGCAGATGGTTCGCGATGAGACGTTCAACCTTCTGCGCGATGAACGCAATATGACAGAAAGGCCGAGGTCGGATTCGAACCGACGAATAACGGATTTGCAATCCGTTAAATCGTTCATGTCTGCGGATTGCCCAAACTTGATTGCCCTTGATATTTCCGAGTTTCCTAGGCATAATGGGCCTTGTCGTGCTACCGGAAAATTGACGGCAATTGACCGAGCCGGTAGCACAGGGGTAGCACCGAACTTTTTCGAGGCCCAATGAAAAATCCGTTGACCATGCGAATCGCTTCGGATTCAGAACGCGGACTGTCCAAGCGGATACCGTTCACCGTCGTCGCGCTGCACGTCGCCGCCTGTCCCGCCGGGAAGGATCGGATTTGGATTTACGACACCCGACAACCCGGCCTTGCCCTGATGCTCACCGCCGCCGGTGCCAAGACTTTTTATCTATACCGAAAAGTGCATGGCCGACCCCAACGTGTCCGGCTGGGCGTCTTTCCCGAGGTTACCGTTGAACAAGCCCGCAAGTTCGCCAAGCAAAAAATCGGCGACATCGCCAATGGTCGCGACCCGATGGCCGACCGGCGAGAAGCCCGCGTCAAGGGAATGAACCTGGGCGATCTGTTTGTTTGGTTCCTGTCCGATTGGGCGAAGCCCCGTAAACGAAGCTGGCGGGACGATGAGAACCGCTACGAAAAACATTTGAAGCCGTGGGCCGCGCGCCGGCTCACCGACATCACCCGCGTTGATGTTGCCGCACTTCACCGACGCATTGCCGACGAAACATCCGGAGCAACCGCTAACAGAGTGCTGGCGCTGCTGTCCACCATGTTCAACAAGGGACGGCTGATCGGCTGGGAGAAGGACAACCCCTGTCGTGGCGTTGAGAAGTTCAAGGAAACATCCCGCGAGCGGTTCCTTAACGCCGACGAGTTGCAGCGCATGTTCGCGGCGATCGAGACTTCCGACACCGTTTGGCAACATTTTTTCAAGCTTTTACTGTTCACCGGCGCGCGTCGCGGAAACCTGATGTCCGCCATGTGGTCAGAGATCGATCTGAACAATGCGCAGTGGACGATACCCGGCGAAAAGTTCAAGAACGGAAAGAGCATGACGATAGCGCTGACCGGGCCCGCCATGGAAATTCTGAAGTCGCGGAAAGACAATGGGAGTCAATATGTTTTTCCGAGCGACCGCCGCGACGGACATATCACAAAGCCCGAGCACGCGTGGCGGGACATCTGCAAACGTGCGAAGCTTCCCGGCGTGCGAATTCACGATTTAAGACGTACCGCCGGATCATGGATGGTTGCCGGCGGCGCTTCGCTGGCTGTCGTTGGCAAGGCGCTTGGACATCGCACCCAGCAGACCACGGCGGTTTACGCGCGCCTCGAATTGGACCCGATCCGCAAGTCACTCGAAAGCGCCACGGCCGCGATGATTGCGGCCACGAAAGGGGGTAACCAATAATGTCCAAAAAAGTGAAAACTGCGTCGTTGAGTGAACAATGGCAACGTCAGCCAGAAAAATGGCGCAAGGCGAGAGAGCAGAAGATCGTGATGCTCACGCCCGAGAAGCTGGTTCATGAAATAATCAAGACCGCCGACGCGATCCACACCTGCGGCCTGCGCGATGATCTGCGCCCCGTGCTGCGATTGATAGTTGAGCAGACCAGATACCTGGCCTGGGCGCTGCTTTACGAGTTGCCGGAGAACGCGGACGACTACATCCTGAAAGAACGCCAGACGCTTCCCATCGACGAATTGCGGCTCAACGCCTACATCGAAACTCTGTCCGGGGCGCTTCGCACCGATGCGCTTGCCAAGGGAGATTCCGCACCTGTCGCACAGCTACTGCGCGATGTTGCAAAAGGAATTGCCGATCACGTGAGCGCCAGCACCGCCGATCCCCTTTGGCAACGGGTCGAAAAATGGATCGAACACGATCGGCGGCTGGCGTACAGCGGCGGCATTGAAATTCTTGACGTGAAGACGAAATGCAACGCGGTCGATGACTTGAGGCCGGCAAGCTGGTTCAAGCAGCGGGCGAACATCCCGCCGAACACGCTCGACAAGGCCCGCCGCGACGGAAGACTCACGCAATCGACGCAAAAAAAACAGCGTGGCGGGTGGCAACATTCACGGGCCGAAGTTCAAAAGGTCTTTCCGCACAAATTCATGAAGTGACCGGGAGAGGAAATTTAAGTGACCGGAAAGGACCAGAAGGGAAACTGGTCCTTTTTGCGTTGATAGTCTCGCAAGCCACGTTAATACTCCACGCACCGCTGTTGACCCGGCGGCATTTTTGGAGACTGGCTATGAGTGCGATTGACCCCCCGAAATTCCTGACCAACGACCAAGCCGCCGAGTATCTCGGCATCAAGCCCCAAACGCTGATGCTGTGGCGGATGACCAAACGCTACCCGATCGCCTACACAAAAGTCGGTCGCTGTGTGAGATATCGCGCACGGGACTTGGACGCGTGGCTCGCCTCAAGAACCCATGGCGCTGAATTGGCGACCGCCTAAACCCATTTCTCTAACAGGCCTCGCGGCGCGCAAAAACGGCCGCCCCGGAATCAACGGGAACGGCCAAGGATCAGCAATGAAACAGTATCCGACCGAACCTCCTGAGTCACTCGAAATTCTTTCATCGCGCTTCAACCCAGCGCCCGAATGCTGGGGCGAACCAACGCGGGACTGCTGGCGCGTCGAAGCGTTCCGACACTTATCCAGCCGAACCGCACCGGCGGGCACGGCGATCGTCCTGCTGGACCAAGGACGACCGCGTTTGGAATACGTGCTCGTGGCAGACGATCGTCGCCGGCGTGGCGTCGGCACGGCGCTCGTGCGGGCCTGCCAACACCGCTGGCCCAACATCGACCTGGGCCTCGCGATTTCTGATGAGGGGCAAGCGCTCCTCGATTCCGTGGGCTGGGTGTGGACCAGCGACGGTGCGGCCGCTCTCCTCGAAGGGGGGCGATGAGTGCAACAATTTCACCTATGGCCGCGATTGCCGACTTCGGCAAATTCACCACTACGCTGTATCAGCCTGATGACCTGATCGAGTTTCGGCTGTTCCATCACGCTGAAGACCTCGGCGCGATTCAATATTTCGTGAAGTTCAGCGAAGCTAGTTCGCTGTTTTCAAAGCTTGAACTGGCGAATCAGAAAGACGGGCGAGAGGTTTACGCCGGCGTAAACCCACGCATCCGGCGCGGCGGAAAGAAGGAAGACGTAGCCCTCGCGCGGTGCATCTTCTGCGATTGGGACAATGTAGACGTTGTTCAATTCGCGGCCTTGCTCGCGGTCGCCAAGCTTCCGACACCGACACTGGGAATCTTCAGCGGGCACGGGCTTCATGCGTACTGGCTGCTGAACACGCCGATTGATGACCTGGAGTTGTTCGAAGCGATCCAAGCCAAGCTGACAACACTGGCGAAGTCCGACCCGAAGATTAAAGATGCTCCGCGAGTGATGCGCGTGCCTGGGCTGATGAACCTGGGCGACCCGTCGAAAGACGAAACGCCGGTTGCGTGCGAAATCATCCATACTGCGGATGTTCGCTATGACTATCAGGATATCACCGGGCTGGTGCTGAAGCCGACCAAGCCAGCGCCGGCACAGCCGCGCGTCGCTGATGCTTCCGACCTGCGGTCGCATTTGAGCCGCAGAACGAAAGACTACCTCGCAACGCCGTCATTGAACGGAAGCCGGAACAAAGACTTGTTTGACGCCGCGTGCGATCTGTACGGGAACGGATTGACCGAGGCACAGATTCACGAGCGACTTAATCCTTGTGGCCAGCGCGACGGACTCGACGGCGACGAGATTAAGACCACGATCAAATCTGCCTGCGGAAAGCCGCGATCGCCAGTCGTCACGCCCGATGAATCGACCGCCGGCGAATCCGGTCTGCCGATGATCGTCGTCAACGGGCGGCAGCTTCCCGAGATGGCCGCCGACTGTATCGCGGCGATGTCCGCTCAGAACGACCCGCCGGTTATTTTCACACGCGGCGGACTCTCTGCCGGGATCCGCGCACAAGACGACGGCAGCTTGGGCATCGCGACGCTCAACGAAGCTGGCATGGCGGGGCGCATCGCTCGCGTCGCGCGACTCTACCGCCTGGACAAAGAAGGGAAGGCTATCGCGGCGACTCCGCCGCAAGGCGTGGTGCGCGACATCATGGCGCTGGACCTGCGCGAGCATGGCAACTTCCCCGTGCTGGTGGCAATCACCAAAGCGCCGACCATCCGACCCGACGGCACTATCTTCGACAAGCCCGGCTACGACCGGGCAACGCGGCTGTACTACGCGCCAGCGGCAAGCCTGAAGATTCCCCCTCTCTCAACGTCCCCGACGCAGGAGCAGCTTCAGAACGCCGTCGCGTTGGTCAACGAATGTATCGGCGAGTTTCCCTACGAAGGCGAAGCCGATATCGCCAACGCGTGGGGCACGCTGCTGGCACCCATCGTCCGACCGGCGATTACCGGCAAATCGCCCATGGCGCTATTCGACGCGCCGCAGGCGGGTACAGGTAAATCCCTTCTCGCAGACGTTATCGCGAGAATCATCACCGGCGAGTGCGCCGCCATGATGGGCGCGCCGACGGATAATTCCGAGTGGCGAAAGCAGCTCACGGCAACCGTTCTCCCCGGGCCGGACCTGATTGTTATCGACAACATCGCCGGCGTGCTGGATTCCCCCGAGCTTGCGCGATTCTTGACCGCCAACGTGTGGAGCGACCGCGTGCTCGGTTTAAGTCGGCAAGCCAACGTCATCAATAACGCCACAGTGATCGGCACCGGCAACAACATTGAAACCGGGGGCGACATGCCACGGCGATGCTACCGCATCCGCCTGGACGCCAAGACCGCCCGACCGTGGAAGGGCCGCGACTTCAAGCACCCGAACCTACTCCAATGGGTCAGCGACAATCGGGGGCGGCTCGTGGCGGCACTGCTGACCATCGCACGAGCCTGGTACGCCGCGGGCAAGCCAAGCGCTTCTACTCCCATCATCGGCAGCTTTGAATCGTGGAGCCGGACCATCGGCGGCATTCTGGAATTCGCTGGCATCCACGGATTCCTTGGCAACCTCGAAGAAATGTACGAGCAGTCCGACGACGGCGCCGGCGAGTGGGAGACGTTCCTCCGCCTCTGGCATGAGCGGTACGGATCAGAGACGGTGACCGTTGCCAAGATCGTTGATGACCTGCAAAAGACCGACGCCGACGCACTTCGCAACGCGCTTCCCGAAGGACTCGGCAGCTTCGTTGTGTTTCAGGCCGGACAGATTACCGACCGCTTCACCGTCAAAGATGCTGGCAAACTCAAGATTCGGCTTGGCAAACAACTCCGCCAGCGCGTCGGGCGTCGCTACGGCACTCCCGCAGTCTGTCTAAGTCGAAAAGTCGATTCCCACGCCAATATCGCGGTTTGGTCCGTGGAAATCGGCGGGGGTGCGGGAGTCGCGGGAGTTTCCAATCCCTACGCAGGGTCCGAAAACTGTCCTAATAGGCACCAGCCTATCGATACAGACACCCCCGCAACCCCCGCACCCCCGCAAGATGAGTATGAGTTTTGGGAGCGTGAGGCTATCGAAAAGGGGGAACAATGACTGTCAAGTTCCCCGACATCCAACCCGGCGATTACGTCACGGTATGGCGTCCGATTCGACCGCGAGATGTACCGCCCGTGATATCGCTCCGTCACTTGCTAAAGGCACCGCTCCGTGACGGCTTTGAGCACCTTGGACAAGTTCACCGATTCCGATGCGTGGACATCCGGCAAATCCCGGCGGACGCGGCGGCGGCACAGGAAACCACACTAGAGAGGCAAGTTGATGAGTAAGGCAAAGAAAGAGGCGACAACGCGTGAGGTGCAGGCGACCGCCGTCAAAGTGGAACGCGCTGGCAAAGGGGGAATCGTCCCGCCGGTCGAGCATCGGTGGAAACCGGGGGAATCCGGCAACGTCGCTGGCCGCCAGAGCGCCGGCGCGTACATGAAGGAAAAGCTAAATGAGATGATGGTCTGGAGCCGTGACGAGGTGCAGCGGGTCTACGATGCTGAAGATAGCACCGTTGCTGAACGTACCGCCGCGAAAATCTGGCTCGATAGCGTGAGTTCGGAGACGAGCGCGGCTGGCGTGCCGATCAGTGGCCCGGCATTCGATAGAATCTCAGACCGAACCGACGGGAAAGCCACCCAGCGCGTGAGCGTGGACGCAAGCAGCTTGGCGTCGACGATCGATTTAACTCGGTTGAACGAAGAACAGTTTGCTACGTTCCGGGAGTTGCTGGCTATCGCCTGCGGTACTGAGTTGCCGTCCGGACCATTGGCGCTGGAAGGACCGACGCAATGACCTACTGGCAAGCGTGATTTATGATCGCAACAACATCGCCGCAACCGGCTTTGACAGCATCGCGGACGCGGCGCGTGGCTTCAGTGTGGGCCATGCCGAGTTGCACGAGCGCGGCGACGGCATCGGCGGAATCCGGTGTGACGCTGGGCGTGGCGGGCCGGCGCTTTGGCGTTGGCACGCTCGGCGCGATGCCGCTGGACGAGGACCAGCTAAACGCCGATCGAACCGGCGGGGAACTGTGGCCGGAAGTGTTGGAAAAGGTGAACGTCATGGGATTGCCTCAAGCAAGTGCTTCGACGCGGGCCAGCACGCTGCGAACGCTACTGGCGTACCATCGGACACCCGACTTCGGCGGGATGTTTTCGGCGTTCAACGTGCGGGCGATCGCGTTCAAGCTGTCACCGGCTTCGTCCATCGCCTGTATCCGGGCAAGCACAGTGTATTCTGCCGCGTTCTGGACAAGCTTTTCACCATCATCGGCAAGATCGAATCCGTAGGGGATCGTGCCCGTACGACGGCTTTGCCGGCGAAGGTGTCCGAGCGCAGCCGACGTTCGTTCCGATACCTGGTCGCGTTCAAGCTCGCCAAGGGACGCCATGAGGCGAAAGAAGAATCGGCCAATGCCACTGGCGGTATTGATAGACTCCGTGATGCTGGCGAAGTCGGCACCGCATTGCTCGATACGTTCGATGAGGTCAATGCAATCGCGCGTGCTTCTGGCGAACCGCGACAGGCTGTACGTCACCAGCACACCCTTGCGCTTGCAAACATCGGTCAATGCACGTTGCAGACCTGGGCGGTTGTCCGCACGACCACCGCTGATACCTTCATCGGCATGAATGATGCCAAGTTCCAACCCGTGCAGATCACAGTACGCGGCGATTTTGGCACGTTGTGCATCGAGCGAAACACCTTCATCTGCTTGGCGAGCGGTGGATACCCTAACATAGCCTATGGCGATTTTGGCGGTTTTCTTCGCTGTTTTCATGGTACAGAGTATACACCACCGAACGGACGTGTACAACACTATAATTCCCGAGGCGAAATTGACCCGACCGCCCCCCGGTCGCGCTTTAAAGCTCCCAAAGTACCGATAAAAGAAGTGCCGCTTCTACCTCTGTCGCTGTCGCAAGCGCACACCACCGAAAATCGACCCGCAATTTTTTATAAAACTGTCCGCACTGAAAATCCCCTCACTTCAGGAGCACTATGACCAACCCCTTCTCCCCCGACGATGTGTTTATTCAGTTCAAAATTGACCACGGCGAGTATTCCGCCGGCGACGTGATCCGCTGTGACGAGCCGACCGCCCTGCGTGGCATCGCCAGCGGCATTTTGCGCCCGGCTCCGTGCAACGCGATTCACCAGATGTACATGCGTGAGTTTGCCAAGCAGGGCGTGACCACGCACGGGAAAATAATGCAGTCGATCCGCCGGGAGTTTGAGATTCCGGCGGAATGTTCCGACAGCGCCGAGCGGATGAAAACCGCCCGCGACTTGTCGCAAATCCTCGACATTCCGATGGATGATTTATTGTAAACCCTCTCCCAAAGGATCTGAAAATGGCAAAGCGTTTGAAACAACCCGAAATCACCGATGGACTCTGGGTCCGCTATAAGCAGGACATTCCCTCGCGAAACATCACCACGGGCGACCAGTTTTTCGTCGGCAAGGACACCGCCGCCGGACTCGCCGCATTGGATTTAATCGACGTGGACGCCGGGATGAATCTGCTGCAAAAGACGTTCGCCCGGATTGTGGCCGACCAGCAGGCGATGAACATCATCACCGTTAAGAACATGAGCTATGCCGACGTCGATGAGGAAGCCGTTTATGCCGAGCAGCGCGCCGCGACGTACAAGAGCTTCGGCATCGCTGTCGAGCCGGATGACGACGATGAATTTGCGGTGCGAGCGAAATAGAGTTGAACGGCGGACGTAGTTCGGATAGGATACTTTGGTCGGAGCGATTAGCCGCGACCGCCGGGAGATCGTAGTCGCACATGGCTTGCCATGGCGAGGGAGCGATTAGGGCAAGGGCGCGGGGGAGATCGACAACGACCGCGATGCAGCTTTCGCCGCATTGCAAAGCCGCGTTCGGCGGCACGATGGAGCTTGAGAAGTTAGCCGCCTCGCGGTTGAGACTTTAGGCATCTGTACCATCGCAATCGCAGGCAAATAAGGCACGGCACAACTCTTTAGCCACTTCGCCACCTGCGCCCAGTCCACTCCCTTAAACGTGAACAATGCCCTATAACCCCATGCGGCGCGGTCATCTTGAACCGCCCGCCGCCGATGCGTTTGATGTTGAAAATGTCCCCCGTTTCGGGACTTTGAAGAACTTCCCAAACACCCCCGAAGGTCGAAAGTCGGCGTACCGCTTTGGGTGCTACATCCTTGGCGTCATCGGCGACGACGCGCGGCTTCCCGGCCCGGTTCGCAAGCGAATGTCGTTCGCGGAGCAGCGGTGCAAAACAATGGGTATCCCATTGCAGTGGAAGGACTGGGACGATGAAGTCGTCGGAAAAGTCTCCGTTGACAAGGTGGATTACGCGGCGGGATTTTTGGTTCCAGATGAATTTTCGAACGTCCTGATCGATCTTCGGGAAAAATATGGCGTCATCCGGCGAAACGCCAACGTCGTGCCGATGAGCAGCGACACGAAGAGCATTCCCCGGCGTCGGTCGGGCGTCACTACCTACTACGAAGACGAAGGCGTAACGATTCCCGACTCGGACATGAACTTCGATCGCGTGAAGCTCACGGCCAGGAAGCTTACAGCGTTAACGAAGCTCTCTTCGGAACTTGAAGAGGACGCTGTTCTAAACATGGCCGACACCGTCGCGGCCGACATCGCGTGGGCGTTCGCCAACCGTGAGGATTCCGCTGGTTTTCTGGGAGACTCCACCTCAACGTACGCCGGCATCACGGGCATTTGCACCGCGTTGAAAAACGTCAGCGCGACACCCACCGCCGGGACCATCGCGGACGTTCTGGGAATCTACCAAACGTCGGCCACCTCGTGGGCGACAATTTCCCTCGCGAACATGGCGCAAGTGGTGTCTCTTTTGCCTGAATTCGCCGACGTTGAAGGGCAGTGCAAATGGTACTGTTCCAGAGCGTTCTTCGGCTCCGTCATGATGAGCCTGTCGGTTTCAAACGCCGGCAACCGCGCGTCAGACATTCAGGGGGGCGCGATGGACAAGCAGTTTCTCGGCTATCCGGTGGAAATCGCGCAAGTCATGCCGCGAAGCTATGTAGCAGCGCAAATCCCGTGTCTGTTTGGGAACTTGAATCAGGCTGTTTCCTTTGGCGAACGCCGCCAGACGACGATCGCCGTCAGCGAGCACCGATATTTTGAGCAGGACTTGATCGCCATTAAGGGCACCGAGCGCTATGACGTGGTGGTTCACGACGTTGGCGAGAAAACCACGGGCACCCCCCGCGATGCCGTGATGGGATTAACCGCCGGCCCGGTTGTCGGGTTGATGATGACCTAATTCCCCGATTAAAAAAACTCTCTCCCAATGGAGAACAAGTGGTAGAAGCACAGACATCCAAAAAAATTGCGCTCGATCCGACCGCCGCCACGGCCAACAGCACGACCACGCTCACAATCGACTGCGCGACGTTTGATTATTGCACCATCGACGTGCAGTTGGGCCACGTCAGCAACGCCAGCAACGTCCCGACAGTGATTCAGCTTGCGGAAAGTGACGTGACCAACGCTAGCACGTTCGTCAACATCACCGGCGCATCGCACACGTCAAACGTAACGGCACTGCCAACAACCGGCTGCACGATTTGCACCTGGGACGTGAGTACCATCGCTCGGAAGCGTTTTTTGCAAGCGAGCGTCAGTCCCCAAGCGGCGGAAGTTCTGGCAATCGTGGCGAACCTATCCCGCGCCGAACAATCGCCAACGACCGCCACGGCAAAGAACGTCGCGGCTTGGATCGTCCTCTAAAAGTGTGTTTTACTCGAAGGTGCCGGCGGGGTTTTTGAATTTTCCCCGCCGGCCCGTTTTTATAGTTCCAGATCGCGGGTTGTCGTGATGTAACCAAGCGCAGATGCTGGCCGATACGCTACGGCCGTGTGGCCGGCTTCATCGGCCCCGTCTCAACCCAGCCGTCCGCGCCGGGCGTCCACATTTGGCCTGTCGTGGTATTCAGCAGAAAAACCGAGTTGCCGACGCTCGTCATCTGGAACTTGCCGGGCGATCCATCGCCGCCGTTCCCAGCGTTGACCGAGCATCCTGTCAGCAGGAACGCCAGTGCGATGATTGCCGCGCGTGCTTGTCTCATGCAAGCATCTTAGCGAGTAGTTGAGGCAGTTGTCGGGCGGCGCTCGTGCCGCGCGCATTTCTTTTAATGCGCCATCCGTTGGAAACCACTGCCAGAAAAAACGTGGGAAAAATTTCGCTGGCAACTGCCGATGAATAATTGTTTTACGTCATATGCGGTGAATTACACACCGACGCATGAATACACATCTTCCATTACCGTCATCGGTTCATGTCACGACAACCAATGCGGCCCGCGCGGAAAGACTTCTCCGCAAGGCGCTCGATGAATTAGAGTCGGCCATGCTCGCCGTCAGCGTTCGCGTTGACGACGAATTGGCGCTTGGCAAGAATCCGGGTGATCTTCCGTTGAGCGAGTTCGCGGCTGGCCCCGCATTGGCAACAAAGATCGCGCCGCCTGGGACCGAAGAACTGTTGGCCTTCCTTTCGCCGCGACAGCGGCAAACGCTTCTATGCCTCTTGATGGGCTATAGCGAAAAGCAGATCGCGATGGAGCTTGGCATCAGCCAGCACACGATCCACGTCTACATCAAGGCAATCTATCGAGCATTTGACGTGTGCTCGCGCGGTGAACTTTTCACGATGTTCCTGTCACCGGAAGTGCAGAGCCTGTTGGATGGAATGCAGCGCCATTACGGCGTTGCGCCAGCGGGCAAGCCACTTGCGGTCAAGGCTGTTCAGGCCGATCAACGTCGAAACCACGCGGGCTGCGATCCTTACCCAAGATGATCGCGATGAGGCAGTAGAGCATCATCACGAGCGCCAAGCCGTAGAGAATCCAGTTGAGCGGGATGCTGTTGGCCGGATGCCCGGCGTGTTCAATGAGCAGCATCGACTCCATCAGCGACAGGCGGTAGCCGTGCGGAAGCTGGAGCGGGCCGGTGTTGAAGGAAACTTCAGCCGTCACGGTCGCGGCAACGCCAAGGATGCAGGCGATGACGATGAGCAGCTTGCGGCGCATCATCCGTCCTCAAGATCGATGCCGACAGCTTCAGCCAACATGCACGCCGCCCGGTAAGCCGATTCATCATCGGCGCCGTCATTGCACCTGGCGACTTGCGGCGCCGAGCTGTCGCGCGGCACGGCGTGGTATTCGACGGCGTTGTTCACGCGGAACTCTTTGACGACATAGCCGAGTGATTCGATCTGGCGGATGATTGAAGTCGCGAGCACTGCCAGATGATCCAGGCCAGCGGCGGGGAATTCAATTCCGAAACGCCCGCGTCCACTTCGGCAGCGGTCGCGGCAACACATCATTCGACAGGTTCGTTATGCTGAAGATGGCATCCTGAATCCGCAACTGTGCAGCGTGCACGCTCACGTAGGTCGGGTCGGCTTCGTCCCAATCGATCGACTCCATGTGCTCGATAACATCCAGTAGGATCTGCCGTCGCCGCCGCAGCGCCTTGATGAACGCTTCCCGTTCCATGAGCGTGAGGTGCCGCGCATCCATTGCCCACTGATTACCGCGTGGGAGCGGCCGGCTGGTGGAAAAAATCAATGTGCGCGACGTGTTCGATTGTGGGGTTGCAGGTGGATCATCGACAATCAGAAGGGTCGGCGGAACATTGCCGATATCGACCGGATCGCGCTGTCGAGTAAACGGGTCGAAATCGTTTCGCGAGGGAAGGCCAAAGAGAATCTCAAAACACCCACCGGCGGACTGACTTCGGCAAAATTGCCAAAGTCACAAAAGCCGATTGACACCCGCAAAGAGTCCGCCAAAGCCGCCGGCGTCGGCTATTGACGGACGAAAGCGGGCGCGCGACGATTTGCCGGTCTACGAAAGCGAGGCGATTTGGTTATTCGAGCTGGCAATATTCTCATCGATCCGTCAATCATCGTCTTATTTCGCTTCCAGGCCGAAAAAGGTTCTATCAGCGGAGGAGAATGCACCTTGTCTCTCCGAAGCGACCCCGGAGGAAAGCTCCTAAGGCTGGAACGAGATGCTGCTGATGCGGTCAATACTTACTTGGCAAAAGAGAATGGATTTAGGAAGTTGCATACGGTCATCTTCCCCGAGCACCGCCTCTTATATGCAACTCGCGTTGACCGAAAAGCAACGCTCTATCTTCGTGGATATGACGAGACGCCGATAGAATTTGTGTTCGATGGCCAAGGCAACAATGAAGTTGAAGAGGCTAACGCGTATATGCTTGTGCCAACGAACCAGTAGCGTGTTCGAAATCTTTCATGCATGAAAGATTTCCGAATCGCTCATCGTTTCCCCTTACGCGGTCTTCCCGTGGCGAGCTTCCGAACTTCCCCGACAACGAACTAACGGGATTCAGTTTTTCTCCGACCGTCGCCGCTCGTATTCACCGCCAATGATCGTCGCGCCAGCAATTGCGGCCTGCGCGGCATGTTCGTCTAATCCGCTGTCAAAAGCGTGGATTTTTGCATCGTTGTAGATTCGGAATCCTTCTATGACAGCAAACTCAAGTTCCTGGCGTTTTAATCCTGCGCGAACGAGCCAATTCATGATCGCCTGAACCATCGGTTCATCGGTGAGCACCTGGATCATGGAGGGGTCGCCGCTTGTGATGGCGTCAAGCAAAAGCTGAGCGGCTGACTTTTGCGTTTCCGTGGATAAGTCGGCGTCAACGGCCTGCTGAAGCTGGTCTTCGCTCCATTTGCCCATTTCGTTGAGCCAGTAGGACAAAGAGTCTTCCATCGAACTATTCCTCGCGTGGCCGGCTCGAATCAAAGCGACTCGATAATTCGTCATTTTTCGGGGGAGTTATCTCGTTTCAGGTAGCACGGGGGTAGCACGGGTCCGAAAACTCCCTCAAAATGCACCTTATTTTCGAGCTGCCGAAACGGTTGTAACCATTTGATAATTCAGTAGTTTAGGACAAGAG